>Ga0265798_10005405_pt1 | contig 17194 bp, 15 predicted proteins | sample P3T30metagenome_FD_192430 | JGI IMG/M metagenome (GOLD analysis project Ga0265798, IMG submission 192430) | Plant litter microbial communities from East Loma Ridge, Irvine, California - P3 T30 | ecosystem: Environmental > Terrestrial > Plant litter > Unclassified | place: USA: California... | reverse complement strand
ACCGGCGAAGACGTGCTGCCTGCCGACGTGTACCAGCAAATCAAGGCCACAACGCTGACCCAGGTGCGCGGCACCGTGCAGGCCGATATCTTGAAGGAAGACCAGGCCCAGAATACCTGCATTTTCAGCACCGAGTTTGCGCTGCGCCTGATGGGCGACGTGCAGGAGTATTTCATCACCGAGAAGGTGCGTAACTTCTACTCGGTCAGCATCTCGGGCTACCACATTGCCGAGGCCGGCGCCAACCCGATTACCCAGCTGGCGCTCACGCTCAGCAACGGCTTCACGTTCGTAGAGTATTACGTGAGCCGGGGCATGAACGTCAACGACTTCGCGCCCAACCTGTCGTTCTTCTTCTCCAATGGCATCGACCCCGAGTACGCCGTGATTGGGCGGGTAGCGCGCCGCATCTGGGCCAAGGCCATGAAGCTGAAGTACGGCGCCAACGCCCGCAGCCAGATGTTGAAGTACCACATCCAGACCTCGGGCCGCTCGCTGCACGCCCAGGAAATCGACTTCAACGACATCCGCACCACGTTGCAGGCGCTCTACGCCATCTACGACAACTGCAACTCCTTGCATACCAACGCCTACGACGAGGCCATCACCACGCCTACCGAGGAGAGCGTGCGCCGCGCCATGGCCATTCAGCTCATCATCAACCGCGAGCTAGGCCTAGCCAAAAACGAAAATCCGCTGCAAGGCTCCTTCATCATCGAGGAGCTGACCGACCTGGTCGAGGAAGCGGTGCTGCTCGAATTTGACCGCATCACGGAGCGCGGCGGCGTGCTCGGCGCCATGGAAACCATGTACCAGCGCGGCAAAATCCAGGAGGAAAGCATGCACTACGAGATGCTGAAACACACGGGCGAATACCCAATTATCGGCGTCAACACCTTCCTCTCGTCCAAAGGCTCGCCCACGGTGGTTCCGGCCGAAGTCATCCGCGCCACGGACGAGGAAAAGCAGTACCAGATTACGATGCTCGACGCCCTGCACGCCCGCAACGCCGCCGCTACCCCCGCCGCCCTGAAGCGCTTGCAGCAAATCGCCGTGCAGAATGGCAACCTCTTCGCCGAGCTAATGGAAACGGTAAAAACCTGCTCCCTAGGTCAGATTACGAATGCGCTGTTTGAGGTCGGTGGGCAATACCGGCGGAATATGTAGTTTTAGAATATTTAATTCTCCTATTCAACTTAAGAAACGCGTAATAATGACGATTGCAATAGCCTGGGTCAGAAGAATACGTGACTGTGAAGAGTTATTATTTGTAACAGATAGCCGTCTTTCAGGGGATGGGAGAAATTTTGATGCCACTCCTAAGGTCATGAAGTTTTCAAGGAATGACTGTGCTATTGCATTTGCAGGATATACTGGTCATGCATATCCAATGATGCTGCAACTTTCATTTGCTATTGATGCATATCCACCAGCACAACGCGGAACTCTTAGCCTTGAGGCGCTAAGAAAACATGCTCTTCAGGTCTTTAATGGGATTGCTGATTCGATTAAAAGTTCTGAAAGATTGTCTTCACCCCAAGACACAAGTCCAGAAGCCAATTTTCTATTTGGCGGGTATTCTTGGATAAAAAAGGAATTTGAAATTTGGTCAATTTTTTACCAAAAAAGCGAAGGCAAATTCATTGCGCAGCCTGCTAAAATAGCTTTATATCCAGAAAACTCTCCACGTGTAGGATATAGGTCAAATTCGAATAGGCGCATAAAAGAGACTGATAAATTAATCGGCAAAATAGCTTTTGCAGGTGACCAAGCCCAACTTGCTCAAAGACTTTTGTCAGAAAAGATGATGTCCATTAAAACTGATAAGTTATCAGATTTAAGATTTGACATGGAACCATTTGAGGTTGTTCGGGATATGCTTCGTGACCCTAATCATTCTGAAACTATAGGAGGAGCCCCTCAATTAATAAAAGTTTACCAGTATATGAGAAGCGCAGCATTAAGTGTGTACTGGCCCGACAAAAAATCAGGCATTCCGCATCTACAAGGCAGGCCTTACCTAGGGTATGAGAAACTTGATAACTGGATTCTTGACCCAGATGCTCTATTCTCAGAAAATCTTGTTCATTCAAAGAATAATGAGATACTTACGGATACAGGCGATACCCAAGAAGGCTTACAAGATTTTGTATAGTGCTCAAACTGGCGCGAGTTTAGGCGCAGCCGTAACTCGTGACTGATTATGAAGTGGAGGTTGTACCTCCACTGTCGCGCTAGCGACACGCGGCGGTAGGCGAGGCTAGCGGAACAGGCTGCGCAAACGTTAGTTGCCGCGTTGCGGCAGTGGAGGCACAGCCTCCACGTCATGGCTAGGCACGAGTTACGCTGCGCTAAACTCGCGCCAGTACTACCAATACCCAGTACTGCCAATACTTTCCAGGGTAGCCGGGGGAGTTAAGCTGGTGGCTTAGTCGATTAGGAGGACTTCTAGTAGGCCGGGGCGGCCGGCGTAATTGCGGGCGCTGCTGTAGAGAAAGTCTTCGGGCGTATCGACAAAGCCGGCTACTACGGGGTTGCGGTGGAGGTAGGCTAGCCGCTGCTGCCGCAGTTCAGTAGAAGGTAGCTCGATGGGGTGGTTGCTTTGCTGCCAGAACTGATAGGTGGTATTGTGGGCGTTGCGCTGGCCGGCGCGTTCAAATAGCCAGAGCATCCACTCGCGACGGCTTTCCTGCGCATTTTCTTCAATGGCGCGGAGCAACTCTTTGGCCGTGTGCCGCTTCAAGTCGCGCAAGATGCCGGATAGATTCTCGGCTTCGCTACTAATGATGAGGTGCGCGTGGCTGGTTATGAGGCACCAGGCATAGAGCTCCAACCCTTTGTGCTGCTGGCAGTAGCGCAGGCTAGCCACTCAGCTATCGTTGTAGAGCCGGCGCGTGAATACGTCTATCCAATTGACGGTAGCAAAGCTGACGAAATACAGCTGCTGCGAATCCCGGACTTTGTATTTTTCACTCATCACCGTAAAGTACTAGCACGGGTAGCACTGGCGCGAGTTTAGCGCCGCGTAACTCGCGCCAGTAGAGCTAATAGAGATTAGTAGGCCATTACTGACCGGCTACGCTCAGCCCGGTAGCCGGAGAAGCCGGCACCCGGCCGGCACCAGTTTCGCGGAGCAGCAGGCTAGCCAGGATAGCCAGGCTGGTGCAGGCAATCCAAAACAAGCCGCCCTGCTGGAAATGCGCGGCGGGGTCGGCGGTGTGGCCCAGGCTTTGGCCGTAGAAGCGGGCAAACAACGGCCCCAGCAGCGCCGACACGCCGAAGGTGAGGAAGTTCATAGCACCGGTGGCGCTGCCTTTCACCTGGTCGGGGTTGGCTTCCTTGATGATGGAATACGGAATCATGGCCGCGCCCGAGGCCACGCCAAAGAGCAATAGGCTCAGGTAGAGCGGCAGCAGTGCCGGCAGGTACAGCTGCTGCAAGCCCATGAGCACCATGCCGCCCGCCCCCAGCAGCAGCACCGGCTTGCGGCGGCCCAGGCGGTCGGCGAGCCAGCCCAGCGCGGGGCAGCCCACGACCCAGCCCAGCGGCACCATGGAGCAGGCCCAGGTGGCAGCGGCGTAGCTCATTTGCTGGTCTTGCTGCAAAGACGCCACGCCCCAGTTCATGGCAAAAATGGTGGTGGGCGCGAACAGCAATCCCGCCACCAGGCCGCACAGGTACGACTGCGGGTTGCTGAACACAATTTTATAAGGAGCCAGCAGGCCGCCCTGTGCCGTGGGCTGGCTGGCCTGCTCACGGGCATCATTGGGAGTGATAAAGAATAGCGCCACGCCCGTCGCCAGGTTGGCCAGGCCCATCAGCGCCCAGAACAGCCGCACGTCGAACCCCTGGTGAATGAGCGGGCCAACCACCGACTGGCCCAGCGCGCCGCCCAGCATGCCCAGGCACTGGGTAGCCCCGATGGCCGTAGCCAGCGACCGCGCTTGAAACCCGCGCGACGCCAGGTACACCGACCCGGTGAAGGCAAACGCCGAGCCCGCGCCTTGCAGCAGCCGGCCGCCGTTGCCAGCCGCCGCGCCCGGCACCGCAAACAGCAGGCAGCCCAGCGCCACGATGGCGATGCCCGCCGGCAGCGCGTACTTAGCCCCGGTACGGTCGAGGGCAATGCCGGCCACCAGGCCCGCCACCGAGTACGTGTAGTAGTACGTGCCCAAAATGCCGCCCACGCCCGCCGCCGACACGCCAAACGTGTGGGCCAGCTCCGGAATCATCACCGCTGGCCCCGACCGCACGGCGTATTCCAGGAAGTAGAAAATGAGGGAGAACACCCACGCGATGACGTAGGGCCGGGTGCGGCTGGGAGGGGAAATAGCGTCCATATAACTAACGGTTTGAGGCCTTTTTGACCACTGCGGTAGCTTGTCAAACTGACCGCGCAAACGAAAGGTTGGGCTGCCTGGGCCGTTCGCCAGCTTAGGTGACCGTGGTTTTGGAGGTAGTAGCGCGGGCTTTGTAGTCCGCGTTTGGATTGTTTGGAACGCGGGCTACAACGTCCGCGCTACTGCTAGTACGGCCGCGCTGCCAGGTGATTAAAAGCGACGGCCACCTCACTTTAGCCCGAACCACCGGGCCAAAAATGGGTTGATGAATTAGCCGCTTGCCCTGTGCTAGCAGCCCATTCCTTTTCCTCCCAAAACCAGCTCGCTTCGCTCCTTCTCATGACGATTACCATTGCCCAAAACTCCGCCCGGCCGCTCACCGTCAACCGCCTTGGCTACGGCACCATGCGCCTCACCGGCCCCGACATCTGGGGCGAGCCGGCCAACCGGCCCGAGGCGCTGGAGATTCTAAAAACGGCCGTAGTCAGCGGCGTCAACTTTATTGATACCGCTGACTACTACGGCGAAGACGTAACCAACCGCCTCATTGCCGAGGCGCTGCATCCCTACCCCGCCGACCTGGTTATCTGCACCAAAGTGGGCGCCACCCGCCAGCCCGACAAAAGCTGGGTGCCCTTCAACACGCCCGCCAACCTGCGCACCAGCATTGAGAACAACCTGCGCACGCTGAAGCAAGAGCAGGTGCAGCTCGTGCATTTGCGGCTGATGGGCCACGGCCCGGTACCGCTGGCCGAGCAGCTCGGGGCCATGTTTGAGTTGCAGCAGGAAGGCAAAATCCTGCATGTAGGTCTGAGCAACGTCACCCGCGCCGAGCTGGAAGAAGGCTTGCAGCTCGGCCCCATCGCCACGGTCGAAAACATGTACAGCTACGCCCAGCGCACCAGCGTAGACCTGGGCCACGGCGCCAACCCCGGCGGCGAGGAAGTGCTGGATTTGTGCGAGCAGCACGGCATCCCGCTCATCCCGTTTTTCTCGCTGATACACGGCCTGCCCAAAGCCGGCAACAATCTGGCCGAAATCGCCCAGAAGCATAGCGTGAGCGAGGCCCAGCTCAACATTGCCTGGCTGCTGCACCGCTCGCCCTGGATACTACCCATTCCGGGCACGTCGTCGCTGGCCCACCTGCGCGAGAACCTCAAGGCCGCCGACGTGCGCCTGAGCGCCGAGGACATGGCCTACCTGGGCTAGCCGGGCCGGTTTCTGCCTTAAACTTGTGCGGGCGGGCGCCATTCGGGTGCCCGCCCGCTTTCCGTTATGAAGAAAACTTACGCGCTCGGACTGCTGGCGGCACTGCTGGTCAGCTACTTCACGAGCCAGGCCCAGGCGCCCGCCACTTGGAATAACAAGCAGTGCGCCGTGGTGCTGACCTACGACGACGCCCTCGACGTGGACCTCGACAACGTGGTGCCGGCGCTGGATTCGGCGGGGCTGCGGGGTACGTTTTACCTCATCGGCTCGTCGGCGGTGGTGGCCAGGCGGCTGCCCGAGTGGCGCCGCGCCGCCGCGCGCGGCCACGAGCTGGGCAACCACTCGCTCATGCACCCCTGCGACGGCAGCCTGCCCGGCCGCAGCTTCGTGGGGCCGGAAAACGACCTGAGCAAGTACACGGTAAGCCGCGCCGTGGGCGAAATCAGGGCCAATAACACGCTGCTGGCGGCCATCGATGGCAAGCGCAAGCGCACGTTTGCCTATCCCTGCGGCGACCGGCTGATTGGCGGCGTGGATTTTTACGAGCCGCTAAAAACGGATTTTGTGGCGGCCCGGGGCGTCATGCCCGGCCTGCAAACGGCGGCGCAGGTAGACCTCACCAACGTGCGCTGCTACGGCATCAACGGCCAGGACGGCAACTACCTGGTTGACCTGGTGAAGCAGGCCGAGCAGTCGCACACGCTACTGGTATTCCTGTTTCACGGGGTGGGCGGCGGTCACGGCCTCAACGTGAGCCTGGCGGCGCACCGGCAACTCGTGCGCTACCTGCGGGCGCACCAAAAAGACGTTTGGGTAGCCCCGATGGTGGAGGTAGCCGAAAAAATAAAAGCCAGCCAATCGGCGTTGGGGCCCGCCAGGTAAGGGCGGCGCGGGGGCTGTGCGCAGGTAAGCGCGGTGCTTCGGCGGTGCCTAGCCCAGCGTTTTGCTTACTTTCGGGCCTTCCTGATTCTTAATTGCTTTGGTGTTTTAAGGCGCATGAACTATCGTTTTTGGGGTGGGCTGGCGGCGCTGCTGGCTGGCCATTTATCGCTGCGCGCCCAGTCACTGGCGGGCGTGTGGCAGGGCGTGGAGGATGAGTTTGCGGCCAAGGGCTACTGCCCGTCGGTGCTGCGGGTGCAGCAGCGCGGGGGCGAAAGCGTATTTGGGGTGCTGTACCAGCAGTCGGGCGGGCAGGCGGGCGTATCGGTCACGTTTCAGATGGAAGGCACGCCCACGCCGGCTGGCCTCACGCTGGAGCACGTGCGCAAGCTCGCCGAAAGTGGCCGCTCGATTTTTCGCTACTGGTGCGCCGGCTCTATCACGTTCACCTACGATGCCAGCCAGGAAAAGCTGACCGGGCGCGCCACCTATGCGCCGCAGGGCGAGTGCAGCACGGGCACCTTCACGTTTTATCGCGTCAGGCTGAAGTCGGCGGCTACCGTGCCAGCGGGCGCGCTGAGCACCCTGCGCGTGTCGGGCCGCGACGTGCGCTGGTACGCCGATGCGGAGCTGACCAAGCCCGTGGCCACCGGCAATACCTACGCTACCCAGCTGCGCCAAACCACTACTTTCTACCTCAAGCAGGGCTACTTTGCCACTGCCGAAAGCCCGGTCGTGCCCATTACCATTCAAGTGATTGGCAAGGCCCCAGCCGGCCAGCCGGCCCCCACACCGGCCCCGCCCGACTCGCTGCGGCCCCTGCCGCCGGCGCGCGTGCCAGTGCCCGTGGCGCCCCTGCCAGCGCTGGCTGCCACGGCGCCCGTGGCCCCGCTGCCGCCGGCCGTGGTGCTGCCCACGGTATTATTTAAGCTGGCCACGGCCGAGCTGCTGCCCACCGCCCGCCCGGCGCTCAACCGGCTGGCCGCCGAGCTACTGGCGCGGCCCGCGCTGCGCCTGCGCATTGCCGGGCACACCGACCGCGTGGGCGAGTCGGAGAAAAACCGGCTGCTCTCCGAGCAGCGCGCCGAAATGGTGAAGACCTACCTAGTGCAGGCTGGCGTGCCCGCCGAGCGCCTTAGTACCATCGGCTACGGCGATACGCAGCCGCTCTACCCCGCCCCCGACGCCCGCAACCGGCGCGTGGAGGTGCAGGAGCTGCCTTAGCTATTGGCGAGCCTGGTTTAAAACCACCGCGTAGTCGCCGGCGTTAAGTCAAAAAAAATACCTTTAAAACGCTTAGCAGACTGAGCATCTTACCACGTACGCACGACTTGTGCTGGCACGATAAAATACTTCGCAAGTTCAGCCTGACAGCCGTTTTTAATCTCTGTTATTTATACTATTTAGTTTATGGCTACCTCAGCCGCTGCTACCATTCTCTTCGACGGGGTTTGTAACCTCTGCAATGGCTTCGTGCAGTTTGTTATTCGGCACGACCCGCGGGGGCATTACCGCTTTGCGGCGCTGCAAAGCGAGCTGGGGCGGGCGTTGCTGGCGGCGCACGGCCAGGTAGCCCCGGCCAGCGGCCCCGAGTCGGTGGTGCTACTGGAGGGTGGGCAGCTTTATTCGCACTCGGCGGCAGTACTGCGCATTACGTGGCAACTGGGTGGGGTTTGGCGGCTGGCGGCGGTGGGCTGGGTGCTGCCCGTGCGCTGGCGCGATGCCCTGTACCGCTACGTGGCCCGGCACCGCTACCAGTGGTTTGGGCGCCAGGAAAGCTGCTGGCTGCCCACGCCCGAGCTGCGGGCGCGCTTTCTTTGATTACGATGCACAAGGAGGGTTAGTACAGGACTCGCTTTGGGCCGGGCGTGGGGCTGCTACGCCTAGCCTCGCAGTGCTACGGCCCGGCGGGCGGCCCTCGCGAGTAGCCCGGCGGCCTGCCGGGCGGCGCCCCACTGGTGGCGGCGTAGCGCGTGCAGCAACTCGTAGCGCAGGCGGCGGGCCAGGGCGCGCGCCTCGGCCGGGGTGCGGCTCAGGGCCAGCGCCTTGCGGCACACGGCCAGCGTGGAGGCCAGGTACGGGTCGTGGGCGGTGGTTACCTGGGCGCTCATGCTGTGCGGGTGCTTACGCTTGCGGGTCGTTACAATAGCTTGGTACTGAAAGCGCCAGTCGCGGCTGGCCCGCACCCAAAAGTAGAAGTCCTCGTAGCTCAGCGCCTCGTCGTAGCCGCCCAGGGCCAGCAGCGTGGCCCGGCGCATAAGCATGGTGGGCGTACTGATGAAGTAGCGCCGCAGCACCTCGTCAAACACCCAGCCGCTGGCCGGGCGCGGGTGCAAGGTGCCGTTGTTATCGGCTTGGTGGTACGGCCCCAGCGGCGCGCCCGCCTCGCTGATAAGCTCGCAGTTGGAGTACACCATACCGTAGTCGGGCGGCAGGCTTCGGAAGAGCGCCACCTGCTGACTCAGGCGCTGGGGCAGCAGGATATCATCGGTAGCAAAGTCTACGACAAACTCGCCCCGGCTTTGGAAAAAAGCCTGGTTGAAGGCCCGGCAATTACCAATGTTATCGGGCAGCAACAGCAGGTGCCAGCCGGGCTGGGCCTGCGCATACGCCCGCAGGATGGCCGGGCTGCCATCGGTGCTGCCATTGTCCACAAGCCAGACTTCGAGCGGTGCGTAGTTCTGGGCCAAGATGGAGTCGAGCGCCTCGCGCAGGTAAGGCGCGTGGTTGTGGCAGAGCGCGATGATGGTGACGAGCGGCACGTGGGGCATAACGGCGGCTTTTATTTTATAATAAGGTGCATGCGCTATTTCCACTGCCATTTATAGAGCACCGCGCACAGCCCCAGCAGCACCGCGTAGTACAGCGCATAGGCCCAAACTACGCCACTCAAGCCATAGCGCGGCACCAGGGCCAGCAGCGCCGCCACGTAGAGCACCGCACCCACGGCCTGCATGGCCAGGTAGGGCAGCGGCCGGGCGCGCGCCAGCAGGTAATAAAGAAAAACCCAACTCATAAACTTGGCCCAGTCGCCGAGCAGCTGGGGCGCCAGCAGCTCGCGGGCGGCCAGCAGGCGCGGGGCAAAGAGCAGCGGCAACAGCACGTCGCGCAGGGCATAAACCAGGCCCAGCGCCCCAGCCAGCCCCACCGCCAGCAGCCCCAGTACGGCCTCCAAGTAGCGCCGGGCCTGGGCGGGCGTGGCTGTGAGGGCCGCCAGGCGCGGGTAAAGCACGGTATTGAGCAGGGCACCCACTACCAGCGTGTAGTTGTCGGATAGCTTGGCTACCGCCTGCCACAAGTCGGTGCGGGCCGGAGGATAGTGCGCAATCAGCCACGTTCGCAGGCCATAGTCGATGGCCCGGCCGCACACCAGCGAGCCGGCCGCCATCAGCAAAAACGGCAGCAGGCCGCGCCCGGCCACCGCGCTGGGGCGCCAGCGCCAGCTGCCCAGCAGCCCCGCCCGCTGCGCCGCCCACCCGGCCAGCGGCAGCGTGAGCGCCTGCCCGCCCACGTAGGCTAGCAGCACCTGCCGCAAGGGCCAGCCTGCTGCCAGCGTGGCCGCTGCCGCCGCCGTACCCAGCACGCTAATGGCCACGGCCTGCGCCACGTATGGCCCGCGCCGGCCCGCAGCCAGCAGCGCCGTGCTCAGCAGCGCCTGGCTGGTAACAAGCAGCATCGCCACTGTAAATAATGCGGCCTGGCTAGCCGGCCACGCCGCGCCGCCGGTAGCCAGCAGCACGGCACCGGCACCGGCTACCACCAGCCCCGTCAGCAGCAGGGCGGCCCCCAACCAGGCCCGGTGGCGGCCCGAGCCCGGCCGCAGCGGGGCCAGCCGCGTGGTGGCGCCCACCTGCACGCCATCGGTGGGCAGGGCGCCGAAGAGAGCCATCAGGTTTTGGAACTGGGCCAGCTGGGTGAGGCCACCCAGGCCGCCGTAGAGCGCCACCAGCTTGTTGAGCGTGAGCGCCCCGGCCGCCCGCGCCACAATGGCCACGCCCGTACCCAGCGAGCCGCGCACGAAGCCTTGCCAAATAGTTCGCACCGGGGTAGCCATGCGGTAAAGGTCGGGCACGCGGGTGCTTGGCGAAGCTCCAACACAGCCCGGCCACGAGCCGCGAGGAATTACAATGCCTTTTCCCAGTTCAGTTTCAGGCTACTCACGCCGCCCAGGTGGCGCTTGAAGCGGAGCAGCGAGGCGTTGGGACCGGTGGGCAGCGTGGAGGTACCCAGGTCGACTACGGCCAGGCCGGAGGCGCGGGCGTAGGTGTGCAGGCTTTCGTTGAGCAGCACCACGGGGCTGAGGTGATTATCGGCCAGCGGGCTAGCGGGGTAAAAATTATACAGCACCCGGTCGCTCACCTGAATGGCGATGGTGAGCGCCGCCCACTCGCCGCCCGGCTTGCGCACCGAGAACAGCATATGCTGGCGCGGAAACGCGCGGAATAATTCCTGCACCCTTTCCAGCGATAAGGACAGCGCCTGCCCCCGCTCCCGCCGGCAGGCGGCGATAAAGTCGTAGGCCCAGGGTAGGATGAGCGGCGGCTCCTGCTCGGGCACCAGGCCCAGCTGGCGGCAGCGGCGCAGGCGGCGGCGCTCGCTGGGGTGCAGGTGCGTTTCGTAGTCGTGGTGGGTGTCGAGGTAATAATTTTCTTCGGCCTGCGTCACGGCGTAGCGCCGCTGGCGCAGAACCTCGGCTAGCTGGGCCGCCCCGGCGGGGTCGTAGCAAAAGGGGTAGCCGCGCAGGTGCAGGCACTGCTGGCCGTGGGCCCGCAGGGTGATTTCGGCCGTTTCGAGCAGTAAATGCAGCGCCGCATCGGGCACGCCGGGGGCCAGCTGCACCGCCCCGAACGGGGCCTGCGCCGATGAGCTGGCCTGGCCCGGCCCAGCCCCGTTAAGCACCACAAAGAGCTGCGCATCAGTACGCTTACCAGCTTCATTTTCCAGAAAGAAGCTGCGCGTGGGCTGGCCGTGCATCTGGAGCGCCTGGTGGGCGGGCTCCAGGTAGAGCCACGGGGCAAAGGCCAGCGGCTGGCGCGGGCCGGCGGGCGGGTGGCCGGCCGGGGCCTCGGCGGCGTATACGGCCCAGCCGGGCAGGGACGGGAGGTGGGGAACGGTTTTCACAGTGCGTAACGAGCCGGGCAAAGTACGGCACTGGCCGGCGGCAATTCTTTTACCCCAATTTGCGGCGGTTTTCGCCCCCTTTTGCTTTTGAGCCCCATGAGTTTTACCAGCTCGCCGCCTGCGGCTGCTTCCCACGCTTCCCACGCCGAGGCCAACCCGGCATCGGTGGTTTCGCCGCCGCCGGGCTCCGACCCCGACCGCGAGGCCCGCCGCCAGGCGCGGTACCAGACCGTGGGCCTGCGCCCGGGCACGCTGCGCATCAATGACAATGCGCTCAAACCTAGGCTTTTCCTGATGTCGTACGATGAGAAATCGTACACCGAGGCCGAGTACACCGACCGCTACGAGGAGCTGCTGACGTCCCTGCGCGACCACCCCGACCTCAAGCATTGGATAGACGTGCGCGGCTACGACGACCTGCCGCTGATGGAGCGCATTATGCAGGATTTTGGCCTGCACCCGCTGCAAATGGAGGACGTACTCGGCGACTACCAGCGGGCCAAGGTGGAGGTTTTCGACGATAATCGCCTCTTCCTCGTGTCGCGCATGACCGAGTTTACGCCCGAGCTAACGGTGCACGACGACCAGCTTTCGCTCTTCACGGGGCCGAACTACGTGCTTTCCTTCCAGGATGACTACGACGATTGCCTGGAGGTACTGCGCAACCGCATCCGGGCCAATTTCAGCCAGCTGCGCCGCCGCTCGGTGGCCTACCTGGCCTACGCGCTCACCGACGTGGTGCTCGACCATTATTACCCCACGATGGCCTCCATCGGCGACTACATCGAGGAGCTGGAGACGTGCATTTTTGCCGATAATAGCCAGAAGCGCCTGCTCTCCCGCATCCTGCGCGTGAAGAAGGACGTGGTGCGCTTCCGTCGCCTGGTGTATCCGGAGCGCGACAAGATGTCGGAAATCCTGCGCCTGCCCGATGAGATTGTGCCCGAAGAGATTAAGGTGTACTACCGCGATGCCTACGACCACGCCATCCAGGCCCTCGACCTGGCCGAGAGCTACCGCGACAATATTTCCTCGCTGGCCGACCTCTTCCTCTCCGACCAGAGCAACCGCATGAACGAAGTGATGAAGGTGCTGACTATCATCAGCTCCATCTTCATTCCGCTCAGCTTCGTAGTGGGTCTCTACGGCATGAATTTTCAGCACGAAGACACCCACGGCCACGTGCTGCCGCTCAACATGCCGGAACTGTATTCGCCTTTTGGCTACCCGGTGCTGCTGTGCGTGCTACTGGGTATTGTGTGCATTCAGCTGTATTATTTCTGGCGCAAAGGCTGGCTCAGCCGCGACTAGCAGCGGGCCGGCCAGCCGGGTCTAAGCAATTTTTGCCGGTTCATTTCCCCTTCACGGCCAGCGTACTAACTTGAAAGAGTATCTGTACGCCTTATGAAAACGCCGGTGATTTTGGGAAGTCTGCTGCTGCTGGCGGTGCTGCTGCCACCGGCCGGGCACGGCGCGCGCCATTCGCACCACTGCCTGGTACACGGCTACGCACCCCGCCTGCCGCTGCTACTGCCACCCCGCATCGTGCGCACGCCCGCCGTGGCGCGGCAGCACCGGCAGGTGCGCGCCGTGCGGCAGCCGCTTCAGGTAGTTAAACCAAAGCCCCGGTTGTCATCCTGAGCGCACTCAGGATGACAACCGGGGCTTTGATAGTTACAGCCCAATGGGCTACTGCGCGGCGGGGCCGTAGTCTTCGCTGGCGATGGGCTGGGGCGGGGCTTCGGCGGGGCCGGCGTTGGGCAGGGCCAGCTGCCAGGCTTCGGCCATTTCGCCCAGGGCGCTGTAGTTGGTGAGGTCGTACTGGCAGGGCACTACCGACACGTAGCCGGCGGCCAGGGCCGCCTCGTCCGTGTCGAGGCCCAGGTCTTTGTTCACGAACTCGCCCAGCAGCCAGTAGTAGGGGCGTTTGTAGGGGTCGTGGCGCTGCTCGAAGCTTTCCTGCCACTTGGCGCGGGCCTGGCGGGCCAGCCGGATGCCCTGGATGGGGCCGGCCGCGTTCTTGGGAATGTTCACGTTGAGGGCCGTGCCCACCGGGATGCCGTGGGCCAGCGCCTGGCGGCACACCTCCAGCACCCACGGGCCGACGTGCGAAAAATCGGCCTCGTCGCCGTATTCGCAGAGCGAGAAGCCGATGGCGGGCAGCCCCTCAATGGCCGCCTCGATGGCCGCCGACATGGTGCCCGAGTACAGCACGTTCACCGACGAGTTGGAGCCGTGGTTGATGCCCGACACCACGAGGTCGGGGCGGCGGCCCTGCAGCACGTAGTGCTTGGCGATTTTGACGCAGTCGGCCGGGGTGCCGGTGCAGGCGTAGGCCGTCACGCCCTCGCCAAAAATATCCGACTTATCGAGCCGCAGCGGGTGGCCGATGGTGATGGCGTGGCCCATGCCCGACTGTGGGCTGGCGGGGGCCACAACCACGATTTCGGCGTCTAGCTCGCGCATGAGGCGCACCAGGTGCGCGATGCCGGGGGCAATGAGGCTGTCGTCGTTGGAGATGAGAATGAGGGGACGCAAAATGAGGCAGAGGTTGCGCGGGCGGGGCCGCCCGCGGGTGAGCGATAGCCGGGCTTACGCAAAACGGCCAACAAAGTCCGCACAAAAGTGCGCGAAACGGGCAAAAGGTTGGCGCCGCTGGCCCGACCTTCGCACTCATGTTCTTTGCCTCGCTCCTGCTCGCCGCCGCTCTCACTACCACCGCTCCGGCCCCGCCGCTCACCACGCCCTTCGAGCGCGACCCGCAGCACAACACCACCGCCACCTACGCCGAGTGCATCGCCTTTTACAAGAAGCTGGCTGCCGCCTACCCGGCCACCGCGCAGCTGCGCGAGGCCGGCCCCACCGATAGTGGCCAGCCCCTGCACGAGCTGGTGCTCTCGGCCGACGGCACCTTTGAGCCCGCCGCCAGCCGGGCCAAGGGCCGGCCCATCCTGTTTATTCAAAACGGCATTCACCCCGGCGAGCCCGAGGGCATCGACGCGAGTATGCTGCTGGCCCGCGACCTGCTGCGCGATAAAAAAACGCTGGCCCTACTGGCTAAGGTCACGGTCGTCATTATCCCGGCCTACAACATCGACGGGATGCTGAACCGCAACAGCACCACCCGCGTGAACCAGAACGGCCCGGCCAGCTACGGCTTCCGGGGCAATGCGCGCCACCTCGATTTAAACCGCGATTTTATCAAGCAGGACTCGCGCAATGCGCGCTCGTTTGCAGCCCTGTTTCAGCGGTGGCGGCCCGAGGTGTTTGTGGATACGCACACCTCCAACGGGGCCGACTACCAGTACACCATCACGCTCATCCCGAGCCAGCACAACAAGCTGGCCCCGGCGCTGGGCACCTACTTGCAGGGCCAGCTGCTGCCCGCCCTCTACCAGGGCATGGCCCAAAAACACTGGCCCATGACGCCCTACGTAGACTTTGACGGCGAAACGCCCGAGAGCGGCCTGCGCGCCTTTCTGGAAAGCCCGCGCTACTCCACCGGCTACGCGGCCCTGTTCAACAGCATCGGCTTCATGCCCGAAACGCACATGCTCAAGGCATTTGGCCCCCGCGTGCGCGCCACCTACGACCTGCTCCTCACCTACCTCCAGACCGTGGCCGCCCAGGCCCCCGCCCTGCTGGCCGCTCGCGCCGAGGCCGACCGCGCCCTGGCCGCCCAAACGCGCTTCCCGCTGGCCTGGGCCGTGCGCGACACCGCCAGCGGCACTCTCCAGTTCAGGGGCTATGAGGCCGGGCACAAGCCCAGCGCCGTGAGCGGCCAGCCGCGCCTCTACTACGACCGCGCCCGGCCCTACACCCGCCCCGTGCCGCACTATAATGACGCCCGGCCCACCGCCCACACCACCGCGCCGGTGGCCTACGCCATCCCGGCGGCCTGGGGCGAGGTGCTCGACCTGCTGCGCCGCAACGGCGTGGTACTGCGCCCCCTGGCCCAGCCTCTCACCGGCCCCGCCGAAGCGTACCGCATTGAGGATTACAAAACTGCCCCCCGTCCCTACGAGGGCCACTACCTGCACAGCCAAACCCGACTCAGCACCCAGCCCGCGGCGACCCTGCCCGCTGGCACCTACCTCGCCGTGCTGGCCGAGCAAGGCCCCGCCGCCCGCTACCTCGTCGAAACCCTGGAGCCGCAGGCCACCGACTCGTTCTTCGCCTGGGGCTTTTTCGACAGCATATTGCAGCAAAAAGAGCACTACTCCGACTACGTGTTTGAGGATTTGGCCGCCGATTTTCTAGGTAAAAACCCCACCGCGCGCCAGCAGCTCGACGCAGCCAAAAAGGCCGACCCCGCCCTGGCCGCCAGCGGCCCCGCTCAGCTTGAATGGGTGTACCAGCACTCGCCCTACGCCGAGCCCGGCTACCGCTGCTACCCGGTGCTGCGCTGGCTGGGGGCGGTGCCGAAGTAGCCTAGGTAGGCGGGGCAGCAGCCAACGGCGCCGCCAGGGCAGCGGCCTCAGCTTCGAGGGCTTCGGCTTGCAGGCGCAGCAGGTGGTAGTGGGCCAGCTCATCGGCACTCAGGGCGGTGGGCTGGCTTTCGAGCCACTCGCGGGCCCGGCGGGCGCGGGCTTCGGGGTTGGGGGCCGAGGGGTCGGCGGCGGGGGCCTCGGCCAGCAGAGTGGGCAGGGCCTGTTGCCAGCGCTGGGCGTAGGTGGCGCGGGCCAGCAGGGGGCGCAGGGCCCGGCGCAGCCGGGCCGCGTGGTGCTCGCAGTAGTCGAGGCGGGCGGCGAGCGGGCCGACCGCCGGCTGCCTGGGCAAGAGGGGAACAGCGATTTCGGGCGCGGGCGGCCCCTCGGGCACAAGGCGGGCCAGCGGGGCCAGCCGGGCCAACACCACGAGGCTCAGCCCCCGGCGGCCGGCCTCTACGTGCTTCACTAGCGTGGGGCTCACACCCAGGTAGTCGGCAAGCTCTACCTGCTGCAAGCCAAAATAGCGCCGCACAGTAGCCGGCAGGGTATCAGTATAGCGAGCGCGGCGCGACATAGGCAGGGTGTACCTTATAAAATTGGCGAGCCAAAATAGGGTACAGACGGTGTACCTTATTTTAGCTCGCTAATTTTATAAGGTACACGTTTAAACGTACCCACCGATGGCGCGGGGCTCTGCCCCGTGCCGGCTATTCGCCGGCCTCTGGCCGGCAATCGTTGGACGAGGCGTGCGGGTGTCGTGCTAGCGTGGCGGGCCAGAGGCCCGCAAATAGTCGGCACGGGGCAGAGCCCCGCGCCATCATACCATCATACCATCACACCCCGCGGACTACTACTCGTCGGCGGCCTGGGTGGTGGCAAACTCGGCCAGGAAGCGGCGCAGCTGCTCGGGGGCATGCACGGCCAGGCCCGGCGGGCGGGCGTGCTCGGGGTGGTCTACGAGCGGGAAGTAGCCGGTGGTGGCGCGTAGCGTGGGCGTGAGGGTGGCCACGAAGCCCATGCGCCAGTCGGGAAACATGCGGCCGGTGGCCGGCCCCTGGTGCAGCACAAAGGAGTGCTTGTGGCGCGGGTCGCGGGCTATTTTGGTGTAGAGGGCTTCGGCTTCGTCGCGCGGGCCCTCCAGCACCTGCACAAACTCGTGGGTATCGGCGGCGTAAAGCAGCAGGCCGGTGAGCAGGTGGGCCTGGTTGTAGGCGC
>Ga0265798_10005404_pt1 | contig 17195 bp, 23 predicted proteins | sample P3T30metagenome_FD_192430 | JGI IMG/M metagenome (GOLD analysis project Ga0265798, IMG submission 192430) | Plant litter microbial communities from East Loma Ridge, Irvine, California - P3 T30 | ecosystem: Environmental > Terrestrial > Plant litter > Unclassified | place: USA: California... | reverse complement strand
CTGCTGCGAAGAAAAGAGATATGACACGTGAAATCTAGTTGCCGGATCCGGCCGTTCACTAACGGCATAGTAATCGAACCTAGGCCAGATCCGACAATTGCTTGCATCATGGGATTCATGGTGCTTATCAAACATGCTGGTTGAATTTACACTACTACCAATGACGACGATTGTTCTGTTGAGCATTGTATGTGCGCTGCAAAGATTAGCCACAATTACTTCGGGATCAAAACGGCTTACGACTGCAGCAACGGCGAAAGCGACGAAAGCAACCAGACCAATAAGCTAAAGCGTCAATTGCATCCGGGATTGGTTTCGATCGAAGCTACTGACCTTGAGAACAAAGAGGAACCAAGAGGCCGCGCCACCTGATGCTCGCTTCTTGAATTGTTTGCTTGCCTTGGCCTCTAATGGGACCTGACCAGCACCGGGAGTATTGGTTTTGGCTTGGGCGGGACTACCTCGTCCGCGCTCTCGGTACTGAGGTTTAAGGATGACCGAATGAGTGTTGACGGATATGATACTGATACATCAGCTTTTGACGAACATGCGAGCTTACTCATGAGCGTCAGAGACATCACCGGTGAGAGCGGTGAATCCGAGGTATGGGCTTTCAGGCAGGACGATGGAAGTCTCGAAACACTTCAGCCATTCGTCCGTTTTCTTGGTCTGCAATTCGACAAGAAGTCGAGACTTGGACTTGATATATGTCAATCGACCTTTTGTTGGGATATCTTTACGTCGGAATTGTTCCTGTCAATCAGCCTAATACATGCTCACGAGCAAGCGTGACCTACGGAACATCCGGCTAGTTCGTGAGACTCGTTATCGTGGTCATGGTCATATTGGGTCTTGCCGTCGCCTGACATGGCAGATATACGGGGCCAGGAGTAAGTGTGCTTGGAGTTGGCGTAACTGATCGTCGGTCCCGCATAATTTGGAGTTTGTCCGGTGAACTTACGTATCAAAAAACAGTCCAAGACCGGTGAAGTAATCTAAAAAAGGTCAGCTCGCTATTCTATGATTAAGAAGTGAGCAAGAGGACATACCAACACTGCCAAAGACTGGCCCGCTCTTTGCTCGGTCCTTCGAGAGCCATACTGCGAATCCGTCACCGAAGATATTGTGTGCTTTCCCGTCGACCTTGTAGTCAGTACTGCAATCATTTTGAGCGAGCATGGCGTGGGAGAACTATTGAGTCGATCCGAGGTCTTTCCACTCCCGGGCCTGTGGGTGAAGAAGAAGCATGACATACCTTGAATTCGAATTCGACCATGAAATTCGAGGCGCTCAATGGCATCCTATTCCAAAGCCATCCACTCTCAGATGGCTTATCCTGCGTCAATCGTACATGTTTATTCGTATTCTATCATCAGTCAGCCCAGTCCCCCACAATCTCATGCTCGAACGAAACAATGAGCCCCATCTGACGCTGAACTCACAATGATAGTCGTCCCTCCGAAATCCCACCATCTGTTTTGTAGATCACTATCGACGTAAGGCGATATCAGAGAATGAGCTCTCAGTGGGACAGTCTACTGATCAGTATAGGCCGGCTATGCATAGCACAAAGGACATACCTTCTCTACCATATCCTCTAGTAACACATCGAACTCTTCCGCTCCCCAGGCGAAGGGCATCAGCGCCAGCGCCGTTATTACTTTGCGTAACATCATCATCGTTATTGTTGTCGTGAGGCTGCCGGTTGTTCGTTACTCGCTCACTGAAAGGATTGAACTACTCATAGGTGGTGCTGGCTTGTCCTCTTGTCACAGACACCTCCACCAACGGAACCAAATTTGGATCAACTGCAACATGCATCTGAAATCTCAATCATTATCATCGAAAGCAACCTATACTCATACAACACGACACACAATGTCGAGATTTGGATCGGCAAAGATTCCAAAGTTGACTTTGCAACATGTTGGTCGAATTAAAAATGGGATCGTTCAATATGCTGATCTGCAGTTCATGATTCAGTCACAGTACGTTTCAGCATACCGCTCAGCGATCCGATCGACTAGGCGTAAGTCCGGCCTCTCATCTGACCTCGCCGTTCGTAGTGAGACCCGAACAAACTGCTGATAAGCAGCGTTACCGGACGCCAAAACACGTCGAGAGACAATCGATCACTTCAGAGTCGAAATCGAACGCCTGAAATATACAACCGATATCGTGAGTCTGGTAACGGAATACGGGACTACGCTGAAATGAAAAGGATGTTCTCAAGTCCCAATTATCGGACTTTCAGAGGATGATCAAAGTCCTAGGAGGAACGTTCGGGCTGGGCGGACTTGCTCCGGAGACTGGAGCTAAGCTTGTTGGACGGAAATGAGGTTTCGACCTTGAAGGCACCCGCCTGGATACACAGGAAAAAATCGGAAAGATTCGCAGGACTTCTTTGGCTGTCCGGTCCAGCCTTCGAGTCGTACTGGCGAGCCGGGGTACAATGCGTCGGCACTGCTTCGAGTTGATAGATGAGCTGCCGGTGGTCCGTATCGACGAACGCGCCGATTTTCTCGAAAGGCTGCCGACTTTTCGCATTACTTGCCTATCGGACAAGCAATCAAGTGCTAGCTCTCGCCGTCAATGCAGAAGCAGAATAATCATGATCTACATATGCAGGATGTAAACACTATACTATGCCAGATATTAATACAAGTTTTAGACATCTACCAGCCAATTCCAAACGGAAACTAATGAGAAGATCTAGACCCGTGTACCGGTCTTTGCAGACCTTGCCCAGGAGCTGGAGCTGGCGCAGGTGGGAATTTAAGGAACTGAACATGCCCATCGTCGGAGGTGAAAATGACTTGACTCCGGGCAAATCGAGTTTGTTGCGGTTGAGGTGGTGGCATTCCACCTTGTGGGCCTTGAGGACCACCTTGGGGAGGACCGAAACCCATTGGAGGCGGTCTCATTCCACCTGCAATCGGTGGTGGCCGGAAGCCGGGTTGATTGGGTGGTGGTCTCATTTGCTGCTGCTGCTGTTGTTGTTGTTGCTGCTGGTTTCCATACATCAGTTGACGATTTGGAGGCATGGGGGCGTTTACTCGAGATGGGGGTGTATCGGCGAATAGACATCGAGTGTGGGCTGATGGCATGATCTGAACGAGTGCGCCGGTCTCTACATGACGAACTTCGATGAAAGTTGGTTCGAACGCGATCACGTACGGGTATTGTAGTGCTGTCTGTCAGTATCTGCTGATATGTGATCAAGGTCATTACGTACCGAAAGCAGTAGGAACACCCTCCCAAATAATAGCCCACTTCGGTCTCGTTCTCCATCCATTCTTATTCACGTAGAACGCGAATTCTAAATGTCAACTCGGGACCACTAGGCGGAAAGAGGACATACCATCATAGCAAAGTAGGAAATCCTCTTCAATTCGATAAATAGCAATTGGCCTTACATTACCCCTCTTCATGACAAAGTCCAGACTAGCATCCGAAGGATCTAGTAATCCCTGCATGTCTAGTGTTTCGAGATCGACAATTTCGAATCCTTTCGTACATCCTACACAGAGTTTGGTCTTGAGGAAGTGGATGGATGAAGATTCTGTGGGAATGTAAAATTCCTAGATATCAGCGTCTAATATGGATGACCGACAGCTGACATACCTTAAACAACTTCAATGCTTCATTCCCGCCATTCAGGCGACGCATAAACGATGCTTGCGGTTTCTTCCCCCTCATAGTCTGATCCACAGGCTCAAGTACCTTGATGGTACTACTCAGCGTCGAGCTCTTGACAACAGCGACCAGCATTTTACCAAGACAGATTCCTGATTTGAAGAATGAAGTATGGGAACTAATTCTCTTTCCCCTCTTCAACGCGGCATTTGGGTCGTTGGGGTCTAAACAATCTAGGGGGAAGGTGGTGACTGATCGTTCGTGGAGGACTATGAGGAGTTGGAAATCTTCAATGACATCGACTTGAGTCACGTCGAGGAGGTTGATGACTTTGACAGGTTCTCTCAATTTATCGTTTCGAAGGTTGGAGAAGTATACACCTTCATCGGTACCGTATATCATTCGAGTTCCGTGATCTGTTCATCAGCACGCCTCTTTTCTTCTGAACTAGAAACATACCATAGGGCGAGATACAATTGACCTTTCTCAAACCTGAAAAGAACCCTTCCGTGATACTTTCTGTAACGAAAATACAACTCCTCTCCCTTAATATCGTTTGCTGCTTATCGATTTGCTCCAACCACTTCTTCCTGCTGACATACGAATCAACCCATAATTGCATCGAATAGCCTTTCTTGCCAAGGTGGACAATGGTAATTGAGAAACCGTGTTTCGACTCGGGTTTAGGGGGGACATGGGCTAGTGCGCCGGACTTGCCACCTTGGGCTGACGGTCGGGACATGAGCCTGGTTCGGCCAGCTGATAATTTACCGGAGTTGTAGCTGTCGTCTGGGGTGATCACAACGAGTAGTTCCAGTGGTATTGGCTATATGTCAGCTTCTGCATGCAGACTTCGCGAGATATGTAGCTCACCCGTCTGTAAACTCGGTATTGCTCGGCCTTGTTGACCCATTTCGGCTTGACCAACAGGAAAGCATGATCGAACAAGAATCCCATTAGATCCGCAATCTCTTCACGACTTCCACCTCGCCTCTTCAATGGACCCTTGTGCACAAGTTCACGCTTCTTGTCCCTCAATCTCAGGTCCTGTTCATCAGCTACACGTCACACTGATAAGGGTCTAACTCACAATCGACTCGTTGGGCCTGAAGACCAACTGCTGCTCCAGCTGCGCTAGCTCGAATATATTCTCAGACTTTCCACTCTCAATATTGACCTTGGTCAAGAATGTCTTGATCATCTCGATAACCTTGGGGATATCCGTTTTATCCTGACTATCATCCGGTGTATACTTCAAAACAGCCTGAAGAAGAAGAGGATATCGACCAAGTCGAGTAGTAGGTTTTGTGAGGTAACCGTTCAATTCAAGTTTTCGTGATTCCGGTTTCCGCTCAGTTTCCTGAGAAAGTCAGCATACTTCACTGAAAGGAGGTTGGTGACGCACATCAACGAATTTCTGGAAGGCCGGGTTTGCACCTTTTTCCTTTTCAAATTCATATTTACCAAACAGCTGATGAGCACCGTATGTCACAAATGGCTCGAAGTGCGCAGCACGCTCTAGGAAGAGATCACCAATAGCCGCAACGACTGGTTGTTGTTTTTGACGTTTCGTCAATCGTTCCGCTAGAGGTTGACTGACGGCCAGGACTTCGTGAACGTTCCAGAAGACTTGACGAACGAAATCATCTCGACGGTCGCCAGCCACTATCTCCTGTGACCGAAGGGGTTTTACCCATGACTACATATCAGCTCATACTTCGAGAAGCAATGCGAGCTTACATCTCGAAGGTATTCCAGATCCCGGACAAAGTCTCGCTCGGTGTAAATGACCTCGTTGATAGCTTCCTGGCGTTTCTTTTCCGTGTCGTCAACACTGTCGAAGATCTCTTTCGAGACAGTGTCACTCCACAGAGTACCTGTCTCCTGAATATCAGCCAAATTCGTCATAGTACAGTGTGACCTACCTTGATATCGTGTATACTCTCATTACTGATCTTTCTCGTTAATCCAGGTTGAGGTTTCATGTTCAATCTCTTCATCTGCTCCAATCGTCTAGGACAGTTGATTGAATAACAAAGACTATCCCGCGAACAAGTTGGGGAATAACAATCCGTCAAAAGCGTAAACACTCCCACAGGTAGATCGTCCTCGAGATCAACGTCCTCTTCTGCCATATCTGGTAAGCTTTGCCTGGACTTTGCAGCAAGCCGAGGTGAAGAAGCGGGGTACGAGAGGTTGGTAGTCGAAGTCGCTGGTGTGGGCTGAGCAGATGAGGTGAACGAATTCGACATGTTGGAATCAGATGTTGTGCCAGATTGAGAGACCGACATGTATGGTGCTGGTGATGGTCGAGAGGGTGGTCGGGCCCTACTGCTACTTGATGAAGCATGTCGGCCAAGGCTCATATGAGCATGCTCCGAGGCAGGACTATCATTGACATTCTTATCGTCCATGAAGGGCGCCGCTAGCCTTTCACGGAATTGATAAACTTCGTTACCATTGTCTCGTAGTCGATGGTCGTATGTGACATCATGGAAGAATTTCTGAGCGTCCAAAGCCCTTCCAAGGAGTAGAGCCAAGTTCCTATCGGGTGTTTTGATAATATCCGCAATAGCACCGACTGCCATTCGACCATCGAAAGAATCTTTGTAACTAATCCCATCTTTGACCAACTCGGAAAGGGTGATGAGCTTCTTGAAAGCTTCGGCGACTTTCGACAGTAGAGCGGGATATATGTGTGGCATCGATTGAAGAGCTGCTGCTCTTGCTTGCGAGGTGTTCCTCGTCAATGCCGAAAGCGATCGCTGAGAAGTATGAGGTGTAGGATATGATGATGGAGGCGCCCGAGCAGTCCTGGCGCCAGACAATGAGCCGAGTGAATCAGAGTGAACAGCCGACATAGCTTCCAGACGTGCATTCGAAGAACCCGAGAAGGACGTTGCCCGATTGTCGGTTGGAGTCATACCGGCCCACGACTCCGAAAAGGCAGTCTCGTACGGATTGCTGGGTAACGGTAACGACGTAGTGGAGTCGGTCGATTTCCGATTCGACATTCTCCGTTGAGCGCTTGCTGCGAATCCCGCATCCGCTCCTGTAGGTGTGGTAGGTGACAATGCTGGCGAGTCTGTACCATTCATATAAGGCTCAATCACAGACAATGGACTAAGAGTCAGCTCTGACGATATATCTGGGACTCACGTAATGTATTGCCTAGATCCACCCGATACGGTGTATCCACTCCCAGACAGCGAAGCGTCCGAGGCCATCCTTCTGTGCGTCCCTATACTAGTCATGCTTGATACCGATGGTTGACGGGCTTGGTGACCACTCGACTGATTCACCTGATAAGGTTGTGAACTGTTGGATGGAGCTGAGAGTCAGTCACACTCTCACAGCATACCGAGCGCTAGATGGACGTACCACTAAAGTCTGTCTCGAAAGATCCAAAGTCACTAAACTCGCCAATCTTCGGGATTCCAACTAATCCGTCCAGGGGCCTCGATCCTCGAGTGTTTATGCTCAGATTGTCCAGTGACTTTACGTAGTCCCTCGATTCTTCCGTCACATTGCCGACAGTAGGGTTCCTTGCGAGCGGAGGAGATTGGGATGACGTTAGATTCGAAGGTCTTTGTACATCGCCCTGAGTATGACCCGGAGCTCGATGAGGAAAGACGACAGAAGCAGGCGACGAGGACGAGTGATATCCTGTCGATGCCTGATATGCTTGAGCTGCCGATAGTCCACCAGCGGGTGGGAGAGGCTGTTCTCGTCCAGACGACCGCCTCTCGCCGTTTTTGGAGGGCTCGTAAGGTTCAGGTTCGCTCCTGCTGTAGAAAGATGGTGGGGGACCGTGCCCGCTAGGTATACGTGCGCTGTACTGGGAGGGAGCTGAGGTGACATCGGGATTAGGAGAATAATACGAAGCGGTTGAGTTTGTCGAGTAGACCGATGGCGCTACAGAGGCTCTACGGTCCGGGTATGGCTGTATCGTTAGCGATCGATGTAGTTTGTCTACGCAGAGCCAACTCACAGCTTGGGGAAATGCAACAGAGCCATTTCCATGCCCCGAGCTAGATCCTCCTGATCCCCTATATGGGTCTGGCGGAGCTACACCATCATATGGATCCACTCTATGACGCATAGATGAATCACCTCTCGGCGGTGGTTGATACACGTGTTGCTGAGGGTATGGATTGGATGGTCGAGGAGCCGGAGGGGGTACATATGCCTGTCCTGGAGGGTACGAAGGCTGATTGGGATGTAGGTGTTCCGGTCCAGAGCGTACAGAAGGGTGTGATGCATAGCCGTATCCACCACCTGGAGGAGGGCCGGGTCCAGGTCCAGGCCCAGGGGGACCACCCTGCCCACCTGGCATATGATGCGCTACCGAAGGCCTGCCAAAGATGCTCTCGAAAGCCTCATTCCTCGAGGTCGCCGAGGGTGCAGGTCTAGCATTGGGCTGCGCTGGCCGTGAACGTGGTCCCCCGATTGGCATTGTGAAGCGAAGAAGGCGGGTGGACGCGTAAAGTCAATGCGCTTTGCTTTCGCTTTGTTTCTGTCGGCGCGTGAGGGGTAGCAGGTGCAAGGGTGCAGCGAAAAAGGTATGTCGTTTATTATCGTTAATTCGTTTGCATCAAGAGGTCGGTATACTCATGAGGTGGTTGTAGTGATAGGGTCCAGCCCACCGAAGGTTGTAATCCCGATAATGTATGTATGTATGAAGGGGTATGGAGTAGCTGAGGTGACATGCATACAGCTAGTACCAGCGTGGGTTGTAATGAACAGGGGGGAATATTTAAATGATACCGTGACAAGTTAACCAGTAGTTGACAAAGTTAACCATCATTCTGTATCCTCTAATTAGAACCAATTCAGCCCCTAGACCACTACCTGTGTAATCTCGTAGAATACTTAGATCTCTCAAGAACCCAAGGATACCCATAGAAATTCCCAAAACGCGATATACATGTTCGCAGTAGCTCCGCTTCTAGCACTCAATTGGTAAACGCCCAGCTCATCTATCGACATGTCGTGGGAGCCGCCCAACCGTTCCACACAGTCGTCGAACCGCTGGAAACCCCCTTCTCCCGTCCCCTCGGCTCCTCCGGTCCCTTTGCCCACCATAACACGAGAAACATGGCGACCCGAGAGCTCATGGGCTCCGAAAGGAAGGCAAGCCCCGGAACCTACCAGCTCGAATGTAGAGCAGACTAGCAGTGGTCGTGCGCCACTTCCGCCAGATCAGAGATCAGTCATGCCACCAACCTCGCCCCGTCGGAGGGAACGAATACAATATGAAGATACAGCAATAGAAAGGTTGGATAGGGGGAAGAATGGCTGGCAGAGGGATAGACCTGGACCAGGAAGTAACAGACAAGAGGAACGAAGTTGGGGAGCTTGGAATAGCAAAATCAATCATGTCAAAGAAGCGGAGGAAAGGAGAGCGGGACCTAGTAGACCAATCAATGCAAGGCCCGCCGACGTACCCACGACGTTCGACAGGAGGATAGAAAAGCAAGATGAAGCTGAAGGGCGGAGTTGGTCAGCGTGGAAGTCCAAGGTGGAAGGCGTAGGGGCTGATGATCGGAGAAGAGGCAACGATCCTCCAAGAGGCAGGGAAAGGGATGAAGGATGGGGAGCGCGTCGCAAACTTCCAGAAGAACCTCGACATCCAACTTCAGATCGCCGCGATGGTGATGGAGACCGGAATTGGGGAAGATATAACGATAGTCGTGACTTGCGGTCGAGGAATGATGATAGACCGCCTCCTCCCAGTCGACCAACACCCCCAACCAGACCAAGAGATCTTCCTCGATCAGTCTCGCCAGGATCTACCGGTCGAAAATCTCCCGAACCCCGGAGACCCGTACAGCCATCAGCTCCCATCGGCCGTAGTCCCCCTCGCAGAACAAGCGGTCGTCGCGATAGTCCCGACTATAGTCCCCTCGCACGACCTCGTGCTTCTTTACCGGTAGATTCTCGGGCACCAGTCCGCAACCGTGGTAGTCCAGATTATGGCATTGGCGGGCGTGCTGCTGCTGCAGCGGCCGCGGCAGAGAGGATATCGTGAGTCGAATAGCACAATGAGTGGATATATAGCTGATTGTTTACAGAGGGCGTGGCAGATCTCCCGAATCTCCAGCTCGTAGACCCATGTCACCTCGCCCACGTCGACGCGACGAATCTCCCTCTCGGTCACGATCCCCCCCGCGTCGTCCGCGCTCACCTATAAGGGACGCTCGATCTGGACCACCTCGACGTACCCCTTCGCCCGACAGTCGAGCAAAACGTCCGCGCAGACAATCACCCGACTACAACTCACGTCGCTCGCCATCTCCACCCCCTATTAGAAATGCCGGTAAAGCTCCTCTACCGCCCCAAGCTGCCCTGTTCAACCAGGGTGCTGTACCTCCGAGGGGTCCAAGCTTGGCTTCTCAATTCGCTCGGATGGATAATACTGAGACGCAGACTTGGCGCAGGAATGCAGATAGACCACCACCAATGGGACCGAATACAGACAGGGCTAGGGCAGATCGTCCTTTCACGGATAGGAGACCGAGCCCAGAGTACGATAATGCCGGGCCCGGCCTGTTTAGATCAGGTGCAAGACCACCTCTTCCCCCACAAGGCCGTCCAGCCTTTCGGGCACCTGATTCGGCAGGACTGCCATATGACTCTCATCACAACGTCGACCCGACACCTGTGAATCCAAACCCAAACAATCATTTCAGCACTAGCGATCGTGCACCGCCAATATCCAACCCCGCTCCTTATGATCCGTCAAATAGCACAGCTCCCATGGTCAAGATCGCCTTGGCACTGAGTCCAGTCAAAACAGGCCCACTTGGCAACAAGCCTGGACTACGTCAATTCTTCGAGGCCGCATCGCCCAGCAATCATCAGCCTCCACCACCTGTCGCCGACACGACGTCCGCACCTACAGATGCTGATGCCGATATGGATATCGATCCCGGCAGCCCGGTCACTGTCGAAACGGCACCAATCGAGACCCCCGCTGAACCACGAGAAGTCTCGGAGCGCAAGTACAACGAGTATCTTGATACTGTCGCTCCCTACCTCCGTTCCGCATTCAAAGAATGGCTTTCCCAAGCTCAGACAACTCCACTCTCCGCGTTTCTGGTGCACTACTTTGGTCGTCAGCCGGACGCTCGAGAGATGCAATCTATCGAACAGCTGATGGTTCTTCGTGAACCTCTTTCCAAGTCTGAGGACGGGCCACCGCCACAGCGCTCGCAGACGGCCGCTACCATTCCTGATAGTGGTATCGACCTCTCGTCCCAACCACAGAGCACACCCATCAGTTCCGGAAGCAATGGCCATCGTACTGGGGAAAGAGCTCAGGAAGCCGAGCCTCCGATCAGCAAATTACAGCCGGGCGAAGCATACGAGCGCTTGGCCTGTGTCGGAGAGGGAACGTATGGAAAAGTCTACAAAGCAAGGCGAGTGGAAGATGGGTCGTTTAGGGCATTGAAGCGAATTAGGATGGAGGGCGAGAAGGATGGGTTCCCAGTCACGGCGATGCGGGAGATTAAGCTCCTTCAGAGTCTCAAACACGAGAATATCATCCGATTGTATGAAATGATGGTCTCGAAAGGTAAGCAATTTCACGCCTGATTTACGTGAAGCTGATGATCAGGCTCCGTTTACATGGTCTTTGACTACATGGAACACGACTTGACCGGTGTACTCTCTCTTCCCAGCATGACATTCTCACCCGCCAATCTCAAATCGCTCACTCACCAAATGATCGCCGGACTCGAATATCTTCATCGGATCGGCATTCTCCATCGAGATATGAAAGGGTCCAACATTCTTCTCACCGCTGAAGGAGACTTGAAATTGGCCGACTTTGGTCTTGCGAGACTATACAACCGGAAACGTAAAGCGGATTATACCAATCGGGTCATTACCTTATGGTATCGATGTCCGGAGCTGTTGATGGGCGAAACAATATACGGCCCAGAGGTGGACATGTGGTCTGCTGGGTAAGCACTTCACTCCAGATTGGCAGGATGCTGATGGTAAAGTTGTATCATGCTCGAGATGTATTTCACGAAACCCATTCTACAGGGCAATGACGAGATTCATCAACTCGAGGTAATCAACAATATGATGGGTACGCCACGAGAAGATGATTGGCCTCAAGTCAGGGATCTACCATGGTACGAGCTCGTCAAGCCCAAGGTGGAACTACGATCGAAATTCCGCGAATCATTCTCAAAGTGAGTCATCTCCCAAGCATAAGGCAATGATGCTGATATAACAGACGACTCTCACCCGCAGCAATGGACGTTGCAGAGGGTTTGTTGGCGATGAATCCAGCAAAGAGATTATCAGCTACGAAAGCACTACAAATGCCATACTTTACGACCGAAGAGCCGAAGATGGAGAAACCGACTCAGTAAGTCGTTGTCTCGCTTGAAGACAGGAGCTGATAGATCAGGCTCCAAGGTATCGGAGAGCATCACGAGATGTCGGCCAAGCAGGAACGTCAACGTCGTAAAGCGGAAAGCAGATAAAGTCAATCCTATATAACATCACCTCTACGAGACACATTACATCAAGGTCCATGTAGCCAATACAGAATTCTTAGATGACTTCGACGCTAAAGCGAAATATCGTCTCGCAGACGTGGTTTTCCGCTTAAAAGTCTTTGTTTCTTGTCTGACGGGCGGGAACGAACCTGCGTTTCAGCCTTGTTGGCGGGCCAAGCAGCCGCAACCCAACAACTAGACACAACCTCGAGAATGCGATATCACTCAGTGTGCGTCATCGCAATTGATCAGCCCATCTTCCAAGTCTCAAAACGGGACAGGAAGACTGTCCATGCGCAGATGCTGAAGGGTCTAATCTGAAATGGCTGATGGGTCGCACATCAGTGAACGCGTTGAGGCGCCAACAGGGGTCGATATCGTTGAATGCTCGAAACCCGTCGGTCGCCAACGAGATTCAGGCACAGCCAGGGTTTTGATTCCATCGCCAAAGAAAAAGGAAATGACCCACAACACCTAACAGGATTCGCAAGTGGTCCCCCACCTTGCTACTAGCTGGGCGATATCCAGGTTGTCTGCGCAGATCGGACGGGATGCGGAATTTTCTAGATTCTATGGTCGTGGATAAATATCAGCTTTGGATGTGGCTTTGTGAACAAGCCTCCTCTGTCGTACCGGTACGTGTGGTCTGTGCACGATAGACAGCCATCCGCATGGATGACACATCGAGCTGGTTGTCCGATTCTTGCATCCATCCGGTCGCTGACTTGTGCCAAACGGTCCACGTCCAAGCCCACATGGAGTCAGATAGGACAACAAAAGCGAGACTAAGTTGGTGCGGTCCAACTCACGTAAGCCTCTTTGGCTGCAAGCCCGTCGGTGAATGCAGCTGTGATGCGCAAGAGAACTCTGCAGTCTCGGACCAATGACACCTCAGCTCTATTCAGACGTGTAGCCGCTCAATGATTGGGCCCCCGACTCCTGCCGATCACATGTCTCAGCTTGATTTCCCTTGGCGGCTGACATGTGATCCGGGGTACGTTATACATTCGATCATCCGCTCTTTTCCGAATCCTAATTGTCAAATCTCAGTTCCTCGCAAGCTATACAACCGCAAGAACGGACCCGACCTCAAATAGGCTCTGAATTCTAAAGCTACCAAGTAAAGTTGACATGCTCAATCACGGTAACCGGAAGAAGACTTACCGGCTTGGTGTGATAATATTACGCACTCGTCCAAAACTCAAAAAACGCCAAGAGCCCGAACTTCGTACTACATCCCCGACTGGCGATCTTGTTGTTCGATCAAATGTCTTAAACCATGCTACTGGAATACTTGGACGGTGAGGACTATCCTTGTACAGTCTGAGTCAGCCATCCAGGTACCTCGAATCGTCGTATTCCAGTTAATTCTGGCAAGGATTACGATACACTGATTTCCATTGAACTGTACCGGCAAAGGGGCACGACATCGTAGAGCAGTGATGCGATAGCTATAGGGGTAGGTTATGATGATCGAACCATGTCTCAGCCAACTTTCGATCATGAGGCGCTCGCTCCGCTAGAGTTCAGGCAGCGAAATTTATGGAGGGGTAAAGGTATAAAGACATCGTTACTGGACTTGAGTTCTCCTCATCAACTCACTTTGTTCCATTTGCGACCTTACAAAATCCCAACCCCGGTCAGACCACAACCATGAAGTTCACCATTGCCTTCGCCATCCTCCCCCTCTTGGCCTCGGTCGCTGCAGCTCCGACTTACGGTCATCCTGCGACGCCAGATACCAAGGGCTCGCTCATCGACCTCGACCTAGGGCTTGGGTTAGGAGTCGGGCTTGGCAGCAGTTGCTCCTTAGCCCAGAAGCTGGTCTGCAAGATCAAGCACTGTAGTAAGCATATCTACTTTGCGATATAGGAAGAGTCCCTGATTCGACAGACGACAAGTGCCAGGTAATAGACCCAAAGCCGGTCACGACCACCAAGGCAGCCACGACCACTAAGGCAGCCACAACCAAGGCAGCTACCACGATCAAAACAACCACGGCCAAGCCAGTCACCACTACAAAGACTCATCCCGCCCCCTTACCCACCAAGACGATCATACCTCAGGTCCCAAAGCCTGCGATCACCGACAAAATCCAGGACATCAAGGACAAGGTCAGCGGTACAATTGGAGATGTCAAGGACAAGGTCGTCGACACCGTTGGCGGCATCAAGGCGACGGTTCCGGTGATCATCGGTGGCGTAAAAGACAAGGTCGAGGGGACCAAAGAAGTGGTGGGAGGGGTCGTTGATGGCGTCAAAGACAAGGTTGAGGGCACTAAAGAAGCGGTCGGAGGGGTCGTTGATGGCGTAAAAGATAAGGTGGAGGATACCAAGGACAAAGTAGGGGGCGTCGTTGACGGCGTTAAAGACAAGGTCGACGCGACAAAGGGCACGGTCGGGGGGATTTTGGATGGAGTGAAAGACAAGGTCGATGCTACCAAGGATAAGACAGGGGGACTGCTTTCAGGCCTAAAGGAGAAGACGGGTGACAAGTCCCTCGGTCTGGGAATAAACATCGGAGTCGGAGCTCAAGTCGGTGCCGGGGGAAAGCACTACTAGGCTTGACATGTGGACATTTAGTAATCTAAGGTATTTGTACATCTAGCTGGCGGACCTCTTGATGATTGTATGCAAAAATGGACATTGTAATATGCGAAAACGGACATTCGCACAGGACAGTCATTGGCGGACATCGGCTTCGGCCGGGCCGAGTCATTCGCGAGAACCGAATCTGGGCGCATGCACCTTGAACTCTAACGCTACTCTCATATCTCACATACATCATATCATGTCATCTAGCTATCTCCCACCATCGCATCCCGATCAGCCGGAGGAAGTAATCCAGGCTCTACCTAGCTCCATCCCCGATGAGGAGACAGACAAGCCCCAGCCTGAACTCGTCATCCAGGTATGCTGTGTTCACTTTCGAGAAATACATATTCTGACAACCAGTCACGACCCGTAGTCGATGGAGACCTACCCCTCTCTCCTGTTGTACTTGGGTGTGCCACGTTCGGATATGGTATTTACCAAGACAAGTCAGAGATAGTGTCGACGCTGCCGGTCCGCATTGTCAGGCTAGCACTTCGATCGGGTATCACTGCCTTTGACACATGTGCGTTCAAGTCCCTTAACGTTCGCAGTCACTATGACTGACGCTCAGCTCCGTACTACCATCCATCCGAAATCATTCTCGGACGAGCCCTGCACGCTCTGAAGGACGAATATCCGAGAGAGAGCTACACGATTATCACCAAAACGGGCAAATACGGTTCAACGGTGAAGGATCACGTTTACGATCCTGCAGTGACGAAGAAGGGAGTGGAGAGGAGTCTGAAGCGTTTCAATACCGACTATTTGGATGTCGTATGTGAGTCTTGGGCATGCTCAAGCTCTTTGATCGACCTGACAATGCAGATATCCATGACGTAGAACATAGGTCCGATGCACCCCATCCGTCCAGCGGATTCCCTTTGGAGGCTCTCTCAAATCCCGAAGAGCGCGAGAAATTCCGCCTCAACCCTCCATACCAGCCTCTCGGACCTGGTGAACAGTCCATTATCGACACCTATGCTGCTCTCCGAGAGCTACAGCTCGCAGGCAAGATTCGCAAAATCGGTATCGCTGGTTATCCTTTACCCTTCCTGCTGCGCCTAGCGCTTCTCATCAAAGAACAAACCGGACGACCAATCGACATTGTGCAGTCGTATGCTCATCAGACCCTGCTCAACTCGACGCTCAGCGCAGGCTATATAGCTGCCTTCGAAAAGGCAGGCGTCAAGCAGGTTGTTAACGCAGCACCCCTATCGATGGGTATCTTGACTACACAAGGCGGTCCGGATTGGCATCCGATCAGAGAAGTAAAAGGAGGGAGATATTATCAGGCAACACGTGATGCTGCCAAGCTTTGTCAGGAGAGAGGAACAACATTGGAAGCAGTCGCGAGCGATTTCGGCTATCGACCCGTTCATCAATCTGACGGCAAATTGGTACCCGTCGTCATTGGGTGCAAGAACCTGGAGGAAGTACACCGTGCTCTCGAGAGCTACGCTAGGGTGGCATACGATCGAACGGATTCGCGAGAAACGCAACAGGAAGTACGTGAACTTTTTGAAAAGGCGGGAGCAGCCGATTGGAGTTGGCAGAACCCCAGCCCGGGAAGTTTTGACGATTAGGCAGCCTCTACAGCGCTTATGCATACATTCTCATCCTTCTGATACAGCCTATGATGATTTGTCGGCATCTTTGACGAAGTCCTTTGCCTTTTCCCACTCCTTGAGCCAATCGGGCTTGATATCTTGCAAGAGCGCTCTTAGTCGTTTCACGTCTTTCTCCATATCAGCTCGCATATCCTCGACCGACTTTTGTTGAACTCGAGGTCGTCCAGTCCCGCTACCCAGTGTGATGATTGTCCCTGTAGCCTCTCTCTTATCGGGACCGAGCCTATCCGAGAACTCGGCAAAGTCCTACATACCTCAGCGCCGTAGCAGTTAGGACGAGAGGATGCTCACCTGCATTGACTTGATGGCTTTGTTGAGCTCGACACTCTTTTCGATGAATTCTCCATTGTCATGTCTCTCTGTCCCGCTCCATGCCTGAACCCTGACATCCTCCCACTCAATACCTCCTTCCCGCTCGGTACCAGAGATCGGTGATGGTGTGATAGATTTTGGTGAAGGAGGAGGTGGAGACATCCACGTTGTGAAACGTTCAGATATTGATTCGCCTGTCAGCGGGACACCATCTTTTGGGGTCATGGATCGTGGCATCAAGAAGTGTGTCGTTGGTAGAAAGGGTGCTGGGTTCATGTAGTAATTCGTGTCGAAGCGGCCACTGGCATTTAGCATGTTTGGTATCACATCCTTAGACCGACTTACGCCTGGACGAGCTCAGGAGGTGGTGGCCAGCTAATTCGACAATTTGCTGCCTGCCCATCAGCACAATTCTCATGGACACGTCATCCCCGAATGTACGTACCGTACTATCGTGTGCATCCATAATAACCTGGTACTTCCAGGTCCTGGCCTCTGTCTTGTGCTCT
>Ga0265798_10005403_pt1 | contig 17199 bp, 9 predicted proteins | sample P3T30metagenome_FD_192430 | JGI IMG/M metagenome (GOLD analysis project Ga0265798, IMG submission 192430) | Plant litter microbial communities from East Loma Ridge, Irvine, California - P3 T30 | ecosystem: Environmental > Terrestrial > Plant litter > Unclassified | place: USA: California... | reverse complement strand
GACTGGAGATACTTAAGTGTTCTTATGAAAGAGGATGGGGTAATACTGACCTTGATCAAGACGCGGTTGTTGTTGGTCAATATGAGTTACTTGCAAAACTTCTGTTTATATACTCTACCCATATTCGAGTGGTACCGGTATGATCAAAAGTCTTGACCGCGCTAGCACATGCGGAGGCTGCGCGCCTTCACCTCTCCCCGCGACCCCGCATTTTGCAGACAAGGCAGCCGTAACGTGAAAGTGATATGTAGGTATATCGTAGATGTCGCGCGATCGCACACGAGTATGGGTCGAGCGCGTCGGTACGTAGCCAGCAAGCGCGAGAGTGCGATAGCGGGACTGTGAAGACGAGAGTACGTTTGTCTAGAGGTTGGTACCACACTGAGAGTTTCATGAGCCAAGATGCTCTATCTGTATGCGAAGCTCTTACTTGTGAGAGGAGACGATTTTGATGACAGAGGCAGTAGGTAAGAGACGTGGGCCAGAAAGTAAAGTAAAGTCGAGATCAATCCAATTGTTCAATGTGAAAAAAAGAGATAGGATACCGTCGCTACCTTTAAAAAGACGGCGTATGTGTCTGAACGAAATGACTTGAGAGGAGATCAAGGGAACAAATCCATTCAAGGTTGTTATCTTACCACACCGCTTCATTTGCGTCCTCAAAGACACCGCCTTGCCTGACCACGGCCAGCGTCTTACAAACCTCACTATCTCACCTATCTCACTCTACGCCATCTGAATTCCGTTGCTATGATAGCCGCGCAACGAACATTGATGATGATGATGGGATGGAGTAGCAGTGCAGCCATGTCGTCTGAAGAGAAGCGTTGTTAGCCCGCGCGCTAGACACACTCGGAAATGGTGTCTTCCACGACCCTTGCACAACACGGGTGTCACACACTCAGATCTCCCATAACAAGTCATCACTCAGATCTCCCATAACAAGTCATCACGCACAGAACCGCATCGTAGAACATGTGAAGTGTCAATCTTTTGCTTCTGATCATTTTGCTCCAAGTAATATATAGTTACGTCAAATCCATCGCTATGCAAATTCGCGCCAGCACATGCCCACAAAACGCCTTCCCATGCATCCTCCTCCACCACCACAGTCCACACCCAACCATCTACAAAGCATCCCACCCGTCCTCAAACATCGTCCTCTGCACCACGAAATGCTTCTCCTCCAGATCCATCGGGCGAATAACCTGCAACGCCCCGGTGCCCAGCTTCATGCTCTGGCCCATAATAATACTCTCGCTGACTCCATCAATTGTATCCGTCTTGCCGCGCGCCGCCGCCTCAAACAAGTGATCGGGAGTCTTTTCAAAACTCGCAAGCTGCAGGACTGAGTCGCGCGTCTTCTGCAGGCCGAAACGCGTGATGCCGTACACGTCGCCCTTGAACGTCATGACGTCGGCGAGCAGCGCCATGTGTCGAGGGTCGATGTCCATGTTGCCCATGACAGAGTTGATTTCGCGCATAATGGTTCTGCGTGCGGCTTCGATGCCGAGCACGGTGCGCACTTCCATGACGTTGTTGGACATGGTGTTGTACGGCTCGATGCCAGGAGTTGTGAGACAGTCGCGCAGACCGTAGCCCTCAACGAGAAGCTCGCATTCATAGAGACCAGCGGCGTTGGGCTTGGTTTCCTTCTTGATGATGGCGCGCGTGCAGTCTGGGTAGCCTTTGATGACGACGTCTGGGATGAGGGCCTTGATATGCTGAACACGCTCGAAGAATTCTTTCTGGTTCTTGGTAGTTTTGACAGGACGCTTCTTCGCGCCGTACGGGTCGGGAACTTCGACGCGGATGAGGGAGGAGGAGATGCGGACTTTGGTGCCGGCTTTGCCCCACTTGAGGGGCTTGTGCTTGTTGATGGCCTGTACGATCTCGTGGGGCGTGATGTCGACGTGGAGGGCGTTGACGGTGTCCCAGTCGATGCGCATGGCGATGTAGGCGCCGTTGGGGTGCCAAACGTCCTCGACGTAGGAGATAACATCGCGCAGGTATGTCTTCTCGATACGTGCCTTGACGATACGAGCAGCCGACTCGCTGAGCTTGTTGGAGAGTTCGCAGGTGATGACGGGCGTTGAGATGGTAGTAGAGGCGTTGATGATCTCCTTGATACGGGGAACACCCTGCGTGATGGACATACCAGCGACACCGGCGAAATGGAAAGTCTTCAGCGTCATCTGCGTACCAGGCTCACCAATGGACTGAGCACCGATAGCACCCACTGCATGGCCCGGCTGAACACGCGAACGAGCATACTTCTCAAGACATAGTTTGATGAAAGTGTCCAGCGCGCGTTGCGAAATCTTTGCAATACCGTCTGCCAGGCTGTACAGATCAATCTTTTTCTCTGACGGCTCTTCCTTGATCCCGAGTCGCTTCACGTCCAGATGTACCAGTGTGGTCTCAAGCTTCGATGCTTTCTCAAAAATGTAACCTTCCACTGCGGTCAAGAAGTCTCGTACTGACTCTTTTTGGTCAATGCTGCTGTCGCGCATATCGTCGTATTCGAGTTTGGTGATGCCATCGAGCTTATAGCGAGGGTGCTTGTTGCGCTCAGAGTTCAGCCTGGTCTTGGTATGGCGTCGAACTTCTTCCGGGCTAAGGCCGGGCTCGTCATTGTCCCAGGTCGATGTCACCGCGTGACCGAACGTTCGTCCGAATTCCACAGGCTGCGCTTTAGCCTCCATATCCACCGGATCGAGGTTGTCGTCGCCGTACTGAAATTGTACCACGGTTCCTGATGAGTTACGAACAGTATCGTCGTACTGAGCTGATAGATCCTCCAACGATTTCATCAGACGACGACTCATGTAACCCGTCTCAGCAGTCTTGACAGCGGTATCTACCAGACCCTCACGACCACTCATGGCGTGGAAGATGAATTCAGTAGGAGTCAGGCCTGAGAAGAAACTGTTACTGACAAAACCTTTGGAGGCTGGCTGGCGGGCAGCCTTCGGGAAATGAGGAAGGGTTCGGTGATGGAAGCCATCTGCGACACGCGCTCCTCCAATCATCTGCTGTCCGACGGAAGCCACCATTTGAGAGACGTTGATGTTAGAGCCTTTAGACCCACACTTTGCCATCAACAGTGGAGCATTCCATCTGCTCAACTCTTCGAAACAAATGTCACCGGCAGCTTGACGTACGCCAGACAGGATACCACCAATCAAAACCTCCATGGTCTGTTCTTGATCACATCCGGCAGCACGCTCCAGCTTGCCTTCCTTGTAATCCTTGATGAGTTTGTCGCACTTTGCGTACGCCTCTTGTACTAGTGCTTGTTTCTTTTCGTTCAAGATAAAGCCAGGAGTGACGTCGCTGATACCGAGGGAAAAGCCATTGTTTGTCAACCAGCGCGCAGAAAGCCGGGAGAGGCGATTCATACCCTGCACTGCGTGTTCGGGTCCGAAGTCTCGCATCATGACATAGAAGACAGACTCCTTCTTGCCATCGCCGACGGTGTTCTTGTCCATGACACCGCACATGACTTCTGAATTCCGGATCACAAGGTAAGCGTCGTTCTCATCGAGATCGTGCGTACGACCGGCAACAGGCTTGAACTGCTTGCAAGCTGCATCGAGATTCACAAGCACCCTGGACGACTTGTTGGGCCGCATGAGCAGGTTGAAGACTTGTTTGCCCGTCCAGAGTGCTTGCGGCTTCCAGATCACGGGCTGTGGTATCTCAATGGCTTCATATTTTCCAGTGTCGGGATTGAACGCCCCCTCTCCGCAAAACATGTAGTTGACAATCTGGCAGAATGTGTGTCGGTCGTAAAAGTTGCTCTTGTTGCTCAGAATGTAAGCGGCTGTGATAAAATCTTGGATTGCGGCGATGATTGGCGTTCCGTTCTTGGGTGTGGCAAGGTTATATTTGACTCCCATTAGCTCGGTCGCTTCTGTTCGTGCTTCCTCTGTTTGTGGCACGTGTAGGTTCATTTCGTCGCCGTCAAAGTCAGCGTTGTACGGATTGCAGACGCACTCATTCAGCCGAAAAGTCCTCCAGGGGCGTATCTTGGCTCTATGGCTGAGGATACTGAGCTTGTGAAGAGATGGCTGTCGATTGAAAAGCACAATGTCGCCGTCTTCGATATGGCGTTCGACGACATCGCCAAACTTCAATTCACCAGCGGGCCTCGCGAGCTTCTCTCTCTGGGGATCATTGCGTGTCATTGCTGTCAAAGAAATCTTACGAGGATCCTGATTTGGGCCTAGGTTTTTGTAAATGTAATTTGCACCCGGATACTTGTAAGGTCCGTTGCGCACTAGTCTCTGCAACTTTTCCTTGTTGTACCTCGTCACTTTTTCGGGGTAGGTCAAGATCATCGCCACACGCTGGGGTACCGCAACCTCGTCAATGCTGAGGTTGGGATCTGGACCGATGACGGTACGGCCGGAGAAGTCGACACGCTTTCCAGACAGATTCTGACGAAACCGACCGCCTTTGCCCTTCAGTCTCTGGGAGAAGCCGCGCATCGTCTTCTGGAGGCCCTGCTGCTTGAGACCAGGCGCATCGCTGTTGATGTACATGGCGATCTGCAGCTGCAAGAAGTCCCACTGCTCCATCAGGATCTGGAGAGGAAAGCCTCGCGCGAGCCCCGCCCGGATGATGCTGCTGATCTGGCAGATGTCGCCGATCTTGTTGGTGATGTCGTCCTCGGTAGCTCCGCCTTCCTGCATGACGGACGGGCGAAGAGCCACGGGCGGCACGGGCATGTACTCCCAGATCAGCATCTCGGGGCGCGCATCCTCCGGAATCATGGCCAGCAGCTCGCAGTCCTCGGGTGAAATCTTCTTGAACAGATTTAGGGCACGCAGCGGGTGCATGTCGTCCACGGCCTTCTTCAGATGCTTGTCCAGGTCCGGGTTCGCAGACTTGGCCGTGTCGAAGGAGAGGTCGAACTCGACTTTGCCCGCGGGCGGCTTCTTCGTCTTGGCGGTGGAGCGGTTGAAGGCGTCGTAGCGGTTGTGGATGATCTTGAGCGGGTGGCCAGGCACCTTTCGCACGGTGCCCTGCAGGGCGTCACAGTACGGACACGTTTTCTTCTTGCGGCAGTCCTCGAGCACCTTCTTGGACACGGCACTCCTCCGCAGTGTGTCCATGTCGGGGCGGCGCATGCTCCGCAGGTAGCGGCGGCGCTCGACCTCGTCCAGCAATACGCGCGAGCAGTCCTTGCAGATGCAGTTCAGCACCTCGATGATGTGCTTCAGGTAGCCGACGTGGAAGGCCGGCAGCGCCAGCTTGATGTGGCCGAAGTGGCCGTTGCACTTGTCCAGCTTCTCCGCGCAGGTGCCGCACACGCCCGCCTTGCTCGAGATGCCCATGTGCGTGTCCATGGGCCCGTTGGCGGTGATGGTACGCGAGTTGTCGGCGGCGGGGGCGATGTCGTAGACATTGCGGTCGGACACCTCGAGGACGGCCTGGTTGACGATGTCCTGGTTGGAGTAGATGCCGAACTGGATGTGCTTGATGCGCGCGGGGATGCGGTCGACCACCTGCTGCTTGGCCGTGCGAGGCGCCTCCATTGTGGTGGTTTGGTGCTCGTAGGAGCTGTATGCGTGGGTCGTGCTACCGGAAGTCTTCAGATGTTGCGTGCATGGTGGTTGCGCCGTGAGTCATTTTCAACGGCGCATCATTTACTGGCGTCTGCTGCAGTTGCTGTGGGTGAAAGATTTTGGTGGGGGCCCACTTATCCACTTCCCGGCGCAGCTCATGGTGGGACTAAGCTGGGGTGGGCCGCTAATGCAGTCCGATAAGCTGATAGCACCGCAGTGAAGGTCCGCGTGAGAGAGACGCAGCTACATGCACCGTGTCTGGGAGATCTGTCGGCATTCAACCGTGTCTTGAGCACCTTCAATACTGTACAGGAGCGACACACGCCTTTTACTCGCAGCGACATTCACCCCGGATAGTCACTGCGGCGATACGGCGACTGGTAGAGCACAGTGCACGGACGCATGGGGAAGGCAGCCGCGACGACAGCTCGATCTACGCTCACACCCTCTCTGCCCCGCCCACGGCGGACTGACTGCTCATACACCGAGCGCCTCAGCCTACTCGACTCTCTGTCTCTCTCTCTATTCCACACCTTCCTCGCAGCGTTTGTGCACACAACCGCTCCTTCCTCACTTACGGTACACTACTCGTCCCCGCAGTCTGCCGCCCCACTAGTGCCCAGGCATCGTGACCTCGACCTCGACGACCACGTCTCACGCTCTCTTCCTCTTCTACCTTACCTCACCTGTCGACTTCTCCGCTTAGTTACTCGCCAAAATGCCTGCAGGTCAGTCATCATATGGGGCACCGCGTATAACTTCAGCCCATGCTAACAGCTGCGCAGTCTACCAAGTCGAGCTGCGGGACCTGGAGCAGTATGACCCCGAGGACGTCCAGTCTCGCCGCTTCAACCTTCCGCTGGGCAGCACTTTCCCCATCGGCCGGTCATCTCGCAATACCACCAAGGCTGCCCTGCTGCCCGCCGAAAACAACGCCTTCATTGACAGCCCCGTCATCTCGCGGGAACACGCCGTGCTCTCAGCGAGTGGAGGGGACGCCGCCCCTCAGATATCCATCACCGACGTCAAATCTATGCACGGCACCTTCGTCAACGGAGAACGACTGGTGGCTGGCATCCCGAAGCAGCTGTCCTCGGGTGATGAGCTTACGTTTGGCGTTGACGTGAATCGCAACGAGGGTACGCACTACCGTAACTTTACCAACACCCATCCCATACTGTCTCGTGCTAACATTGTGTTCTTCTAGAGTACTACATCGCTCGCAAATACATATTCGAGGCACGCCTCATGCCTCCGCCGGCGCTCTATTCGCACGGCTTCCAAGTGCCAGACAGCGATGGCGAAGAAGTAGCTGGTACTCTACCCCGTCGAGGTTCGGCAAATCAGCCGCTTACAATTCACGACTCAGACTCCGAATCCGACATGTCAGACAACGACCAGGCGGAGACGACCATGTTCGAGCAAGGCTTCGTCGCTGAGGACGCCAGAGAAGGTCAGCCTACTAGTAGCCTGGACGAGGCCTACGGCCAGCCAAGCTCCGACGACGATGAGGAGAGCCTTGGTGACTACCCCAGCGGCTACCATGACAGCGACTTAGAGCAGGACTCTGACGGCCAAGAGTCAAACGTGGACGAATTGGAGGTTGACTATAACTCGGACTTTGATGTTCCTGAAGTTGAAGACAGCGAGGCGGCAGCTGAGGCTGAGCTGGAGGCTGAACTGGAGGCCGCCATCGAGCCTGTTTACTCGCAGTCTGCACCTGCACCCGCGCCTGCACCCGTAGACCTGCCGACGCTCAGCCACAACACTCCCCAAAGCCTCCCGCAATGGGCCATCCGGGAATCAAGTACCTCTTACAGCTCGATGCAGTCACACGAACACTCCGAGCTCCCATCAATGAGTATGTTCAAGGAGGCCGTAGACACCAGCGTGTTCAACAGCACGTTCCCTCCTCCATTCCCACCCCGACCATCCACCTTCCGCCTCTACAACCGTGTCCAAGAATCTCGCCCACAGACAATGAATTGGTCCAACAACGAGCCCTCTACATTCTCTGACTATCTCGGGACGAACCACGGTGATCGCCCGTCTCTCTTCAGCCCTGCGCCTGCGTCAGTCACGTCAAGCAAGGAAGCAGAGCCTGCCACCTCACTATTCGGCTCATCCTCAATCGACTTCCCTCACAGCAACATCGATAGCAATCGACTCCAGACGCCTCCATCGATGCCAATCTCTGATGTCGTCTCGTCCACACCACCTCCCGGTCGTAGGACGAAGGTATCTATCACGGAGATTGTTGAAGAGCAGCCACCCACACCGCCTTCGGACAACGAGTTGAAGCGAAAGGCAGACGTTCTTAACTCGAAGGATATGCCAGAGGCAGGTACACATGTCGTTGTCGCACCTGGCGAAGATGTGTCCATGGCCGACGCCGCCGTCGAGGCCGCAGCAGCTCAAGCCGCAGCCATCATCGCTCAACGACCGAAGAAGCAGCCACGCTCCCTTCTCAAGAAGCTCGGTAACACCGCGGCTTATTTCAGCTACGGAGCAGTTGGTGCTGCGGGCGCTTTCGCTCTCCTTACCTGTCTGCCAGACACCTTCTTCGCTTAAGTGTAGGTGATGGCTCAGGATCTGTGTTCAATTTTGGCGTCGCAAGGACATAGGCACACGGACATGGTTAGCCGTGTTATGTATTTACACATTTCTCATTTGGGTTCAGGGCAAGGCTACTGGGAAATGAGAGACGGATACCAAGGTACCCTACGGTTATTGGCGTTTTTATGCTGGGGTTTATGACGACTTCATGTTTCGCCCTTTTACACTCACATATGCATATGAAATGACATTATCACGCACAATATCATGCACTGTTCTAGAAGTTTTTACATGCTCGATTTCCATTTTTGTGACACGTTCTGCGTTGATGTTGGAAGAGCCATAGATATTCTTCAATCACAGGCCGCTATAATACAAGCTATATAAATATGCTTTGTATGGGTTTAAAAAAAGTTATAACTAGAATACATTGCTATAGTCTAGCACGTGAGACAGGGATTAAAGCTTAAGCGATAATCCTATCTTTGCTAGCTAATAACTTTAGCAATACTAGGCCCAATTAAGTAATTCCTATACGTCTGCAAAGGTCTTATCTAGGACTCTAAGTACGTTAAAAAAATCATCGAAAAAGTTCAATATTAGAGAAGTTATTAAGAAAAGAGAGTCACTAAGCATTTTTGACCCACGCAATGATGTGACCCACGCGATGATGGAATACGTTATAGACAGAAGAAATGAAATTAATGCGTAAGTTATTGATGACGCTAATCCTGACTTATTCCTCCGTGTCAATGCCCCGGGCATCTTTCACTGTACCTTGATTGGCCGGCTTGGGATGGCACGGCATTGTCATTGTTCCCACTGTGGCTGTGTGATGGCGTGGGGAGAAAAGAGCTAACTCGTGTCGCGACGAGGAATCTACTCATACCTCGACGAAAGCAAGTAGCAAAAAGGACGTGGGATTAGAGCAGAGAGGTAAATAGCGACTCGAGAAAGACAAATTCTCAAGTCACATACCCATCATCCACCCACATCCTAGACCTCCTCGCTTCCGCGCGCTGCCTGCGGAACTCACCCATAAAACCTGTAGCCTCCAGCTTACCCAGCAGCGCCTTGACGAAGCTAACAACCTTGTTGACCTTAGCTGGCTGAACTCCAGGCGTGGGAGGTGCGATATGCGTGACATGCTGACCAGCCGGTATAGCGGTATATTCGCGCTGCACAGCTCGATCGCTGTCATCATACGAACTACGCTCGAAAGCTACAGCGTGCCGACCGGGCGCAGCCATGTGTGAAGACTTGTAATTCCCCGGCGCGCGCTCGTGCTGCTTAACAGCCCTCTGCATGCGAAGCGGGCGTACACACACAGAAAACGTACCATCCTGAGCGTGAACGGCGTCAGCGCACTGCTTCCCCTTACCCTTATCACGCGTTAGCAACGGCGCAGGAGGAAAAACATACTGCGTAAAATGCAGCGAGCCATCGCGCGCAACATAGCTAGACACACGCCTGCGAGGCTTAATAGAAGCCTGTAGGACCTCGGGCCTCGTCTCGAGCTCACCAGGGCTGGTGACGCTACTGTTGGAGTTGCAGACCATGAGGGTACTAGCCGATGCCTGGTAGTGTTCCAAGCTTTGCTCGGAAAAGTGGACGTCAGCATCGGCTTGCCACGCGAGGTGCTCGTCGATTTCGTTCAAGATGTCTGCTGCAAGGTTGGGGTATTGCATGACTGACATGTTGAGCCTCGACCGCTGAGCGAGTGAGGCGTGGGGAGCTGGCTACGTTGTGCTAGCCAGCGGGGTTGGTGCTATGGGATAATCTGGGTGAGAGAGGGAGGATGTAAGGTATAGGCACAGTGTTGCGTAGTGAAGGTATTGGGGCACATTGTGGGGTGGACATTGTGGAGGTACAAGGTCGAGAGCTGGGGTGAGGATACTTGAAGTTGGTGAGATGGCTACAATATTCATGTTTAGTGTATTCTGGAGGTTGACTCAATAGATACGAGATCCTTCAGTAATCTCAAGGCCCTTGGGCGGTGTTGTCCTTGGGAGCATGATCGGCAGCATTGATATACGAAGGTACTCGCGAATCTGAGCCACCAATTCTCGCGTTAATTGTGCGCTGAGGATTGACACAACACACGCGAGCTGTTGTAAAGTGATGATGTTTTGGTGGTGCGAAACGTTCTCTGATGCCATGCCTCCTGCAAAGATGCTGATCGTGCACGATTCTCGGTCCAGTGGATAATTGAGGCACACGCGAAGGTTCTTCGACTTTCGCGTTTGATGTACTCTGGAGCCCGACACAGTAGTTAAGAGCTCCATGGTGGAGTGGTGTTGTAGTGTCTCTTGATGGTGCAAATCGTCCCAAGACGCTCTGCAGATTGCATGTGTGCACGGGCCGCAAAGTCACGTGGCATGCGTTCCAACACCTGGGCAATTGAACATCTCAATGTGCTCGAGTAATTTGATTGCCAATTTCGCGTCCAGTCTCTCCTGAAGGTTGACAAAACAGATGTTGGAACAAGCACAACGCGAGGTTTCTCTATTCATAGAAAGGAATACATGTCCAAACGCCTAACATACATGGTAGCCTTGATCTCACTTCGACAACGGATCCACATGATCCCCTACAAACCCTGCCTTGCTCGGGTCGTTCCTTCTCATGATGCCCTCTACAGGTCCTAGGAGTCGCTGAAAGCCGTGTTTACCCAGGGTCGCAAGCTTCACCTCCGACTTGCTTACGACGGAGGCGGCACGGGGCGCGTCGTTAAGCAGCGCGAGCTCGCCAAAGTAGTCGCCCTTGTTGTATCGCTTGACTGGCTGATCTACGCCGCGCTTGAACACCTCTGCGTCGCCCGACTCGAGTATGTAGAATGATTCGCCGACATCGCCTTCCTGAATGATCGTTGTGCCAGGTGGGTACTTCTTGGTCTCGAGAGCATCTGCAATCTTTGAACGCTCATACGGCGTCAGACTCGACAGGAGTGGGACTTCTTCCAAGAAGCCTTCGTACAAGCGGCGTCGCTGGAAGGCGCTGTCCATGAGTATGCGCCGGAAGGTGACACGATCAAGCGCCCACAGGGTAGAAGGCTCGCTCGACATGACGGTGGCTGCGCGAGGCGCGTTGTACATTAGGGCAAGCTCGCCAAATGAGCCACCAGGGCCAACGGTGCCCACCTTGTTGCCCAGGCCATCTGCACCGGCCTCCAGCTTCCCGGAGGGGTTGACGTAGATGTCGAAGGAGCCCTTCTCGACCACGTAGAAGTAGTCGCCAACGTCGCCCTGCTGGATGACCTTTATGCCCTTTGACGGTATTGGCTTCTCGTGCAGGGCACCCAGCACCATTGAGGACTGGTCATCATCGAGATGCGAGAAAAGGAAGTTGCCGGAGACGGCCACCTTCAGCCGCGAGAGCTGGTCTTGTGACTTCTGGTGGAAGGGCGGGGTGAAGCTCTCGCTATCGGAGGTCGCGGGGTTGAGGCTCTCGGCGGAAACCGAGGTGCGCCTGTTGGTGTTGTAATTGCTGGGGAAGTTCTGGCCCTCGCCGACAATGGGCGGCATCTGGGTGATCTGGTTCTTGGAGGAGCCGCCAAAGCCGCCAAAGTTGCCAAAGGCGCCCTCGTTGGGGGCGTCATTGTTGTCGCGGGGCTTGCTGAAGTCGACAGCACCGAAAGTCGCGGCGGTGGGGGAGGTCATGTTGTCGTTCTCTTCCTCTTCTTCAAGACGCTGCATTTGGCCCTTTGCGAATCCAGCGCCGATGGGCGAGGTGCCGAAGGGGTTGTTTCCGGGGAAGCTGCTCTCCGCACGGCCCTGGGGACTGGAATGCTGCTGCGACAGTAGCGCCTCGGTGCGCTGCGACTCGAGGCGGCGGTTGAAGAAATTGGCGCAGAACTGGAGGATGTCCTGGGGCTGGTGTTTGAGAATCTCGCGGTCGAGTGCGGACAGCTCGTTCGAGTAGTCGGGAGGGAGGGACATTGGGAGGGCGCTGGTGAGGGGTCGAGCGCAGCTCTTTGACGTCGGTTTCGCGAGCCTGCAGGGATGGCGGCGGTTGTGCTGCGAGGGTCCGGAGGTATGAAGTAGCGTCACCGTCAACGCGCACTGGGGGAGAGATGAGGACGTGGATTGGATGGGTGGGTAGTAGGTAGGGAGGATTGAGATGGATGTGGGAGTGACCTGTGTTAGGAGGATTGCAGTTGTGCAGTCTATTACAATTCGGCGGTGCTCAGGTGCAGGCGGCTACAGAGAAGGCGCGATTACGAGTGGGATGGGATGGGATGCGGCAGGAGCTTGAGCTTGAGCACGGCAAGGCAAGCTTGAGCTTCCTGGGGGGGCTTATGATGGTTCCAGAAGGCGTCTAGAAAGTGTCCACAGCCGTGCTATGTAGGCACCCGTCCAGAGGCCTTCACTGAGACAGCCTGGGCACGGCAGCCCGCTGTGGTTCGCGCAACTGGACGGCCACTGCGTCACACGGCATCGTCTACTCGCTGCGATGCCTGCTCCCCACGAGCGAGAGACACGGCGTAGAGCTGCGATAGCCCCAGCCCTGACACCATTTGCAATTGGTGCCTCAGGACATGATGCCATTTGAGATGCGCTCTCCAGCTAGCTCCCGCAGTGCGGACTGTGCGCTGCAGCTTGCTGTACCTAGCGAGGTGTGGAGACAGCATCTCGATTCTCCAGCCTCTTCATGTTTCTCGTAGATTACCACACTGTGTAGATCAAAGTGGAAGGCGGACTCCGTCGTAGCTGCCGCATGTAGATCTTCATAGCTAGAGTCGACCGACAGCGTCCTACATCACATCTTGAGACACCGACGTTTACACCTATGCTTTGAGCATAGTCTAAAGTACGACATCCCCTCGGCAACGTGAGTCGTTTCTGTCCTGCCGAAAGACAACGATACATTGGACGCTATCACCATGCTTGATTGCCGTGCGGTGACTATGATACAGTGCATAACAAGGGCTGAATTGTCTTGCAAATATCGGCACCATTGTGCACGCGATAGTACTCAATTGGCGGTGAGCGCAGAGTCAGAGAAGGTTGAGGCGAATACGGTACAATGTTGAGACGCGCAATTCGCTACACTAATAAAGGTCCTCGCTGTCATTTGTGATGGAACATAGCCATGTGTCAGTGGCCCAACAAAGTGATTTGAAGACTCTGCTGCCAATTGATGCTGCCAGAAGTGCGACAAAGCAGCATTCAATGCCAGATCCACGTTGGCGATTGCGATGACGCACGCAATCTCGCGACGCACGAGCTCGCATCGCATGGATTGGAGGGGCAGCACTGAACACGAGGCACAAACAGTAGGGTCAACCATGCATTGAAGCATGCGCGTGACTTTGACGATGCACGTTGGCAGAAAGTATCGATAGTGGAGCAGCAATTGGACGAGGTACCAGGCCGTCTTCCGTCATTGTACATGATCTGGCTCCACTGTCCAGGACTGAGAGGTTCGGCACAGAGCATGACGCTAAAGCTGTCGACAATCTTGCCGCAAAGTCGCAAACCGCAATACAGACCAGCCTCACCCACTCAACACGCCCAATTCCAGCTCACCACTGAAAATCTGCGTTTGTGCACACTGTTCTAGAGCTTCTTTCTCGTGCCGCCGCCAAAGCTGCTCGCCTTATCATCGCCGCTTAACCGAGCCGCCGCGACGCCGCTTTCTAGCTCCTTCTGCAGCTCCTGATCCGTGGCTTCCCAACCACCTCCCATCACCCACTGCGCGCGCATAAGACAAGTCTCAGTCATCCATCTGCACACCCACCATCCCTGACTGCCTACTATTCTTCCGCCGACATGGGCAAATATACCTTTTCATGGTATGCGCTGCAGCTCGCTGCTTCGGCTCCACATCCACTAACGTATCCATAGGGAACATGCTGCGAACGACGTCCTCGTGACCGGTTCATTCGACGATTGGCAGAAGACTGTCACGTTAGAAAAGAAGGATGGCGTCTTCACAAAGACCGTCGAGTTGCCCAAGGTCCACACGCAGTACAAGGTACGTACTCAGCCGGCCAGCTCTTTACCAAAACTGGCGCCTAGCCTCGAAGCAAATCTGCTCGCGCGAACAATGCTAATGCGCCTATAGTTTGTCGTCAACGGAGAATGGGTCATCAATCTGAGCGCACGCAAAGAGGACGATGGCAATGGCATAGTCAACAATGTCCTGCTGCCTGAGGACATTGTCGATGAGCCCGCTCACACCCTTTCCTCTGCCGCGCCTGAGTCGTCGACCGCAGTGCTCGCTGGCGCCGTACCCAAAGAGTCCGCGAAGACGAAGTCGAATGATTCTCTGCCGGGCGCGTTCCCAGAAACACCTGCCGCAGAGACGCCTTTGAACGAGGCCCAGAGCTTCAACGTCGCACCAATTCCTGCCACCGAAGGCCTCGGCAACCCCATCAAGCTTGCGCCCGGCGAGCCAGTACCCGATTCCAGCACCCTCACTAAGAACACCGTTGAGTCGACCGTCAGCCACAGCAAGGAGAACGAGAAGCCAGAGGCGCAGTCCTTCGGTGTAGCGCCCCTCCCAGCCACGGCAGGCGCTGGCAACCCCATCCATCTTGCGCCTGGCGAGAAGGTCCCAAACCCAAGCAGCTTTACCTCCAACACTGTTCAAAGCACTGCTAAGACCGACCCTGCTTCTTACGCAAAGTCCGATGGGCTCCTTCCCGATCTCGGTCTCACTCCTCAGGCTGAAAGGGATGCTAAGGGTGGTATGTTCGGCATTCCTCCGGTCATGGGTAACATGATCCCAGAATCGAGCTTGCCCATGGGTGTGGATGCCAAGACCGAGCAGGATACTGGCGTCACCATTCAATCCGCTGCTCCCATGAGCTCGACCGCTGAGCTTGCTGGACAAGTGCCCAAGGAGCCCAGGGGTGTCCCTGAGATCGTCAGCGAGAGTCGTAAAGAGGCCGGCTTTGCCCCAGAGGCAACCAGCAACCCCATCGCCGTGTTGGAGAAGAAGGAGATGGAGCAGGAGCTGAAGGACGAGGTTCCAGTAGCATCTGCTACCGCCGACGACTCGATCGCCTCCCAGACCAAATCCAATGCTGGCGCTGCCGCCGCAACTGTAGCTGCTGGCGCTGCCGCGGGTGCTGGTCTGTTCACCGCCGCCGCCTACAGCGCGAAGGACAAGGCCGCCGAGGCTACCGGTCTCAATGGCTCGACGACTGGCAACCTGAATGGTTCCGCTTCGCCTGAGGTTCCGTCTGCCGTCTCCGCAAGCCAGAAGGAAGCGCACGCTAGCCCAGAAGCTTCGGCCAATGCGGAGGCGGTGCACGAGAAGAGCCAGATGGAGCAGGAGCTGCTGAGCGAGGTGCCCAAGTCGAACGCGGCAGGCGTATCTGCACCCGCTGTCTCCGTTCCAAGCGTCGTATCTGAGAGCCAGCGAGACGCACATGTCAACCCTGAGGCTGCGGCCAACAGCGAGGCCGTGGCGGAAAAGAAGGCCGTGGAGTCGGAGCTGCTCAAGGAGATCCCGAAAACGAACGAGGCTGGTGAGCCCGCACCTGTTATCACCGCCGCGACTAGCACGACCGCCCCAGGCACAAAGACGTCTGAGCCAGCGCCGAACGTTCCGGATGTTGTCGCCGAGAGCCAACAGGAGGCTCACGCCAATCCTGAGGCTGCTGGCAATGTCGGAGCTGTCGGCGAAAAGAAGGCAGTTGAAGCCGAGTTACTCGAGGAGGTCAAGAAGGTCAACGCCACCGGCGAGCCAGCTCCTGCTATCGCAGCAGGCTCGAGCGAAAACCCCGCAGCTCTGTCTGACGAGGCACTGGTCGACTCCAAGCCTTTGAAATCATCGAGCGAAGCGGACGTGCTGAATGCCCCAGCGACCGCGCCTGCTCAGACTGCTACCACCAAGGCTGCCGAGCCCACGCCGTTTACGCCAGTCGAGAAGACTTCCTCCAAGCCCATTGATTCGGATACGAACGTATCCTTCTCGCCCAAGGCGTCCGCTACAGCCGAACAGAGCAAGCCAGCCGTCACCACCGGCACTGAGACTAGCGCGATCGACGCCAAGTCCGAGCCGTCGGCTGCTCCCGAGGCCAGCAGCAGCTTGGCACCAGAGACTCCTAAGAAGGATCTCAGGAAAGACTCTGATGTCTCGCCTAAGGGCACTCCTGGCGCCCAGAGCCTCGCTTCCGCAGCTGATGACAAGAAGAAGAAGAGGCGTTCCATCTTCGGCAAAATCAAGGACAAGCTGTCCAGCAAGAACTAATGCTGTGCTGTTATCTTCGTCACCTCGTACATAGAGACGTCGCTTGCTCGATAAGATCGAGCCGCTATACCCGGGTCTGATAGTTGTTTCACTGTTCATGTTCACGGAGTTGCCTCAATTGGTATACCATTTTCTTTTTCCCATGTGTTTAAGCAGCTTTGTCCGATTTATTCGTATACCTGTCTGTGCGATCTGCTACATGGCTCTTCGCGATGCGAAAGGTCTGTGTTCCAGAGGATACATTTAGTGTCTGGCATTTCTGGGTGTAGGTACTTAATTCGTTTAATAGTAAGGTGCATTAGATGCATTAGATTGGTCGCGTATCTCAATTCAGTTGCTGTTGCTCTCGTCATCTCCTAGTCATAAGTCATGGCTTAGAGAATTGAAACTCGCTGCAATGCCTTTACGCTCGCTCGAGAGAAACTTACTAGCCGTGCTAAGCAGCTTGGAGGTGAGCACCGCTGAGACTAATCGCAACGTAGATTCTCACAACATCCACAACTTTAGGGCCCGCACAACACGTCACACGTGACCCAGAACTCACGAGTACTTTCGTAAATCAACCTAGTCTACAGGTTGATCAGGCCCCAAAGAATGCCAACCCGTAAGAGCTTTGATACGCAAAGCTACCCGTACCTCTAGTCGTTAAAATTACTTCGATGGAACTGTCCGGCTTCCTGATCACCCTTCTTGTCAATCAACACCGGCCAGCCCGCCTGATAGCACTGGTTTGGATGTTGCAGCCTGATTTTCAGCTGCCTTTGATCTCGGTCCTAGTTCGAAACTGATGGCATCTAGTTCACCGCCTTACTTCATGGTATCTTACAGTGATAGCATACTGCACTAATTACTATGTCGTTTTGCATTC
>Ga0265798_10005402_pt1 | contig 17203 bp, 17 predicted proteins | sample P3T30metagenome_FD_192430 | JGI IMG/M metagenome (GOLD analysis project Ga0265798, IMG submission 192430) | Plant litter microbial communities from East Loma Ridge, Irvine, California - P3 T30 | ecosystem: Environmental > Terrestrial > Plant litter > Unclassified | place: USA: California... | reverse complement strand
TACATTACCTTGGTTTAAACGAGGGAGCAGAGGATGAAGAAGAGGATTTTCTTGAACACAAAGACCCCACATGATAGACGAGGTTATATACCATTGTGGAACCTATCCAATCTAATACCTCCCCACGCGCCCTGCATTCGCGACGGAAGCAGCGCGTCTATGATAGAAGATCAATAGAAGCATCGGCTCTCCGCCATTCATATTACGCCTCTTAATCACCCAACGTAAGTTTCTACGCCCAAACGTATAGAAATCGACAATGCAGGCCAACATGCATGACGCAGTTGGATGACTTTTGTCGTGCTCTCTACGGCCGAAGTGGCTCAGACGGCTCACGCGGCCACGCTCCTAAACGGTCACTGTTGGAAGCATCCAATATCCACGCGATCAGCCTTATACGCGGGGCCTGGTCGAAGATCAATCACAGACACGCGAGGACAGTTCTGCTCAAGTCTAGGAGAATTGATGTGCAGAACGGGTTGGGCCTTGGCTGCGATAAGCGGCTTGCCGCGTCGTCCACATTCATCCGCCCCTGGTCGATACAACCAGCTTTTAAGCCTGTCATGGCAGAATGCAGGTTGCGCGTTCCGTGTCAACAAGGACATTGATCACCTTGCCGTCTTCTAGAATGTGCCACATAGAGTGCGCTGATGAGTGGTAGTCATACGGGCACCAAATATTGCGGCTGTTGGCGAATGGCAGCCTGCTGAGCAGCCCTTGTAGATGGTACCCATCCGGTTAAGACGGGCGCAATATTTGGTTGCGGCACAGGCCTAGAGCATGTTGCAATTGACAGAGTGGTGGGTGGCTCAATCACAACGTTCGGGCCGACCTCCAAGCATGATCTGAGCGTGGGTGTTCACAGTCGCTGAAGCCACCACTCCGCAGAAAGCTCTAGTCATGGTCGTGAGAGGCTGCTGAGGAGTGCCGAGAAAGCCCGTCGTAATTCTGACAAGCAGGCATGCTGATCGCAACAAGGCTAGCTTTAAGGTTTAGTGGCCAGTGATGGACGAGAAAGTATCGGCGAAGATGTGCTGCTCGTGTTTTCCCTTGTGGGATGGCGCCTTCGCCCCGCAGCGCGCCCACAAATTCCCCAGAGAAAGACTAAGCCAGGGTGGCAGGTGGCAGCTTACATCTGCCAGGCCGTCCCCAATTCTTCCGTCTAACCTTCCCACTCATACATCCTACGCATCCACCCTGACTAGTATTGCTTTATCTTCGTGCAGTCACGTCGTTACACGCCTAGCGATAAAAGCCACAAACTTCACAACACAATACGCGAACGACACCCGAATACCGGAGCACCGGATGACAGAACGTGACACGACCTATCAGTGACCGCCCATTGGGCCTTTGGATGAAAACTACTACACCACCAACGACGCGCAACGAACGACGCCCAAAATGCCTGGGATACTACCCATGAAAGTGATCAAGGTCGGCTCAAGCTGCCAGAGCCGCATCGCCCAAGCCTGCGACCGATGCCGCTCAAAGAAAATACGATGCGACGGCATCCGCCCCAGCTGCACGCAATGCACAAATGTCGGATTCGAGTGCAAGACGAGTGACAAGCTCAGCCGCCGTGCATTCCCCAGAGGATACACTGAGTCGTTGGAAGAGCGAGTACGGGTATTGGAAGCAGAGGTCCGCGACCTGAAGGATCTACTTGACGAAAAGGACGAGAAGATTGACATGTTATCACGCATGCACGCGCGCTCTCCAACAGCGTTCCCTACTGCCAGGCGACCCTCGATGCATTCACCGGGATCTTCGGAAGTTCGAGAGGAATCACAAGAAAAAGACGACACATTCAAGGTGCAGCAGGCACCGCTTCTACTTGACGACCTGAACAGAGATTCGTATTTCGTGGGCAGCTCGAGTGGAAGAACACTTGTTGGTATGACTCACGGTCCCCAACGCCGCATACAGCACATCTAACATTCCACAGAGGCGTTCAAGCAAAAAGCACAGGAGACGGGTAGACTATCCACCGACATCAACTCGAGCGCTTTCTTCGGCGCTGGAGCGCGACAAGCTTCTACTCTTTCCAAGCGAATCGTTTCCTTCAAGGCTCCTCCACGTCTGGTCTCGGATCAGATGATCAACATTTTCTTCCAAGAATGGGCACCTCTGTTTCCGATTCTCCATCGCCCCACTTTCTTGTCGCTCTACGAACAGTATGTGGCCAGTCCCGATACCATGAGTGACAAGAAGTCGATTGCACAACTCAACTTGGTTTTCGGAATTGCCGCGCTGTCTAGCGATGTATGTATGCCTTACGACACATGCCAGCCTTTTACTGACTTTTTAAAGCCCCGCGACGGACAAGATGTCGAGTCCTTCGAGACTCAATGGCAGAGCGCTATTGAGAGCTTCTTGATGGAGAATGACGTCGCAACGCTGCAAAGTCTCGTCCTTGCCCAGATCTTCTGTCTGCTGAGGGCCGACTATTCCCGCGTGCTCAAGTACAAGGGACTGGCCGTCGGCCTGTCGCAACGTCTTGGCTTGCATCAGTCACAGAAGCGCTTCGCGCTCGATGCACTGACGAGTGAAACACGAAAGAAGCTGTTCTGGTCGCTGTACACGGTCGACTGGTAAGCTTACTCCCGCCGAACCCTGCCGTTGCGTTACTGACCGTTCCTAGTCTCTCCGCTGCACACCTCGGGCTACCGAAGCTAATCCGCGAGGAAGATGTGCACTGCGAGTATCCGGTAGATGCCGACGATGAATACGTCACCGAGAAGGGGTTCCTGCCGACCCTGCCCGGCGAGTACACTAAGCTCTCCAGCGCACTGGCTCTCTTCCGCCTGTCACGCATCTTGTCTAAGGTCCTAACGGAGCTCTACCCCGGATCTGCATCACATGACATCTCCTTCCGCACTATTGCGTCGCTCTGCGACGAGTTGGAAGACTGGCAGAGCAACCTTGCGCCGCACCTCAAGCTGACGTTTGCGCAAGACAAGCCAAGCACCAACGTCACAAGCAGCAGATCCCCTGTTCTGGTATGTGAATCTTGATTCCATGTGCATTTTGAGAATGCTGACACAACTAGTCTCTCGCCTACCATCACATCAGGGCGTTGGTTTACCGCCCAGCCGTTGTTGCTAATCTTGGCGACAAGGGCTCGTCAGCCGTAGTAGCCGTTGGCGATGCCTGCAAGCATATCGTGCAAATTGTCGAACTTCTCGACGAGCGCAAGCTGAGCTTCTCTTTCTGCCTTAATCGCAACGAGGTACTTGTGCAAGCTGGCTTTGGATTGCTTTTCCAGACCCTGACGCTTGCTCGCGAGGGTAAGTTGATCAAGGACAGCAACCGACTCGTATGCTCCGTCATGGATATGCTTGAGCGTGGAAATGCTGCAGGCTATGCCGAGTTCCGTCGTGTCGGTTGTGGCATCGTGGCTGTTCCCCGTGTTGAGCAAATGCCAGCCCCACCACTGTCACGACACAACTCAGAGAGCAACATGGGAGCGCCTCTGGATACCTTCCGCGCGACACAGAAATCCCTCAAGGCTCTTGCCGCTCGCTTCTCACCAAGCGCCATGAAGGCCGCTCGCCTAGATCAAGAGCCTCGCCGCGCAACTCTGCCTGCTCTCTCGCCCAATGTAGGCGTACATGCCAATCCTTCATCGACAAGCTTATCTTCCATTCGATCCGAGCCTCCTGTTGCCCGTTCGGAACCTACATTGAGCCCATTGTCACATCGCGCATCCTTCTCGATGCCGAACAAACGTCGTCCAAGTCAACCAACTCCACAGCAACAACAACAACAACAGCAGCAGCAGCAGCAACAGGCGCAACGCAATATTGACTATCTTTCGTTCGCCAGTGACCCACTAGCTAGCTATGCACTACAAAACAACCAAGGTATCAAGACCGAGGTTTCGTCATCCGACTGGGAACGCCTCCTTTCTTCACTAGACAATGGCCAGACAAACATTTACGACACAATTTACGGTGGACAACCAGCAGACGCCCTCGTCGACGTTGCCCCTCAGTCAGCCAGTACCGACAGCAATGTCACTTGGTCACCAAACGTCTGGAACTGGGGCAGCTACAGCTCAGAGGCACCACCACCTCAAAGCGTCCTCAGTTTCAGTGATGAGAGCTTGACCAGTGGAGAAGAGTTTAGTACCGGTGCATGTGAATATGGTTCCACGCCCGGCAGCGATAGACTCTACCCTGGTATCATGATTCCAGGCGACTATGACAGCACAGCAAATCTTACGGGCCTGGATACTACTTATTGCGGGTTGTAACTTGGTGCCTCGACGAGACCACGATGATACGATGGGTGTATATACAGTGAATAGGTGTCTGGCGTATAGGATATCATCTAGGGTGATATAGTTGGCTGCTTTTGAGATACCACGCTTCTTGCAAGAGCGAAAGAGATGACGACGTAACGGGGCAGGAAAACAATGTGTCTTCTTTCTAAATAAGCGTATATAGTTTTGTTAATTTGAATACTTTGCCATATACAATCTGCTGTTCCCGCACTTTTCATCAAAACTATGGTCATCTTCTCAGGCTCTCAAGAAGTTTCCCGGCAAAATCCGTCCATACCTACTTCGGATGAATGGAAGTAACTTTCCACATTCCAGCCACAAATATCCACGTACACCCCGCATCCCAGCTAGCGCACTAGCACGGCAATAAGAGACCCACATGGTTCGCACGTGGAGATTATGCGGGGTGGCCCTTTATCTGGGAGTGGAGACGTTCAAGGATTTCGAGATCGAGCCACGGGTGAACGAAATCATGGGGAGATGCAAACAGCCGGTGTGGCGTAGCGCTAGGGATGTATGGAGGGTAGAGCTGAGTAGAGTGAAGGACTCGAGCCACGTAATGGAGCGCCCATGGAGCCGGAGCTGTCATAACGCTGTATGATCTTGGCCTATTAGAAGAAGTGACAATTTTCAGAGACATCACAATGCGCAGCGTCATGATCGTCGAGTGCTTGCTTGGCTGCTACCGGATCGAAGATTTTGTGTGATAGTTACACGTCATACATCGCGATCTCTTTCCTACGATGGAAATTGTTATTGGAAGTTGAAGCTAATCGAGCTATTGCGCCCAATCAAAGTTACGAACAGCCCTTGTTTTCATCTCTTTTGCAAATCCGCAAGTTTGCATGATCCCGAACTGTCTCCTGGGGTCTGCTCTGGGTAGCGTGCAAACGTCGGAATGCGGGGTGATCAGACTAGGTCACACCATGTCGTCGCAAGCGCGCAAGGACTGGGATGCCAATCATCGTTACAAACGTAGTTATGGCGTGTGAGGGGTATGGAGTATCGGGAAGATTCGGAGAGATAGCGTGAAAGTCCTTGTTGCAAGAAGACTCAAGCATAGGGCAAGCTTCTTTGGTATTCACTGAGCTGTCGGTACTCAGTTTATTCCGTTCATCCTTCAACGTTCCTTTGCAGCGATGCATGAGGATGTGTCCGTAGAAAAGCCGCTTAGACGAGACACTCCTACCTTATATCCACGATGTCGCCGCCCTAGCGCAGGAACTCGGCGTTCAAGTAGTCGACAAAGACCTCCTTCAGGCGTGCCTTGGAAAGGCTGTGCTGACGGTTCATGGTGATGAATTGACGGCGAATACGCTGGAGTTGTGGCAAGGTCATTGGTGTAGCAGGGAGCTCAATGGGCTTCTCGATATCGGCAACGGCTATCTCTCCACCCCCTTCGCCAGGGTGATCCTTCTGGTATACCATTATCTGGGCGAGGATATCGGATGTGGTCTTGTCGAGCTCGTAGAGGTAGTTCTGCTCTGTGGCCGGTTTCTACTAGACGTTAGACAAGGTCGTCAATACGTCTGGGGCACGTACCAGCACTGTGGCAAGGTTGGGCTTGACCGTCTTCATCTTGCCGTCACTGCCTACCATGGCATCCCATATCTGGTCGCATGGCGGCTTCTCGTCTTCCTCGACCACGATGAACAGCGGGCTGTCCCATCGCGTCATGCCATTGGGCTCTTCGTAGCGGAAGATGAGGTTCTCAAAGTCGTCGTCGTCATATCCACCGTCGCAGTCCTTGTCGGCTAGGAGCTTCTTGTTGTTCTCGCGACATCGTTCGGCGGGCGTCCCTATGTGCAGCTCTAAGACTGTCAGCTGTGTGTGCTTGGGCTACAAGCATGGTATACTGACAACGCAGCTTGGGGTCTGGAGAGCCTTGGCTTCGCAGTACAACTGGTAGCGGAAGCCCTTGATGTAGTTTAAGCCATCGGCGATAACGATGTCATCGCGCGACAGGACTCTTTTGACGGCGGAATATTCTTCCGCACGTGCATCCTTCTCGGCTTTGGCGGTATGGTAGACGGAGCGCGACACGCCCAGCGTCTGATCGTTGATGAGATGGACCTTTAGACGCGAAGTGCGCGCATCAGGGGGCGAGCTGGCGATCTTGGACTCGAAGTATTCCTTCAACTGGACGGCTCTGGTGGTCTTGCCCGCGGAAGGGAAGCCTTGGGCGGGTTAGCGAAAAATGGCGGGGGACATGGAGGGGAAGGTGGAACCTGAGATTAAAACGAGCTGCCCATGTCAGTAGGCGAGTCTGGGGAAGGTTCAACGAGGACTTACGGGCATGTTGCGAGTAGGGCGAGCAACTCTTTGCCTGGAAGTGGTAATCCGCGTAAAACTAAAGAAAGCTGGCGTCTCGATGCGATGGCAAGCGTCGGCAGATCAGATTGGCCTGTGACGAAATTCACGAGCTAACAAATCCGAGCCGCGGTCCAAGTGGTACCGATGGATTGTGTCCTTCCCTATCGCGCAGGTCATTCCTCCTTGCTTTTGCCTATATCCTGCTTTTTCTCTCCCTCTCCCGACTTCAGCCTCTACTGCACCACGTCTGGACCAGCTCGCACAAATTGTTCCAGGTTCGCGCAGAAGATCGTCAGTACAGGGTAATATCCACCTACCACGGGACTACTATTTACTTTACCCATCCCCTCGCCTCGCCCACTGTTGCAACCTCCGTACACCTCTACTCTCGACGACTCGCCTCTCTACGACTACCTACCACTCGCTCGCCGATTACACGCCAATTACACGCCAACTACTCGCCAACATGTCCAACTACTCGCAACAACAGTATGGCGCGCCTAGTCGGCCAGCCTTCTCTGCACTCCAGTCTTCGAACACGCCCGCCGCCGGCTACGCCAGCACGTCTACTTCCAGCATCGCCTCACGGTCTTCGACCCAGTCTGCGCCGCCTGTCTCGCCGTCTACAAGCCCCCAGAACCACCAGTACTTTGGCTCCCTGAACCAGCAGTCGCAACAAGCACAGCAGCAGCCTCGCCTCCAAGCACAACGACATCCTAGCTTCGAGTACCAACCGAATAGAAACGGTGCCGGCCAGACTGCAGCTGAGACTACAAACTATCTCAACCAGGCTGCGCTGCTTGCCGAGGCTGCGAAACGGGCACAGATGGCTTGTGTTATGCGAGATCTTGACGGCATGGAGCTATAACTTGACCACAAGTTGGCAACGAATTTCTCGTGACGAAGGGAGCGCTTTCACTACTTCGCGTACAAGCATCGACATACTGCGACAGCAACTTGCCGGTTAAAGTCGGCCGTGAGCCGTCACTCCATCTGCATCTTCAAAACGGAGTGGGTCCCGGACATCAAAGTCTTCAAATCTCACGCTGTCATCACTCCACCATTCTCACCGGAACGTCGCCAGACCTTTCTCTTGAGTTTGCGGTGAAGAAAAGCGTCTCCGCTGCCCTACATCATACCGCCCGATATTCCTACCGTGGCAACTTTATTTCGACTGTACATACTTCCCCACTTTCGGACCGACTTTCTGCTCTAACCACCTTCCACTTTTCCTACACTACATTTCATAGCTTGGAGTTATATGGCGAAACCAACATCACACTGGCACCGTTTTGTCTATTCACGTGTCGAGTCCCCGAGTCTAGAATGTTCGGAGGATTCTAATAGCGAGTGCATTGGGAATTTTTTTAGATGGGATATGCATGCAGATGCGGCACATAGATCAATGAAGACACTTGTCCGATATTGTATGCGTTATCTACACCTTGCTTCGTACCTGTACCGAGACGCACTGTTGCTTGCACGGATGTGCATGTCGGGAAGGACCCGCCTCAATACATCATGATACGGCTCCAATGGTGAACGCTTGGACTAAGTATCGGACTTCGACTCTCTACCAAGGTACATCACCGACATTAACGCATCCCGCAGACATGTCCAAGGACTGCATGGGATTTCGCTATATCCTAGGAGAGTGCATATTCGTGTTCGATGACTACATCAACCGGTGCGTATCAACTTGGTACGCAATCCATTCACCACACTACCATAGACGCAAGACAACTGAACAAGGCATGGAGAAAGATTATGAGTATTTCTACGAGAAAAGATGCATAAACAGACTTTTATAGAGACAGAGGACGATGGCGTGCCTTGAAGGACCACGCCCTGTCTTATCTACAACACACAGCCTTGTGCGGGGTCCATATAGTTCTCACCAGCCGCCCCATGCGAGCTGCAGGAGGGCTTGCATCATGCACATGTACATGGATCGTGACAACATCGCATTGCTGCGCAATGAGGCAGAATCATGAAAGTGATAAATGGTATGCGCACCACTTTCCATCTGCCTTGTATGAGGCTCAATAACATTCGCCCCAAATGTTCTTCTCTCCATCGGTTTCGATTGCACATAGGCACGGCTCCCAACCGTTCACTGACACGTCCTGCCTCGGCAGCGCCCTTTGGAATCGGAGGACCAATACCATGCCAACTCGTCAACATGAACGCCAACATCGTCGTCCATCTTGCTGTCGCATCGTGACAACGATGGTGGCTGCGATGCTGAGGGTGCATGGGCTGTAGATGTAAGAGGGCGGGAGAAGTCGACTACGACGATGGTGCCCAATGTGTTGTCATCGCTGGGACCATATGACCGTCCCGGCTTGATCATGAAGATCAGGCGTTGTTCGTCGAGCACACCGGTGATGCTCCTTGTATGTGATGGAGATGCAGATGGTAGTGGTCGGTTGAGTATATTATGCAGACGTTTTGAGCAGGGGCAGCGCGATGCTGAAGGGGGCCACATGCGGATAGGTGAATGGCGGTACCGTGTTTGGGTATCCAGGAAGTTGGGCTTCATCTCGTCGATTGGGGCCTTTCCCTTACAGCTTGTGGCCGAGTAGTCAAGGCCCAATTCGCGTCTTGATCCTATTCTGAGCCTAAGGCAGGGCGGCTGGGAGGGATCGTTGCAGCAACGCTCGTCTTCTACGAGATCGACGAAGGAAGTGCATGCATAATTGTACGCCCTAAACTTTGTTCTCGCAAGGATGAAAGACCGGGGCGAAGGATCGGTAGGAGAAAACTCAGGGTGTTGGCTCCAGCTATAGAGGTCTGGTGTGGGTTTCCAATGGGCATTGTTTGAAGAGTCGATGAGGGGCACGTAGAGGTCATCCTCAGGCAGTAGCGGCTCATCGGACGACTCTTCCATATCATCCTCTTCTCTGAAATCCAGTTTAGTGACGTAGAACGTGCGTGATTGACGAGAAGATGCTTGAGCCCACTCTCGTCGTGATTCCACGATTACTGTCTCATTCGTACGCTCATCAAGCTGCAATGTAAGATCGGTCCACGAGTCGTGGATTGGTCCCTGTTTGTGTTGGCGCCGATACAGGCGCTCATCCTTAGAAATATCTTTTGGCAATGGTGACTTGAGTGGAAACCGGACCACGTGGTAAAAGGAAGTATAATCGATCTCTTCGACTTCAAAGGTTCCCTGGTTGGAAACGGCGTAGAAGTAGTCGTTATGTATTTCGAACGCGATCGTAGAGCCGATGTCAGATCCATGGAACTTGTCGAGCAGCACTGGTCTTTCGCGTTCCGCTAGCTCAGCGTCCTCACAAAGTGAGATACCGTCGATTTCCCATTTAGAGTGGCCATCGTCTCCTACTCCAGTATGAGTGCCGTAGTATAGATAACGGGCGTTGTGTCTGGCAAAAAGCTTAGAACATCTGGCCACTTGCATCGATTCTATCACTCTTTGGTCAATCGGAAGATTTGCCGCTGTGTGGATCGCGATTATGTGACTGTGGTCTGAGCTATACTTCGGCGTGGCGTGCACAGCGAGTATTCCATCAGCATAGTGAAGTAAACGCAACCCAAAATTACCAAATGCTCTGAACTTTGACTCTAGAACAGGTCGCACAATAGCAGAGAGATCAAGATGGACCGGTTTCAGCTTAGTGCGGAGATCCGAGACATAGACCATCCCAGCATCGAATATACATATGGTCCCTTGACGATACACAAAGCTGCTGCCCTGCTGTTCTAAGACGCGAGCGGAATAAGGGTATGCAGTTGACAAGGCATCTCTCCTCTCATAAATAGCCTGGAAGGCTTGCTCGTAGGTATTTTTCTCGTTTCGGGCTGAAAGTGCTTCTTCCGTGTATGGGTGGTTGATCTATAAGCAGCGTCAGCATGGTATGTAAGCATGTCGAGCATTTCAAATCGGCTTACTTCGACAGCGCGTCTGCAAACTGTCCTTTCGTCTAGTAAAGCCCTCAATTGTCGACATGTTTGACCAAGGTGAAAAATGTCTTCAAGATCCAAATTGAGGGTAACGCAAAAGAGTACGTCAAAAGGAAGTTGATCGAGAGAAGTAGTCATCAAAAGCGATATGATACTAGAAAGGTGCTCGGGGACAGGGCGAAGAAGGCACGTGAGCAACTTTCCATGCGAGTAATTGGGCTAAGAAAAAGCAAAAGGGCCTTGGGATGTACGATTAGAGGAGATAATTTGAGCTAACGACAGGTGGCGTTTATCAGCTGGACAATACTCGATGAATGTGCAGGAAGCATGGACGCCTTTGAATACTGAGCATTAGCAGAGCCTCATCCTTAGCGTGTGTGCAGGTGGATGTCTACCACCAACGACTAGGTCTGAAATGATGCAAGGGTCGGGACCATTTAGCGTCCTCTACCATGTTCGTATAGCATCAGGCTGAGTTTGAAACGAAGAATGCCCAATGCTATCTTGCGGGGTTATGTCGAATTGCGGTCACAAGGTGCGACATTCCCATACCGATCAGGAAAATGCGATCTACGCAATCGCAAAGGTTCTGAAATACGACAACCCTTCGTGTGACAACGGCGAGGGGGATGCATGCGCCAAGTGTATTTGAGCCTCATAGATGCTGACCTTGGGACCGATTGCGGTTAGCGTGTTGCGGCTCTGTATCGTCAGGTACCCCACCAAATCTTCTCTTTCTTGCTGTCTCAGCCTTCCAAGATCCCCGCACTTGACAACTGATGGTCCAGAATTCGGTGCTACATGGCCAATTGATAGAATGACAGGCTTCACAAGGTTTTCCGACTCTACCGCTTGGTTTGGCCCCAGTTATGCTATGCCCTTCTGTGTTATCGTAAATCCTCAGCCTCGCTATACGACCGGCACAGTTTTGGCTGAATAACCGAGGACCAGCCTGATTCCAGAACCGGTCATGATGGCCTCTTTTGATGCCTGGCGCCGTGAAGCTGCATGCTCTACCAGGATACGTATCTTGTCGGGCCTTGGACTTGCATGAGCGTAACTTCAGCGCCCTTGGCCCTAGTCAAAGAAGAGGCTGGTACAAGCTCGCGGAAGCGGGTATCTGCAGAGTAAATTGCAGTCTATCGAGTACACCCTATTGCTTTTCGTGCATAAGGGGCCAAAACAACAGGAAGCTTAGCGAATGGTTAATCGTGGAGTGCGCCGTCGCGTAGATAGCACATGCGGACTTCCGTGTGATCAGGTCTATTAGCGAGTTGCCGTCTTTATGTTTGGTTTGGAAAACAGTGGAAGTTTGGTTGCGGAAGCCTAGAGCGACGGAACCATTCGACTAGATGCTGAAGGAGCATTCTAGTCAACACTTAGCCTCCATACCAACCAATGAATGTGCATTGCTGTCTCGATGGTGTTGGAGCGGCGCTGTATGGCTGTGCTACTCGTTTGCGCCTGTTGTGCTTTGTGAAACTGTATGACCAACTCTTACAGTGATCTGACCAACTTGTCAAGCGCAAACTTCGTGGCACGTAGTGACGTGTGCAGACACACACAACTGATTACCAGAGCTGGTCGTGTCCCGTAGCATCAGGCTGAGATAGCCAACTATGCCAGTGGATGGAACAGAAAAAGTGAAGCGTCGCGGCTGAGTCCTTCGGCCAGTGGATGTGTATGTTCGTACATGCGATCCAAGAAGACGCAGTAGCTTGAAGATAAGCCCACAGGTATGTCAATCACTGCTCAGAAGCAGCGCGCTGGCGTTCTTTGCCCTCCCAACCCACATAGGGCCATCCCTTTGGTAGGCTCGAGTAGGGTGGCAGAGTATATCGTCCTTCACAGCTTCCTTGGTTTGGACATGTCAAGTTGCAAATGCCAAATACCTTGCAGTAGCAGTCTTCAGCGCTTGGGCAGTGTACGGCAGGCTTACCGAAGATGACTATCAATGGTGTTAGCATGAGATGTACGCCACTTCAAAAAAAGTAAAGACACGCAGAGCCTCATCACGTGGGGTGGTGGGGTATAGACTTACTATGCCATGAGTACTCAAAAACTCTGCCGCTAATAGCATCGCCGAGATCTGTCTCCATGATCCAGTCGCGATACTTCTCGTACTGCTCCTTAGTTCTCTCCCTAATCTTCTCTCTTGTCGCGGCGAATTGCGCACAGCAGCTCACGCCCACGACAGCTGGCACCTTGTCTCCGGGAAACAGCTGCTCAAAGGCCTTCTTATATTGTCCGCCAGCATGCACGGCCTCTCTGTGTTCGCCTTCTTCGGCAAGAGGCTTAATCTCGCTTGGGCAGCCCAAGGACCATGCGCAACGTATATTCACGTAGCCTTCTTTCTCAAGGTAAGGCAACTGGAAGTGGCGGAGCATCGGGAGGCCGTCGTAGTCGGGATCGTCGTTGTGCCATTGGTAGCGGTTTGGGTGGATGAAGAGGACGTTGTCGGGAAGCGACGCGTAGTGATCGATAATGTAGCTGAGCAGGAATCTGTTAGCTTGCGAAGTATTCAGGACGGAAGGCGCGACCCAATACGTACGTCAGATAGACCATACTCTCTCTGCCCTTGTTCTTGGGTACCGTAAGCGGCGCGTTCGCGTCGTCTACGCGATAGTTGTTCTTCTCCCACTCTGGGAAGTACTCCTCTAGCCACGTCGCATTTTCAGAACTCTGGCTCGCGACGACCACCGCAGTCCGACGCGCTTTGATACCGGTATTGGCCTTTAACGGCTTCTCTTCCGGGTCGTGCGATGACTCGCCCGGCTGTTGCTCGTCGTAGAGTTCGTCGGGAAGGTGTGTCAGAGTGGCCGATCCAGCTGCAGCGGCATTCTTGTCCCAGAGCTCAGACTTGAGATGGACGAACAGCGCAGTGAGGAGTATGACATTAACCAGTATGACAGCATTGCGAGCTGTCATTAGACGGGGCATGGCGCCGCAAAACGAAGTACACACGATGTTTGCACAACGATCTCGCGCAACCTGGGAAATCTGGGGCACATCACATGCGAACAGGGGCGATCGCCGCTAATCGAGCACCCGCCGCTATCAAGCTAGTCAGGGTCCAAGATCCACCATCAATTCACTCTTCCCCTCTTTGTTACCGTTATTCACGCATGCACTGGTAATAGATATCGCCATTGTCTTAGTCCGTTATTGAGCATCCGCTTTTTCTTTTGGTACTACGTCTACTTGCGAGGCACCTAGGTGTAAAGCTCCTCAGTGACGGCGTTCAGTCCCACACCTTCCTGCGCAATATCTTCTTCCTTCAAGAAAAGAAGGGGCATCTCCACCAAATTTCCCTTGATGGTGCTGAGCACCTCCTTGACCTCGCGTACGCCTTGCTCGCCCTGCCCAAAGTTCTCTGCAACCACGTGGCCCCATTTGTACATGGAAGGCTTCTTGTTCTCCTTTGCCTTCTCGTCCTGTCCGAAAAACCGGGAATAGTATTCGTCGTACTGCTTCCAGTTCTTGACTTCGTCGCTCGGCACAGGGTGGAATATTTTACCGAAAGCTTGTGTGTTGGTGTGCGCTCTCCAGTTCCACAAGTTCTGGAAGTCATCAGACAATGGATCAACGACTTGTCGGTCCTCGTTCGAGCCCCAGTCGTACTCATTGGGAACACCGATAGGCTGGTAGTTGGCTGTCGGACGCTCCATGTCCTGAGGCTTCAGTAGACCGAGGTGCTTCCTAAAGAGTTCTCTTCGTAGACTAGCAGCGAACTCTGATGCACGGTATGGCCGTCCGTCCATGTAAGAGTCGACCGGCCTAGGGTCCTGAATGATAACCGCAATCTCCGAGTCGTGGTCGCCGAGCTGGGAACGGTCGTTGAGGTTTGCAGAGCCGCAAATAACGATCTGGTCATCGGCGATCAAAAGCTTGCTGTGGATGTACAATTCCTCAGACACGAAGGCGTCCATTTCATCGGCAGCACTACCCTCCCAAGGCACGCTACGGATGTCTTCGCCACCAAGCATATAACACTCGCTGACAGTGTCCCAGCGTCCGTCGCCGAGTCCTTGACGACCACCAATCTTGGCTGCTTCCTGCTGGTAGCGATCGTAATCACCTGGTCTGCCCTGACTCTGCGGGCCAGCATCGGGTCGGCCGTGAGATGGAGGACGACCGGAACCATCCATCTCGTAAACGCCGTACTCCTGCGTGGGCGGTGGACGATAAGCCTCGTAGCCACGAGCGTTGTCATGTGCTGCGTCGTAACCCTCTGATGCTTGATTATACGAGACGCCGCTGCGCTGCTCTGCCTCTTTCATGATCTGACTAGAGTTGATGCGGTCGTAGCTGCGAAGGTTGTAGAATCGGATGTAGTCCATAGGGTTGAATCCAGCTTTAGCAATTTCCTCGTAGATCGAGTGACCACCGCGGTTGATTGAGTCGTACTGGACTGTACTACTGTCAGCAGAAGACATGCAGAAAGAATTCATGTGACTTACACTCCATGATAGCGCGAGTACCCAGGGCTTCATCAAGCTTCAAGTCACCAGCAAATGCTGGCACTGCGGGAATCATGACGATCATCTTGTACTTCTCGCCATTACGTGCAGCGCGAATGATGCGTTCGACCATAGCAGCTCCGATCTTGTTTTTGATCGGCTTCTGTTGATCGCCAGTAGCAGTGATGAAGAACTGGTTTTCGATGTAGATGAAGTGCTTGCTGTTTCGGATGACCTCACAGTAGGCATTTTGGATAGAATGCTAACAAATTCATCAGTCGGTCTCTTTCCAGTGGACAGGGTCACTTACCTCGGTAGTGACCAAGTTGTGGCTCCATTTGGCAGAGCTACGAGTAATTTGGCAATCCACACCACCTTGCTGGGAGCTATGTTCCGCGTGGGACTGTTGCTGGCCATATTGCGATCCATGTTCTTGGCCGTACTGTTCGAACCTGCTCTGCATCTTCTGGCGAAGGTGTCCACCAGCACCGTGTCCGAACAGCCCTCGCTCGCCCTCCTCCTCACGACCAAAGCCACGTTCGCCTTCCTCTTCGCCTTCAAATCCGCGCTGTTGCATGGGAGCCTGTTGAGCTCCACTGCTAGTCTCTGGTAGTCTGGCGTATCTAGTAGCCTTTTTGCTGTACTTCTCGTCATAGATGAAGTTCCAGCGTTGCGCAAAGTGAGTACGAAGATCCTGTACGACCGGGCCAGAGATACACAAAGCCACGTCAGACCATCCCATACGAGAGCTTTGTGTCCTATCGAGTTTGTTGTTCTCCCAATTGGTCACATCCTGGAAGTCTGTCAGGTGTTAGCAGCTTCCCTTACGCACGTAGCTTGCAAGTGACTGCCTATCTGTCGTCTTCCAATTTCGAGGGACACGAAGAAAAAGCGACTCACCGAGCATGCGGGCGTTATTAAAATCCTGGCCTGGGAACACAATGCGGTCGATGTTGCCAGGATGCGCGTCAGCGATTGCGTGTTGGTTGGTGTCCCAACGACCATAGCAGAGATCCAGTCCGCCCATGAACGCGATGTGGCCATCGATCAGGCAGAGCTTCTCGTGATGCGCCCAGTACATAACTGTGCCCTCGTGAGCACCATAAATGGCCTTGAGACCGTCTCCAGGAAGTTGGGCGAGTTTTGCTGGGGTGAAAGACATGTTTTTCATGGCTGCAAAGAAAGACGACTGTAGTACTGCTGCATCTGGCAGGTGATCGGGGTGTCGGAAAACGCCAATGTTAGGATGGAGATCTTCCAAGTGGTGCTTGGTATGAGCTGAAGAAACTGTAATAGGAGGGGCAATCAGCGGATCTGTCTTTTCCCACTCTTCAAGACTTTTGAATATGACATCTAGGCCGACTCGCGTGAGGCCTTTGGTGAACCTGTCCGTCGAACTCGGTAGGAGAGAATGAAGATAGTCGGGTAACGTTGGATTTAAAAACTTACGAGTCAGAGCTTGGGTCACTTCTTTGTATACAATAATGTTGACCTTGACACCGCGTTCCGCTGCCGCTTGCAGCATCCTATCGACCCGGTACTGTTGGTTCTTCGCTGGCGGTCGACGGAGATACAGCTCGGGGGAGAGCCACCAGTCAAGTATCCATATCGACTCCCTGGCGCGCTCCAGAGCTATGGAAACAGCATACATGTAGCTACCCGATATCAATTGATCGTTTTATAGCGCACGAGGACACTTGAGACTTACCTGCATCCATCGACATACCACTTGATGTCATTGCCATGACGTTCAGGCGCGAAGCTTGAGAAGCGGTGTTGCTCGTGGTACTCTTGCCCGGGCTGTGGCTGCCCTCCCTGTTGTTCGTATGTACCTGGCGGAGGCTTCTGCGCGTTATCGTCTCCGGATATGGCATCCTTGAGGTCAGAGACGAAGCCGTGAAGCGGGTCGTGGATCTTCTTGAAGAACGACATGCCGCCGCTGCCCTGGTTTGAGGATGAGGATGAGTGTTGGTTATTCTGTGGTGTCAAAGTTAGGAATCAGAGGACACAAGTCAAGCTACCAGATACGCGTCTCGTCCCTGCAGCAAGCTAGGCGGTGAAGAAATAGACATAGAAACGCAAGATAGGCGAGGATGGTGAATGACGAGGCCAGCTCAGCGCTATGATTATCGATAGTGGGGCAATTCCACTTCCTCAACAGCTTGATACCTATGAAGCGTACAATGACAGCATGGCGTTTCAGAAGAATGTACTG
>Ga0265798_10005401_pt1 | contig 17206 bp, 14 predicted proteins | sample P3T30metagenome_FD_192430 | JGI IMG/M metagenome (GOLD analysis project Ga0265798, IMG submission 192430) | Plant litter microbial communities from East Loma Ridge, Irvine, California - P3 T30 | ecosystem: Environmental > Terrestrial > Plant litter > Unclassified | place: USA: California... | reverse complement strand
TCAACATAATCAACAATATGAAACATCTTGGAGAATAAAACATATGTTTTGTATAGAGGCGGGTCTGGCGTAGCCAGACCCGCCCACATAAAAAAGATGTGAAAAGATGTGAAAATATTAGAATCTATACAATCTACACTGGGAGTAGGAGGGCGGGTGGCCTGCGAAGCAGGCCACCCGCCGTCATAAACATAGTATAGACTCTTTGCAATTAAGAGTAGGATCTTTAAAAGAGTTAGATATTATTATAGATCACTTTACTATCTATCCTTTAAAATCTGAAAAATTTGCGGACTTTATTTTGTTTAAAGAATGTTTCAACATAATAAAACGTAAAGAGCATTTAACTCAAGAAGGTTTAAATAGATTAGTTGAATTCAAAGCTTCTTTAAGGGCGACACCGCCTATGAAATCGGCGGTGTCGCCAGGGTCTTTCTGATCAATTAAAAAAAGCATTTCCGGCACCCCTTCAACACACTCGTACCTCCCGTGTTGAAGGGTAACGTAAAGGTTATTAGTAGAGTAAAAAAACCTTTTTCAGTTCAAGATACTAACCCTTATTGAGTAGCGGGGTTTACTAGTGGAGATGGTAGCTTTAATATCAAAATTAGTAACTCATCTACTAATAAAGTAGGGAGGAGAGTTCAATTAAGATTTGCAATAGGTTTAAACATAAGGGAAAAAGAACTAATTTCAGGTTTAGCCAAGTATTTTAATTTTCATAATGAAGTTGATTCTAACAAATATATATATGTAAGTGAGGGCGAGGGTGGGCAGCAACTCGTAGCTGCCCACCCTCGCCTTCAGTAAACCTTCAAATTACTAATTTTACCTCTTGGCCTCGCTCTGCTGCGGCAGAGGCAGAGGCTGATATAATAAATATAGTCATACCTTTTTTTGAGGGCGGCAGCGCCTATGAAATCGGCGCTGCCGCCGTATTCTATATATGGATTGACGGCGCCCGCCTCCGGCGGGCGCCCTTAGACTTTATTGATTTTAAGTGTGTAGCAAATCTAATGTTAAATAACGAACACTTAACTTCTAAAGGTTTAGATAAGGAAATTAAAGCTGGAATGAACAAATAAAGATTAATGTAAAATAAAACAGTTTAATGGCATGATAAGCTTTGAAACGTGTAATATTGTGGGCTATAGACGTGCTGCATTTTCCTCGACAAAGAGATGCGATAATGTGAGTTGGAGCTAATCTCAAAAAAGAGGATACACATCTTTTAAGGATTGTAGTCTGAAATTCGGCTATATGAATTAGTAATTGCTAGTAATCGTGTATCACTATGTCACGGTGAATATTCTTCGGATTGGTACTAACCACTCGTCACATGCTGAAAGGAGCCTCGGCAATAAGTTTGCTTTCTTAACATAAATTACAGATAAGAGATAGGTACATGATCTTTATGTTGGGATTCTTCGTATGCGGGGTTCTAATTAGTGTTAAGTCGAAATACGGTTCGGGTAGTGGAAGTTGCCCGGGGTTTATAGAACATTAACAATACAAAATATTATATCACCAGAGGGTGAGCTTAAGCAGGCACTTAATCTTGCTTAAGATAATTACCCTCTGGTGAAGGAGAAATCTTGAAATTGGTTCCAAGGTTGAACTGTAAATTCAATGGCCTTGTGCCACTGTGGGTTCGAGTCCCTCTTCTCCTAGTCTCTGTAGCTCAATGGAAGAGCAATTCTTTTTAGCCAAAAAAGAATGAGATGGTCGTTCGATTCGCTCCATGGGACAGGTAAATATCTAAACGACAAAAAGCTATAACCTTTATAAAGGCTTGCTTCCTTTATTGTTTTTAGCTAACATATCCGGGAGGAATAGCTTTAGATTAAAAAATTGTAAGGGAGGGTGAGGTAAGGAGGATGGGTAAATTATGGAATAGATATATATAAAAATTAAAAATAAATAAAACATGCAAACAAAAACATTCTTAATAATACGCGAATTGCGTAATTTAGGTGTGAGGGGTGTAATACCTTTTTATGGTGGTGTTTACGGTTTTGATGGTGGTGGGTCGCTTATGCTAGGGGGATTAAACATACGAAAATATGCTACATGTCCAATCAGAGGGGTGAAAGTGTATTCGGATTTGATTTCAGATATATCTGATATATATAAAGATAATAAGGGTAAATCAGGTATTTATCTATGAGTTAATGTGGAAAACGGTGATACATATGTTGGAAGTGCTACGGATTTAACTCGAAGATTGCGAGATTATTTGTCGCAAGAGTGGTAAAAAAAATAAGTGCTAAAACATAGTAGTATTATATACAGGGCTTTGTTAAAGTATGGTTATTCAAAATTTAGGTTATAAATTTTAGAATACTGTGAAAGGTCTGAAACTATACAAAGAGAACAACATTATTTAGACGAACTAAAACCTACTTATAATATTTGTACTAAAGCAGGTTCATCTTTAGGCCGCCTAATTTTAAACAAAACACGGCTAAAGTTGCAAAATGCTTGATTAAAAAGATTACATAGAAGTAGACAAAGTACATTAGAACTAGGTGAATTTTATGTAGAATACTTTTTGGAAAAATTAGTTAAAGTAGAACTAAGGATTTTTAGGTTGCAAAAAGAGCTCGACGCATTACAAGCTAGAAAATCTAAAAATATGACAGCTAAATTAGATTCAAGTGTAAATACATTAAACTCAACTCTAACGTCTAAATCCGTTACTGTATTAGATATAACGACGGGACTAGGTGAAAGATACCCTTCGGCTCGAGCCGCGGCTCTGGCTTTGCAAACTAGTCATTCTACTATTATGAATAAATTAAAAAATAAGAATACTAAAGTTTATAAAGGTAGGTACGTAATAAAGGAGGGTAGTGGAAGTTGCCCGGGGTTTATAGAACATTAACAAAATAACATTTATATCACCAGAGGGTATCTTGAGCAGGCACTTAATCTTGCTTAAGATAATTACCCTCTGGTGAAGGAAAGTTTAATGATCGGTAATTGAGTTGAACTGTAAATTCAATGGCCTTGTGCCGCTAAGGGTTCAAATCCCTTCTTTCCTAGTCCCTCTAGCTTAATGGTAAAGCAATTTCTTAGGGCGCCCACCTGCTCCGCAGGTGGGCGCCATAACTAAAAATAAATGAGATGGTCGTCCGATTCGCCCCATGGGACGGTAAATATAAAAACAAAAAAGTCCATGCACTACTTTAACGATAGTCGACGTTGACCTAAGTGGTAGTCAAAATCCAGAGGTAGTTAAATAAGTGCAAGGGTATTATAAAGTGGGGTGGGGAAATTCTGGGATAGTTGAATATATAAAACTTTATACAAAATGAACAAACAAATTAAAAACTTTATTATAGGATTTCTTTCTCTTTCAAACCTAAAAATGAAAGAGATGCTTCTAGCATCATATGAAGGGGCAATTGTGTTATTTGGTCTCTCGTGCCAAAAAAGTAGTAATCTAAAAATTACGTTAACTCTTGTAAGTGTAATGCTAGTTTATTATTTAGTAATCATACTAAGTCTATACTGTAACATGAGATGTAAGTGTTATAGTAGTATTATGTATGCAAGTAATAAATTTTACTGTATTATGTGCTGAATATATTTGGAGAGCGTTAAATGATACAGTTTAATTATTAATAGTCTTTTTTTTGCCATTAGCTCCTTAACTCAATTAAGGACAAGCGCCTGTATTTTTAGTGGCTATTCTTTTTGGCCTTTACCTCGCCTCCATGGTCCGTGTCTAGCCAAGTCAGCCTTTATAAAGGAAGGTAGTCAAAATGTAGTTTTTGGTCTACCATGATCCATTGCAGTTCGTAAATTTCATTCTTCGAATTATTGTTATAGTAACAATGATAATAATTCAGATAATTATAATCATTATGTCACGGATTATGAAAATATCGTTGTCTTTCCTTCTGTTTCCGATGTAACGTTCAAAAATAGTTTGAAGAACTATTTGAATAGTTTGAATAAGGATTCTTTTTATGTTATATTATTCTACACCTATGATAATAAAATTACTCCTGCTCTCCCCTGCCTCGCTTTCCTTTTTATTGAAAATAAAAAGTTAACGAGCAGTGAAGAGCCAAGGGTTGAAAAGAATAGGTGATTGTTTGGTTTCATCCGGTGTTTTTTATTATTGTGCGGTTTATAAAAATTCAATGTCTCTTGATGGTATTTATGAAAAAATCTTTTTTTGAAAAGGTTAATTCATTAAAAAATGAAGATGAATATCTTTTTAGTGAAGATTCTTGCTATGGATCTCGATGAATTGATAATAATGAGATCAGTTTTGCCAAAAATTTTGATTTAGGTGATATTACTGGCAAATCAGTATCTATAAGTGGAAGTGATTCTGTAGAAAAGGATGAAGAGGATGATGAAGAAGATGATTATTGTTATGAGCCGGGGACTTCTAGTTTTACTGTTAATTCTAATGATATAGAACTATATAACAATTCTTTTAATTCTAAGGGTCTTTTTAGTCAACAAAAAAGAATTAGTATTAATTATAACAAAGGTTTGTGATGTTCTATTAATGGTATTAAAGTTAAACAAAGAAATTTCTCTTTTTCTTCATTGCTTTCAACTACTAAAATAAAATTTAATTCTAAACACGCATACTCCTTAAATAAGTTCCGTTATTCTATTTCAACTTCTGCGGATAGGCCCATAGTGGTTCCTTTGCGAAGCACCAAAAAATATCCTAATGCTTATTCAGATCAGAAACAAATTCTCCTTTATAATAAAAGAAAAGCTGGTGTCTATCGTTGAACAAGTTTAACGCAGAATAAAAGCTACATAGGTTCGAGTATTAATTTATCAGTAAGATTAAAAAAATATTTTAACTTTAACTCTCTTCTTAGTAATAAAATGCTCATTAGTAGGGCTATTATCAAATACGGGTATTCAAACTTTTCCTTGGAAATTTTAGAGTATTGTCCTGCATAAAAGTGTCTAGAAAGAGAACAGTACTATTTAGACCTCCCCAGTACAATATCTTAAAAACAGCTGGCTCCTTTTTTGGTTATAAGCATCATGAGGATTCCAAATCTAGATGGATAAATTTCACCTCAGAACGTAAATCAGCACGTTTAGAGCAGTTAAATCGTCTCAATTCAAGTCCCGAACAAAAAGAACGGTTAAAACGTCAACATGCAGATCCGGAATATATAGCAAAGCGTTTAGAACGCTTAAAAAATTTACATCAAAATCCGGAATTTAAAGCTAAACGCTTAGAACGGTTAAAACGTCAACATGCAGATCCGGAATATATAGCAAAGCGTTTAGCAGCTTTAAAAGTTTATAATTTAAGTGAAAAATCACGAGAGCACTTAAAAGCCCTACATGAAAATCCAGAGTTCCAAGCTAAACGTTTAGATCACTTAAACCGTCTTAATTCAAGCTCCGAACACCTAGAACATTTAAAACAAATTCATTCAATTCAATCCCACCAAGTTTCCGTGCTAGATACTCTAACTAATCAAGTAACAGTTTATCCTTCAATAAGCGCAGCTGCTCGAGGTATTGGTTGTGTCGATGGAACTATTCGAAACGCATTGAAAATTCTAAAGGAAAAAGGAGTTACTAGACTTATAAAAAAAATATATTCGGTAAAAGCTATGTAGGTAGTAGTGTGGATCTTGGCAGAAGATTAAAAGGCTACTTTGGAATTTCTTTTCTAAAAAAAGAGCTAACGAAGGGTAATAGTATTATCAGCAGTTCCCTTCTTAAGTATGGCTATGCTAATTTTAGTTTAGAAATCTTGGAGTATTGTGACCCTACTGATGCAGTAAAAAGGGAGCAATACTACTTAGATCTCCTTAAGCCGGAGTATAACATATTAAAAACCGCGGCTTCCTCATTTGGTTTCAAGCATTCACTAGAAACCAAAGCTAAAATGGGGGAAAAATCATTAACATCCACGTATAATTCCAGTGAAGAAGCTAAAGACCATTTAATAGGTCTTAATACCAATCCAGAATACAAAGCTAAGCGTTTGTCTGCTATACAAGCGTATCATTCAAGTGAACAAGCCAAAACCCAACTAAAGCGTCTTAATTCAAGTTGCGAGCAAAAAGAACGCTTAAAACGTCTTCATCTAAGTATGAAGGGTAGGCCAAAAACAGAAGGATCGGGTCAGCCAAGTGTTTCTATAAAGGTGTTCGATACTCTAACGGATAAAATAACTGTTTATCCCTCTATTAGCGAAGCTGCCAGAACAATCGGAATGGCTCCTTCTAGCCTTAACAAGGCAATTCAACGTAGAGGTGTAGTCGCCCCCCTTAGGAAGCGAAGGCGAAGGTGCAGGCTTAACCAAGCCAACCATTATGGTTAACAAGAAGCGGTATCATATCACTAAATTGTCTTAATTGCCGGCTTATGCCGGTACTTTAAGGATCCTTTTTATAAAGGATTATTGTGAGCTAAGTCAAGATTATATATTAGGCGTTACATTGTACTAAGCCCAAACATCACTTTTTATAAAGAGTGATTTTTGGACGGGTGTCACAGTTGCTACCGTCTAAAGAGAAGGGGGGGGGGTCTGGTAGGGTACTTTTCATCAAAATCCCCTTTCTCTAGTCTCTGTAGCTTAATGGTAAAGCAATTTCTTAGGGCGCCCACCTGCTCCGCAGGTGGGCGCCATAACTAAAAATAAATAATATGGGCGTCCGATTCGCTCCATGGGACGTAAAAATATAAAAACGAAAAAAAAAACGTAAGTATTGTATATGGGCTTTACACTCAATAGTAACCCGAGGATACCAAATTGTATATTTATACAGGGATGCGGTAATTATGGGATAAGGGCGCGAGCCGGAGGCTCGCGCCTATATATTAAATTTAATTAATAAAATATGAAAAAAACTAAAATGTAAAACCGATTTTTGTGGCCGGTTACCGCAGGGCTTAAAAATAAAAAATATATTTTTTCGAACACAAAGTGTAAGGCAAGGATTACTTTATCCTTCGTTACGCGCTTATAGCGCCAACCTTGCATTGAAAGGTATGCTAACTCTTCTAGCTGGCGACACCGCCGCCGGCTTCGCAGCACAGGCGGTGTCGCCCATATGAATAGCCCGTTGTGTTTGTCCTGAAATGAAGCACAACCTTTTTTTTTATTTTTTAACTTGTCTACTGTCCTAAAAAACTTTTTTTTTTGAAGGATCTGGCATACTAAGACCGCGCTTAACCGTCCGAAAATAAAATTGCTACTGTGTTATGCACACTATATCCCGATTAGGGATCTTTCCGTTTCTCCTAAAAAAAATTACTTATTAATTAGGCTTTTTTGCCCTTGCCTATTTTGCCCTTGCCTGTTTTGCCTTTGCCTGTTATGCCTTTGTCCAGCGAAGGTGGCGTTTTTCTAGGTTAAATGGGAATTTAACTTCTTTCCGTTTAGCATATAGCTTGTGCTTTCACAAGCGATAATTCTAGTCCTAGCGAAGCAAATTATTTAGACTTTAGCTTGTGTTTTCACAAGCTAAAAAATCACTAGTCCTTTTTGTTTAGCTTAGCTACCCTGCTCTATTTCGCTTCTTTATTGCTCCTTTCTTTACCTTTGCCTATTTACTTCTCCCTTCTTATCTACGCTTCCCTTTAGCTGCCCTTTTTTTTATCTAGGCGGCCTTGACGGAGTCACAAAAATAAAATATATTTTATTTTTAACCGCCGGCTTCGCAGCACAGGCAGTGGGCGCCCAGAGGAAGGGGTCGCTCCTTCCTCAAAGTATGTCCTTCTAGCTCAACGGTAGAGCATTTTTATTATAAAAAAAAAGTGTGAACGTTCGAACCGCTCGGGGGGGGGGGGTAAATATAAAAACGAAAAAGTAGGATGCTATACATAAGGCTTCCTTTATTACTTCTAGTTTATTATAAATCCGAGAGGAATAGCCTAAGTTTAGGTTATAAACAATAAAGTAGAAGAGTAGAATGGGGGTCGCTTGCTAACACCTGGACCCCCATCCTACGTAGGATGGGGGTCTAGGTGTAAGGGGTGGGTGGGTCTAACGAAGTAAGGGGGGATGGGAAAATTATGGAATAGAATTCAAAATATGTCTAAATTTATAAAATATGAAAAATAAAATTCAAGTTATAGGATTACTTTCTCTTTTAAACCTTAAAATGAAAGATATGTTAACTGTTCTAGTAATACTCAGTGAACAGGGAGGTCTTTTTGTGCGAATCTGCACCTTTTTTAGTGCACTAGCTACGTTAAACCAAGACAGTTATACGATAAAAATGGGAAGGCTATTAAGCTTATGCTTTCCAAACCAGATAATCAAATTGTATTTCTATTTAGAACGCTTTGCAAGTAATAGTAGTTTATCAGTAAAAAATTCTAAATTGCGGGAATCTAGGATTTGCTACGCTTTAAATTCTCGAATTCGCATCTGTCATTATTCTACGGACAAACCTGCTAATATTCCCTTGCCTATTAAATCGGCACCAAAAATGCTTCTATATAGAAGGTTCAAATCTTTAAAGATAATAAAGGTAAAGCCGGGAAAAGGAAAAATGGATTGCAAAGCAATCCATTTTTCCTTTTATATAGATGACAAAATCTTCTTAATAAAAAAACCTATACCCTTCGCCCCCTTTGCCCCCTTCAGGGCCCTAAAGGGGTCGCTTGCTAACACCTGGACCCCCATCCTACGTAGGATGGGGGTCTAGGTGTAAGGGGTGGCAGTAGCGTTAATCTCACCAAAAGATTGATAAACTATTTTGACTAGGATTGATTAGAATCAGAGATTAAAAATAAAAAATCGATAATCTATCGAGCGCTTATCAAATATGGCGGCTGCATTACCTTCGGTACAGCAAGGAAAATGGAGCTCAGCTCCATTTTCCCTCCCTCTAACTTTTCGCTGGAGATACTAGAGTATTGTTCAACTGAAGGCCACACCGTAGGTGTGGCCCTGTGTAAAAAGAGAACAATATTTTTAGACGTTTTCCAACCTGAATATAATACATTAAAAAAAGCAGGTTCTCTTTTAGGTTTCAAACACTCTGAAGAGACAAAACCCAAAATTTAAAAACGATCTCTTAAACAAAAAGAACGGTTAAAAATCTATCTTTCTATTAGAGAAAATGCTTAACTTAAAGGTAAGCATATAGAGCTTTTAAACCGTATTAATTCCAATCCCGAATTTAAAGCTAATAATTTAAAACACTTAAAACGTATTCGTGCAAATCCTGGAATTCAAGGCAAGTGTTCGGCAGCTGTCGCTGCCGTATAATTCAAGTGAACAAGCCAAACACCATTTAAAACGTCTTCATAGTGATCCGGAAATTAAAGCTAAGCGTCTAGAGCATTTAAACCGTCTTCATACAAGTCCGGAGCAAAAATAACATCTTAAAGGTCTTCATTTAATTAGCTCACAAGGGGTCTCCGTCTTAGATTCTCAAAATAATGAAACTAGTGTTTATCCTTCTATACGCGAAGCAGCCAGGGCACTTCACTTGGAATTTATGCGGCAACAATTACTCAGCCATTTAAACGTAAAGGTAATTCAGGTATTTGAGTTAAAAAGAAGCGATATGGGATAACTAAATTGCCCTAGTTTAATATACTTCATGGTTTATCGAAACCAAAATATTTTAATTTTCATTTCGTCTCGCTAAAAAATGATACTTGACCTGAACCCCCCAAATATACTAGGGCACCACCCTTGCCTTCGGCACAAAAAGAAAAATATCTTATTTTTGGTGGCATGGGCTTTAGGTTTTGCCTTTTTTTTTCAAATAAGCTTTTGCTTTATTGTCTTTGTCTTGCCTTTTTTATAAGCAGGCAGTTTTGCCTGTTTTTCGTTTTTCTTTAATTAATTGCCTTTTTTTATGACATGTCGTTTGTGGCTGGGTACGGCGTACAAGTTATAATTATAGCCTTTGTTCCGTGTATATTTTAGCTTTCACTTGGCTCTGCCGGTAGAAGCAAAAATCACTAGTCTTACTTTAATCTTTCCTTATAATTTTTATATCTAAAAATTCAAGTTCTCTTAGCATAATGGTAGTGCATTTTACTGTTAATAAAAAGTGTGAACGTTCGAATCGTTTGGGGGACGGGTAAATATCAAAACGAAAAAAGCAGGATGCTATATATAAAAGGCTTGCTTCCTTTATTGCTTCTAGTTTATTTATATAGATCCGGGAGGAATAGCTTCGGCTTTAGGTTATAAACAATAAGGTAGGAGGGCAGGAGGGCTGTTCTGGTGGTATGGGGCAGGCGGGCGGCTTCGCAGCACAGGGGGGGGTGGCGGGCGGCTTCGCAGCACAGATAGAGGGACCTCTTAACAATAAAGGACCCCCGAAAAAAAAAATTTTTTTTGTCCGGGGTCTTTAATTTGGATTGTTCTAACACCTGGACCCCCATCCTACGTAGGATGGGGGTCTAGGTGTAAGGCGGGGGGGGGGATGGGAAAATTATGGAATAGAATTTAAAATATGTATAATAATTAAAAATGATTAATTTAATAAGAGGAAATTTTCAACAGCATCCTTACCATTTAGTATCACCCTCAGCTTGACCAGTGTTTACTAGTTTCAGTTTAGGAATTTTAGCCGCAACCGGTGGAATTTCTATGCACTATTTTCATAATAGTTATATAGTATTATACATGGCGACTGTTATAGTGATAATGACCATGGTACTGTGATTCCGGGACATAATAAATTTACCCACTCAATTGTGTTAAAAAGAATCAAACTCCGGGGAAGTCCTAAAGCTTTAATAACTAAACTTAATAATAGTGGGAAAAGAAAAATACTCTAATTTTTAACGGCCCTTTATTTTGTTATGGAAGGAGGGTCCATTTTAATTAAGCTTAGTAATATAATTAAAGATTCTAGTGGTAGAAATGGACAATTGTGGATCTAAATTGGGTTTAATAGATAGCCTAGTAAAAGAGCAACGAGTAGACGATTCTTCAGTAAATAGATATCTCATTACTGTATGGTGTACTCTAGTCACCTATAAATAGGTTCTTAAATAGTGAAAGGCTTTTCTTCAAGAGAAAAATGGACTTTTCTCTATAAATAAAGCCGCTGGCCGATTTCATAGGCCAACACCTAGAATAAGTATACAAAAATAGCTAGGGGTCGCTTGCGCATACATAGGGAATAGCCAGGACCTATGTCGGTACATTGTTTATTTGGCGGCCATACTTTTTTACTAAAGGTGGCTTTGCTTTAATCTGCCTCCTACTATGCTAAAAGCAGCTTCATTATCATTGCTTAAATTTGATTTGGTAGAGAAGTAAAAGAGAAGAGGGTGGGGAGGGTAGCTAGAACTAATAAAGCCAAATAATGACTAGCCATCTCAAACCTAGTTAATTGGATAGTAAGGGGGGTACATTCCCAACCAGGGCTATGCAGCAAAGTCGGCCCAGCTCCAAGTGTTTATTTAGTACAGACTTATATATGACAAATATTACTAACAGGTATTATTCTACTCAACCCAAAAAGAATTTAGATATCTCACTTGATCCTTTATTTGTTACTGACTTCTCGGACGCTGACCCGAGACCCCCATAATAAAATATTATGGGCTGCAGTGCATTACCTTCGGTACAGCAAGCCGCCAGAGGGGAGAGCTGACCTCCCCAGGGGGTAGGTCGGGTTGTTTTTATATTACGCTCAGGGAAGAACCTTCAAATCAAACTGGTTGACAGGTAAGAGCAGGTTTTCAAATCTGCCTTCACATAAAAGACCAGAAGACGCCCCTTAAAAAAAGGGGGCGTCCTTAGAAGAAATTCAATCCTTTTTTGGGATAGGTAATATTTTACTTAAAAATGTTTTTTTGCTATAAACAGTTTGAAATAAATTATTCAATATGTATTGCCACATTTCGATCACGGCGGCGGCGGCTATGAAATCGCCCCCCCCCCCTCTAAAAGCAAGCTGATTATACTCTCTTTAGGTCAGCAATTTTAATAATGGAATCCGGTGGCCATTTAACTAAGGAGGAGGGAGGGGGTCGCCAATAAAATATATTTTATTGGCGACCCCCTCCCTTCAGAAAATAGTAAATATAAAAGCTTTTATGAAACTCACAGAAAAGAGGCTTTACCTAAAACACGTCCTGTAGATCGTCCATGTGTACCAGAGCCTATAATTTGTGACCCTCGACAACAAAAAAAATTTTTTAGGGTTGTCCTGAATTGCAGGAGGCGTCATTTTTGTTACACAAAAATGACGCCCACTAGCGGGGATGGTAGTTTCACGGTAAGTATACAGAAAAAACGCAATATTATTAGTTTATCTTTTTCAATCTCTCAGCATATTCGAGACAAAGAACTATTGCAAAGTGTAGCTAATTATCTAAAGTGTGGACAAGCTTATGTTTCTCATACTAGAGAATCTGGTAGTTTTTTTGTCCTTGGAGATATAGTTTAAATAATTATACCTTTTTTTCAAACCTATAAAATATTAGGAGTAAAAGCTTTAGATTTCGATAATTGATTAAGGGCGCCCTCTCTCTCCGAGAGAGGGCGCCTTTATGAAAGAATTAAAGTCAAGGGGGGCATCTTACTCCAGAGGGGAGGGACCAAATTTTATATTTGAAAAATAGTATGAATAAAGGTCGTCATATAGCAGAGGAGGTTGATTCTACGAGTGTTGAACCAGATAATACTCAAGTTTTCGTATATAATAGTGATAGGACTATCTTATATTACACTGCTAACAACGTAAAAGACTTAACTGAGGAACTAGGAATTAAAGAGTTTTTATTGATGGCGGCCGCGCTAGCGCGGCCGCCCACATTTAAGTCAAGGTACATGGCTAAAAAATAAAAAATGTATTTTTTATTTTATAGCCCTTAAAAAGATATACATTTTCTTTAAAAGAACCTTTAGCCTATGTTAAAGTTGAATTAAAAACCTTAACCGAAATTAGACTAAACATTGATAAAGTTATAAATAGCAAACAAACGATGATTAGAAGGAAATAAACTTTAACATTATAGTCACATGGCGCCACAGCCGGCTTCGCCGGCAGTGGCGCCCTTAAATATATTAGTTTTTGCCATTACATAAATAAACACTAAGCTAAACGAATAGCAGAGGGTACTTCACCAATTTTTATAACCAAGAGTAAATATAAGCAATGTTTATTTACTTTAGGTATAGCTAGAGCCCTACCAGATGAAGATGTAAAGGGAGCATTAAGTATTTATAAATCAAATTTCAACTATTATAGTCGGCGGCCTTGCTAGCAAGGCCGCCCTATGTAAACAATCTAGATAACTTTTTACACTATTTAGCGGGTTTACTAGAAGGCGACGGTCATATTTCTATTCCAGCTTTATTTAAAAACTCTAAATCTGCTAGAGTATTTAACCCTAGAATAGTATTTACATCCCATACTAATAATTTGGGTTTATATGCTTTTATTCAATCTGAATTAGGTAATATAGGACGTTTCCAAGTTACAGGTACAAACACACTTCGTTATATTATTGGAGATCTAAAAGGTATTCAAATTTTAATAAATTTAATGCATGGAAAACTTAGAACACCTAAAAATCAAACATTTAATAATTTATGAATGATAAGTGCTCTTTAAGTATACGTGAAAGTTTATTAGATAGTTCAAACTTCGGTGATAATAGTTGACTTACTGGGTTTACTGAGTCACTAAAAAAAAATATATAAGGGGGCGCCCTCGCTAGCGAGGGCGCCTTAGATAAATATTATACAAGATATAGAGATACTGAGTGCAATAAAAAAAAAAAATTAATCTAAACATATAAAACGAAATTTAATAGGGAGGCTCCGCTTCAGCAAAGCAGGCCGTACTGATTATGATTAGTGGGTGAGTAATATGGATAGACATTATAAGGATTTAAGTGGAGCCTCCTTCTATAATTTTTTTTTAAGTGCTGGGACCTCATATACGACAATCAGCAGGAAATCTACTTAAGCTAAACTTTTTTGTAGAATCTTCAGAGACTAGTAGTAAAAAGATTGACAAATTAAACTAAATAAGGTGTTAATTAAGGTATAGTCCAAACAATATAGTAATATATTGGTTAATAATTTGACTTACATCCCTTTATGAGAGGGGGAGCAGCACAGCTGCTCCCTTTATTAATTTAATAATTAAGAAAATATGTCAACTTTTCTTACTGGAATATTTTTGAGGATGATTTAAATGCATAATATTACTAAGGTTCGAGTATATAAATTTATCTAATCCTATCGTTCTGTATTCCACTTCAATGTCTACAAACTATCCGTTTCGTAAATTTAATGTTCAAGTAATGGCTAAGAGATACAAAAGTACCTCTAGCCGTAGTTCGTCTAAAGCTCTAGAGTTGTGAGGGCAAAACTTACCATCGACAGTAAAAACAGGTAGGCTCACCAAGGTAGAGAGGGAGATGATAAAACTTCCTCCTTATCAAAAGAGTGTAATAGTTGGAATATTATTATAAGATGGTGGTTTATCTTTAACTGAATCTAAAACTCTAAGTAATGCTAGACTAGCTATAAAGCAGTCGCTTGATAAATTTGAATACATTTGATTTGTATTTAATTGCTTAAGCCATTATTGTGAACGATATCCCTATTCTTCTCCAAACCGAGGGGTCCCTTGCCTTCGGCACAAAAATAAAATATATTTTATTTCCGTCAAGAGGTGAGGGACCTTCCGTAACAATAAAACACATCCAGCTATAGCCGTAGTTACTAGAGCTCTACCTTGTTTAACTGAATTATATAATATATTTTATATAGATAGAAAGAAGGTAGTCCCGTACAATATTTACGATTTATTAACTCCAGTAGCTTTAGCTCACCTAAAGCCCTCTATATATATATAGAGGGCCGGGTGATGGAACCAATGTAACAGGAGGATTGCGTATATGTACTGACTCTTACTTATTAGTGGATGTGATTAAGTTAAGTAATACATTGATTGTACGTTATGGTTTGATAGTTACTTTACATAAGAATGGAACTAATTCTAGAATATATATTTCTAAGCAATCCATGCCTTTGTTAATATCAATTGTAAAACCATTCATGGTACAAAGTATGTATTATAAATTATCCCTTTAGCCTTTATTATTTAGCCTTTATCATTTAGCCTTTATCATTTAGCCTTTAACCTTTAGCCCTTAGTCTTAAAGACTAAGGGCTAAAACCTTTAAGCTAAAGCCTTTAGGTGGGAGTTTTATCTGTTTAGCTTTATTAGCTAAATGTAGTTAGCTTAATTATTTAGTCTAGTAATATCTGTACAAGGGATTTTTTTGAGGTTTCGTAATAGGGTAATTTAAATAGGACGGTCATTTTGGTATCAAATATGTTGAAGGAGGGGGGGGGGTCGCCATTAAAAATAAAATATATTTTATTTTTACAGGCGACCCCCTCCCTAAATTGGAGTTAATGAATAGAAGTCGTAGTGAGCATGTTACTCTTAAGTACAGACTAGACCAACGTGCGTACGATAGACCTACATCTTCACCCATGTTACCTTTTATGGAGAAGTTAGGTATATATTTAGCGGCATTGCTTCGCACAGCAGGTGCTGTAAAAACTTATAGTAGTAATAGTACACAGAAGTATTATCTTTAACTGTGTCGGCGATAGGTAACTTAGAACTATAGGTGAGAAGGTTAACAAATATAATAATTGAATAATTGTGTATAATATGATAATAGCCAAAGAGCATCTTACACCTGACCCCCTGGCCACGAGGGGCCAGAGGGTCCAAGGGGAAGGTAAATTAAAGATTAAATCTTTAATAGCTTAACTAATTACTATGGTTGCTTTACATAAGAGGATATATTTCTGTGAAGTTAATAAGTATTCTTATCTAAACCTAAGTAATTTTATGAGTGGTTTAATGAGAGACTGAGTTATAAATAGCAACTTTATATACCTAATTCTAAGTGCTCTCTAAAAATTTTTCTGTGTGCTGAGACCTCTTATAAGACAATCAGCAGTAAACCGTGGACGTATAATTATCCAAAGGGATGGAAAATCACCTAAATAGTGCTCTCTATAAATTTCACAAATTGTTGAAACTTCTTAAGCAATATAAGGCTTTAAGAAAATCAGCAGGGTTCCTACTTTTTTCACGAATAATTACTTTAGAGAGTAATAGGGCCTTCAGAGACTACAAATGAAAAATTAATGAATTATTTCATAACATAGCGTATTAAACATACATAAATTAAGGTATAGTCCAAACAATATATTGATTAATAATTAAAGACTTTTTTAAGGGGGACCGAATATACTAAGCATAGAAAGGGGAAAACTATTAATTACTAACACTTAAGTTTATTATATTCTATTTTTAGGGAGGAGGGACCGCTCCGCGGTCCCTCCCTTTACAAATTTTCTAGGTTTTCCGGCTGTGTGTGTTTATTCAGAGAGGAAAACCTTTAAGCGTTATTTATTAATGGGTAACTTCCTAATCAACCCAAGAGTTCTAAAGTCCATTGGAAGTTCTAGCCAACTATCTTTTTATCATAAAAATTATTGTACTACGTTCTTTCCGGTAAAAAAATCTAAAAATCTTGACATTAATAAGCTTCAAATTATTCAAGAGAATATAGGTAAAAGTGGAGTTTACCGCCCTTCGGTCTGTCCGAGACCTTGGGTCTTGCTGTACCGAAGGTAATGCACTGGATTGAATAAATTTAGAGAATGGTAAAAGTTACATTGGTAGTAGTGTAAATCTGGGGAAAAGAATGAGCAATTACTTTAGTATTCTTACTTTAAAAGCACAAATTAAAATTAGTAAATCTCATATCTATAGATCGCTTATTAAAAATGGCGGCTGCATTACCTTCGGTACAGCAAGGAAAATGGACCTCTGGTCCATTTTCCCTCCCTCTAAATTTTCACTAGAGGGCGGCACTCTAGCTTCGCTAGAGTGCCGCCGTATCGAGTATTGTACAGTTTCAAGTTGCATAGAAAGGGAGCAATATTTCATATATTTCTTAAACCCCGAGTACAATATATTAAAAAAAGCAGGGTCTTCTTTTGGTTATAAACCTTCAGAAGAGACTAAAGCTAAAATAAGTATAAAATTAACGGGTCGTACTTTAACTTCAGAACATATAGCCAAACTAAGAAGTCGTACTTTAACTTTAGAGCAGCTGCTTCGCTGGTGAAGCGTTTAGAATGATTAAAAATCCTTAATACAAGAAGAACTCAAATACACATAGTAGAAGTTTTGGAGGGGAGGGGTGGTGGCGAAGCTTGCTT
>Ga0265798_10005400_pt1 | contig 17207 bp, 18 predicted proteins | sample P3T30metagenome_FD_192430 | JGI IMG/M metagenome (GOLD analysis project Ga0265798, IMG submission 192430) | Plant litter microbial communities from East Loma Ridge, Irvine, California - P3 T30 | ecosystem: Environmental > Terrestrial > Plant litter > Unclassified | place: USA: California... | reverse complement strand
TACGGTACGATGTGGCGAATTGCGTTCAGTAATCCATTGCGGCCGAGTAAATCGCCGAGCGGATGAGGGCATTGAGACGACACCTCTTGATCCAGCTCTGGGACTGCAAGCAAAACGCTCCTTCCCTAGAGCTGGAAAAATACGACAATCACTCATCACATGCGAAATTCTCGGGAGACTCATAGTATGCAACTCTATAAATTACAATTTGGTACATTAAACGATTGGTATCATACTCCATATCATGCCCCATCCGCGCATTCATCGCATAAAAAAAAGAGACCTGATCAAACTGGCCAAAGGAAGAAAAGCTCTAGCAAACATCTAGAAATGGGGCGTGTTAAGCGCCATAACCATAAGAAGACCGGAGATGAGACCAGCACCGGGCAGGGTGATAATCCATCCGGAGAAGATGAAGCCGACCTGCTTCCAGTTGACAGCCTTGAGATCAAAGTTGCAGAGCGCAACGCCAATGGTGGCACCAGTGAGACATTGCGTGGTGGAGACGGGGAGAGCGAGACGCGAAGCAAGGAGCACGGTGATGGCGGCGCCGAGCTCCATGCTGAAACCACGGGTGGGCGAGACTTGGGTGATCTTGTTGCCGAGCGCGCGCACAATGTGGTAGCCGTAGAACCAGAAACCGATACCGAGGAGGAGACCGGCGACGACGAGGATCCAGATGGGGGTGTCGGCTTCCTTGGTTACGACACCAGTGGTATAGGTGTTGTAGGAACCGACCCATGGGCCGACAGCGTTGGCAACTGCGAAGGGGGATTAGCATGTGTGTAGAAGTGAGGAGTTCAGAAATTATAGCTCACCATCGTTGGAACCATGGGCAATGGACATCATCATGGCGGAGGCAACTTGGGCGTAGGTCCAGAGATGCTCGACGCGGTTGTCGTAGACAATAGCGCGGGAGTGGACATCGGCGAGATCCTTCTGGGTAACGACATCGCGGGAGACACCCTGGAGAAGGATAAACTTGGTCCAGTTGGCGATCTTCTTGGGAGAGTAGAAGGGAAGGTGCTCGACGGGCTTCAACCAGCGCTCCTCAGGCTCAGGGGTGGCGGGGACAATGTGAGCAACGGCGCCATCGCGGGGAAGAGGACGGGAGAGACCGCGGCCACCCTCGACGTCAATGTTGTCGCTGTCAGAAGACTTGTTGTCGAGGGAGGTGGAGTGGCCAACAGCCTTCTCGCCCTTGAGTCCGTCGTTCTCTTGGATCGGGACAGGGGCAGCCTTCGCGTAGTAATCGGTAACGACCTGGTCGCCCTTGCCGGGGAAGTAGATGGGAGGGTTCTCGCGGTACAGAAGGGGACCGAGAGGAATGTGCCACGCCCTCAGTCTGGTGTCGCCCTTGACAAGGCGGCGGGTGAAGTAAGGGATGAAGAAGATGTAAGCGATGGCAAGCATGCCGAAGAAGACACCGAGAATGATACCGCAGGCCTTGCCAGCGCCCATCTCCTCGAGAGACTCGCCGTTTGGCAGCTCGTCGATGATGAAAAGGGCGAGGACACCAGCGGTGAAAGCCAGGTAGAAGGGAATCAGGCGCATAGCCCACTTGAAGGGGTCCTTGCGGTTGTGGACACCGAACTTGATGGTCAAGAAGAGGACGGCAGCGAAGGCGGCGGACAGGAATGGCGCAATGACCCATGAGGCGGCGATCTGGGAGATGGATCCCTTTTTCCAGCCCCAACTGAGAGGAGATTGAGCAGCAATACCGGCACCAGCGAGAGCACCAACGACGGTCTGGGTGGTCGAGACGGGCATACCAGCGATGGTAGCGACAGTAAGGAAGACGGCGGATCCGACCTCAGCACAACCCATGGCGAGCATGAGGGTACCGGGGACAGGCTTGAAGGTGTCGAGGGCGAAGATACCGCTCTTGATGGTTCCAGTGACTCGGGATCCGAGAGCGACAGCACCGAGGAACTCAGTGAAGCAGGCCAGAATACCAGCCTGCCACATCTTCAAGGTCCTCGCAGCCACGGACGTGGCGTAGGAGTTGGCGACATCGTTGGCACCGTTGGAGGCAGACGAGGCGACAAAGGCGATGGTGGTGATCGCTAGGATCCAGTCGTACTTCTTCAAGGCGGGAGCCATTGTGGGTGAAGAGTGGCGAGCAGTTGCGCCGGTTGACTGAAAAGGTGAGGTGTTGTGAGGTGTCCTGACTGTTTGGTTGAACGAGTGCAGGGGAGCTTAAGTACACAGCATACAAACGGAGGCGTGGGATCTTGGCGGCGCAGATGACATTTCACTGCAAGTGGACTTTTGTGGACGTCAGACGGTGTTGCCTGCCTGTTCGAGGCGCGGTGGATCATCGAAGCCACAATATCATGCTATTCGGCTCTGGCCGTGGTCCAAATGCCCAACAGCACCTATTTTCTGGACCCTCAGCGTCGCTCCGGGGTGAGCGTTCGGGTGCACGAGACATGTGATTGGTCTACGGAACCCCCAGGGCTCGATCCACCCGCATGGCATGTTGGTGTCGCGTTAAGTCTCCACTGTGTCTTGTCGCGGGTCTTCGCCATCGCCTTGGTGTAACCAAGTCAAGGTGAACGAACGAGCGTTCGACGCTGTACCACGTTCCCTTGGCGCCCAGTCCGCCCAGCCCCACGCCAAGCTGGTCCTCCGTCCTGCGAAATCTCTGATAACCCCAGATCGCTCTCTCCACCGCGAGCGCCGCTAATTCAGCATCCAATCACATTACGCCGTTTTACCTCGTGGTAGAACCACGCCCTCACAGCGAGCTACAAGATTGCGGATGGCAGAGCGTGGTATCGGTATTCACGAACTACGGTGCCGCATAACCGCGTTCCCGTCCGCCCAAGTAAGCCTTGCAAGGATTGCCGAGGCAACCTTCGTCGAGCTTCGGTGGTTGCCATGTCTTGAGGCAAAGTCTTGACAGCCAGTCCAAGCCTTCCATTGAAGACATGTGCCCTGTCGTCTAGCAATGCCCGTCTGGACATGCAAAGAAATAAGGCATTCGGGCTGACCGAGTGGGTGTCATAACTTCGCGAGGAGATGATGATCGAATATGATCAGGGTCTACCGAAAAAGAACTGCGAGCTGAAGGCTAACGGTGACATACACACGCGCCTGGTACATGGGACCGTGTATGACGATGGTCGGATAGGCGCCGTGTTAGGTAAGCCACATATAGGCGCAATCGGTCCGTCGACATGTCTCCCTCTCGCGTCTATTTTCAGTCACTTCACTTCCGTACATTCGCGGACTGCATGGTATAATCTTGTATTGTTATTGGGTTTCGACCACTCGGCGAGCCCCGGTCTGCCGGGGGCAAGTTGGACAGTCAGGCACTCTGCAAAAGTCCACTGTTTTCCCATTAATCCATGTCGTCCCTAATCATGCATAGAAGCCCGCAAATTCTCCCTGCATACTGTATGTCCGCTACCAGTGTCCCAGACCCATGGTACACGAGTTTAGACCCGCTTGTCGCCGTCTGCCGTTACTTGCAGGAATCTTAGCCAGCAGGGGTCAGTGAAGTGTCACGAACCAAGACAGTTAGTACGAATCCAACTCGGAGGTGCCACACTTATTAATTGCCTCTGTCTCCCCACTGAAGGAATATGATTGTACGTTTTAGAACGGTCCACTTCCCTCTCAGGCTCCCCAGCATACCCACTTCATGCAAGGAAAACACCGAATACTCTGGAGCCTATATTGTCGCCGAGTCTTCCAATTTGCCTGTCCTGAAATAGTGTAGTCTGCAAACCTGTTTAGGTCTTTCCTTGTCTGGGGTGTGTCTTTCGTATGCTTCTGCGCTAGACTTCACAATCTGCCCACTCTCGTCCGTCTCCCCACTCCATCCAGCTGTGCAGCTCTTCAGCCATCTCAAGATACGGAACTGACCCCCTTGGCAAGCCCAGACACTCTCTGACCAGCCTATCGAACACCTTCTTGAGCTCAACACAGTTGTCCAACGTAAGCTCTGGAATTTGTCGTCTCATCTCGCTCGCCAAGAGTATGAGCGCCAGCACCTTTTCCTTGCCCCGAACCTCGTTGTAATCGCCGAAAGGGATGTGGATAGATTCTCGACAGAGCGCTTCGACCATAGGAACGACGGAAGTAGTGATGGACCTTCCATCTTCCGCGTTGGTCACAGACGTGAGTGGAACGTTGTGAAGCAAAAGATACTGAGTGATGAGCAATGGGAGTGATCCATTCAGCGCCGCGATGAGGTCCTGTATCGTGAGCTGAACGCCGTGGTTGAGAGCCAGTTGGATGATAGCGCGATGACCATGTGTCGCAGCGATGAGCACGATGTTGACATCCGTATCATGTGGATTCATCAACCCTTTGTCGAAGACGTATCGCACGATGTTGGCATGGCCATATTTGACCGCAAGGCGTAAGCCTGCAGTCAGGGCATTCCAATAGGGCAGGTCGGCGATTAGAGGATTCCATTGGTCCATGAGCCATATGAACACGTCCATCTGTCCCCACCTCATGGCATCGGCAAGGTAGTGTGACCGAGACTTCATATGCGCTGGTATTTCAACGCGGCATCTTGGCAAGAAATTAAAAAGTGTGATCACGGCCTCCAGCTTTCCGGTCCGAACTGCAGACTTGATTGCGGAAGTGATAGTCTCAGTGAGTGGACCGCAACGGGTGGTACGGCCGTGCTGTATCCGAGCGAAACGCCGCTTTGTGAGCTCATTGTTGACTTCTATAAGCAGACTCTCAAGAATTTCGACATTTCCACTGCAGGCTGCAGCTGTTACAGAGTTACCGAAGCCAGCAAAGTATTTGGGGAACCAGTCAATGACCTCAGCAGATTGCGAAATGTAGTGACGAACAGCTGCGAGACTCCCTACTGTAGCTGCTGCTGCCAGCATATCGTTGACGTTTTCTTGTGCAGAGTTGAGATGGTCCCATTCCCTTTCCGCTATGCTGCGCGAACCAGGTCTGAAGATTGTTGTAAACACGGAGTCCAACGTGAATGGCTTTGTTTCGAACATAGTCCGTGGAGCGACTTCGTTTGTAAGGACTAGACCATAGATAAGTGCGTTCAGATAGTCCTTTCGTAAAACGGAATGGTCTGTGCCTGTGGTAGCAAACTCCATGAGCCTATCCGTGACCTTGTGTATAAAGTTCGGCAGTCCAGAGGCTATGATATCGTTGTCTTCGATGTGATTGAGCAGATAGGTCTCGATGTTGCTCAAAAGGTAGCCCTTGATGTCAGATGGGAGCGTACCCATCGAGTCGGCATCATAATCCTTGTTATAAAGCGATATAATATGTAGCTGATGCAGAGGAGGTAGAGGGTTGTGGATATCAAGACTAACAGGGATCGGCTGACGTTGATGGTACCGATCATGGAAGTCCGCAACAGACGTGTTCGCAAGAAGTTCGTTGTCGATGTCGCCGGCAAATGTCCCTGTTCCAATTAGCTTCACCGTCCATAACTGTCACGAATATCAATGTGTACGGGACACGGCGCGCAGTCGAATGAGCTCATGGAAGGGCGCTGCACGCGCAAGGGCGGCGACAACCCTCTCGAAGAGCTCCGGTGGCAGATCGAGTAGCTGCATGTTAGTAGCTTGAAGCAAGTGAGAGTGGTGCAGTGTGGAGAGAGGGTGTGAAAGTAGGAGGAGGTGAGTGAGGGTCTTGCCAAGGTGGCTGTAACAGGCAGTGGCGTTAATAAGCGAGGTGAACGAGGAAAGAGCAAACATGCGCGGCTGAGCGCGTGAATCAAGTCCACTTAGAACGAAAGGAAAAAGAAGGGACGATAGTCCTGTTGGTATATGGGAACGCCGTGGTGACTGGGCATAGGCTGAGACAGGAGCTTGCCGACGTTGTGTCTCACGGTGAACAACACCGTTGGGTTCATGCGAACGGGATGAATACACGCGGACCATACCAAACGAAGCCACACTCTCAGCAACAAGATATCATGTTCACCAGACAATCGCATGAAGCGCAGGACGAGAGACTGAGTGACGTCACACGAATAACATCTCTATACTATGAATATGCTTTATAGTACAAGTCTATCAGATATGCTCGAAAGCACGGGGTATCAAAGAAAAAAATGAGGTAACAGATAAAACTCTAAATGCTCGCTTGAAAGGACTAAAGGGGGCGTTGATGAAAGTACTGGGACATGAAGACTTCGTTGCACGTGAGCTCTTCAGCTTTGTGTGGTGTACATGTGTATGTGGTCATGCATTTGCGATGTCGTGTCGCGGTAGGGTTGATGCTGCTGGGGCATCAGGTGATGTTGAGGGTGTTGAGGATGTTGAGAATGCTGATGGTGTTGTGGGATGTGATGCTGGGGCTGCTGATGCTGATGAGGGTGACGCATGCCCATTGCGGCAACACTGTAGTCAGGAAGCATCTCTGACGAAGCTTGACTCATCTGCGATGATGGTCTCTGATTCGAAGAGCTGCCTCTCGAGCTGCTTATCCGACTGCCTATCTTGTGGAGCGGCTTCGATATCATTTGACCGAACGACGGGCGGTCGTAGTACTGCGACTCTTCGAACTGGGGAGCAGCACCGAAGTAGTTGGGATACAGTGATTCCAGTGGGTTGGGTGTGGCCTTGACTTGGTCCATGTACTCCTGTTGGTACAACTGTGTGTGCTGCTCGTGATCCATGACTGGCGTGGGGTGTGCATGGGGTGTATGCATTGTGGATGTCGTCATAGCCGGTGGGAGTTCAGGAATAGCCGGTTGCGCTACGTCCAGGTAATCTCCAGGGTCCACGTCCATATAACTGATACGGCGGCTGGCCGTATCCACTGCGGGCGCACCAGGCGTCTGCGGCTCCACAAATGGAGACGAGCCGCAATCATAGTCAGGCACGTGCGCCAACGAACTACAAATGCGCAGCAAAGCTGCGTTGATGCTCGCGAGCCGCGCTCTTGAGTGATGTGGGTTGGAGTTTCCGATGAGTATGTGCATTCGCTGCTCGCGCGACAGCTTCTCAACATGCGGGACGGAATCTCTTGAGGGTGTTACGAAGCCAGTGGGTAGCTGTTGATGCACAGGGTCCAGGGGTATATCAGCGCGTAGACTCAAGGCGGTAATCAAAACCTCTTCCCGGCTCGGTCGAAGGTCACAGCACTGGAGCTTCTGTCGGAGGATTCGCGAGTTGTCGGGACACCAACTAATCTGCGACCGACTCTCTCGCAATCTCTCGTCCAGGCAACCGATAAGCTCTTTCCATGTGTCGTGGAGAGCTTCCTGTCGTATTAAGTTCCTGATCACATTAGAGTATTTCCACTGGTCCATCGTCGCGCCATTCTTCATGTGCTTCGCGACGTGGTCGCATCGCTCATCCCAACCGATGCTGACTTCTTTACACTTGTCGAACCCGCAACCAAACACTCTTCGCGGCAACAACGTGATGCCAATGTCTGTCAGTGACGGCAGGGGTCGACCGGCATGGTAGCGTTGATGATGCTTGATGAAATCTTTCTGTCGGTCGAAAATGCGGTTGCAACCGTTGACGACACAAGGCCAGTCTTCTCCAGTCTCGTGCATCCTCATCTCATGTTTCTTCCAGTCAGACTTTGCTTTGAACGTCTTCTGGCTCTTCTGTTCGGCACAATACGTACAGAACATGAATGGCTCGCCTGACTGACTCTGTGACTTGTCATCATCCGGGTTCAGCGATGGGGAAGCAACACTAATGTCGTCTGTCGGTGTGTAGCTCGGTTCAATCTTGAGGTCGAGTGGACTCTCAGTGTCCACCACAGGCATGGAAGCCGGCACCGGACGTGTCGGATCAAGACCAGCTGGGTAGGAACGCGGCTCCGCCCTCCTCATCCTGGAGCGCGATGACGAAGAGGAAGCAATGGAACTTCGCGTATCGCTGCTCCCTGTAGATGAAGAGAATGTCGATGCCATAGAAAGCCGAGACCGCCATGATGACCCTGACGAGGATGTTGTAGATGAACTCGCGGTGCTGGTAGACATGAATGACGAGGCTGTAGAGTTGCGGCCTAGACTTGGTGAGCACGTACACACAAAACAATACAACGAGAAACGTACGCGAATCTATCGCTTGAGAAAACATTCTCTGGATCAAATGTGGAGGATGCCTCGCCAGCAGGGCCTCAATGTGTCGCATAGACTCCTCCGGTATGTCTAGGTTGTCCTCCATTGTGGCGAGGGGAGAGCCGTATGCTCAGTTCAAATCGCGCAACAGAAGACTACTCCAACATGCCGACCATGAAGACCTTGCGACAACCCAAACGACTGAAAACTAGAACGAACGACAGGCGGAGGTGCAAAAGAGGGTGGGGAAGGGTATCCAGGTGTCGCGGTAAGACTAGGGGCCAAGGAGTGGATAATCGTGTATCCGAGCAGGCATCAGCTGCTGTTGGTGCGACAGTTGATATACAAGTGGGATCACCTCACGCAAAGGTGCAGCGGGGGATGCGGAAATGGCACGCTTCTAGAAGGCGTATGGAAGGATTGTAGAAGAAGCTAATTGAGGGCTGCTCGCGGGGGCGCTCGTGCGCAACATCGACATGACCACTGCCCTGGTTTGGCCTCAAAGCTGGGGCAAGGCTGAGGCTACGACAGGCATGCCAATATGTAGCGTGTTTGAGGTGGCCGCAAGGAACCGTAGTAGGGGCTGGGAGAGCACGAGGGCAAAGCGACGAGAATGAAAGAGATAGTGTGCGCATCGACTGCTCAAGTCTCTTTCAGCGCCGTCTGAAGGCAGTTTTCGAGCCGGGTCGAGACGTGGCCGGACAAGGTGGCTGCGCGAGGCGATGATTCGCACAGACATGGTGTGCAGCAACACGCACCTATCGCAGAAACGCAACAGGCCATCCGCAACGAATCCATCCGAACACTAGGCCCTGTAAGGGGCATGCAGCGCGCGGTACCTGGATGACGCACCGCTGGTTACTTCTCGAAGTGTGTTGGTGCCGTGATGAGTGACATTTTTGGTGGGACCTGACAGGATTCATTCCTGCACGCCGAACTTCGGCATCACGCCTTCGCTTAACGCAGACGCAGCTATCGCAGCTCGACAGCCGGTCGGGCGTTGGACGAGGTAGCACAGCAGCCATTGTACATTGAGGAAGGACTCCCTCACAGCGCGCGCACGTCAATCAGCACTCGAATGCCCTACCCACGACGACTTACTTGAGACGCGGTGGCTGACAGAATGGAGTGCTGACGGCAGGAGCACGTACCCCATGCATAAACGATAGCAGCGAATGAACGCTTTGGGACTGTGATTGTAACAATTGGGCTGCCGCACTGCAGTCCGTCATCGCTGAGGATGCCCTTGTAGCTCGAGGTCATCGCGTAACCACGCGCGATCAAAGGAAATATCGACTAGTGTAGGGTAATGTAAGGAGACGGGACTCTGCCATAACGGGCAGGAAGTGGCCGGATAAATTGCAGTAGTTCGAGATAACAGCCTTAGCTAGAGCGTTTGGTTGCTTGGTATGTGAAATCGGACGGAGCGTTAATCACGAAGACGTACTGTAATTAACTCCATCGCGCCTCTTCCATGTCGTCGTGAGCGCGTACCCACAATGGCGTGTCCCTGAAAAGCGGCGCCGTCGTTCGGGACCCGAACCGCCGCGGTACCTCGAGGACGTCCAGACCGCGAACGGTTTGCCCAAAACGACGAGCAAAGTTTGGGCGAGAGTCAGGAGCGGATTGAACTTTGGATGCGGCGCGAGGTGGTTGGCGCGACGCCCGGTTAACGTTGAATTTTACGTCACGTGGCGCGTGCGCAGTTCACACCCGGTACTTGCGCAGGCAAGTCAAGAAGCACCATGACCCGAACGTACGGCGTAGTTCTATTGTGACAACATTGGTGTTACATCGCTCTGGGGCTCCATCCATCCGGCCCACATAGTAGAACTTATCGCTTGAACTCTGGTCTTCAGAAACTGCAAACGATATTGCTAGGGATTGTCTGTGAAACCATCAAAGCGCGCGGTAGTTGGAACGACTATTCAATTCTGTTGACACGCGGCATGGTTTCCGCACTCTGCGAATGAAATATGGAAGTACAGAGATAGCCAGCTCATACAAAGTGTCCATCGCAGTCAAAGTTGCCCTCCGTCTTGAAATTGCATGAACTCTCTTCTCCGCCGCCAGTGATACGAACGTTGTCGATCTTGATGTCGCTACAGCTTCCTTCACCGCAAAGGATATAGTAGTTCTTCCCTTCCTCTGTTGCCGTGCCAAAGATGTTCTTCATGGTGATGTTTTGGATGATGACACCGTTCGTGGGGTTGCCAGTTGGCCCGCCGTTTAGGTAATCTTGCTGGATGTCGATTCCGTAGATGGAGATGTTTTCAACGCGAATGTTCTCGTAGTGGATGTTGGAAATGAAACCGGTGGTGTTGGAATTCGACTTGATGCGGGCTCCGTTCTCGGCGTTAAGAACCACGGAGTTTGTGAATGAGATGTTTGTTACGTTGTTGTCTGAATAGATGTGGTTAGTAAGGCATGATTACTGTATGGACGGATGGTGGGATGGCATACTTGACTTTCCACCCACAGATCCGATGGAGAGACCGTGGCTGCCGTTGCAGTACATGTTGCTGACGTGGATGTTGTCTCCACTGGTGACAGCTACGCAATCATCCTGGTTGATAACGACACTGTCGCGGACCTTGGTGTGATTGGTGCTACTCAGACCAAATCCATCGCTGTTGTGTGCTGCAGGAAGGCCGTTGGAGCGGTTGTTGGGCGCGTATCCGTCGCTGTTGTCCAGCGTAATGTGGTGGACATCTAGACCAGCGCTGTTGCTGATACTGAAGCAGTGCACCGGATAGTTCTTGATGTAGATGTCGTGTACTGAACTCTTTCCAAGCACCTTCACCTCAATGAAGTGGTTTGGCTTGGTAACGCCTCCGTTGCTACCAAGGCCATCCCACCAAGCCTGACCATTGCCATCAAGTACTGCGTCTTCTTCGGCAGTGATCTCAACATTGGTACCTGCCACCTTGATGAAGGCATAGTTCGCATCGGCGTACTCCCAGAAGGTTCTTCCTTTGAATGTGACCTTGGTTCCAGTCTTCAGCTTCGAAAGATCGATGCTTGAGTTTCCAGGGACGGTGATGCCATCAAGGGTTATGCAAGTACAAGCTGCGACTGCAGCCGGGATATCGGCGTACTTCGTCACGTAGCAGGCATCGGTCCCAGTTGCAGAAGGTGAAGGTACGGCAGATACAGTTCCCGCAGTGGCAAGAGCCAATGATGATGCAGCTGTAAGTTCGTCAGTACAGAAATGGTCTAAGCTGCAAAGTGCTATTAGTACCGTGGAATCGCATGCTGAAGGTTTGAATCTGACGTGAGCGTTAGGTGAAGATGAGTATACGGGATATCGACGACGCTATATAAACGTATGCAGGGCCTTGGGGTCCCCAGATAATCTGTTGAAGAGCCACCTGCATATTACCGACTAGTCGCCACATAATCTTGCGCTCGGCCGCCGTAGTGGTAGAAAAACTGCAGCCTCGTCATTTCCGACCCCAAAGCATAAGCACTTCAAGCACCAAAGCCAAGTCTAGACGATGCTTGACAGCAGTGCTATGCGAAAAGAGGTATTTGACCCACAAATCGGCATCCGGACGCGTGCTATCATGGGGAACGGCTCGGAAGAACAGGGGGTACGGCTGGCCGGTCAGTGGCAAAAGGTCTCAAGTCGTGTTCTGTTTGGCCGATTATTGCAGATGTACAACGTGAAACATTCATCCGGAATGCCACCATGGCCGTAGTGGAGATGCGGAGCGACTGTGCGGAAAAAATGGGTTCCGTCCAACGGCGCGGCTACTTGGAAGCGTAGATGACGGGATGAGTGATCACCGAAATGATGGAGGTCGACGGCATCTGCGGATGCTATACTAATCCACGAGCTTACGCGTGATTGACGAAGAATGCTGGGACACTTTCATCTTTCAACACGGAAAAGCGCCGATACATAAACAAATATCGTGATGAACCTGCAATAACGGCTGAGCTGTTAGTGCAAGCATGCGCATTGGAATTGGATCGCGAAAGGGCTAGATGACTAGCGGCTTGGCATATAGATCGTTACGTGCCCAACCTTGTAGCTCTTCATCTTCTAGGCCCAGTGAGCCCTCACATGAACACACCGCCCACATCATTTCAAATTTAGAATTTGGACAGCGGAATAGGGAAAGGGGTATTGAGAGAGATTCCATGAAATCCGCACCGCCTCACATCGACATGAAGAAGAATTCCACGCCGAAGAGGTAAGAACACCAGGTTGAATCAGATGTTTAGTCATCTACGTCTTCAGAGTCAAGCTCCATGGCCGCGATCAGCCCTTCGAATCCAGCACCGCGCAAAGGTCACACAGGTGCATCCTCACATCATTTCGCGATCGTCGGACCGAAGTTGATGGCGCACATACAATTCAAGATGGTCTCTTTTGACGGCGATCACGCAAAGAGATGGAAAGTCGAACAAAACGACGCAACACGATCTGTCGTGAGCCTTATTTTAGTCATTTAGAGAAGTCGAGCGGTTGTTGAATTGAATGCCCATGATAGTGAGCGAAAGTCGCTTTATATACACCTGGACGCCAGTACACATCTGGAGATCTCTTTGCAAGATAGCAATGGATATCCACTTCTGGCGATCAAAGCTTCTTGATCTCGCCGAAGGAGCTCAGACACACATCGCCTCCTGACACCAGATCTTTCGACAAATTTCCCTCGAAGATCGCTCTGGGGAATCGATGGAAGTCTGGAGGCTCACCCGCTCCATCATCATAGCTCATAATTCGTACCGTGTTCTTTTTCGATGCCCGATCAAACCTCTAGGTTGGTTTCCAGAGAGAGGCCGGATCAGCATGATCCAAGCATCTCTGGATACCGACGGACATGAGGACAGGCGGACGCGTAGATCCCATCAAACGCGATCTTGTCGATTTCGCTCGAGCATGAACCGGAGTAGCTCCAGCAGACCTGAGCACCGGCATGGTATTTTTGTTCATCAATATCGCAAAGCTCAGAGGATGACTGCCGCTAACGGTACAACAACCTATTCGCAATCAGCTACCAATCTTAGAAATCACTACAAGGAAACTTACCAAGCCGACCAAACTCATACCCATCCCCACATCCTCGATCCTCGCCGCACCACCAGTCGAAGCCGGCACCGTCATTCCTGTCGTAGGAGTCGCAGTTGGTTGAGTCATAGTTGACTTCGAAGCAGCAAGAGAAGCCGCCACCTGTGCGGGCGACAAAGTCTTCGCTGGATTTCCATACGGCCTAGACGCGACTTTCGAAGCGGTATCGTCATCAGGTAGGGGCACATCAGGCACTTCAAAGCCTCCAGTCGGTTTAGGTGCTTGGAAGCCTCCAGTCATTTCAGGTGCGTCAAAGCCTGGTGTCGCTTCAGAGTCTGGTCGGTCGGCTGGCCTGTATGGGTTGGGTGCTGCTGGTGCGGGTGCGATGGGTTCGATGATTTGGGGTTTTGGTGGGTTGGGGATGCGGGGTGGGGGGATGAATGCTGCTGAGGATGTTGCGATGAAGAGGGTGTATAGAAGGGTGTGTGGTAGCATTATGATAGATTTAGAAAGACTTGAGTTTGGATGTGATAGACGGTGTGTTGAAGCAACGAGACTAGATGGAAGAGGGATGCGCATCGCGAAATATCTACACGTTGTATATAGGCGTCCATGATGTCGGTGGGTTTCAAGGCGCCCTGACTATATGGGCAGTGTTGTGCTAGCCGCCTATTGTTGTTGCGGCGCAGCGAAAATCAAGGGCGGAAAATACGCCCTGCAGCCCCGCGATTCGGGCGATGCACGCCATGGCTTAATCCGTAATTTCAAAGGTTGGGGGCCAAAACACCACCCTCCAAAACTTGAAAATGACGTGGACTGAGGAATGATGTGAGTAATCAAGAGTTTTACTCTTAAACCGAACAGAGAGGAGATGTGCGCAACACTGCCCCCTCTGAAATCTTTCTCTGAAACGCCATCGCTATGCAAACACAATAGTAATAATACACCAACAACCCACCGCTTCAGTCACATGTTCAAACGACACATGATCTTGATCATCGTACGTTGCCGTATTAATAGATCAAAATGAGATGATCCATCAACACAGCAACGTACGATGATCAAGATCATGTGTGTTCAAACGAACCGACCAACCACATCTCCTTCCTCTCACGATCATCGATAAACCTCGTCAAACGGCCTGGTATCCCGGAAACAACTCTCCCACACCTCATTCACTACTTTCCCAGCATGCTCTTGATCCTTTATGCCCGGCCTCGCCATCATACTCAGCGTCGCCCTCCTCCTAACACAAGACTGTAATTGTTCCATGATATTCCATTGATTCCTCGTGAAGAACTCTCTCGAGAAACGGCATTCGCCGCTGAGTGTAGATGCGCGAATCTCTAGACAAGCCTGGTGGCGCAGGTTCTCAGGTTCGACTTTAAACTTTAGATGGTCCCACGCGTGAACCATCTCATGCGCCATGGTATCTTCCTGATGCCCGCGATTCCGGAACTTGTTTGCGCAGAGCAGGATGCCGTGGTCGAGGGAGAAACCGCCGGATTGCTCGTTTGAGCACATGCGACAGAGTATATTGTCTTTGTTCAGGTCGCCGCCTAGTTTGTACACTTCGTCCGACATGAAGCGTATGATGGGACTGTATTTCAAGAGGTATTCCTTGTTGGACTCGCAGCGCTTGCATATCGAGTCGGCTTTTATCTTGTCCATTTCGTTGAAGTAGCCTTTTTCTAGTTCGATGTCGCGGGAGCCTGTCATGCGGCCGAGCATTATGTTGAAGGTGCTGCTCCAGGTGTAGTATACGGGGTCGATCTTTTGGGGCGGCGGTTGGGCCATTGCGGAGAGGGACGCGCCGTCGGGCGCTGTCTCGGAGTTTGCCATCGCGGTAGGGCGTGGAGTGACGTTCGAGTTTGATCACGGGGCGATCAAGCGTTGGGCGTACAGGTGTCGCGTGGCGTTCAGATGTTTGGTGTAGGGCGTGGCATGTTCCTGATTCCCGTCGCGAAAAGTTTAGGTGGAGATGGAGATGCAGCTGGTAGCGCGGGGAGCCAATCGGAGGGAAGACGTCACCGCGTACAAGGGAAGCCGAAGATCGCTTGCGAGGAAACTTGGGCAGCTTACAGTCATCCATTGCGCGACAACACACGAGCTGCGTGTTCATATAGTACACGACGTGTTGTACATATCTCACCGTCTCCTTCTGTCCAAGATTGTAGCCATCGTCACCTTAAGCCCCTCGTCACTCCCCCGTCGCAATGGCCGTCCACATGCGCAAGCAGCCCGGCCAGCTCACCGTGGTAATAAAACTCGGTAAATACACAACCGTACATATGCCACATCGACAAGAAGAGAGCACCTAACCAACATACCCAGGAACCTCATCCATAGTCGACGAGAAAACCCACCAACCCCTCCTCTCCATCCTCTCCCTCATCGTCGAGACAGCATGCAGTCTGCGCGCCGCCGGCCACCGCGTCGTAATCGTGTCTTCGGGCGCCATTGGTGTCGGTCTACGGCGCATGAACCTTCCACGTCGTCCAAAACACCTCCCACAAGTTCAAGCGCTCGCTGCTATCGGACAGAGTAGACTGATGTCTCTATGGGACCAGCTGTTTGGCCATTTGGAGCAGCCGATTGCTCAGATCCTGTTGACACGTAATGATATTGCGGACCGGACGCAGTATCAGAATGCGCAGAACACATTTATTGAGCTGCTGAGCATGGGTGTCATTCCGATTGTGAATGAGAACGATACTTTGGCGGTTACTGAGATCAAGTTTGGTGACAACGATACGCTGAGCGCCATTACATCGGCCATGGTCCAGGCGGATTATCTCTTCCTCATGACGGATGTGGATTGCCTGTATGACAAGAATCCTCGTACAAATCCAGATGCCAAGTCCATACCTGTCGTAGAAGACATTGCGGAGCTGGCAGCAGACGTCAGTTCAGCAGGCAGTTCACTGGGAACAGGCGGTATGAGCACAAAGATCGTGGCCGCAAGACTAGCAACGAGTGCAGGTGTCACAACAGTCATCACAAAGAGCAGTAAACCAGGCAACATCTCCGGCATCATCGCGCACGCCGAGAAGCAAAGAAAGTCGCGGATGTCAAGTCGAAACTCCGTCACCAACTTCCAAGACGAAGGCGCACCACTTGCACAAGCAGCATCTCAAGACTCCAACCACGACCTCTCAACATCCACATCCACACTAGACAACCAACAACTCACCGGCCTCTCCTCGCCCAAACCAGAAGAGCCCGTCCCCCTCCACACCCGTTTCCTACCCATATCCAACCCCATCCGGGACCGCTACTTCTGGATTCTCCACGGTCTTGCACCCCACGGCACAATCTACATCGACCAAGGCGCGTGGGCAGCCCTAAGCGACAAAGCGGGTCTCCTCCCCGTGGGAATCGTAGAAGTAGACGGCCACTTCGCCCAACAAGAAGCCGTACGCATTGTAGTCGTCAAACGCCTCTCCAACCCACCTCACTCCCCCAAACCGACGACTCAAACACCACCAACGCCCCAGCCGCCCAATACACCCGGCGCCCTAGCCCACGGTGTCCACGCCCCAATTCCTATCCGAACACCACTCACGCACTCGTCTTCGTCATCGTACTCGATGTCCTCTTCCCAGACACTATTGCAGCATCCGCCCAATTTCGAACTGCACAATCCCGCGCCGTTTGAGATAGGGAGGTGTGTGGTGAACTATTCTGCTACGGAGATCAGACGCATCAAAGGATTGCATTCTACGCAGATTAGCGAGGCGTTGGGGTATGCAGATAGTGAGTATGTGGCGTTGAGGGAGAATATTGCGTTCTTTGGGGGTGAGAGGAGTAGGCCTAGTACGCCTGATTTCAGGCATGGGGAGAAGAAGGGGGAGGGGGTTGAGGCGCATTGAGGGTGCTGTGGTAGGGCATGATGCAAGATGCTTTCATCAGCGCAAGTACTTTGACGATTGTTAATACAGCATATCAGACGGTGGTTTGTGTGTCAAGCTTGAAATTCTTGAATTGAATGAGTTGTGGGTTGTATTCCCAATTACAATACCAACCAACGCCAACGGCAAACCCAAGACGCCGAGCAATGCGACTAAAGACAAGAAATTCAGTGACTACCGTGCGGAACGCCCCTTCGCCGTCGTACATGTTAGACATTATGTGAAGTTGGAACACCACCAAGACGAAGCT
>Ga0265798_10005399_pt1 | contig 17209 bp, 23 predicted proteins | sample P3T30metagenome_FD_192430 | JGI IMG/M metagenome (GOLD analysis project Ga0265798, IMG submission 192430) | Plant litter microbial communities from East Loma Ridge, Irvine, California - P3 T30 | ecosystem: Environmental > Terrestrial > Plant litter > Unclassified | place: USA: California... | reverse complement strand
CAGCATCCCCAGCCGCAATATCGCCTTCGACGCGCACGACCTCGTCAGCCGGGTACGCCGCGGCCGCCTCCTCGTGAGCCCCAGCTACCAGCGGATGTCCGTCTGGTCCACAGAGCAGCGCCAGGCTCTCGTGAAGAGTTGGCTCATGGGCCTGCCCATCCCCGCCGTCGTCGTCAACGACCGAGTCAAGGCCGGGGCGCCCCTGCGGCCCGACGCCCCCACCGCTGCCGTCGTCGACGGCAAGCAGCGCATCGAGACCGCCGTCGCCTGGATGTCGAACGAGCTGCACGTACCCGCAGACTGGTTCCGCGACCAAGACGTCGCCACGGCGACCGAAGACGGCCTGGTCAGCTGGGACAGCCTCTCCGAGCAGGGCCAGCGCATGCCCATGCCGATCCCCATGGTCGAGACCTACGTCAAGACCGAAGCTGACGAGGCGGCCCTCTTCCTCCTCCTCAACGCCAGCGGCGTCAGCCAGACGGACGACGACTTCGCACGAGCCCGAACGATCGCCCAGGAGGCCTGAGCATGCCCGCAAACAAGTTGACCCAGTTGACCCAGGCCGAAAGCGTCCTTGACAGCCTCAACGCCTACGCGTCCGAGTGCGAGCAGATGCGCCTGGAGCGCAGCGCCGCCCTCTTCGGCCACACGGGCGCCCACGTGGACGACGTCGGCCCGACCCGAGCCGGACGCCTCGCCGCCATCCAGGCCGCGCTCGACGGCGCTCCCGCGCCCGCGCCCTGGGATGGCGCGGACGCCCTCGCCGTGACCCAGGCTGCAATGCAGGCGCGACTCGACTTCGAGAGCATGGGCCCGCGCCTGGCGGCCCTCACGACTCCGAACCCGAACGTCCCCGCGGACCGCCCGTGGCGCATCTACACCGTCTTCTTCGACGTCTCGGGCAAGTTCATCGCCGCCCACGGAAGTGGCATCAGCATCTCCACGCGGGACGGCCTCACGTCCGAGGTGGCCCGCGACGAGTTTCTCCGCGCACTCGCCGCCCGGGGCGCTGCCTAGGGGCGGCTGCGGCCGAAAGTCGACGTGCGGGTCGGGCCGTCCGCACAAGTCGACCTCCGCAAAACTCTTTGCGCAAACTGCTACACTAAGGGCGTGACATCTGCCCCTCTTCATCGTCTCGGGCTCGCCAATCCGAGCGTCCCTGTCGAGACCGTCCTCCCGCACCTGGAGGCCCTTCGCGCCGCTGGCATGACCTACGCGCGCATCGCGAAGCTCGCGGGCATTTCCCCGCGGACGGTTCAAGTCCTCGCCGCCCGGAGCGCCCCGTCCGCCCAGCCCGTTCTTCTCACGAGTGTCGCTCGCTGCCTCTTGGCCGTCAGCCCCCAGCACGGCCCCTCGGGCACTCGCCACGTCAGCTCCGCCTCGACCGTGCGCCGACTCCAGGCCCTCGTCGTCCAGGGCTACACGCTCGCCCACCTAGGCAGACTGCTCGGGCTGTCGCGCGGGGCTCTCGACGCAGCGATGCGCCACGACATGATCCGCCTCTCGCGTGCCGTCGAGATCAAGCAGCTGTATCAGCGACTCGCCTTCGCGGCTCCCTCCTACCGTGGCGGCAACGCCGCGGGGGCTGCGGCGCGGGCCGCAACGGTCGCTAGCCGCAACGGCTGGCGCGGCCCCCTCGACTGGGAGGACATCGAGGCGGGAGTCCCGGCCACGTGGCAGCAGGAGGGCTCGACGGATTGGGATGAGGGCGAGCCTGATCCCACGACCCTCGTCGACGAGGTCGCCATTGACCAGTTCCTGGCAGGCGCAGACGTCTCCCTGACCAGCGCAGAGCGGGTCGCCTGCGCCTCACGCCTGCTCGCGGCTGGGCACTCTCGCAACCACATCGCGGAGAGGCTCCACATGAACTGGCGGAAGCTGAACGAGATTCTCGCCGTCGAGGAGCGAGGGCTAGGCCCCGAAACCGACGCGGGCCCTGAGGCGCCTGGCGCGCCTGGGCGCGCCTTCGCTCCCATCGCCGACATCACCCCCGCTCGCGCCACGGAGGTCGCCGCCTGATGGACACCGCCACCGTCGGCCGCCCACTCGTCCGAGCCCCTCGCAGGCCGCCAGGCCGCAACCCCGCGATCTCCGCGCGCTTCATCGTTCCCCGCCTCCAGGCCCTACGCGATGCGGGCATGAGCTACGACCAGATCGCCACCCTCGCCAACGTCTCCAGGAAGGGCATCTCCCGCCTCCTCGTGGACGACGACCCCAAGGTGCGACTGAGTACGGCGCAGGCCATCCTCGCCATCGAGCCTGCCGAGCAACGGCCCGCCCCCACACTTCTCGTCGAATCGGGGGCGACCAGGCGGCGTATCCAGGCTCTCGTAGTTCACGGCTACCCCCTGAGGTCGCTCGGCATCCGCTCGGGCCAGTCCCGGTCCCTCATGGACAGCCTTCTCAGGCGCCCCCAGGTGCAGTTCCAGACCGCGGAGATGATCCGACTCCTCTACGCCCAGCTGGCATTTCGCAAGCCTGCGTACCCGGACAACTACGCCAGAGCCCACGCGGCCCGGAGTAGTCGAGACGCTCGGGCCAAGGGGTGGCTGGGCCCGCTCGACTGGGAGGACATCCGGGAGGGCATCCCGGCCCTAATGGACGAGGTTGCTGCCTCGGTTTCGGGCGAGCCCGAGCCCGAGCCCGCCGAGATCATCGACGAGGTGGCGATCGACCTGTTCCTCGCCGGGGCCGACGTCAGCCTCACGATCGCCGAGCGCAGTGAAGTCATCCTGCGAATCATCGACGAGGGCGGGACCGAGACGCAGGCCCGCGTTCGGGCAGGGGTCCACAGTCGCGAGGTCAAGCGCGTGCTCGCCGAGCGCGCGGCCGCCCTGGCGGCCGTAGGCGACGACGGCGACAACGGCCCAGGCGACATTGGCGCCCACGCGACAGACGAGACCCTGGAGGCGCGTGCTGCATAGGCAGTGGGTTTGACGGCCCGCCGTCACCCGTGTACTGTAGCAAGCAGGAGCCGAGGGACGGTTCCAAGAGAGGCTAGTCACCATGTCGACGCTCACCGAGTCCACGAACTTCTTCCGCACGCAGCCCCGACGCATCGAGCTGGCCCAGCGCGCCATCACGATCGACGCCGTCATCGAGGATGTCGAACACGAGGGAGCCAAGGGCGAGGTCGTCCTGGGGCTCCGCGTTTCCCACAACAAGGAGCGCCGCTGCTTCATCGCGTCCGTCACCCGAGGCATCCGCCACAACGCGGGCACCCACACCGTCACGACGACCTCGCGGACCTTCGGTCGCGACGGTCAGCTGAACTACGTCTCGCTGTTCCAGCAGCCCGTCGCCCGCTACTCGGCGAAGGCGCTCGAAGTGGCCCTGGAGGACGCACTCCGCCAGCTCGACCAGATGCTGGGCTGCGACGACTTCCAGCCCATCCTCCGCCCCTACGACCACGCGATCGAGGGGGGCCTGAGGTAGGCGCCACCCGTCCAAGCCCCACGGCGCCTGCGTCGCGGGGCTGCCGCGTTCCCTCCGCGTCTCCATTGGGGGATGACCATCGAGAGCCATGGAGGCCCCTTTGACCATCACGCTCAGCCGCACCATCGTCGACTTCCTCGCCGTCATCGGCTGCACCATCGAGACCAACGCCGAAGGGCTGACTCTCGTGCTCGACGACGGCACCTGCATCATCACGGAGGGGGTCGACGGGGTCGCCATCCAGGGCACCTCTCGGCGTCGCCGCGGACTCCTGTCGTCTCGCCACATCGAGCCTGTCGAGAAGTACCTCGCTCTCGCCTACGGGGACCAGGTGCGCAAGACCCTGGGCCTGCCCGCCACGCACTTCCTGGAGCGACCGCGCGAGCTTGCCGCGGGCTTCACCCTCGACGGAGATGACTACTTCGGCGGCGACCTGGTGTGGAACGACGGCAACACCCGGCACCGCTTCACCATCCCCATGACGCCCGTCTACGACCGCACGGCGGCCTACCTCAGCCAGGTCTTCCGGTTCAGCCTGAGCGACATCACCGACGCCTTCGCGCAGGACGCCCCCCGCTCAGCCTCTGAGCTGAAGCTCTTCGGGCACGAGGTGCCAGGCTTCGAGCGCCCCTTCCGGCTTCCGGCGCCCCTCGACGCCTGGCTGAGGGCGGGCAATGACGCCTACGACATTGGGGACGAGTGGGTCGCCTACGGCGACTACTCCTCTGGCGGCCACCGCATCGCCGTGGACGGCGACACCTTTCTCGTGCACCAACGCCCCGAGAAGGGCAACGACTGGCATGTGCCCCAGCTCGTGGCCGCGACCTTCGACGCCCTCGACGCTTTCCTCACCTGGGTCAACTGCTCCAACTGGCACCCAGACGGCGTCCCCATGCGGCAGGTCCGGATGCACGACCTCGCCCCGGGGTTCACGACGACCCCGCGCCTCGGCGGGCGAGGCCTAGTGACCCTGCACAGGGGCGCCCAGCCAGTCTGCAAGGTTCGCGGAAGCTCTGCGGCAGCCCTCAGCCACATCCTCGCCATGGGCCCCGAGGAGGCGCGTCGCCGCATCCGCGAAGGCGAGCCCCTGGCGACCTCTACTAGGCCGGGAACACCGCGGAGAGGTTGAAGCGCTCGACGTCGCGGCGGAGGGTCTGCTTTGCGTACTCATGCTCGGCGAGCACGGTGAGCACATCGCGCAGGCCGCGCTCCTCGGCGGCATCCTCGGTGACGTCCAGGGGGGTGGTCACGACAGGGCGGCCGTCCGCCCCGGCCTTGGTCATCCAGCCGACGAGGTTGCCACTGGAGTCGTGCGCCTCGAAGCTCGCAGGCATGCTGAGTCGGAGGGGGTGTCGTACGGTGCTGACCCGGAGGGACTCGGCCCAGCCGTCGAGATGCTGCGCGGGCAGGGTCTTGACGCCGAAGTCCGCGGGCTCGAAGCCGTCTGGGATGGCCTCCCACTCGACCTCGCACGTTCCGCCAGCCGGAGAGGCGCGCCAGTGGGCCTCGGTGCGCTCCCAGATGAGCTGGAGGTGGGGCGCCGCGGCGCGGAGGCTGTTGCCGACGTCGCGGAGGTAGGCGAGGAGAAGATCGCGGTGCTGAGCGAACCCCTCGGGCTCGACTTCCTCGTCCCAGTCGCCGACGTAGCCCTCTTCGTCACTCAGCCAGTCGAGGCTCAGGTACTGCGCGCGCCTCGCGTCAAGGCTCGGCCTCTCCAGCCTGATGGGCCCGAGGAGGCCGTACGGGGTCATGAGCGACCACTCGCCGTGCACCAGCGCGGCGATGGGATGGCGCAGCGCGATGTCCTCGGCGGGCCGCAGGGCGTACGAGTTGACGACGGGCATGTGGTCCTCCTGGTCGGGCCCGACCACACTAGCGAGAGGCGGACCGGGGTCTGATGGTCACGCGAGATGCCCTCCCGCGGGGTCGCGCAGCATGCCGGTTGCCTCCATCACCTTCAGTGCCGTGATGACGGCCGAGTCGCGGTAGGCCGTGCGCTGCGCGAGCGGTCGCACGGCGGCGACCACGTCGGCGGCGCCGATGATCCGGATGGGGCCGCCGCCGACGTGCTGGCTCGCAGCCCAGTCGCGGGCCTGGGCCTCGTGCCGCCCTGGCGCGAACCTCCCCACGTAGAGACGCAGCTCGACCTGCTCCTGCTCGAAGCCGTACTGCTCCGCAGCCTGGGCGACGACTGACGCCCGGACATCTCCGTCATTCAGGAGCGTGTACCGCGCGTTGTAGGCACGGTTCGCGCTCCTGCCCGCCAGGTGGTCGGCGCTGACCCCCTGCGAGCCGAAGTAGCTCTTGACGCTGGCGAGGACGAGGCGATCGCGCCGGGCGCCCACCAGGTCAACCTCGTAGGAGTGCGTCTGGGTCTCGGCGTGAGAGGCCTTCCGCGTCAGACGCGCGAACGGGTACCGGGTGGCGCCGCCGACGACGAGCCCCTCGGTCTCCATGGCCAGTGCAACGAACTGCTCGAACGCTTCCATGCGGCTCCTCCTGATCCAGATGACGGGTCAACCTACCGTCCCCCCTCTAGCCGACACTCGCACTGGGGGGAGCGCCGGAGTGGCAGACCCGAGCGGCAACGTGCTACAGTACGTGCATGGACAAAACTGTCAACACTAATCGGAAGAGCCGGGGGACGTTCCGGGAGTGGGTCGAGACCCCCAAGGGCAAGCGCGTCTTGGAGATCGGCCAGACCTTCGCCGTCCTCCTCTTCGTCTTCTTCACCACATTCGGCCTCACGATGACCTTCGGGGGCCCCGAGCTGCTCGGCGTCATCCTCGGCCTCGTCGCAGCGGCCGCGTTCGTCGTCGGACGCCTCGGCATCCGACGGGCCCTCGCGGCCCCTCGGGACGCCAAGGCGACCCCCACGAAGGCGAGCCCCAAGGCGAGCCCGAGCATGAAGAACAAGCCCTCCCTGATCTCCCGCTTCACCAAGCGCGGGAAGACCTCGGCGCCCAGTGGTACGGCCACCCCCGGCGCGAAGGCCGCGGAGGCCTCGAAGCCCGCCGCTCCCGTGAAGGTCGACGCGCCCGCAGCCCCCGCCGCGAAGTCGACCCCGAGCGCGAAGTTCGCCCGTCCGACCGAAGGCTCGGCGACCACGTCGACCGCGACGTCGTCGACCAGCGCGACCGCCGTCCTCGACAAGCCGCAGGCCACCACACCTTCGGCGCCGAAGGGCAGCGCCGCTCGCGCCAAGGGCGTGAAGGGCGCACGCGGCAAGTAGCCGCCGCGACACGAGAAGGGCGGTCCCGCATGAGCGGGGCCGCCCTTCTGTCGTGCCAGGCGAGTCGCCTAGCGCTGCACGATGAGGCCCGTGGCGTCGAGCGTGTCGCCGACCCGTGCCTGCGAGTTGCCGGTGCCGCTGTAGATGAGCGTGGCGTTCGTCGCGCCCGCAGGGGGCGTCATCGTGAAGGTCGCCTTGGTCCACACGCCCCCAGGCAGTCGCTGCTCGGAGGACTGCTGGTAGCCCCCGATCCAACGGCCAGCGTCGTCCGAGAAGTGCGCGACGTAGTTCATCGCGAGGGTCGAGCTGGAGGCCTTGACCCACATGGACACCTTGACCGGCGAGCCCGCGGTGACAGGGAGGGCGAGGACGGCGCTTGGGGTCTCTGGGTTACCCGCGAGCTGCCACCCGCGACCGTGGGCCTGATCCGTGGTCCAGGTCAGACGCGCGGCCGTCGTGTAGCCCGCGGGGCCGTCCGACAGGCCCGTCAGGAGCGAGTAACGCGAGTCGCCGCTGTATCGACCATCGTTGAAGCCGACGCCGTCGTAGGGAGCGAACTTGGTGCCGTCCGCGACGATGGCGCCATCGGGTCGACACTCAGCTCGCGAGAGCCCACTCTGCGAGGACCAGGTGCGCGTCACTCCGGCCTCTGTGGCGCCAGCCAAGCAGAACGCGGAGGGGCTCGCCCCTTCCACGGTCACGCTGTTCCCGCGCGAGGTGCGGTAGCTGCCGGGAAGCGCGGCCGGGTACCCCTTGTCGTCGGTGAACGCGGCCTCCATCTCGGCGGCTGCGTTCCTGAGGTCGCTCGTGAGGTTCGTCGTCGACGCCTTCGTGCGGTAGTTCCCGAACTGCGGCAGTGCGGCGAGGATCAGGAGCGCCGCGATCGCCATGTAGGCGAGCAACTCGATGAAGGAGAAGCCGCCATCTGGGCGGCGGGTCGAGCGGGTAGCCATGGTGCCTCCGGGCGTAGGTCAAGTCCCTCCATGCTCCCCGCCCGCACGCCTAGCGCCTCGACCCCCGAAGTGGTTCACGGTGCCGATTTCAGCTCCTCAGCCGAGGGGTTCGAGCCGCAGGAGGCGGCCGCGAGATCGCTAGGCTGCGCGAGAGGGATCGACGAGGGGGCGCGATGAGCGGCAGGGATGCGAGTGCGGCGCGGTGGCGCTGGGTCCAGAGGGGCGCGATCGCCGTGGCGGCGGTTGGCGTTGTTCTGAGCGTCATGGGTCAACTTTCCGGCCTGTACGGCTGGGTCGTGACGTCCGTCTTGATGGCGGCCTCCGTGGCCGCCTTCGCCATCCTGAATCATGTCAGCGAGGCCCGGCTCGACGTCGGCGAGGACCCCGTGGAAGCTGAGCACCAGGAGCGCGCGCCCGTCGACGACTAGGCCACACGGTCGCGGCGTGACACGCGTCGATTTATCGTGTACTGTAGAGCTGCGCGAAGGTCGCGCATCGAGAGGCAGTCATGACCATCACATCCAGCGTGCGCACCGCGCCCGCGAACCGCCACCACCAGAACGCGCTCGAACAGAAGGCCCGGCTCGAAGCCGAGCTGGCCGAGCAGGACGGCCGCACGACCGTCTCCGCCCTCTTCGACACGGACGGCAACCTCGTCGCCGCCAAGCTCGTCAACACCCGCCACGGCGTCTCCTGGGCGATCCTCGCCTCCGACGACCCCACCAGCGAGGCCGTCGACTGGTTCAACCCCTCGCGGGCCCGCGACCTCACGACGCGGAACGCCAACAACGCCAAGAACGGCTACTACATCGGCCGCGTCGCAGCGCCCGCGAAGGTCATCCTCGACGGCGAGGGCCCTGGCCTCTACGCAGCGGTGGTGCGCGCCGACGGCGGCTTCTCCCGCGACGTCACCGTGCTGAACGCCCGCCCCTGACGACCACTCCCGAGACAGCGCACGCAAACTGCTACCCTAAAGACATGCAGATCACCGCGGCGAGACGAGCAATCGACGTACCGGCCGACGCCACGAACCCGATCGGCCTCGCACCACAGCGGGCAGCCTCGGTCCGCGGGCGGCGCGCACTCGTCCTCGCGTGCATGGTGGGCACGCTCGCCCTCGGCTTCCTCGCTGCCATGGCGGCCGCACCCGTCCTCGCCAGCGGGGCTCTCGCCGTCGCATCCGTTGTGCTCTTCGGGCTCCTGACGACCCTCGACCACCGCGCTCAGGAGCGGGAGCGGCGCCTCGTCGCATGGCAGCGACGCTTGTCCGCGATCCTCGCCACACACGCCCCTCACCTGCACGCCCGCGAGGCCGCCGACCTGGTGTCCTCCGTGGCCCAGGCCGACCACCCCGACGCCCCCGCCCCCAACTCGTGGCTGCACGGCGGCGGGCGCACGCTCATCGTGAGCGCCGACGGCAGCATCACCCTCTGGGAGCCGAGCCCAAGGCGGCACTCGTGACCGTCGAGCCACTGTCCCCGCAGGACCGCCGCCGCGCCCTCCTGTCCGAGTCGCTAGAGGCCAGGACGGCCTGGACCAACGTGGGGCTCGCGGCCTCCTTCGTCATCGCCCTCCTGGCCGCCCTGATCGCGCCGTTGGCAGTCGCTGGGGCGATCGCCGCCGCCGGACTGGTCGCCTGGGTGGCGGTGAGCCTGCGCGCACGTGCGGCGGGCCCCCGCATCCGTGTCGCCCGAGCGCAGTGGACCGGCGAGCTTCGAGGCGCCCTCGATGACGAGCATGAGCTGCCGTTCCCCACGATCCAGGCCCTGTTCCGCTCTCAGCCCGTCATCGCCCGAGGTCCTGACGCCAGCCTCACCTGGGCAACCCCGGTCGACACCGGCATCGAGCGCGCCACGGTGACGCTCACCGCCCGGGTGGACGGCACGCACGACCTCAGCTTCGAACCGTCGGGAGCATCATGACCGAGCCCTACCTCTTCGACTTCACCCCGGCCGAGAAGGCCCAGATGATCGCCACGCGCCCCCCGCTGTCGCTCATCCGCGGCAACGAGACGCCTCATCGGCACACCCGCGCCATCGTGGCCGTGCTCGCGCTGGCGCTTCTCGCCATCGGGAGCGGGATCATCCTCTCGCCCGTCCCACTGCCGCTCTTCTTCGGCGCCGCCGCCATCGCTGGCTACTTCGTCTACGACCGCCAGATGCGCCTCCGCGCCGTCGAGGAAGTCCTCGTCGAGCAAGCCTGGGCACGCCGCGTCCAGCAGGCGGCGGCGATCCTGACAGGCACGCCGGAGGCCGCCCTCGACAGCGCGTTCTCCCTGCCACCGCTCCGCGATCACGAGGGCGGGGATGGCGGCACCTTCACCTTCCGTCTCGCCCCGGGCGATGCCGATCAGGCCCTCGTCATGGTCGACCTCAGCGGCGAGGTCACCATCCTGACGCTGGCCCCAGAGCCCGTCACCCCCGCCGCCCCCGATGCCGTGAACGCTCCGGAGCCGCAGCTCGCGCCATGGCCGCTCGTGACCCTGCCCGTCCTGCCGCCCGCGATCTCCCGACTGCCGAGCGCCGCCTAGCTACTCGCAGGCGCAGGCGCCGCTGGCGCTGAAGCGCAGGAAGCAGATCGGGCAGGTGCCATAGTCCGCCTCCGCCGATGAGCGCACGCCACCCGCTCCACCCTGACCGATTCGGTTCGCGCGGTGCTTCGCGTAGAACAGTCCCGGGCGATCCCCGTCGGCCTCGACTCCGGCATTGGGCTCCAGGGCCTGCGCCTCGTCGGCAGACGTGAATCCCTCCGTCCAGCCGGAGTAGATGCGCAGATCGGGACCCGGCGCCGAACGGCTCGCGACGATGTAGCCGGAGGTCTCGCGGAGAGACGAGATTCCGATGGCGCCACACGCCGCAGCGATGGCGGCATGGTTCTCCAGGGGGACGCGACGCCGCGTCAGCAGCGTCGTGAGGGCGTCGGGGGAGTGGGCGTCACCGGGGTCTGGCACGGAGCGAGCGTAGCTCCTTGCCGGACCTCAGTCGGCCTTGACGAAGTACCGCGTCGCGTCCGCGCCTGCGGCCTCGATGGCCTCGTCTGCTCGCGTCCGATCGGCGTCGGCCCCGCTCGCGACGGCTTCGATCGAGCCTGCCTGACGCGGCGCCAGCGGGCGCTCGAAGAGGAGGGCCCAGCGGCCCGTCCAGGCCTCCACGGTGACGGTCTCCTCGCGGAGGCGCACGGTGACTCGGGCGAGCAGGGGCTTCTCGTCGCCGCCGAGGTCGATGCGGGCCACGTGCTCGACGCTCAGGAGTCGCCCCTCAGCGTCGCGGGTTGCCTGGTTGTCGACGATGGATCGGTGGCGGAAGTTCCGGAGTCCGACCTCGACGAGTCCGGCATCGATCACGCGGGGGTCGACGGTGTCGCTCATGGTGGCCTTCTCGGCTCGGGGCGAGGCTCGGTGCCGTCGCTCTATTGTGACGCTACCACACGCTCGTGTACTGTCATGGGCGACTGCCGAGACTCGCCTGCCGAGGGGGACCGTCAGTCACTGCGCGACCCCTAACCTGATGAAGGCTCGACCGGGCCCTCGACCGCCCCGCCTTCGCGGCATGCAGAACGGACACCATGGCCACGAAGACCTCCAAGCCCAAGGTGCTCAGCTCGACTGAGATGACGAAGCGCGCTCAGGCGTTCGTCGCCAAGTACAAGGGCGAGGTCTCGGAGCGAGCGGCGAGCCAGACCTGGTGGAACGACTTCTTTGCCATCTTCGGGGTCGACCGCTACTCGACGGCCACCTTCGAACGGCGCGCCAGGCGCGCCACGACGGGCAACCTGGGCGCCATCGACGTCTTCATGCCCGGCGTCATGATCGCCGAGCAGAAGAGCTTCGGACGCGACCTCGCGGCCGCCGACGGCCAGGCAGAGGACTACCTCCTCGGCGGAGACATCACGCCCAACGAGATGCCTCGCTACATCGTCTCCTCGGACTTCGACACCGTCCAGATCACCGACCTGGAGTCCCCCCTCGACCCGCCCTTCGAGTTCAACATCTCGAAGCTCCCGCGCCACATCTCCCGGTTCGCCTTCCTCAGTGGCTACGCCGCACCCAAGCGACAGGTCGACAAGCAGGCTGAGGTCTCGATCAAGGCGGCGCGTGCCATGGGCGCCCTCTACGACGCCCTCCTCGGAGACGTCGACGCCGCCGACGAGGGCCACGACTCCGAGCACGCCGCCATCTTCATGACGCGCCTGCTGTTCCTGATGTTCGGCGACGACGCCGACGGCCTCTGGGATCAAGGCCTCTTCCAACGCTTCATCGAGGAGCGGACCAGCGAGGACGGTTCCGACGCTGGCGCCCAGATCGCCTACCTGTTCCAGATTCTCGACACGCCCAGCAAGCGGCGGTCAGACCGTCTGGATGTCATTGAGGCCGCGTTCCCGTATGTGAACGGCGGGCTCTTCAAAGAGCGAATCGACATCCCCACCTTCGACTCGGCGATGCGAGACGCGCTCCTGCGCGCGTGTGGCGAGGACTGGTCGAACGTGTCACCCGCCATCTTTGGCAGCCTCTTCCAGGGCATGTCGAGCCGCCAGCAGCGACGGGCGCACGGCGAGCATTACACGACCGAAGTCAACATCCTGAAGACTTTGAGGCCGCTGTTCCTCGACGACCTGGAGCATCGCCTTCAGGCTGCCTGGAACTCCGACGCGGCCCTGGTCAGGCTGCACGAGAGCCTGAGCGAGATGCGCTACATCGATCCGGCGTGCGGCTCTGGCAACTTCCTGATCGTCGCCTACCGCGAGATGAGGGACCTGGAGCTGCGGCTCATGGTCCGCCTCCGGGAACTCCGCGGACAGAGCAACAACTATGCCCTGGATGCCACGTGGGACCTTCGGGTCTCGCCGGATCAGTTCGGCGGCATCGAGATCAACTGGTGGCCCGCCAAGATCGCCGAGACGGCGATGTTCCTCGTGGATCACCAGTCGAACCAGCGCATGGCCGAGTCCCTCGGAGCCGCGCCCGAGCGCCTTCCCATCACCCTCGCTGCCAATATCGTCCATGGCAACGCCCTGACGATCGACTGGACCAGCGTCTTCCCCGCTACGGACCACACCCTGGTCTTCGGAAACCCGCCCTTCCTTGGGCACGCGACGCGCAACGCGGAGCAGCTCGCTGACTTCCGGGCCGCCTGGGGCGATGTGGACATCAGTCGCCTGGATTTCGTCACCGCCTGGCACGCCAAGGCACTCGCCTACCTGAAGGAGGCGAAGCGGGCAAAGTTTGCCTACGTGACGACGAACAGCATCGCCCAGGGGGACCAGGTGCGACTCCTCTTCGGTCCCATCCTGAAGCAGGGCTGGCACGTCGACTTCGCGCACCGCACGTTCGCGTGGTCCACCGAGGCATCTGGCGGCGCTGCCGTCCACTGCACCATCATCGGATTCACCAAGGACGCCGATGCGGACCGCCGACTCTTCGACTACGCGACCCCCCGCGCGGACGCCATCGAGATCGCGGGCGTCCCGAACATCAACCCCTACCTCGTGGCGGCGCCAGACGTCCTCATCGACAAGCATGCGAAGGTCCTGAGCCCCTCACTGAGTCCTGCTACCTACGGATCGATGCCGCGAGACGGTGGGGGACTGCTCGTCGAGGCGGATGAGTACGCCGCGGTCAGCGCGGACCCGATCGCATCCAAGTACCTGAGGAGGTTCATTGGCGCGAGCGAACTGATCAGCAACACGGATCGCTGGTGCCTGTGGTTCGAAGGGGCGGACCTGAGCGAGCTTCCGAAGAGTGCGCTGATTCGGGAGCGCCTAGAGCGCGTCCGAGCCCTGCGGGCGTCCAGCTCAGCCGAGGGGACGCGAGCCTGGGCGGATCGGCCCTATCTCTTCGTCCAGCGGTCGCAACCCACCCAGCCTTACGTCTGCATCCCCGCGCACTTCAGCGAGTCTCGCGCCTACGCGACGGTCGCCCACTTCTCCCCGGACGTCATCACGGGCAACGCCAACTTCCACGCTCTCGATCCTGATGGCCTGATGTTCGCCGCCTTGTCCTCCACCATGTTCATCACCTGGCAGCGGATGGTCGGCGGCCGCATCAAGTCGGACCTGCGATTCGGGAACACGATCACCTGGAACAGTTTTCCGTTCCCGGCTGTCACCACCGCCGAGCGGGCCCGCATCGTCGAGGCGGGCAAGGGCGTTCTGGCCGCGCGCGAACTCCAGCCGGAGAAGAGCTTGGCCGACATGTACCAGCCGCTGTCCATGTCGCAGGAGCTGCTCGCCGCCCACAAGGTCCTCGACAAGGCGGTCGACCGCGCCTTCGGCTTCGCCAAGCCCCCCATCCTCTTCGCTCGTCAGCAACGCCTCTTCGAGCGCTACGTGGCGATGACGACCAAACCGGAAGCAGGCGCCCCCTCGCTCGTCTAGGTCAATCCCGGAGCACTTTTGCAGGGAGCGTGCGGCCCGAGGTGGCGATGCTCGTCCCTGTGCCCACGGGCCTCGGGGTCAGAGATGGGAGCACTGGGGCCCAGACGCAGGGCGGCCCGGCCAAGTCGCTGTTCTGCGGGGCGGTCACGCTGGAGGCATGACTACCCACACGAACGAGCCGACACCCGGCCAATCCGACCCCGACCACCTACGACCGCTCTCGCCGTCTGCCGACGACCAGGCTGACCTGCGGGAGCGAAGCCGCCTCCACCTCGCCAAGCTGCGAGCAGATATCCGTCTGACCAACGCCAGGGCCCTGGCCGCCCTGACGCCCGTCCTCCTTGCCATCCTCGCCCTGGTCACGCCCGCCGCCCAGGCCATGCTCCACAGCGTCACGAGCCTGCTCGTGGCATGGGTGCCCGTCCTGCTGGCCCACGGGACGGCCCTTGCCGAGGCCCTCGCAAAATTGCTCTGAAAAATATCCGAATTGGTTCCCTAAACAGGGGTTTTTCGTCGTCAGCCTGCCGATATATAAGGCAGGTCACCACTTCACGACCTCTTACCGAAGGAGCCCATCATGGCCAATCCGCACAACAACCCAACCCCTGCCCAAGCCTCCGCCACTCGTCGCTGGATGGGAGCCATCACGGTGACGACAGCGTTCATCACCGTCGTCGGGCTCGGCATGGACCTCATCGCTCGCGTCTACACGGCGGCCGACGCCTTCTGGGCCGAGCTGCTACCCCTGCTCGGCTGATGAGAAGGGCGGGTCCGCATGGGCCCGCCCTTGGGCCTGCCCGGCTCAGTCCCGAGGCCCTCTCCCATCCCCGACCCGCTGGCGCGCCGCCCCGGGGGCCGCTCCGGAGAGCCGCCCCCGGGCGCGCCCTACGCTGCGACCAGCTCGGCCTTGACGGGCGGGTAGAGCAGCTCGGTGCCCGAGGGGGCGGCGACGAGGCGCCAGCCGACGATGGGCAGGGCCACGTCCACTCGCTTGCCGTCGGCGGTGATGGCCGACTGCTGGCGCAGGGTCTCGGTCTGCGAGTGGGAGCTGAGGAAGCGCAGCTCGGTGCCGTCGGCGTAGCGGATGCCGATGGCGTCATTGGCGACGAGGGGGTCGAGCCCGAGCCATGTGCGCATGTGGAGGCGGGCGCTCTCCTCCGGGGCGTCGTGGCCAGCCATGTAGCCGACCTGCGGGTTCACGCGCTCGAAGTGCTCGCCGTAGTGGACGACGGCGGCCTGCTCGCGGGTCAGGGCGACCAGCTCGTCGAACGTGAAGCGGGCAACCTCGGGGAGGGTGGTGTGGTGCCACTCGGTCGCGATGTAGACGATGACGTGCTCGGCGGTGATCGCGTAGGCGTACTCGCCGGAGTGGGAGGTGGCGGCGCCCTCGCCGACGACCAGCATGAGGTTCTCGTGTGCGGCGATGCGGCGGCGGCCGAGGCCCGGCTCGATGGCCTGGTGGGTCCGGTAGTGGTTCTGGTGCCACCAGGCGCGGCTCTCGTTGCTCATCGGCGGAGCGCTCTGCCAGTCGTCCCGGACGGGGCCGAGGGTGGCGTAGTCGATCTGGTCGGCGTCGATGAGGCCCCACGCCTTGCCGCCCGCGCCGACGAGGTTGGCCGCCAGGCCCGCGAGGCCCCCCTGGCGCCGGGCGATCGCGGCGAGCTGGGGGAGGAGGTGCAAGGGGTGGGCGCAGTCGTCGATGCCTGCGGTGACGGTGGTGCCGTCGTCGTGGATGTGGGCGATGATGCCGCGCTCGCTCATGAGCTGATTCCTCTCGTGCCGCGTCCCTCGCGACTTCTGGTTTCAACGTACATGTGACCACCGACATTCGTCAGTCGCGCCGTGTGCGGTAGCAGGCGCCGTCAGGCTAGCTCGCAGTACCCGGAGTTGCAGGTGTCGCACCACCACGCCCCGGAGAGCAGTGCGCGGTGCCCCACGTGCGGCGGCTGTTCGGCAGCCCACGAGCAGTAGTCGCACTCGCCTGAGGTGCAGTCCTCGTCGAGCGGGTTGCCGCAGGCGCACTTGGGCCCTGAGGCGGGCGGGGCTACGGGTGCCGGGAGGGCGGTGGGCATGGTGGGCGTCGCGGGCGTGGGCATGGTGGCCTTCCTGGGCCGCGTCCCTCGCAGCCTGCCTTCGCACAGTACCCGCCACCTGTGACATTCGTCAGGCATTCGGCGGCAGTGGTGGCGCTGGCCAGCAGGTCGGGGATGGGAGCATGCCTGCGGGCCAGCGGCGGGGCGGGCAGAAATGGGGACTCATCCCCCTGAACGAGGGGACCGCCGCGGGGCGGGGCTGCCTCTAGCGTCGAGGAGCAGCCCTTCTACCCGAACGGACATCACCCGTGCCCCCTCGCATGCCCGCCCGTGGCCGCCGTGATCGCGGCTTCTCGTTCATCGAGCTACTCGCGTACATGGCGATCGCGGCCCTGCTCGTCCTCGCGGCCGTCCCGCAGTTCGCCAGCTACCAGGTGCGCGCCGCTGTCACGAACATGCAGAGCGACCTCCGCAACGCCGGGGCGGCCATGGAGGCCGCCTACGTCGACCGCGGCGCGTACCCGGCAGCCCTGCCCTCCTTCCCCCGATCCCCACGAGTGTCGCTCGACCTGACGACGGTGACCTCGACGGCGTTCTGCGTCACGGGAGCCGTCTCGGGCACCAGCGTGAGGTACGCCTTCGACTCCGCCCGCGGTGGCGTCCTGCGGGGCGACTGCGCCCTGGCGGCAGGTGACGGCCTCGACGTCCGGGCGAGCTACTCGTGGGATGGGGCCCCGGGGGCCAGCTCCTCGACGATGACGATCGGCGACCGCAAGGTCCGGAACCTCGTCGCCGAGCCCGACTTCCGCAACGGGACCGCCGCCGGAGCGTCCGCGTGGACCCTCCGCTGGTTCGGCCCCGGCGCTGACGGCACTGCCACGCGGGTCTCCGCAGACGGCCCCACCGACCGCGACTTCCTCCGCAAGGCCTGGACCACTCGGGGCACCGGGTCGCAGGACATCGGCGCCAGCATCCGCGTCCCCGTCGAAGCAGGCAAGACCTACACCGCGTCCGCCGACATCCGCTCCTCGTTCCCCACCGCAGAGGGCCACCTGGTCGAGTGGCGAGACGCGAGTGGCGCCCTCGTCAGCAGCTCCCAGGTCGTGACGGGCCCGCACCACGCGGCCAACACCTGGACTCGCGTCTCGGGCGCCTACACGGCTCCCGCTGGCGCCGCGACGATG
>Ga0265798_10005397_pt1 | contig 17211 bp, 22 predicted proteins | sample P3T30metagenome_FD_192430 | JGI IMG/M metagenome (GOLD analysis project Ga0265798, IMG submission 192430) | Plant litter microbial communities from East Loma Ridge, Irvine, California - P3 T30 | ecosystem: Environmental > Terrestrial > Plant litter > Unclassified | place: USA: California... | reverse complement strand
GATCGGGCACCACTGCCTGCGCCGGCTCGCCACCAAAGCGGCAGCCGGGCTTGGGGTCATAGCCGCGCAACTCGCGGATCATGTCGGCGAGATCCTCGTCATCGACATGGCACAACCGCTTCAACCGGCCGAGATCGCCGCGCGCGACGAGATCGAGATGGTCGATCAGCCGCGCCATGCACAGATCGTAGCGGTCCGCTTCCTTGGCTTGCAGCGCGAGGCACTCGGCGAGGTCGCGGGCACCGACGCCGGTCGGCTCGAACGTGTGGATCACCGCCAGCACCGCCTCGACGCGGGCGAGCGGCACGCCGAGCCGGTTGGCGATCTCCAGCAGCGAGACGGTGAGGTAGCCGCATTCGTCGATCTGATCGATCAGGTGCGCGGCGATGAACAGGTCGGGGCCGCTGACCGCCGTGCCGGCCTGCGCGAGCAGATGGTCGGCAAGGCTGATGTCGGCGCTGGCGAATCCATCGAGATCGGGCAGATCCTCGCCGCTCGCGCCGCCGCTCGCGCCGTTGAGGCCGAGCGAACCATCCATGCCGCTGCCGCCGACCGAATCGGCGGCGCTGTCGTGGTGGAAGCTTTCGCTCGCGAAATCCACGTCGAGCGACTCGGCATCGCCGCCGCCCTGCATCACCAGTTCGTCGGCGCTGGCCGGTTCGTCGCGCGGTGGCGCCTCCGCCTCGCGCGCCTGCGTCGGGCCGTCATCCTCGGGCGCGCTCGCGTCGAGCAACGGGTTTTTCTCGATCTCCTCGGCGATGAAGCCCTCGATCTCGAGGTTGGACAGCGCGAGCAGGCGGATCGCCTGCTGCAACTGTGGCGTCATCACCAGCGATTGCGACTGGCGCAGATCGAGGCGCGGCGCGAGACTCATCGCGTCAGAGCGAGAAGCCCTCGCCGAGGTACAGCCGGCGCACGTTGGCGTCGGCTACCAGTTCGGCGGGTGATCCGGTGAACAGCACGCGGCCGTCGTAGATGATGTACGCGCGGTCGACGATTTCCAGCGTTTCGCGCACGTTGTGATCGGTGATGAGCACGCCGATGCCGCGCTGCTTCAACTCGCGGATCAGGTCGCGGATGTCGGCGATCGACAGCGGATCGATGCCCGCGAACGGTTCGTCGAGCAGCATGATCGACGGGTCCGCCGCGAGCGCGCGCGCGATCTCGGCGCGGCGCCGCTCGCCGCCCGACAGCGCCATCGCCGGTGCATCGCGCAGCCGGGTGAGGCCGAACTCCTCAAGCAACTGATCGAGCCGTTCGCGGCGCCTGGCCGGATCGGGCACAGTCAATTCGAGCACGGTCATGATGTTCTTCTCGACCGACAGGCCGCGAAAGATCGAGGTTTCCTGCGGCAGATAACCAAGCCCGAGAATCGCGCGGCGATACATCGGCAGCCCGGTGATATCCTCGCCATCCAGCATGATCCGGCCCGAATCCGGCTTCACCAGCCCCATCACCGAATAGAAGCACGTCGTCTTGCCAGCACCATTCGGACCGAGCAGCCCGATCGCCTCGCCGCGCCCGACCGTGACCGACACGTCGGTCAACACCGGGCGCTTGTCGTAGGATTTGGCGATCGACACCACCGACAGGCCACGCATCGCGGGCTGTTCGGTGATCGGCTGAACCGCTTCGAGGGTGGTCGCGTCGCTCATCTGTCGTCCCGTGCTCGCATGAAGTGGTTACCGCGTGCTTAACGATGCGCCACTTGGCAGGCTTCGTGCATGATCATGCCGCATCCTCGCGGCCAAGGGAAGCGCCCGCGGCCCCGGCCGCGACGCCTCAGTTACGCTTCGGCACCGAGAAGGTGCCCGTCACGCGCCCGCCGCTCAACGTCGCATGCGGCTGCGCCTGCGCGAGGTTGAGCGTAAGCCGCTGGCTGTGTGTTACGTTGCCACCCTGCGTCAGCGTCACGTTGCCGATCATCAGGATGGTGCGCGCGTTGAGATCGTAGATCGCGTACTGGCTGCGCGCGGTCTGGTCGGGCCGTGTCACCACCACGCTGCCGGCGGCGTCGAGTCGCGACACCTGTGGAGATCCGTCCACCACCTGTCCGGTATAAGCGACCGTCATCCGCGCCGAATTCAGCGTCATTTCGGCCTGTTTGACCGAGACGTTGCCGGTCAGGATCGCGCGATTGGCCTTGTCCTGCAACTCGATATGGTCGGCGCCGAAGTTGATCGGTGCCTCCGAATCATGCTTTTGCTGAGCGTACGCGGGGGCGGCGGCCAGCAGGGCGACGAGCGGGAGCAGAAGGATCTGGCGCATCCGCGCTATTTCGTCTTTCGCGGAACGATCCGCAAGCGTGCATTACCATCGAGCCGAACGATGTGATTCTCGAGGTCGGCGGTCATATGCGAGGCGCTGAAATTGCCCTGCGGCACGTTGCCGGTCACGGCACCGCCGCTCTGCATCTGCCGGGTCTTCAGGTCGATCGTCGAGTCGGTCGTATCGAGCTTGTAGCCGTCCGCCGCGACGACGTTGACCGGGCCGACCAACGTCACGCGCTGGCTGTCCATGTCGTAGCGGCCCTTGGGCGCGACCACCTTGGCCGGGCCATCGCTTAGTTGCAGGCGCGCGGCGAGGCTGTCGATCCGCACGATCGGCTCGGCCGAACTCTTCTGCACGGCGGACCCGGCGGTGAGCGTGAACGGCTGCCCCTTGCCGTCGGTGCCGCGATACAGCGCGCTTTGCAGCCGCAGCCGCTCCTTGGCGACTTCGACCTTGTTCTTGTCGAGCAGGAAGCTGACGTCGCCTCCGGTGGTAAGCGGCATCAACACCAGAAACGCCGCCAGCACGCCGACCGCGATCGGCAGCGCGACGCGGAGCAGCGCGACCATGCGGTCATGGCTGCTGCCGGGCGCCGCCCAGACCTGGCGCGGCGTACGCGGTGGGAGGACGAAGCCGGCCACGGATCACATATGCGCGAAGATGTCGATCTCCGGCCAACCGGCGAGATCGAGCTCTGCGCGCGTCGGCAGGAAATCGAAACACGCCTGCGCCAGCGCGGTGCGACCTTCGCGCGCAAGTCGCCGGTCGAGCTCCTCGCGCAGCGCGTGGAGGAAGCGCACGTCGGACGCGGCATAATCCTTCTGCGCGTCCGACAGGACCGGGCCGCCCCAGTCGGACGATTGCTGCGCCTTGGAAATATCCTGACCGAGCAGTTCGCGCACCAGTTCCTTCAGGCCGTGGCGGTCCGTGTAGGTACGGATCAGCCGCGAGGCGATCTTGGTGCAATAGACCGGCGCCGCCGTCACGCCGAGATAATGGCGGATCGCGGCCAGATCGAAGCGACCGAAGTGATACAGCTTCACCCGCGCCGGGTCGGCCAGCACGGCACGCAGGTTCGGCGCGGCATAGTCGCTGCCCGGTGAGAAGCGGACGAGGTGCTCGTCCGGCCCGCCATCGGACAGTTGCACGACGCAAAGCCGGTCGCGCGGGGTGAGGAGGCCCATCGTCTCGGTATCGACGGCGATGTCCACGCCGGGCGCGAACACGTCGGCGGGCAGGTCTTCTTCATGGAGATGAACGGTCATGGTGCCGCCCTAGCCGGGAAGCGGGTCCGCCTCAATGGCTGCCGCGCGCGACCTTGCCGGCCTTGGCGCGCCGCTGCCAGATGTTGAGCCCCTCGATCGCGCCCGAAAAGCCCATCGCGGTGTATATATAGCCCTTCGGCACATGCGCGCCGAACCCTTCGGCGATCAGCACCATCCCGACCATCAGCAGGAAGCCAAGTGCAAGCATCACCACGCTCGGGTTCTTGTTGATAAAATTGGCCAGCGGGTCCGCCGCTACCAGCATCACCCCGACCGCGATGATGACGGCGACATACATGATCGCGACATGCTCGGTCATGCCGACGGCGGTAAGAATCGAATCGATCGAAAACACGATGTCGAGCGCGATGATCTGGAGGATCGCCGCGGTGAAGGTGAGCTCCGCCGCCTTGCGCGCTCCACCCGCCGAGTTGTTTTCGGCCGACGGCGTGTCGACGCTGTGGTGAATCTCGCGAGTCGCCTTGTACATCAGGAACAGTCCGCCCGCGATCAGGATGATGTCCTTCCACGACAGCGCGGTTTCGAAAGAGGGCTCGCCGTGCGCGCCGGTCGGCCCGGTTATGCCGAGGTCGATCACCGTCGCCTGCAGGCCGATGATCCACGCGATTGCGGTGAGCAGCAGCAGCCGCATCGCCAGAGCAAGGCCGATTCCCGTGCGTCTGGCACGCTGGCGGGTGTTTTCAGGCAGTTTGTTCGACAGCACCGCGATGAAGATCAGATTGTCGATACCGAGCACGATCTCCATCACCACCAAGGTGGCGAGCGCCGCCCAGGCAGCCGGATCGGCGAGGAGCGCGAGAGCGGACATGCCCCACGCTGTGCCGTCCGCGCCACAGTGTTGCAAGCATCTCGTGCGGGTCGCGCCCCAATTTCGACGAATTTGTTTTCAGCGCAGACCATTTTAGGTTAGGTAGGTTCGTGGCGCGATTGGTTTGGTGCCCAAAGACCTGCGTTTTTCGTCCGGCGCACGGTTTCTTGGATGGTGATTTCGGACGAGCCGGGAAGACGAACAGGGCATGAGTTTCGATAAAGGACGCCGCGGAGAGCGCGGTGGGCGCGGACGCGACAAGCGCGATGGTTTCGGCGGCGACGAGTTCGGCGGCGGCAGCAGCTTCGGCGGCGGCGGTGACCGGTTCGGCGGCGGCGGCGATCGCTTCGGCGGCGGTGGCGGCGGCGGTGATCGCTTCGGCGGCGGCGGCGGCGGCGGTGGCTTCCGCAGCGGCGGTGGCGGCGGCTTCGGCGGCGGTGGCGGCGGCTTCGGCGGCGGCGGCGGCGGCGGTGGTCGCGGCATGCCCCCCCAGGTTGTCGGCGAAGGCACCGGCACCGTAAAGTTCTTCAACGGTCAGAAGGGCTTCGGCTTCGTCGTTCGCGATGACGGCGGCGAGGATGTGTTCGTGCATATCTCGGCAGTCGAGCAGGCCGGCCTGACCGGTCTTGCGGAAGGCCAGCAGCTCGGCTTCACGCTCGTGGATCGTGGCGGCCGTATCTCGGCAACCGATCTCAAGATCGAGGGCGAACCGCTCCCCGTCACCGATCGCGGCCCGCCGCGTGAGCGTGATGCGGCTCCGGGTGGCCCGCGTGGCGCGGCTCCCGGTGGCGCCGGTGGCCCGCAGCGTCAGCTGACTGGCGAGAAGTCGACCGGTACGGTTAAGTTCTTCAACGCAATGAAGGGCTTCGGCTTCATTCAGCGCGACGATGGCCAGCCTGACGCGTTCGTCCACATCTCGGCCGTCGAGCGCGGCGGAATGTCGACGCTCAACGAGGGCGACCGGCTCGAGTTCGAGCTCGAGGTCGATCGTCGCGGCAAATATGCAGCGGTGAACCTCACCTCGATCGCCTGACCTTTTCGGTCAGTCGAAAAAATCAAGACCCGGCGTGCTTTAGGGCGTGCCGGGTTTTTGTATGTTGGCTTGGGCGCAAGCAATCCCGATATTGGCGCTAGGATTTCACGGGAGCCGATCATGATCCGCCGCGCCTTTGCCACTGCCGCCTTGTTGCTCGCCGCCCCTGCCTTCGCGGCACCCGCGCCGCACATGCCGATCACCAGCTTCGAGCAACTCGCCAAGCCGCTGCCGCTGCCTTATGACGAGCAGGCCAGTGCCAAGGCCGCCGTCGCTGCCGCAAAGGCGCGCGCGAAGGCCGGCCACAAGCTGCTCATCATCGATCTCGGCGGCAACTGGTGCCTCGACTGCCGCATCCTCGCCGGCACGATGGACGTGCCGACGCTCAAGACGTGGCTCGCGCGGCATTATGAGATCGTCACGGTCGATGTCGGCCGCTTCGACAAGAACCTCGATATCCCCGCGCATTACGGCATCACCGATCGTCTGAAGGGTGTGCCGAGCCTGCTGGTGGTGGACCCGAAGACCGACAAGCTGCTCAACGCCGGCCGCACTGCCGCGCTGGCCGACGCGCGCTCGATGAATCCGCAGGGCCTCGCCGACTGGCTGGCGAGCTGGACCCGTTGAGACGGATCGACCTAAGCGGCTGAACTTTACGCGCCCACGACTTGGGGCGTGAGCCAGCATCACGTGATGAGCTTGCGCAACCCCGCCACGGTGTCCGCCTCGGCCGCCGGCTTGTCGGTGCGGATCCGGGCGATGCGCGGAAATCGCATCGCCACGCCCGATTTGTGCCGCTTCGATTCGTGGATCGAATCGAACGCAATTTCCAGCACCATCGTCTTCTCGACCTCACGCACCGGGCCGAACCGGGCCGTGGTATGGGCGCGCACGAAACGGTCGAGCATCTTCATCTCCTCATCGGTGATGCCCGAATAGGCCTTGCCTACCGGGAGCAACTCGCCGTCTTCGGTCCAGCAGCCGAAAGTGTAATCGGAGTAGAACGACGATCGCCGCCCGTTGCCGCGCTGCGCATACATCATCACGCAATCGGCGGTGAGTGGATCGCGTTTCCACTTGTACCACAGGCCGACTCGCCGCCCAGACACGTAAGCCGAATCGCGCCGCTTGAGCATAACACCCTCGATGGCGCCATCGCGCGCGCCGGCGCGAATCCCCTCCAGCGCAGTGAAATCCGGTGCGGCGATCACCGTGCTGACGTCGAAGCTGTCCGCCGGCAGCGTCTTTGCGAACGCTTCGAGCCGCGCGCGCCGTTCGGTCCACGGCCGGTCGCGCACATCCTCGGTGCCGTCGAACAGTATGTCGTACAGCCGCACGAACGCTGGCGATTCGGCCAGCATTTTCGCCGAGACGATCTTGCGCCCGAGTCGTTGTTGCAGCGCGTTAAAGCTGGCCGCGCCGCCTTCTTCAGTGGCGTGGCCCTGCGCATCGCCCTTCACCATCAACTCGCCGTCGAGCACGCCGGGCACGATGAAGGCACGCGCCACCTCGGGGAAACTGCGCGTGATGTCGTCGCCTGCGCGGCTGTAGAGCCGTGTTTCGCCCGCGACATGGACGATCTGGACGCGGATGCCGTCCCACTTCCACTCGGCGGCATAGTCGGCGAGATCGACGCGCCCGTCCTCGAGCGGATGCGCGAGCATGAACGGGCGAAACACCGGCGTGTCGGCAGCGGTTGGCTGCGCACCCTCGCCCTGCGCCCAGGCGAACAGCGTGGCGTAGGGCGGGTCGATCCCGTGCCAAAGCTCCTCGATCGCATCGATCTCGAGATCGAACGCCTGCGCCAGCGCGGTCTTGGCGAGCCGCCCCGACACACCGATGCGGAGCGCCCCCATCGCCATCTTGAGCAACGCGAATCGCTCGTTGGCATTGAGCCGGTCGAGCATCGCCGCCAAAGCCCCCGGCGCATCGGCGCGCGACAACGACCCGAGTCGCGTCACCACTTCCGAGAGTGACAGCGCCCCGGTGTCGCGCGGCGGCACGATCGGGTCCGGCCACAGCAAGGACACTGTCTCGGCGGTGTCGCCGACATAATCGCGGCTCATCGCGAACAGCACCGGGTCGACGCGTTCTTCAACCAGTGTGCGGATCAGCGCGGGCTTGATCGCGGGCAGATCGAGATCGCCGGTCAGCACTGCCATCGCCCAGCCGCGATCGGGATCGGGGGTGGCACGCAGATAATCGATGATCAGCTTGAGCTTCGCGTTGCGCGACCGCGTGTAGATCAGCGAATCAAGGAGGTGCGCGAAAGCTTGCATGACGGATCAACCCTGCGCGCGGTGCGCGGGTTCCGCCAGCGCTTTGCACCTGTTAGCAGGTGCAGCATGCGTCGCCTGCTCCTCGCCCTGTCGCTGCTCGTCGCCGTTGGCGTGGCGGTGGCGGCCTACGCCTTCGCCGAGGCCCGTAGTGACCCGGTGGTGCGACGCGCAACGATCGCGCTGCCGTTGTGGCCGGCCGGCGCGCGCCCGGTTCGCGTTGCGCTGCTCAGCGACATTCACCTTGGTTCGGCGGCGAGCGATGCAGCGCGACTGCGCCGCATCGTCGCACAGGTCGATGCGCTGCGGCCCGATCTGATCCTGATCGCGGGCGACTTCATTTTCGGGGAACGCGCGGACGGCGCGTCCCTGCACGGCCCGGCGATGATCGCGCCGCTGCGCGCGCTGCACGCCCCGCTCGGCGTGGTCGCGGTACTGGGCAACCATGATTATCACACCGGGGCTCACGTGGTGCGGGGACAGTTGCGGGCAGCGGGTATCCGCGTGTTGCGCAATCAGGCGGCACAGGTCGGGCCGCTGTCGATCGGCGGGATCGATGATTGGGTTACCGGCCATGCGAAGGTGGTGGCGACCACCAATCTGGCGCGCAAGACACCCGGCGCGCGCATATTGCTGACGCACTCGCCCGACGTGGCGCGCTTCCTCGCACCGGACATGACGCTGCTGCTCGCGGGGCACACGCATTGCGGGCAGATCGTGCTGCCACTGATCGGCCCCATCGCGGAGGTTTCCGCGGCGCGGTACCGGTGCGGAATCGTGCGCGAAAAGACGCGCACGGTGTTCGTGACCGCCGGCATCGGCATCAGCGGCGTGCCGTTCCGGCTCGGCGCGCCGCCTGATCTGTGGCTGCTGACGCTGGGGCCGAAAGCGGCGCGGTAACCGCCAGGCGGCACCGCGCCGTAACGGGTCAGGCGTTGCGGCTGGCTTCGAACAGGAACCAGGCGCGCTCCTCGGCCTGATCGGTCCAGTCGTCGAGGATGCCGCTGGTCGCATTGTCCTTCGCCTCGTCGACGATGTCCTTGGCTTCACGCAGCTTCTCGACGAGCTTGAGGTTGTCCTCGCGCAGTTCGATCAGCATCCGTGCGGCCGGTACGAACTCCTCGTCATTGTCTTCGATCGACTGATGGCGCGAAATGTCGCCGATCGAACGCAGCGTGGTGTTGCCGGTCTTGCGCACGCGTTCGGCGATCGCGTCGGTCGTGCCGAGGATCTGCGCCGCCTGATCGTCGAGCATCAGGTGGTAATCGCGGAAGTGCGGGCCGGACACGTGCCAGTGGAAGTTCTTGGTCTTCAGATACAGCGCGAACGAGTCGGCGAGGATACCATTCAGTGCTTCCGCAACCGTCTTGGCGGCATTGCTCTTGATATCGGTCGGGGTTTTCAGCGCTTCGTCGGTCACGGGCAGCTCCTGCAAGTTGATGATCGTTGCGATAACGGTTCGATAGCGCAAATGCTCCGTCGATGTCGCCGCAAGTTTGCGATCGCCGTGATCGAGCGGCTAGATCAGTCGCAGCGCCGACAGGCCAGAGACGACACCAACCGCACACAGCAACAACCCGGTGCCGAGACGGATGGCGCGAATCGGCAACCTCGCCCGCACGCCCTCACCCGCCAGCACGGCGGCGGCGTTGACGAGGCCAGCGCCAAGCGTCGCGCCGACCGCCGCCAGCACCGGCGCATCGCTGCGCGCGGCAAAGGCGAGCGTGGCGAACTGCGTGCGATCGCCGAACGCGAGAATGCCCATGCCGAGCAGGCTGGTCGCAAACGCACCGATCCGCCATTTCACCAGCCGGTCTGGCGGCTTGAGGCGCCCGAACGCGCCCGCGCCCGCCGAGATCAGCGCCATCGCCAGCAGCAGCGCGCGCGCGTTCGGCGTCAGATGCGTCGCGACGATACCGCCGCCATAGCCGGCAATGCCGTTGCCGATCGCCAGCGCGATCAGGCTCGCGACGATCACCGTGCCGCGCCGTTCGAATCGGTCGCCCAGGATCGCGGCGAGCCACGGCGTGCGGTCCCCCGCTTCGATCAGGATCGCGGCGACGAACGCCGCCATCAATGCGTCCATGCGCGGCTCAGCCGTGGATCGTCGGGGTCATCATGCCTGCCTGGCTGCACCGCACAGGGTGTCGGTGGCGTTAACGCACCCGCACATGCTTGACATTTTACCGACGCTCCGCCATCGGGCTTCGCCTGAGGGGCGGCCCACATGCGGCCGCCTTTGATCGTTTTATCGTATTTGCAGGATTAGGGCTCATGGCCAAGCCGACCACCGTCAAGATCAAGCTCATCAGCTCGGCTGACACCGGCTTCTTCTACGTCACGAAGAAGAACCCGCGCACCAAGACCGAGAAGCTCAGCTTCAAGAAGTACGATCCCGTCGTGCGCAAGCATGTCGACTTCAAGGAAGCCAAGATCAAGTAATCGCGCGGGCGGCCTGTCGCCGCCCTGCGATCGGCTTCGATTGCGAGCCGCGGAGGCCTCTCCGCGGCTTTCTTCGTGTGCGCTTACGGTGCGATCAGCGCGTTGACCGCCTCGACGAATCGCATCAGCGAGATTGGCTTGGAGATGTAGGCGTCCGCACCGGCGCTGCGAATCCGCTCCTCATCCTCGCGGCCGGCATAGGCGGTCACCGCCATGATCGGGATTTCGCGCAGCGCCTCGTCGGCCTTTAGCTGGGTGATGATCTCGAACCCGCTGACGTGCGGCAACTGAATATCGGTGATGATGAGATCGGGCGCGAACTCGCGCGCGCACGCCACCGCCTCGCGCCCGTCGCGCAGGCCCTCCGTCACGAAGTCGTGGGCGCGCAGCAGATCGCAGAAAAGTTTCAGGTTGAGTTCGTTGTCCTCGACAACGAGCACCCTTTTTGCCACGTCCCAGCCCACCTCAACCCGAATTGAAAGCGCTGGTTACGCAATGCGCGCGCCCGACACAAACCCTGACGCCACCCAATTGGCGCTGCAAGCGCTGGTGTGGACGCTTGCCGAGCCCGATCGCGCGCAGCGGCTGCTCGATACTACCGGTCTGATGCCCGACGATCTGCGCGCCCGCGCTGGCGAACCCGCCGTGCTGGCGGCGGCGCTCGGCTTTCTGGAGGCACACGAGCCGGACCTGATCGCCTGCGCAGAGGGACTTGGCGTAAAGCCGGAGGCGATCGTCGCCGCGCACGCCGAACTCGAAGGCGGGTGGTTCGAGGCATGAGTCGCCCGCTGCTCATCACCGATTGCGACGAGGTGTTGCTGCACATGGTGCGGCATTTCGGCGTGTGGCTACGCGAATCGCATGACGTGGACTTCGACTACCGCGGGCCGGACATGTTCAACGCGATGACCCGCGCAAATGGCGAACGCCCCAGCACGGAGGAAATGTGGGGCTTTCTCGGCGGCTTCTTCCCCGCCGAAATGGAGCGGCAGACGCTGGTGCCCCACGCCCGCGAGGCACTTGCCGCGCTGAGCGAGGTCGCCGATATCGTCGTGCTCACCAATTTGCAGGATCACGTCCGCGAGGCGCGGATCGAACAGCTTGACCGGTTCGGCATCCGCCACCGCGTAGTAACCAACCAGGGCGGCAAGGGCGATCCGGTCGGGCGGCTGGTCGCCGAATATGGCGCGAGCGTCGCGGTGTTCGTCGACGATCTCGCCGTGCATCACGAATCGGTCGCCAAGCAGGCGCCGCACGTCCACCGGCTGCACATGATCTCCGAACCCGATCTCGCACCCAACGTGCCGCCCGCGCCGTTCGCGCACGCCCGTATCGACGACTGGGGGCAAGCGCAGGCGTGGATCGCCGACCGCTTCGCCGCCGGCCTGCCCGCTTCCTGACCTGAAAGAGACCGACATGACCGATCGTATCGACCGCAAGCTCGCCGAACTGAACCTCACCCTGCCGGCCGCCGCCGCCCCGGTCGCCGCCTATGTGCCCACGGTCGAGGCGGGCGGGATGCTCCACATTTCCGGACAGTTGCCGTTCGACAACGGCACGCTGATGACCGGCCGGCTCGGCGAGGATCGCGACGCGGCCTATGGCGCGGACGCCGCGCAGAAGTGCGCGCTGATGCTGGTCGCGCAGATCAAGGCTGCGCTCGGCGGGCTGCACCGCGTCGAGCGGATCGTGAAGCTCGGCGTGTTCGTCAATTCGGCGGCCGATTTCACCGATCAGCCCAAGGTTGCCAATGGCGCGTCCGACCTGATGGTCGCGCTGTTCGGTGAAGCCGGCAAACACGCCCGCAGCGCGGTCGGCGTGCCGGTCCTGCCGCTCGGCGCGGTGGTCGAGGTCGATGCGATCGTGAAGCTTACCGACTGATCGAACGGGGTCGCCCCGGCACAAACCGGGGCGATCCGCCTACTTGGCCTCGGCGAGCATGACCTGCGCACTCGGCGTGGTCCAGTCCATGCCGCCGACCATGCGCCACACCTCATGGCCGGTCGAATCGTACAGGATGCTGGTCGGCAGGCTGGCGTTGAAGGCGATGCTCAGGCCCACCTTGGTATCGAGGTAGGGTTCGAGGTGGCGGAAGCCGTTCTTGGCGAAGAACGCGCTTACCGAAGCACGATCCTTGTCCTGGCTGATCGCCGCGACGCGCATGCCCGCCGCCGCCTTGTCGAGCGTCGGCATCTCCGCCACGCACGGGCCGCACCACGTCGCCCACAGGTTCACCAGCACCGGCTTGCCCTTGAACGACGCGATCGTCATCGGCGTGTCGTGCGCATCGACGAAGCTCACCGCCGGTGCGGCTTCGCCCTTGTGGCTGCGGTCGATCGTGCCGATCGTGTCGACCGGCACCTTTTCACCCTCTTTGGGCGCGGACGTCGTGTTGTCGGCGGCGCCGGGCCGCGCGGCGGCGGGCAGCGACGCGGGCGTAGCGGACGGGTCCGCCGTCGGGACGGCTTGCCCCCGGGTGGAGTCTTGCTTATCGCCGCAACCGGCCAGGCCAAGCAGCGCCATCATTGGGAGCAGCACGATCGTCGAGCGGAAAGACATGAAGGACGCATCCAATGCGATGTGGGGCGGCCGTTTCGCGGAAGGCCCGGCTGCGGTCATGCGCGAGATAAATGCCTCGATCCCATTCGACAAGCGATTGTGGCGTCAGGATCTCGCCGGATCGAAGGCGCATGTCGCGATGCTCGGGCAAACCGGCATCGTCGCGGCGGAGGATGCCGCCACGATCGCAGCCGGTCTCGACACCGTCGCCGCGCATTACGAGGCGAACGGCGTTGCCGAGGACATGGTCCTCGAAGACATCCACATGCAGAGCGAGGCGCGGCTCGCCGACGCGATCGGCCCGGTCGCCGGCCGGCTCCACACCGCGCGTTCGCGCAACGATCAGGTCGCGACCGATTTCCGGCTGTGGGTGCGTGACGCGATCGACCAGGTCGATGCCGCGCTGAAGGGCTTCCAGCTGGCGCTCCTCGCCCGCGCGGAGGAGCATGCCGACAGCGTGATGCCCGGCTTCACCCATCTGCAAAGCGCGCAGCCGGTCACGCTCGGCCATCACCTGATGGCGTATTTCGAGATGACCGCGCGCGACCGCAGCCGCTTCGCCGATGCGCGCGCACGCGGCAACCGCAGCCCGCTCGGCTCGGCGGCGCTGGCCGGCACCGGCTTCCCGATCGACCGCGAGATGACCGCGCAGGCACTGGGCTTCGACGGACCGACGCGCAACTCGCTCGACGCGGTGTCCGACCGCGACTTTGCGATCGAATATCTCACCGCCGCCGCGCAAGTCTCGCTGCACCTGTCGCGATTGGCCGAGGAGTTCATCCTGTGGGCGTCGCAGCCGTTCGGCTTCGTCTCGCTATCGGATCAATGGTCTACGGGCTCGTCGATCATGCCGCAGAAGCGCAATCCCGATGCCGCCGAACTGGTGCGCGGGCACAGCGGGCGGATCATCGGCTGCCTGACCGCGCTGATGGTGACGATGAAGGGCCTGCCGCTGGCGTATTCGAAGGACATGCAGGACGACAAGCCGCCGGTGTTCGAGGCGCACGATCTGCTCGGCCTGTCGATCGCGGCGATGACCGGGATGGTCGAAAGCGCGACGTTCCGCACGCCCCGGATGCGCGCCGCCGCCGAAGCCGGCTTCTCCACCGCTACCGATCTAGCCGACTGGCTGGTGCGCGAGGGCGGCATCCCGTTCCGCGAGGCGCATCATATCACCGGCCGCGCGGTGAAGCTGGCCGAAGAACGCGGTATCGCGCTCGCCGCCATCCCGCTCGACGACCTCAAGGCGATCGACCCCCGCATCGATGATCGCGTGTACGGCGTGCTGTCGGTGGATGCGTCTGTCGCCAGCCGCACCAGCTTCGGCGGCACGGCACCCGCGCGCGTCCGCGCGGCGATCGCCGCAGCCCGGGAGAATTTGGCATGAAGCGGCTGGTCGTTCTCGCGGTGCTGGTAACGCTCGGCGGCTGCGGTGCCGCCAACGATCTGCGCCCGACCAGCACGCAGAAGCCACTCGTCACACCCTATGGTGCGCGCACCGCGCCGACCGCGACGCAGATGCTCACCCCGTCGAGCCAGGAACGCCCCGAACGCAGCGACGAACTGCTCAAGAAATCCGACACCCGCCGCGGCGACGAGTTCGACCTTCCACCCCACAACTGAACGGCACACTTCGATGGATCATTTCGCGCTGGTCGATGGCGCCCTGCATTGTGAAGGCGTGCCGCTGGAACGCATCGCGGCTGAGGTCGGCACCCCTGTCTATGTCTATTCGGCGGCGACCTTTACGCGCCATGCCGAGGTGTTCCGCGCAGGGCTAGCAGGCGTGAAGCGCAAGCACCTCGCCTATGCGATCAAGGCCAATCCCAATCTCGCGGTGCTGCGGTTGCTCGCCAACGCCGGCTATGGCGCGGACGTGGTGTCTGGCGGTGAACTCGCGCGGGCGATCGCGGCGGGCATCCCGGCGTCGGACATCGTGTTCTCCGGCGTCGGCAAGACCGTCGGCGAACTGACCGAGGCGCTCGACGTTGGTCTTGGCCAGTTCAACCTGGAACTTGAGGAAGAGGGCGTCGTCCTCGCGCAGATCGCCGCCGCCGGCGGCACGGTCGCGCAAGCCGTGCTGCGCGTGAACCCGGATGTCGACGCCGGCACGCACGCCAAGATCTCCACCGGCAAGGCGGAGAACAAGTTCGGCGTGCCGATCAGCGAGGCGCGCGCGATCTTCGACCGGCTGGCCGGCCTGCCGGGCCTGAACCTGCGCGGCGTGGCGATCCATATCGGCAGCCAGTTGTCCGACCTTGCCCCGCTGGAGGCTGCCTATCGGCGCATTGGCCAGTTGGTGGCGGAGCTGCGCGGCGCCGGGCACGCCATCACCCATGTCGATCTCGGCGGTGGTCTCGGCGTGCCGTACAAGGCGGGCGACGTGTTCCCCAGCCCCGAGGCGTACGGCGCGATGGTGGCGCGCGTCACCGATGGCTGGGACGCGACGCTGATGTTCGAACCCGGCCGCGTGATCGCCGGCAATTCGGGCGTGCTGCTCACCAAGGTGATCTGGGTGAAGCCCGGCGTCACCAATCCGTACGTGATCGTCGATGCCGCGATGAACGACCTCGCCCGCCCCGCGATGTACGACGCATGGCACGATTTCGAGGCTGTCCGCCCGACCGGCAAGCGCATGACCGCCAACATCGCCGGCCCGGTATGCGAAAGCGGCGACACCTTCGCGATGGCGCGCGACATCGACGCGGTAAAGTCGGGCGATCTCGCAATCTTCCGCACCGCCGGTGCGTATGGCGCGACGATGGCGAGCACCTACAACAGCCGCGCTTTGGTGCCCGAGGTGCTGGTCAGCGGCGATCGCTATGCGGTGGTGGCGGACCGTATCCAGCCCGAGACGATCCTCGCCGCCGAACGCCTGCCGGAGTGGCTCACCGCGTGACGCTCGCCAGCCTGCCGATCTTCGTCGCGGCGCGGGGTCGCGCGGTGATGCTGGTGGGGAGCGGCGAACCGGCGGCGGCCAAACGCCGCCTGCTGGAGCGCGCCGGTGCGGTGCTGGTCGGCGAGGACGACAGCGCCGCGCTCGCGATCGTCGCGATCGAGGATGATACGGAGGCGCATGCGACGGTCGCGCGGCTGAAGGCGCGCGGCATCCTCGTCAACGCGGTCGACCGCCCGGCACTGTGCGATTTCACCCTGCCCGCCATCGTCGATCGCTCGCCGGTGATCGTCGCGATCGGCACCGGCGGCGTCTCGGCGGGACTCGCTGCGGCATTGCGCCAGCGGCTCGAGGCGCTGCTGCCGCCGACGCTCGGGCGGCTCGCCGAGGCGCTGTTTGCCGCCCGCGCCGCGATCCGCGTGCGCTTCCCGGATGCGGGCGCTCGCCGCATGGCACTCGGTGCGGCCTTTGCGCAAGGTGGCGCGCTCGATCCGTTTGCGGCGACCGCGGGCGTGGACGCTTGGCTCGATCAGGCGGCAGAGGCCAGCGGGGGCACCGTGCACATCCGGCTGCGCTCGGATGATCCCGACGACCTGACGTTACGCGAGGCGCGCTGGCTCGCGCAGGCGGAGCGGGTGGTGGCGGACGGCTCCGTGCCCGAGGCCATCCTCGCCCGCGCGCGCGCCGATGCGTCGAGAATGGACGCGCCGCCCGCCGACGGTCAACCCGGGCTGACGGTGGTCGTCACGCGTTAGCGCGCGTTATTGCGCGCGCACCGTTCGCCACGCTTCGCCGATTTCTTCCATCGTATCGGCCACGCTTCGGAACGGCGCGGGATCGAGGCCGATGCTCGCGTCGATGATCGTCTTGCGCGCGCCGGCGTAAACCCGCGCGAGCGTCCTGGCGACGTCGCCGCCAGCGTCAAAATCCAGCCCCGCCTCCAGCGCGAACAGGATCGCGGTGGCCTGCGTCACCTTGCGGCTGCGCATCTCCAGATTGCGCGCCTCGACCGCCCACGCGACGCTGCGAAGCGCGCGCACCAGTTCTTCGTACAGCAACTGCACCAATGCCGGGCCGTCTGCGCCCCCGGCGCGGCCGACCACGTCGATCTGGCGGTACATCGCCTCGGGGTCGCGCCCCAATGTCGTCGCGTACATCATCCGTTGCTCTGCGCATTCCACGCCGCGATCTGCGCGGTGAGGAAGGTCTGGGTGGATTTGTACGCGGCGACCTTCGAATCCATCGCGGCGAATTGCTGGGTCAGGCGGGTCTTCATCGTCGCCGCGTCGGTGGTCGCCTGCGTCTCGGCGGTGGTGACCGTCGTCTTGGCGGCGGTATAGGTCTTGGTGCTGGCGGCGAGACCGTAGACACTGCTCTGCGCACCAAGCGAGATCGACTGGAACGCGGCGTTCAGGCCATCGCCGCTCGACAACACGCCGGTCGAGAACATCGCCTCGACCGCATCGGGATAGTTGGTCATCGCGGTGGAAAGCTGCGTGGTGTCGAGCGTCAGCGAACCGTCGCGATTAGTGGCGACGCCGAGTTCGGCAAGCGTCGTCGGCGTGCCCGCTGCCTGGTTACGGAGCATCGGCAGCAGCGTCAGGCCCCGCAGCGACTGCCACAGCGCATTGGTGGCGGTG
>Ga0265798_10005396_pt1 | contig 17211 bp, 15 predicted proteins | sample P3T30metagenome_FD_192430 | JGI IMG/M metagenome (GOLD analysis project Ga0265798, IMG submission 192430) | Plant litter microbial communities from East Loma Ridge, Irvine, California - P3 T30 | ecosystem: Environmental > Terrestrial > Plant litter > Unclassified | place: USA: California... | reverse complement strand
GACGGGGAGGGCTATGAGGAAATCGCCATTGGCGAGCACATGTGGGCCCAGGCTTTGCAAACCTATCAATACCTTCGCCAGCGCGTGGCCAGCGGGCAAATTGCCCTGCCGGAACGCGCCAGAAAGCCATCAAGCTTCGGGCACCTGAAAAACCAGAGCGTGACTTCGTGATCTGCCGTTTCCCTCAATCTGGAATGAATACTATGCAAAACACCACGCTTTCGCGCTTTGCCGCTTCGATTCTCGGCCTGGCCCTGTTTGCCGGTGCCGCTCATGCAGCGCCTACGGCAACACCCGGCACGCTCAAGGTCGGCATGGAGATTTCCTACCCTCCGTTCGAGTCCTACGACGGCGACAAGGTGGTCGGTTTCGACCCGGATGTCTCCGCTGCGCTGGCCAAACAGCTGGGCGGTCTGAAAGTGGAGTTCGTCGACACGCGCTTTCCGAACCTGATTCTGGGCCTGAACGCCAACCGCTTCGACACCATCATTTCGGGCATGTACATCACTGACGAGCGCACCAAACAGGCCGAAGCGATTCCTTACGCCCAGGTCGGTGCCGCGATCATGGTCCGCAGCGACAACACGACCAAGCCGCAGCAACCTGAAGACCTGTGCGGCATGAAAGTCGGCCTGCAACAGGGCACCAACTGGATCAACCAGCTCAAGGCCGTGTCCGCCGATTACTGCGCCAAACAGAACAAGGGCGAGATCGCCATCAGCGAATTTCCGACCACTGCCGAGGCGTCCCAGGCACTGATGTCCGGCAACATTCAGGCGCACCTGGAAATCTCCGCCGCAGCCCAGATGATCATCGACAAGGCCCGCGGCCGTATTGTGATCAGCTCGCAAAAAGCGCTGTACCCGATGACGCTGGGCATCTACGTGAAGAAGGGTAATACCGAACTGGCGGAGCAGATGCGCAGTGCGGTGGACGCGTGGAAAAAAAGCAGCGAGTACAGCGAGATTCTCAAGAAGTACAACCTTGAGCCTGCGTGAGCAGAGGGTGCTGTGCTCCTGAAACGACCAGGACGCACAGCGGATTGTGGGAGGCGGCTTGCCGGCGATGCGATGTTGAAGACAACTCTGCAGTGACTGGACTGACGCCATCGCCGGCAAGCCGCCTCCCACAGGAGATGCGTTTGTTCCATGAATTACGCATTGTCAGCTGAGCAGCAATCTTGCGCTCGACGCGACATTCGCTCTCCAACGCCACAGCTACACCGGCCATCACCTTCACCCGCTGCACCGAGGTCAACATGGCATTCGATTGGGCTTATTTCTTCTCGCTGTTTTCGTTTTCCGCTTTCTGGAAAGCCTGCGTCACGGTGGTTCAGTTGAGCACCCTGGCATGGACGCTCGGGCTTGCGCTGGGCTTTGTGCTGGCCAGCGCCAAGCTGTCCAGCCACGCCTGGCTTCGCCTACCCGCCAACTTTTATGTGTGGCTGTTTCGCAGCATCCCTTTACTGGTGCTGCTGGTGTTCGTCTACAACCTGCCGCAGCTGTTCCCATCGACCGGCAGCGTCTTGTCGCAGCCATTCTATTCAGGGCTTATCGCGCTGGTGCTGACCGAAACCGCGTACATGGCCGAGATCCATCGCGGCGGACTGCTGTCGGTGCTCAAGGGCCAGCGTGAAGCGGCCAAGGCTCTGGGTATTCGCGGGCTCGGCGCTCAGCGGCTGGTGATCATTCCGCAGGCGATCCGTATCGCCTTGCCGACGCTGACCAACGAATACGTCACCATCGTCAAACTCACCTCACTGGTGTCGGTCATTTCCCTGAATGAATTGCTGCTGGTGGGCCAGCGCCTCTATGCGCAGAACTTCCTGGTGCTGGAGACCCTCGCCGCAGTGGCCGTGTATTACGTGCTGATCGTCACCGTGTTCGGCTGGCTGTTGCAGTGGGCCGAGCGGCACCTTGATCTGTCTCGCAAGAACGCCCAGACGCTGGACGACAGCCAGGCGGCCGCGCTGCGTCAACCGGCCGCGAAGGGCAAGCCTGCGGTTCAGAAAGTACCCGGACAACCGGATGCGCTGTTGCTGCGCAGCATTCACAAGCGCTATGGCAATCACGAAGTGCTCAAAGGCATTGATCTGACCGTACGCCCGGGTGAAGTGATTTCCATCATCGGGCCGTCAGGCTCCGGCAAGACTTCACTGATTCGTACGGTCAACAATCTGGAAAGCATCGACAAGGGCGAAATCGTGCTGTTCGGCAATGACTTCATCGCCGCTGGCGAGCACCCCGACTCCCCGGTAATCCGTCAGGGCATTCGGCGCATCGGCATGGTGTTCCAGAACTTCAACCTGTTTCCGCACCGCACCATCCTCGACAACGTGATTCTGGCCCCGCGTTACCACGGGCTCGCCAGCTCCAGTGAACTGCGCCGCAAAGGCCATGCGTTGCTCGACCGGGTAGGCTTGCTGGCCCACGCCGACAAGTACCCGCATCAATTGTCGGGCGGTCAGCAACAGCGGGTCGCCATTGCCCGCGCTCTGGCGATGGAGCCGGACATCATGCTGTTCGACGAACCGACCTCGGCACTCGATCCGGAGCTGGTGGGCGATGTGCTCAATGTCATTCGTGACCTGGCGGAAGAGGGCATGACCATGTTGATCGTCACCCACGAGATGGATTTCGCCCTATCGATTTCCGACCGCATTGTGTTCATGGAAAACGGTCATGTGGCCGCCGACGCCTCGCCCGCCGAGATCCGCAGCGACGGCCATGAACGGGTACGCCGCTTCATTGGCCTGGAACAGGAGGCGATGGCATGACCACCTGTGGCGAGTTTCTAGTCAAACAGCTTCAAGCCTGGGAAGTCGACACTGTGTTCGGCATTCCCGGCGTGCACACCGTCGAGCTGTATCGCGGACTGCCCGCCAGCAGCATTCGCCACATCACCCCGCGTCATGAACAGGGTGCAGGGTTCATGGCCGACGGTTATGCGCGGGTCAGTGGCAAGCCCGGCGTCTGTTTCATTATCACCGGGCCGGGCATGACCAACATCCTGACCGCGATGGGCCAGGCCTACGCCGATTCGATTCCGATGCTGGTGATCTCCAGCGTCAACGAGCGCGTCCGATTGGGGACGGGCAACGGCTACCTGCACGAACTGCCGGATCAGCGCGCCATGGTGGCGGGTGTCAGCGCGTTCAGCCATAGGCTGATGGACGTCGATGAACTGCCTGACGTTCTGAACAGGGCGTTTGCGGTGTTCGACAGCCAGCGACCGCGACCGGTGCACATCGAATTGCCGCTGGACATCATCACCGCAGCTGCTGATCACTTGCAGGTGCGCCCGCGCAAAGTGGTTGCTCGCCCAGCGCCTGACCCGGCAGCGATTCATGAAGTTGCCGAACGTCTTCAGAAGGCCCAAAAGCCGCTGCTGTTGCTGGGCGGCGGCTGTGTGGATGCGGCAATCGAGGCGAGCGAACTGGCCATACGTCTCGACGCCCCGACGGCGCTGACCATCAATGCCAAGGGATTGCTGGCGAGCGATCATCCGTTGTTGATCGGCAGCAACCAGTCACTGGTTCCGGTGAGGCAGTTGGCGCTGGACGCCGATGTGGTGCTGGCCATCGGCACGGAGCTGGGCGAAACCGATTACGACGTGGTGTTCGACGGCAACTTCCGGATTGGCGGCGAGCTGATTCGCATCGATATCGATGCCACGCAACTGACCCGCAACCATCCGCCGAGCCTATCGATTGTCAGTGATGCGCGACTGGCCATGAAGGCGCTGCTGGACGCCTTGCCGTCCCGGATTCCCCGTATCGACAGCCCAGGCGCACAACAGGCGACGCAGGTTCGAAAACAACTGGTTGAGGACTTCAGCAGTTGGGCGCATTACCGGCGATTGTTCGACTGCATCCTTGAAGTGCTGCCTGACGCACGCTTTGTCGGTGATTCGACCCAGACCGTCTACAGCGGCAATCATCTGGTCGACCTCGACAGCCCACGGCGCTGGTTCAACGCATCGACCGGCTACGGCACGCTGGGTTACGGCCTGCCCGCCGCCATCGGCGCAAAGCTGGCTGACCCGACGGTGCCTGTGATCAGCCTGATGGGTGACGGCGGCATTCAGTTCACGCTGCCGGAACTGGCCAGCGCCGTGGAAGCGCGAGTCGGGATTATCGTGCTGCTGTGGAATAACCAGGGCTACGGCGAGATCAAGCGCTATATGGAACTGCGCGACATCACACCGCTGGGCGTGGACATCTATACCCCGGATTTTGTGGCCATCGCCCGAGGCTTTGGCTGCCTGGCCGAACGTGCCCTCGACCACGCGCACCTGCAAACGCTATTGCGCGAAGCTCCTGGCGACCGGCCGTTGATCATCGAGGTCAACGAAGCGCCGCCGTTTGCCCCCTGAACCCCGAAAGCCGGACCTTTGCAATCCATTTTCAAGGAGCAGTGCCTGATGAATACCCCGCATTACATCAACGGTCAGTGGCAGGCAGGCGAGGGCAACGATGTCCTCACGGTCTACGATCCTTCCCTTGGCGAGCCATTCGCAGAGCTGGTGTCGGCGAGCCCTGCGCAGGTTGATCAGGCCGTGGCAGCCGCGCGTGCTGCGTTACCCGCCTGGAAGGCAACGACCATCACCCATCGGACCGCTATACTGCGCGGTTTTGCCGAGCACCTTGCCCAGCGGCGCTTAGCGTTGATCGAATTGCAGATGCGCAACAACGGCAAACCTCGTCATGAAGCCGAAGTGGATCTGGACGATGCGGTGGCGACGTTCAATTACTACGCCAATTTGATTGAAACCCAGTCCTCAAATCGCGATGTGCAGCTACCAGTGCCCGGTTTTACCTCTCGCACGCGTCTTGAAGCGGTGGGCGTGGTCGGACTGATCGTGCCGTGGAATTTTCCGCTGGTGACCAGCGCCTGGAAACTCGCCCCGGCCCTGGCAGCGGGTTGCACCGTGATCCTCAAACCCTCGGAAATAACCCCACTGGTCGAACTGGTGTATGCGCAGATCGCCGAACACGTGGGTTTGCCCACTGGCGTGCTGAACATCGTCAACGGCAAGGCAGATACCGGCGCGGCGCTGAGCGAACACGCGGGTCTGGACAAGTTGTCGTTCACCGGCAGCAACGCCGTGGGCGTTCAGGTGATGCGCAACTCGGCAGCGTACTGTCGGCCGGTCACGCTGGAGCTGGGCGGCAAATCGGCGTTCATCGTGTTCGACGATTGCGACCCGGATCAGGCTGTGGAGTGGATCGTTGCCGGTATCTGCTGGAACGCCGGGCAGATGTGCTCTGCCACCTCGCGGTTGCTGATTCAGGATGGCATCGCCGAGGCGCTGATTCCGCGCCTGCAGGCGGCTTTTCAGAACATGCGTGTGGGCAATCCGTTGATCGACGAAGTGGACATGGGTCCGCTGACCAGCCAGGCGCAGTGGCGAAAGGTCGACGAATATTTCGAAATCGCCGAACAAGAGGGACTGATGTGTCTGGCAGGCGGGAAAGTCGGCCAGCAAGGGCAGGGCTGGTTTGTCAGCCCTGCGCTGTACACCGACGTGCCGGAGAGCAGCCGTTTGTGGACCGAAGAGATCTTCGGCCCGGTGCTCTGCACCCGGCGTTTCAGCATTGAAGATGAAGCCATTGCGCTTGCCAACGACAGCCGTTTCGGTCTGGTCGCCACGGTGGCCAGCGCAGACATCCAGCGCGCCGAGCGAGTGGCCGATGCGCTGGAGGTCGGCCACGTCTGGATCAATTCGATCCAGGCCGTGTTCGTCGAAACGTCCTGGGGCGGCACCAAGGGCAGTGGCATCGGGCGTGAACTCGGGCCTTGGGGACTTGCGGCGTATCAGTCGGTCAAACATGTGACGCGGTGCGGATAAGTCGTCTGTTTCAAGAGAACCACGGCAGATGAATCAGCAGCAGTACTGTTCTTTCTGGGAGGCGATGATCTGCAATCCACCTTGCCATGCCAGCGCGACGATTCCACTGTCGTAGTCGTCGGCAAAGGTATCGCTGGTCTTCCTGCACGTATCAGGATCAGGCGTGACGATGTTCTGATTCATGCTTCTGATGGTGACGTGGATCTGACAGGCCCGTTCCAGCATGTAAACACTGTGGAAGGCTTCACCGATGGTACGTCCGCCGACGATGATTCCATGATTGCGCAACAGCATGGCGCTGGAATCCCCCAGGCTATCAAGCATGTTCTGCTGTTCCTGTTGCGTATCTATAAAAGAGCCGTAGGTGTGATAGGCGAGACGACCGTAAAACTTCATGGCGTGCTGGGACAGGGGCGGCAGGCCTTCCTCGAGTGTCGAGACGGCGATGCCTGCTGCGGTATGGGTGTGGATCACGCAGTTCATGTCAGGGCGGGCTGCATGAACCGCGGAGTGGATCACGGCACCGGCAACATTGAGCGTCTCCGAGCGGTCGCCCGATGGCACTGGTTCACCGTCAAAACCGACCTTGACCAGATCACTGGCACGCATTTTCTCGAACGGTACGCCGTATCGGTTGATGAGAAATACATCGGGCTGGCCGGGGATGCAGGCCGAGGCATGGGAGTCGACCAGGTCCGTCATGCGGTAATACGCCAGCAGTCGAAAAAGTGCTGCCAGATCACACCGGGTCGACCATTCCTGTGGAGACATACTTTCAAACGTTTTCATTGCGTCAGGCTCGTGATGGTGGTTGCTGCCCGCACCCTATGAAAAGACGATCAGGCTGCCTATTCACATTTTGTTATGTTGTGTATTGCATCAACCAATATGAGCCATAGCCCATGGGTTTCAGACCGAACAATCGGGTGAGTTCAAGCGAGCCTCGCTCTGTCAGTGAGCGTATGGACTGGAACCTGCTCAAGACATTCAGTGCCGTCGCCATCGAGAAAAGCATCAGCAAGGGGGCATCGCGGCTCAACTTGTCTCAGCCTGCTGTCAGCCAGGCCATCAAGCGTCTTGAAGAGCAGCTGGAAAGCACCTTGATCGAGCGGGACAGCCATCGATTTGAATTGACCGAAGCCGGCGTGTCGGTATTGAAAATCGCACTCGCAGCCAGGCAAAGCATTCGGGAAATCGATGAAGTTGTCGGCAGTGAAGCGGGGGCAGTCAAAGGCGTCATTCGCCTGCTGACTGTCAGCGGTGTCGAAAGTCCGGAGTACGATAGGGTTCTGAGGGACATGCACGCCACGTATCCCGGTATTAGCTTCAATATCGAAGTCGCTACGACGCAGGAAATCGTCAGTGCACTTCACCGAAATACAGCCTCGTTCGGCATAGGCATCAACCAGCCCGGGGAAGTTGATATCAAACAGTGCCAGTTGAGCCGTGAGCAGGTGTTTTTCTACTGCAGTCATGCTCATCCGCTGTTTCATGAGGAAACGGTGACGATCGAACACCTGAAGTCCGCACGATTCGTCAGCTTTTCCGGCGAGTCGCTGGGTGGCATGGTGTCTCCTTTGTCAGCGCATTACGGCAACCCGTACATCCGTCAGCAAATAGCTGCGTCATCCTCGAACACTGGAGAAGTGCTGCGCATGGTGCTGGCAGGCATAGGCATTGGCGCTCTTTCCGAGCACCTGTGCCGGGAGTACGAGGCGCAGAGTTTGCTGCGAAGACTGGTGCCTGAATCACGCGTATGCGAGGTGTCGGTCATGTTGATGTGGAGCGCCCATCAGGTCCGCAACCCGGCCGAAGAGATCTTTCTTGGCAGGATGCAGGCGGCTTTGGCATCTGGCTGACACCAGAAGATTGTCACGCAGGCTTGGTGATCCCGGTTTTCTCGCGTATCGCGTGACCTCTGCAGACCAGCACCAGAAGCGACCCCGCCGCAGCGGCGGCCATGTCCTTTTGCGCATCCCAGAAATCATCCTGCGCCCCCACGAATGCTGATCCACCCTGACCGAACGATGCGCCGCCGATCCATTCCATCAGCTCGTAAAGCATTGAAGTGGACAGCACCAGCGACCAGGCAATCAGTGACGCCCAGGCACCCTGAAGCCTGCATTTGACCGTCACGATTTCGCGCAAGGGCAGGGCGCCAAGCACCCCGTAGGCCAGATGCACAAAGCGGTCATATTGATTGCGTTGCCAACCGAACAACTGATCAAGGCTGACACCGGTCATCTTCAGGATGGCAGCGTCATAAGGCACCTGCGGATAGGTGAAGTGCGTGCCGACTTCATGCAGGCTCACGAAAGCCAGTACTAGTGCCCAAGACCGTATTGTCCAGTAAAACCTGTGACGACAGAACCAGAGCGCAGCAGCGCACAGGACCACCACGCTGTTTTCCATCAACCAAGTCTTTCGATCCAGCGGTGCCCAGCCCAGCAGTACAACAACAATCAGAAAAGCGGCCTGCAATGCCCGGATGACGTTTATTTCATGTTTACTCACTTGCGCATGCTCCTGCCTGTAATTGGCATTCTTTCCCGGGAAAGAACTCACAGCTTTTAGTCATGGGTGACCCCGGCAAATTCGATTGAATTCAGATTTGGTAGACAGGTGTACTCACGCTGCAAGGCATGTCACATCACGCGTTGACGGAAAAGACTTGAAGGAAAGTGCAGCGCATCAACCCCTGGAAGAACTTAAACATTGGATCCGTCAGCGACCCTGAAGGGGTTTATCAGCCGCCATAGAATGATGATCGCTTTCTCTTTGCCGATCGCCAGATCAAAACAGGCCGGTCAATGACGTCCTCAATCTGTCATATCGTCTACGTACCGTAAAAATAGATGTAGCGAGCAGAGGTCACTGCGCCTTCAACTTACTTAAAGTCGAGAGAGCAGGGCGGATTCTCCGCTCCTGATAACTTAGATCAACAGCGGCATTTAGAACGCTCCTTTAAATGACTTTCTGATCATCGTCATGCCGCAGGAGTGTGCAGCCGCCATACACTCATCAACCGACCCGCGCGGAAACTTTTACTTATGAACGTACGTCACTTAATGATTTTGAGACTTTTACGGAAGTCACACTCATGACGGCGTCCTGGACAATGGCCCTTGCGACGAGTGCAATGTTGGGTTCAGGCTTGGCAATGGCTGCGTTTTTACCCATTAAAAATCCCAGCGTTATCGTGGTCCTGAAATTCGTCAAGCGTACAGACGGACCCGGTGTTCAGTTCGTCCCGGCCAGTTGCGTCGCGTGCGAACCGGTCACTGATGACTTGTGGAATGCCGACAATCCGCGCGAAACCATCATTGCACTCAAAGTGCCTCGATCACGCACGTTGGAACTGGCGTTCGACGTAGCGGTTGCGAATATCTCCCGTGTCATTCTGGAGGCGGGCGACATCGGGTTCCGGCTCGACGGCAAGCATCTGATCGTTGCTCTTCCACCACTCGCGGCAGACGCGATCACCGCCGCGCAGGTATCGACCCATATCGTCGAACCCGGCATGGTATTGCGCCTCGAGCACGCCGAGCCGGCACGCCGCGCCGGAGCTTACGCCCAGGGCGAGTTTCCTTCCCTTCAGCGTGCTGCGGCCAACGTATTGCAGTTCGCGCAGCGAGAAGTCCTGCGCGATCTGGATCTGGGCCGTTACGTGCAGCAGCACGGACTGGGTCAGATCCAGATCATGGGCTTCGATACCAATGCGCCGCACGGTCACGAAGACGCACCGCCTCACGTCCACATGCATTTGCGCTGGCCGGGCAATACCGGAACGCAAATCGCGCATTACTACATCGGCACGGACGGTCTGCTGACACACAATATCGTGGGCGTGAAGGGCAGCGATGCCCCTGAGCGGCGCTTCGAGCGCGGCGCTGCGTTCACCACCCTGGGCCCGGATGGTCAGCCGGTCTATACCCATCGAATCACGCCAAAGGGCTGGCTGCAGATCAGTCGTCCCGACGGTGCAACGTGCACGATCGAGCCCCTGGAACCCAAAGGATCAGGATTCGCGAACGGAGCCAGCATCACCTGCTCCGGCGGGTTCAGACACGTTCTCAGAGTCGATGATGACCTGCAGCAAGGGCGACTCAAGGTGAGTACCGACGATGTCGAGGAGATCTTTTCCTACGACTCGGATACCGGCGCCTTGACGTCCCCCACGCAACCACCTCCCGCACCACCCTCCGTGTATGTGGAAGCGATGACAGGCCAGAACCTGCCATCGGCACTGCCCGACTGATGTGGCACTCACCTGACGGAGATCAAGCTTATGTTACGTATGTCGAGATGGGTTTCAGTCTGTGCAAGTTCTGTTCTTTAAATGGATTACAAATGACGCACATGACGCATCCCGGGATACTATTAGCGACGAACCAGCAGCCACCATGAATTCGCTGAAAGATAGTGGGTGCCGAAACACCACGCTGTTTTCAACCGACTCACTAAAAACTTGCGTACGCTTTACTTTGGGAATTCAACAGATCGGCCAGGCGCGAACAAACTACGTGGTCGTAGACACAGCTTTTAACGTGCAAATCAACAAAGTAAACGTGCTTGGCGCACATTCGCCATCCGTCATAAAACCAAAATAAAACCATCACACATAGACATTCTTTGTGCTTGGCAACAGATGACGCGCAGCATACAAAAATAATACTAACAGGCCATCACGCACCCAGGATGAAACTTAATAGCAAGTTCCTGTCTCGTCACATTAACTACATAAAACCCATAGTAGCATCGCCCAACTTTTAAAAAGCGGCCCGCTCTTCGGTATTCCGCACTGAACTGGTGATGTTATGCCTGCGTTACTTTCCTCCAGACGTCCGCCGCAACAATTTCGCGAACACACGTCGGCACCGAACCTTGCAGCACCCTCATTCGACAGGCCCGCTGCGCCGTTGCCAGAAGTGGCGGTGCCACCGATCGGCAAACGTCACATTGCGCTGGTCTGCGTCATCGCGCTGAGCGCGCATGTGGGTGGATTTCTCTTGTTGCACAACCTGCCTGCGCAGCCGTTGCCGCCCATTACTCAACCGATGCCGATCGCCATGCAGATGGTCTCTGCGCCCAAACCGCCCGTGCCTTCGGCACCAGCGGAACCCGCGCCGCCTGTTGCACAACCGACGCCACCTCCGCCTCCGCCACTTCCGCCGCCGCCACCTGCGCCGGTAGAGGCACCCAAACCTGTGGCCCCCACGCCCAAGCCCGCGACACGACCGGTGCCTGCCAAGCCACAGGCCAAGCCGCAAGTGGCCGAAAAGCTAGTCGCGCCACCAACACCGCCGGCGCCTCAGAGCGTTGCAAAGGCAGCACCACCGGCGCCAGCTCCAACACCCAGCCCGGAGCCACGAACCACTGCGCCCATTGGCCGCGCCGGTTACCTGAACAACCCACCGCCGGTGTATCCGCCCGCCGCCGCGAAGCGCCATCAGCAGGGCACGACCCTGTTACGTGTGCATGTATTGGCCAGCGGCCATCCGGACCAGGTTGAAGTGGCGCAGACGAGCGGTTTCCCGGCACTCGACGACGCGGCAAAAGCGGCGGTGCGGCAATGGTCATTCACTCCTGCCAAGCGTGGCGACACTCCGGTCGATGGCTGGGTCAACGTTCCGCTTGCCTTCACTCTCGCTCCTTGAGGCTTCACTATGACAATCGACTATTCAACCCTGATCCAGCAAAGCTCCATGGGTATTCTGTTGCTGTTTTCACTGGCGACCTGGGCCGTGCTGTTGCTCAAGGCCTGGCAGCAGGGCAGCGCAAAACGCCAGAACAGGAACTACACCCAGGCGTTCTGGGCCGCGCAGGATTTTGATGCAGCGTTGCGCAGCGGCCCCGAGAAAAGCCAGTTGGCGCGTCTTGCGCAGGTAACGACCCGAGCGCTCTCCAATGGTCAGGACGGCCACGAGCCGACCGACAGCTGGAGTCGTCAGGAACTGCTCGAGCGCAGCCTGCATCAGCAGATTCACGGTGAACGACGCGCCCTGGAAAGCGGCATGATCGTGCTCGCGTCCATCGGCAGCACGGCACCGTTCATTGGCCTGTTCGGCACCGTGTTCGGCATCATCCATGCCCTGCAAGCCATCAGTACCGCCAAGTCAGCCAGCATTGCGATCGTGGCCGGGCCTATTGGCGAAGCCCTGATCGCCACCGGTGTCGGCATCGCCGTCGCTGTGCCTGCAGTGCTGGCCTACAACTTCCTGGGTCGTCGCGTGAAGCTCATGGTTGCCGATCTGGATGCGTTCGCGGTTGATCTGCTCAATCGCGCCCAGCGCCATGCCTTCCGATTGAAAGGTGAGCGTGACGGCGTTCGCAACCTCAGCGGGGTTGCATGACATGGCCTTTTCATCGAGCAATGACGACGACGCGATCAGCGATATCAACATCACGCCAATGGTCGACGTCATGCTGGTGCTGCTGGTGGTGTTCATCGTGACCGCGCCCTTATTGACCAACGCCATCCCGCTGAATCTGCCGCAAACCGTGTCCACTGCGCCGCTGGATGACGCCAAACCGGTTGCGATCAGTATCGACGCCACAGGCAGTCTGTTTGTCGATGGCGAGCCTCTGGTCGAGGAGCAACTGCCGGATGCCCTGCAAACCCTTCATACGCGAGACCCGGAGGTCGCGCTGACCCTGCGCGCCGATACGGCAACCGACTACGGACGAGTCGCCCGCGTACTGGCGGATGTGCAGCGCTCCGGCATCACACGGCTCGCGGTGATTACCGAAATCCCTTGAACCCAATCATCCCGGCCAGCCTTGACGCTGGCCAGAACCTGTCGACTCATTACGTCCTGGAAATCCTTTCATGATCACGTTATCGACCACGCAAGCGTCACGTTTCCCCGTCCGACGCCTGGTGCTATTGATCGGGTTGCACACGTTAAGTCTGGCGGCGTATGCGCAGGACGCCACGACGCCGGCCACTTCGACCGAGGAGCCGGTCTCCGCAACGACAGACACCACGCTGGGCACGGTTTCCGTCATAGGCCAAGGCGAAACGCGCCAGGTGCAGCGGGTGAGTGACAAGGACATCAAGGCGTATTCGGCCGCCACCAACCCGATGAAGGTCCTGCAGCGTCTGGCAGGGGTCAGCTTTCAGTCCGGAGACCCGTTGGGGCGGGAGGAGAGCAGTCAGCGCATCAGTCTACGCGGCTTCGACATGCACCACCTGGGCTACACGCTGGACGGCGTCACGCTGGGCAACATGAGCTTTGCCAACTTCAACGGCCTGAGTATTACCCGGGCGATCATTGCGGAAAACATCGCCAGCAGTGAAGTGGCCGCCGGTATCGGCGCGCTGGGCACGGCCTCCAACAGCAATCTGGGCGGTACGGTTGCCTTCACCAGTTCCAACCCTGACAAGGAGCTTGGCGCGCGCCTGTCCCAGACCTTTGGCGACTACAAAACCAAACGCACGTTTGCGCGGTTCGACACCGGCGAATACAACGGTCTGGCCGCTTACATTTCCGGAGAAACGTACGACGCCGATGCCTGGAAAGGCCACGACAACCCGCAGGAATCGGATGCTGTAAACGCCAAGGTCACTTACGATTTCGGCAGCAACCACCTGAGCTTCTTTCACAGCACCTCGACCCACAACGAGGCCAGCCTGCCATCGCTGTCGAGCAGCATGATCAGGCGTCTGGGTTACAACTGGAGCTATTACACGCCGGACTGGACGCGCGCCGTAAATGCGGCCAACGGCATTTTTACCGGCGGCGTCACCCGTGCAGGAGATGCGACCTACAACGGCAGCAGCCTGCGTGACGATGAACTGGATATCCTGAGTGGCAATTTCTCGCTCAGCGACGATGTGCTGCTGGACGCTGCGGTCTATCACCACCATGACTCGGGCCGAGGCAACTCCTATTACCCGTTCGTATTCACCGACGGCACTACCACGGTGCCCACCAACTCCATTCGCAGCACCGTCTATGGCATCAACCGATCAGGCTTTCAGACGTCGCTGACGTATTTCCTCGGCCAGCACGAGATTCAGGGCGGTTTCTGGATTCAGTCGAACAAGAGCGACATCGGCCGCTACCTGTTCGACCCGACCGGGACCGCGCCGCAGAACAACATCGTGAAAACCAAGGGGCTGCCGCAGGTCGCGACCGTTCTTGCCCAGGATTACAACGACCTGACACGGCAGTTCTACCTGCGTGACAGCTACACCTTGCTGGATGACCGCCTGAAGCTGGAGTTCGGTGCAAAGAACACGGTCACCACCTCGACAGCAGAAGGCAAGGGCGGCGGTTACGCCAGTGGCTCGCTGGAAGCACGTGACCGCTTCCTGCCGCAGCTGGGCGCGACGTACAAACTCAATGATCAGGATGAGGTCTTCACCTCGTATTCCGAGAACGTCGCCGCGTTCCCCAGCAGTGGTTACAGTCCGTTCTTCACTACGCAGGTCATTGCCGACGCGGCAGGCGGGTTCAAAAACCTCAAACCGGAAACCTCAAAGACCGTTGAGGTCGGTATACGCCGCAGCAATCTGCTGTACTCGACCTCGGCTGCGGTCTACAACACCAAATTCGACAATCGCCTGGTAGCAATTGCCAACTGCACCGGCATCGTGATCTGTCAAAACAGCATTGCCAACGTTGGCTCGGTCACCAGTCGGGGCCTTGAATTGACCTTTGCCCTGACGCCGAACGAAAACTGGCGCTGGTCCAACTCGGCGTCCTACAACCGAAGCACTTACGATGACGATTACCAAAGCGGCACCAGCCAGGTGCATGTCAAAGGCAAAACGGTCGTTGATACGCCCAAGCTGATGTATTCCAGCAGCCTGGACTGGCACTGGCAGCAATGGAACGCGGGCTTGCAAGGCAGCTACATGAGCAAGCGTTATTACACCTATACCAACGATTCGAGCGTCGCAGGTTACTGGCTGGCCAACACGACGCTGGGCTATGACTTCGGCAAGCTGGGTGCTGTCAAGGACACCACCGTGTCGCTGAACGTGGTGAACCTGTTCGACAAGCGCTACATCTCCACCCTGAACACCGACGCCAGTGCCGCGAGCGATCCGACGGGCGACCTGCAGATTCTTCAAGTGGGCAACCCGCGCAGTGCGTTCGTGACCATGGCGGTTCGTCTGTAGCCTTGCCGTGCCGCGACAGGCCACCATGGAACGGGCAGGACACGCAAGCCGCGAAAGCGGCTTCACGATGCTGGAAATGCTCGCGGCGCTGACACTCATGGCCCTGTGCAGCACCGTAGTGCTGGTCGCGTTCGGCCAGAGCGCGCATTCCCTGTCGATGGTCGCGCAAAGCGACCGGCTGACCCATGTGGCCATGAGCGTGATGGATGAGCAAACCTCGGCACCGCTGACTCAAAGGCATCAACAGGGCAGCGTGGGTGATGGGATCGAATGGCAACTGAACGTCGCCCGACAACCGACCCATGCGGGCCAGCCGCGCATGTTCCGTCTCGATCTGGTCGTTACCCAGGCACAACGCGCAGCTCACTTCAGTACGCTGAAACTGGAACCTGCCACCGACAAGGCACACCTGTGAAAGGCTTTTCACGTCAGCACGGCGTGGCATTGCTGTTGGTGCTGTGGGTGCTTGCCATCCTGAGCCTGCTGCTGGGCTCGCTGGCAGGTTGGGTGCAACTGGAAAGTCGTCAGGCCTTGCAGCTTCGTCAGCACGCCCAGGCGTTGATGGCAGCGCAGGCGGGTATCGAGTTGGCGGTTCAGGGTCTGCATGATCCTGCACAACGCGGGAAATGGATCGCCGATGGACGAGAAATTCCCCTGATGTTCGACGATGCCAGGCTTTTCATCCGCTTGCACAGCGAAAGCGGAAAGCTGTACCTGAACAACGCCGACCCTGAAGATTTTTCCCGCCTGGCGCTGGCCTGCGGTGCGACACAGGCTCAGGCCAGCCAGCTCGGCACCGAACTCGTGGCCAAACGTAACGACGGCCAGACACCTTTCAAACTGCTGGAAGAACTCAGCCAGCTCCCTGGCATGACCCAGGCGCTCTACACCCGATTACTGCCGGAAATCACACTGTGGAGCGGCTACGACCGTCCCGACCCTGCATTCGCCAGCCGGTTGATGCGCAAGGCCCTGAATTTGCCGGTACAAAGCGCAGTCGACATGACGGTTGGGGACGTACTGGTGATCGACAGCACGGCGCAAATGCCGGGCGGTTCTACCGCGCGTTTGCAGGTTACGGTGTTGCTGAGTCCTGAGCGGGGTGTGGAGAAGGCTTATGAGGTGTTGCGGTGGGGGAAGTGAGAAATGTGTATGGGTTTGCATTGATCCCCGAAAGTCACTGCGGGCCGACGTCCCTGCGTCGCGCCCGGCTTTGCGATCCTTACTGAACTGGAGACATTGTGCTCGGCACTGCGTATTGACCCTGATCGTATTTCAGAATCGTCCTGGACGTAACGGGTTTGCTGTCGGTACTTTCGCAGTCCTCACCGTTGAGCCGGTCTTGGGTGCCAACAGTCTGTTCATCGACCTGAAGGCTGGCAAAACCCTTACTGGTCTTGTCTGTGATGGACAAGGTGCGTTCGGTCTGACTGAATTCGCCGACGCACATACCGTCCCACTCACCATTGGAGCTGCTGACTTCCAGCGCATTCATTACGGGGCGCAGCGTCGAACCCTCAAGTACATAGAGATTCAGAGCCGTGCTGCTGAACGGGTTCACTCTGGATGAGCCGATGTGGTTCACCCTCACGCCAAAGGCCCGTAATTTGGGTGCAAGCTGGTAGCGAGCGGTGTCCAGCGTCAACCCCTCAAAACGGATGGCATCGGAACTGATCGCTGCAGCCTGATAGTGCTGGGCAACGATCTTGTTGCTTGAGGTCTCGGCCACTATGACGGCGAGTCCGTAATCGCCTTGCTCATCTTCGTCGACATTCTCCGCAAACGGCAGGGCTGCCAGTGTCTGGCTGGCGTTGGCCGGGTTGACCTTGCAGACTGCATGCGCCTTGTCGAGCTTGAGATCGGGCCGCAGGGCTTTGCCCCAGTTTTCCAGGTGGTCCGTGCAGTCGGCAAAGGCGAACAAGGGAAGGATAAGCAGCGGTACAGCGGCGAGTTTGAGCATTGCAGTGTTCGATTCCGTTCAAGGGTCAGAGAGATGCTTCTTCAAGTACATCGCTATCGCGCAGCAGTATCTTCGATAAGAGAAACGAAGACGACAGCAATGGAAGCACATTTGCAAATTCATGTATGGCAGCCTGGTGTCCGCAATACGACTCAGCGAGCCTCATCGGCAAAGTCTGCCGAGGCAACCCTGCCAAACGGTGATTCATGCCAGCGGCTGGTTACTTTCAAGCATCTATGCATGGCGCTGTGGTGGTGTAATACATCAGTAA
>Ga0265798_10005395_pt1 | contig 17216 bp, 15 predicted proteins | sample P3T30metagenome_FD_192430 | JGI IMG/M metagenome (GOLD analysis project Ga0265798, IMG submission 192430) | Plant litter microbial communities from East Loma Ridge, Irvine, California - P3 T30 | ecosystem: Environmental > Terrestrial > Plant litter > Unclassified | place: USA: California... | reverse complement strand
GCTTTCTTTCTCTTAAATAGTGGCCATATTCATCCACCTCACGGACTGCTGCATGCGCATATCCCGCGTCTGTGTGTTTGGAGAGGGCGTCTGCAAGCTTTTCAATGTAGCTTGGTTCTAAGTAGTCATCGGAATCTAAACGAACAATAAATTCACCCGAAGCCAGACGGAGGCAACTATCAACGTTTTTGGCAATGCCAAGATTAGTCGGCTGCCTAATGACCCTCAAAAACGAAATCTCTGCCTGTAATCTGTTTAAGATCATTGATGTTGCATCTGTACTGCAGTCGTCTGAGACTATAATCTCTAATGGCTTTAGGGTTTGCTCAACCACACTTTGGATTGCTTTTTCAATGTAGGCTTCCTGGTTGTACGTGCAGATGCATACTGATATGGTTTTTTTAATTTCTTCCATTTGAATTGATATTCTTTAGATCTCTGATCAGCTCTTCAGCCACGTCAGAGGCACGGAAACGCCGATGATTTGGTTTTTGCCGGTTCAAACATGCTTCGATACAGTCGTCATGTAAAGCATAAATTCCATCGAATGACTTTGGCGGGTCGACATCACGGGGAACCCAAGTATCTCCCACGCAAATTACGGGTAGTTGATGTTCAAGCATTGCTGCAACTGTGCCACTCTTATCAGTCATTGGAAATGCGCTCGTTGAAATTCCAATTGTCGCAGTGCTTAGAAGATGCGAAATGGTTTCTGCAGATTGTTCACCATGTACATCAACAAGAATTCCCGCTAATTGGCAGGCTGAAATCCAGGATTTCTGATTAGGTCCGCATCTACCAATTAGCACGAGTCTAAATTGTATCTTATGACGCATTTTGAAATTCGTTACTATTTCAATGAACTTCTCTGTTAGCGCTTGGGGATGTATTGTTCCAAAAATAATTAGAGTAACCTCTTGGGCACGGCGACATGTGAGGAATTCATTTTGATGGCTTTCTATAGCTAGACAAAAACTTGAGGGGCTTACTGGTATGTTAGAAAACAATGGCAGGTGTCGAACTTCAAGGTTTAGACGGACCAGTTGTTTGTAGTACAGTTGACAAGATGTATGAATAACTACCGGCTGTAATTCGGAGATCAGTGCTTTAATTAGCTGCTTTTGAAGCCAGCCCCAAAGGACATGTTTTTTCGACGCTCCTACAGGCATTCCCACCCAAAGTTCATGAAACATAATGTGCCACTTAAATCCGCTCTCTAGCTTTTTCAGAAAGGTTCCAAACGCGAACGGCAAGCCTTTGTTCTGAAATGCAAAAGGGACAAACTGCAAACTCACCCACACTGGTCTTACCTGTTTGATCCAGCATTTTGCCAGTGCAAGCCGATGCCAGATCGACAAGGTTGAAGGAATTCTCAGGACCTGTACTTGATTGATTAATCCGGGCGTAATATGAGCTACATTGTTGATTTCAATGTATCTGTCATTTATTGCTATGATGCTGGCCATATGGCCAGCTCTATTAAGTTCTTCAGCCAATTTAAAAGTATAATCTCCTACCCCGTCACACCCTGCTTGAAGAGATCCGCAAATAAAAACAATGTTCATTTTCAATCAATTTGTTTTTAAAGAAGAGGTATGATTTAAGAAGTTGATGAAATCATGTGTCAACTTCTTACTGTTAAATTTCTTTTGAACGATCTTCCTTGTTTCTTCGCCCTCAATCATCAGTCGATCCATTGTTGTACAATCTTCTATCTTTCGTTGCAGGTTTCCTTCGGTTGTGAAATCGACGAAACCTGAATAATCCTCACCAAAAATAAATTTAGCAGCATTATGCGGGTGACAAACAACTGGCAGCCCATATAAACCAGCCTCAATAAGCACCGCTCCAAGTCCTTCATTTAGGCTTGGCAACACAAACAGGTCAGCAGCGAGATATGCATTTGCCAAATCGTCTTGACTAAAGGTGTGCCAACGGACATTTATATTAAGCTCCGCAGCGAGTTGCTGCAGGTATGGTGTTTCACTTTCTGGTTGACCACACAGCAACAACAGAATGTCCTTTGAACAATTGGCTATTTCCTTTAGCAGATAGTCGATTCGCTTGTGATGGATGTTCCAAGCGGCTACACATAACAGTACAAACTGGTCGTTGTCAATTTCCAGTAACTTTCTTGCATCAGACTTTGTAACCAAATTACTCGGCTCCTTACAAATATGTGGTATCACAGCACATCTTTCTGCTTGTGTTCCGGACATGGTTGCCTCATTTAGTGCAAATTGGTGTAGATATATCTGATAGTCAAATTGCTTTGCGAAAATATAGCCGACCGGAGCACCATCACAAAACATCAAACGATATTTAAGGTTGAAAACATTTCGAAATGTTAGCAACATTTTAGCCAGCGTGGCTTCCTGAAGCCATATGATGTCAGGCTTATAAATGAGCAGCTGAAGCAAGAAGCCGAAGCTATAGGTCAGCTGCTCAAGTCTACATCCATCATTGATTAAACCAATTTTTCTAAGCAATGCGGCTATCCTTCCATCTCTTGGCCAGTTCCAGATTCTGGTGGACCCAGTGAACGTTCCGCCAGAAAATAACCTAGCACTAATTTGGTCTTGCACCTTAACATGGTTATACCAGGTACTCGTGGAGATTTCAAAGCCTCTTGAGATGTTGCCTAAACCTGCGCTTAGAAAAGCAATATTTAGCTTTCGCTCTCCATCCAAAAATTTCTGAGATTCCATTTAATCGAATGAGATTTATCTTTGTTCACTAGTTGACATATTTCTTGGCAACGCACATCAGAGAAAGGGCGCTGGTTTTTGCACTAGGATTTCTTCCGGAGAGAATATTGCCAACTCGATACTTAAAATCTGCTTTGCCAGTTTTTCCTGTCAGCGCCTCAGCTCCTACTTCATGATTGTGAGGGTAAACATTTACAGAAAATCCCAAAGGACCAAGCAGGTTTTTGAACATGTCCTGCGTTACACCATGACCTGGTTTGTGGTGTATCTCTGTAGCCAAGGCCCAATATTGCTGGTTATCCGTTTTGTGGAATCCATGACCAATAAGTTTATAATAATAAAGCCTACCATTCCAAAGTAGCTTAGCTAAGCCCTTATAGTTCCATGCGCTTTTCTGAGGATCATGATCTGTCACTAACATACCTCCTGGCTTTACCAAGCGGGCCGCCTCTTTTAATACTGCTTCCATGTCTTCACAGTGATGTAGTGCAGCATTCAAAGTTACGATGTCTGCAAAGCCCGATATCAGCGGCAAATTTGTGGCATCAGCTAGCAAGGGTGTGTAGCCCAGGTCCGCAGCGATCTCTAAAGACTTTGGAGCCACATCAATGCCAATTAGAACCTTTGGTTTACCCTTCAGTGTAGCAAAGATATTGCCCGGACCGCAACCGATATCTACAACCACTTTGTCAGTCCAATCACCCAAGGCGGCGGACCAACGCGATTTAAAGTTTTCATTTCGATGGCAATATATCAGGTACTCTTCCGCCCAATCAAAATTTCCAAAATAGTAGGCATTTGCCTTGATTGCTTCTGATGGGTTTGGGATCTCACATTCTAGATACTTTCCCACTTCATTGATTACAGCGCCTTCCTTTAGGTAAGGACTAATGATAGTTTTCATAATAAGTTGTTTTGGTTATTTGACAAGAATTAAATTGCAGATCGTTTGATACCTTTCAACCTCAAATTTTAACCTCCATGGGTGCAAATTGAGCATTCATATCATAATTGATGGCTTCCGCAATCTCAAACTCATGAGTAGGTTCAAGGTGCGACGAATACTTAGAGATGATATTTGCAATTGAAAAATTCTCCGACGCATAGCGTTTAGCATTGTTACTCATTTCGCTAACATCGCTTTCAATCCCGATTCGAATAACCGAAATCAAAGATTCAATATCTTCCGGAATAGCAATTAGACCGAGGTTGTTTTCAGCTACTAAGTTGTATAATGAGGAGTTCTTTATTGTTGTGACAATTGGCACACCCCCTACAGCTAATATGTTAGTCAGTTTGGAAGGCATAACTAAGTCAGTAGCGTTTGCCTTCTGAATAATCAAGTGTAGGTCTGCCATATTCAAGAAGTGGTTTAATTTCTCAATTGGCTGTGTCTGAAGAAAACTAATATTGTTGAGTTGGAGCTTCTCTTTAATATCATAAAGCTTATTCAGGTATGGTCCCGAACCACAAATCACAAATTTAATTTCTGGCTGGTTACAAAATGAAGTGGCTGCATACAGAATGTTTTCCAGGCCTTGTTTCTCCCCGATAGCGCCTGAATAAAGAATGATTTTGTCGGTCGGTTTAAAATCAAATTCTTCTTTTAGCGAAGATTTATCCTGTTCTGGAAAAATAACCTTGTAATCTACCCAATTTGGAAAAAACTGAACTCTGCGGCCGCATTTTAAAGTGACTTTTTCCATCATACCTGCAGATACACTGCTCACGACGTCTGCCTTTTTTAGAATATATTTTTCAATTCCAAAAAGCATTTCAATAAGCGGTTTTGATTTTATGATATTCAGATCTCGAGCTGCATCGATTTGCAAATCCTGAATGTGATACAGGAACTTCGCTCCGGTCATCTTCTTGTACAATATCGCAAGAAGTCCAGTTTCAAATGAAGGTACAACGGAGATCACATAGTCATGCTTTTTCTTAAATAAAAGCGACAAGACGATAAGGAATGATGAAACAAAAAATGAAAAACCATTCAACATTCGCTTGGCTCCGGTTGGCGTACTTGGAACATATTGTGGGCATCTATAAATACTCACATTCCTTTCATAGTATGGCTTATAATATTTGATTTCTTTCCGGTACCAAAATGCCTTTTTAACATAAGGTTGCTGAACTTTCCATTGCGGATAATATGGAAATGACGTAACGACTGTACAATCATAGCCATTTTGTGCTAACCAATCTATCATCTCCCCATTGTATTTTCCAATTCCAATAGGTTCTGGATAAAAGTTGCCTCCAATTAATAGTACTCGAGGTTGCATAATTTATGATGTTTGTGATGAACATTAAAAGAGATTTTGTTACGTTAATGCGATAGCAACTGCTTGTAAAGCCGCTTTTACTTAATTCGCTGGTTGGATGCTTTTGGTGTTGACTATGCGTTCAGCTTTGTCCTCAGTATAGGAATACATCATTAAGCCGATCAATATATATGCAGCAATGTTGAATAGGTCATGATGGTCAAGGGCGGTATTTTGGGCCCAATTTCTGTCAAGTGCAACAAGGAAGAGCGTGATGCGTACGCAGTTTACCAGATATATGCCAAAAATTCCACCGATCCACCACCGAAGTTTCTTTTTCCAATCTCCGGAATTGGTTATAATGAAAGCCGTCCAAAAACTCATGATACCTATACCTAAACAAGGAAGCCAGATCTCTACTTCTATATCATTTCCTATTTTCATCATTTGGGATCCAGATATATAGGACTCAGTACCTAAAGCATTAGAAAATATGTTAGCGGCTTCCATCAGGATTCGTCGAATCCATTGAATGTAGTTAAAGTAGGTGTCTAGGAATGGGCTATAACGTGCCCCCTCAGGTGACACTATTCCATGATAGCCAATCGAGAAGAAGTTCAAAATTAATGTAAGCCCTACCAGCTTAAAAAGATAAGTAAAACTAAAGTGTTTTATCCATTCCATTTCATTATTGTAAAACAATAGTCCTTATTTCCCCAGGGAGGTTCAATAAAGACTATTGTTGATTTAAGATCAATTAATTTCTGCCTTTCGCTTGTTATAAGCTTTCTTGACGCCATAAGCTACGCCGGCAGCAATTAATAAACTGACACCACCATCGAAGGGTGCACCGTGTTTTCCTGGCTTACCGGGAACTGGCCGAGGTGGAATGCTAAAGGCATTTGCCACCAGTGCACAGCAGGTCAAACAGGACACTAGAAGAATTCTAACTGTCATTTTTTTCATAATAGTCGGTTTAGAGGTTGAAACTGTTTTAACTATTTAATTCACGTGAATCGTGCGAAAGATGTGATCAGAGCTGACTTTCTTTTATTTTGCAGTAGATCTGTGTATAATAAGAAGTCCGAAGCATCGCATGTGCAAATCCTCGGGCGCCGTCCCTGAAACCGCGGTATAAAATGTATGTTCCGAAAAAGAATAGTGGTATTATGAAAATACTCTTCATCAAACGATACTTGAGTTTCTGCTTTAGTGTCCAATTGTCTGATGCATTTGGCTTCTGAACCGCTTTTAAAAACCTGGCTGCTTCCCAACTTGCATATTCGTTATGCTTGATGACGAATTTGGAAGTTCCATTGAAGTCTCGATGATCTATTTTGCATTTCATGCTCCCGACATCCCCCAGGATGATTGGATGTTCGTGAACTTCCATATCAAGTGTACTCCACCTGTCCTCGTCAATTTGCTCGTACTCACCTTTATTTACCTGGAATAATGCAAGTTTTTTCAATGGATAGCCGCCTTTAAGTTCTTTTCCAAGAAAGTAGACGGTGTAATTTAGCCAATACCCGCATTTATCGCTATCCGGTAGTGTAGATCTAAGTTCTAGCTTGAATTCAGGTGAAAGGTACTCGTCCGCGTCAATGAATAAAACCCATTTGGTAGATATCGGATGATTTCTCAAAAACCAGTTTCTTTTTTTTGGAAATTTTCCATTCCAGTTGAAATCAATAAGCTTCGCCCCATAGTGCTCTGCAATTTCTTTGGTCCGGTCGGTACTACCGGAATCAAGCACAATGACATGTTTAGCCAAATCGCTCCCAATAGCTTCAAGGCACTTCGGAAGGTTTACCTGCTCATTTTTTACTGGGATTGCTATCGTTAAATCAAGAAGGTCAATGTCCGTTATCACCGGCAAAACTCCTGCATTTCTCTGGTGGACTGATTCTTTTTCTAAAGTTTCGTAACTATATATCATATGAATTGACGTTGAAAATTCTTGCTTTGATTGGGGTACATGGATGACCAGCACAGATCATCCAATCTGGCATATCTTTGGTGACTACAGATCGGGCGCCGATTACGCATCCGTTCCCAATGGATACCCCTGGGTGAACAAATGCATCTGCTGCTATCCAGGCATGATCTCCGATATGAATAGGCATTGTTCGTAGCGGAAAACCACTACAATTATAATCGTGGGTACCGGTGACTAGGTGTGCACCCTGAGATATAACAGCTCGCTTGCCTACCGTTATTGCACCTTGAGAATAAAGGTTGGCACCTTTTGCAATGCCACATTCATCTGAAAGCACTAAATTCCAAGGAGCCCAAATTTTTACTCCGGGATAAACATGAACCCGCTTTCCAACTTTGGCTCCAAAAATGCGTAGTAAAAACCCTCTCCACCAATGAAATGGTCGAGGCGAAGGATTAAAGAATAGGGTCGCTACAACCTCCCAAACTAACCTCATCATTCTATTCTTCAAGGAAAAAGAAGCTCCAACATGGGTATCTGTATTAATCATATGTCTTGATTTACTTGAATAAGTGCATTGATTAAGTTAGATGTGGCAGCTTCGACGGCGAAATGTCTTTGGAAACAAATTCGTGCCCTCTCTTGCATTTTATCGCGTTCAGTTTGGTCCGTTGATATCCAACGATATAGCATGTCAAATGTGCCTTCAACTGTATCCTCGCCAATTATTGCCGCCTGGTCCTGTAAAATTTCAGTGTTGATATTAACTTGATTGGAAATTAAGACCGGCTTACCACATGCAAGTGCTTCAACAACTGCAATTCCAAAATTTTCCTGATGGCTTGGTAAAATGAAAGCCTCACATCCGTATAATGCCGACCATTTATCTAACCCTGTAAGCATTCCGGTAAATCGCACATTATCTTTGAGCCTCGGTTTTTCTGCCATGAAATTTTGCAGCATCAGTCCATACGATGAATTCATCCCTGGCCCAGCAATGACAAGCTGGGGTACCTCTCCTATCTCGGAAAGCACTAACAACTTGTCGTACGCCTGAAGTAGCAGATCCACTCCTTTTTTGTCATCAATTCTGCCGAGAAAGAGAATATACTTTCCATACTGGACGTCAGGACAGATTTTACTGAAATAGTCGATCATAGAATAGCTAAACTTGGGCGGATTCATAACACCTAGTCCAACAACTAACTCCTTTTTTGGACGGTAGGGTCTAAATGGTTTGCGAGCAAGCGTGCATTCTTGTCTGCATGTAAATAAGAGGCCATTTGAACTGTTTACAACATTACCCTCTATTACTTTCCAGTACAGCCAATTTCTAAGCGCTTTGACCCTTCGCTTTACTGAGCGCTGAAAGTAAGGGTCTAGCATACCATGCGGCATTATATAAAGACTTGGCAAGTCCTGACTTTGGCCTTCAGATTTGATTATTGTTTTAAATATTGACAAGGCCTTTGTTACAGCGAAGCCTGAGTAAAGCCACAATCCATGAACAATTATGGTATCAAAGCGGCCTAAATTGCTTACCAACCAAGGAATTAGTGCATTTGAATAGCTCCATCTCCCATTTGAAGGACCAATATTGTTTATTCGATAGGCGATGCCTTCTTCCTGCTCGGGTGGTGCATCCAAAGTCAAAATTTCATTGTAAAGCCCCCGGTCCGCAATTTGCGCGGCCATAGTCCTCACGGCTTGACTCACTCCACCGCTCTCGGGATCAATCGTATCTACCACATGCAGCAACCTCATAGTTCAGACCTTAAACAACCTCTAAATAAATACGTTCGATTTGATTCATTGCAGCGTCCAGGTTAAACCTTCGGGAGTTCTCTATTCCTGCCTGCATTCGGGATTTGACAATATTTTCAGGTGCACAAATGGCATTTTCCATCAGGTTTGCAGCTTGCTCGGCCCAAAAACGCACCTCCAAACCTTTGCTTGGCCTACGATCGATATAATAAGCCGCATCTCCTCCAACCTCTGTCATCGGTGCTAGGTTAGTGGTTAAGACTGCACAGCCGCATGCCATGGCTTCACCTATTGGCCATCCAAATCCTTCGGCCAAAGATGGGAACAGTAAAATATGAGCGCCGCAATAGGCATGTTGAATGAAATCATCATTTTTCCCAGTTATAAAATGAATATCCTTGCGAAAGCGCGATCTGCAGACTAGCTGATATAACTCCTCAGATGGGCTTTCGCCAACTAACAGCAAAGGTGAGTCTAGGTTTGTAAGCCCCCTCCAAGCGTCATAGATCTCGACAACACCTCTTCGGTTTTTGTACCATTGGTTTCCACCAACATGTAAAATATAACCTTGTGGAGCTATTATGCCAGTCATTGCTTGGATGTATGTTCTGGCCACATTTGGATCGAGCGGAACAAATGTCTTTTTTAAACCATTATATACCACTTCATTGCGTATCAGACGTTCTGTATGGAACTGCGTTAGCTGTTTACTTGTGTTACGCGAGACAGCGATAAAGTTTTTACCCTGACAAAAACCTTTTTTTATAAGATCCTGATAAAAACGTCCAGTCAAGCTTGTGATATTCTCTTCAACTAATCCTGCGGCTGATTGCAGTGCTAAAAAATCGTGACAATGAACTACATGCCTTTTATTACAAACCATTGGAATCCATGGGCCAAGTGCCTGATCGGTGAAAACAAACAAGGTGTCCTTCTCACACTTGATAATCCGTAGCCGAACTAAGGCTGGAAACACTAAAAATTGATCTACATATCCAAGCCACTTACGTATACGCTTTCCAGCTGGCAGCTTTGAGAATCCAGAAACTGGCCGCCAAATCTGAACGTTATGCCCTCTCTCCCGCATTCCACTGTATAGAATGCTGGTGAAGTCATCCATAGATCGCAAATGCAAAAATGAAGGATGTGCAAATAGTATTATGTCCACGTTGTTAGTTTCTTGAAAAGTTTTGATTAGTAATGAAATCTGTTATGCAATTGCATGATCATCATAGTCACTATGATTATTTAGACTTGCTAACACCAAGCCTGTGGTTATTACACAGAACCCTAATGATGTGGGTTGCGCCCATCCTGCATGTGTTATAGATAATGCACCTACGCTCGAAAGTATCCATGGTAATACGACGCCATGTCTGGCTTTATTCAAGCTCATTACAAGCATCTTTATTGCAAGTTTAAAACGAAGGAAGACGATCGCCAAACCGAATATTGGCCCTATTTCGCCAATGATCCTGCCCCATTCTCCCTCAGCAATCAGGAACTGCCTGCCGCCAGTTAAAAGCATTGAACCAACGTTAGTTCCCATTCCCACACCATTACCGAAAAAGGGTTGATCAGAAGAAAGCATGATAGCTTGAATTAGGCCTCCGAGAAATCGATCCATAAAAACCCCATTTATGCCGCCCTCTGTTGCATTCGCACTTTCAAAGCGCGAAGTAAAGGCGGCGGTAGCAGTGGTAAAATAAGGTGTAAAACTTAGCACTAGAAATGTTCCAAAGACTGCTGCAATAATCAATATCAATCCGCCCGTATACTTTGGATTAAGTAATATCGCTATGAATGCAAAGAGTAGTGACAATACCAACTGAAAAAGTAAGGTTCTGCTGATTGAGAATGGAATTGCAAGGAGAATCGCTATGCTTCCTGCAACAAGCAGATATCGCTCAATCTGTTTTACATGAAACCAAAAGTAAATAACAAAGCAGCCTGCCAAGTTGAAAAACAACGAAGTACCGTTTGTAAAGGAGAATGTTCCAGGTGGGCGAAAGAAATTCATAGCACCACTAAATCCACCGCCAGCCTCCCCACCAACACTCTTGTTTATCCATGCTGTTTGTGGACTATAAAACTGAGTAATAATTAACATGGTCATTGGAATACTGATAATTACCGTCCAGCGACCTATTTTGAGTATGTCGTGTTGATTAAGTACCCTGGCAATGACAAAGATCATTGGAATATGTAACAGGAATATTCGTGATCCATAAACTGCAACCAATAAGTCTCCATGTCCAACGAAAAATGCGGTATAAATCGCTAGAAAACCAATGATGACAACCGAAACACTATATTGATTAAACTCAAAATATCCTTGTCTCCAGGCAGTAACCAGGATCCATAAGGCAAGAGGATCTCTTAACAAGACCAAAGGCCCAGATAGCGAAGGTAAAAACCACTTCCGTAAGGCGCCGTCGAATAAAACTAGAAGAAAATAGATCCAGATGGCCACAATAATTCGATCCCTGGCAGTATTTTCTTTGGCCCCTTTGGCTTTAGCAAAGACGTTTGTTCGGGGAACTACCTGATTGTTGAGCGTGTACATTCTTTAAAACAATATTTATTCTATGTTGGAGCAATTAACCGCGATGTGCTAAAAGCTTCTTAACGATATTAGAGCCATATGCGTCCCAAGTGTAATTAGCTGCATGTTCCTGTGCCGAACGACCCATTTCCTTGATCTTGGTTCTGTTTTCTAAGAACCAACTTAATTTGTTTGCGATCGCTTCAGGCGAACGTATGGGAACCAGAAAGCCAGTTACTCCTTCGATTATCAAATCCTCACCGCCGGTGTTTGGGGTAATGATGATTGGTAGGCCTTGGCTCATTGCCTCCTGCATTACCAAAGCACGCCCCTCTACAATTGAAGGCAGACAGAATACATCGCAGGAACGCATGAGTTCTAACACCTTATGGTGTGGTCGATTTGAGAGATAGGTAAATGAGGGAAGTTGAGATTGGTAAAATGCCAAAGGAACCGTTAAAGATCCCATTACAACGAGTTCAATATTGGGGCTGTTTAATAACTTCAATGCATTGAACAGATCTCCTAGCCCTTTCCTTTGCGAGAGTGAACCTGCAAACAACACCCTTAATCTATTTTCTCGAGCTGGCTGAGGATCAAGGATGTTGGGCGCTCCCGAACTCGGTGATCCAAACGGAGAGACAATGATGTGTTTCATCTTTGCCCAATCAGGAATAGATTCTTTTACAAATCCTCCTGGTGTAACGACTACATCAGCCATCTGCATTTCCTGAGTTTTACGCTCAAGTTTTTCGTCGGAGTCCTTTATGCCACCACCTAGTGTTTCCGCCCATTCAGGAAGCCGTTCAGCTTCTTCCTGCATAAGTAACCTGCCAGTATGCCAATATGCAATCGGTAGATCATAGATACAGGTCAATCCAAGTTCTTTTGCTCGTTTGAATGTCTGTAATGAGCCATCTTCATATCCGTAAACGGCACTAATTTGTTTTTGCTTCTGCAATTTGTCAACTCTGGATGCGACTTTTTGGTCTAATTTCCGGTACACAGAATCGATACTTGCCCATGAATGCTCCTGCGATGTATATCTTTGAAGTCCAACTTTAGGAAGTAAAATCCGTGCAAGTTCCGCCATTGGGTGTGATTTTAACATCTTTGGCATCATTGAGAACTGCCGTCTAAGAAGCTGCTCGCGAATCTCAGGACTTAAACATTTAAGCCATTTAGAATCAGCATCGATAGCGATCGTAGTGTTGAACTCCGCTAACATATTGGAGCCTTCGAAAGCCTTGATAACTGCTCGGACATTTGAGTTTCCGGTTGGATGGGCCATCAGAATTTTCATCTATTATTTGTTTATAACCGGAATACTATATCGAGACAGATCCTTCTCAATTATTTAGCAGTCATTGAGAACCGAAAGCTTTACCCTTTTGTGGTCACCAGCATAATATTGAGCACCATACTTCTTAGAATACGCAAGTCCTTCCCCAGAAGTGACACCGTTAAAAACAACATATAGATTGTTTAAACTTCCGCTATAGGTCAGTTTGTTTATAGACCTTAACTGAGATTTGTGCGTATAGTTCTGACGTAAAATAAACAGTGTAGAATCGCTGTATTTAGACAATATCAGTGCATCAGTCACCAATTCTACAGGTGGAGTGTCAACCAAAATTTCGTCAAAATATTGCCGGAGCCAGGCAATCAAATCTTCCATTGCTGGTTTTTCCAGTTTTTCGGAGGGATTTTCATTATTGCTTCCGGCGGATATTACAAAGAGATTCGGATGGAAATTTGAAGGTTGTACAATCTGTTCCTTGAAAGCACTTCCATCTAAATAATCACTTAATCCAAGGTGATCATTAAGTCTTAAAGAGCCGGCGAGCTGAGGTTTTCTCAAATCGGCATCTAGAATAACCGTTTTTCGCCCAGCTGCAGCCATCACAGCGCCCAGATTTCTACAAATCATGCTCTTTCCCTCTCCAGGAATGCCAGAGGTGAGCATAGTTACTTTACCATATCCGTTCCGCCCGTTAACGTGACTGAGTCTCGTCCTAAGCGTTCTAAATTGTTCGGCCATCAAAGTTCGTGCATCTGTCGAGTCCAACATCGCAGGCATTGATTTTTGATAGGATAATTCACCAATCATTGGTACTTGAACCGAGGCTTCGATTTCACTAGCGGTATTAACTTTATTATTTAGGAGCTGTCTGGCAAAAATAGCGCCCGCAGGAACTGCAATGCCAAATACAAGAGCCAATGTATAAGTAAAGTTCGCATTATGCGTTTCTGGCAGACCGAAATGGGCATGATCTACAATTCGGCTATCCAGCAATTTGGAAGCATTGTTCATCCCTGCTTCTTCCCGTTTTTGAAGCAAGAAAATATACAGTTCTTCCTTAATACTTTGTTGACGTTTGATATTGATATACTCACGCTCTTGCCCAGGAAGCTTCTTAATAGAATTTTCGAAGTTTTTATTGAAACCCCAAAGCTGATTCCGGGTTGCCTGCAAACTTCGCTTAATGCCTTTTATATTTTCTCTAATTGCATTTTTCGTAATGCTAATTTGCCGGTTAATAGGTATGAATAAGGGGTTTTTCTCAGGTGTATTCGAGAGGAGCCGCTCGCGTTGTGTTTCAAGTCTGATGAGCTGATCGATCAATGAGACAAGGCCGGGATCTGAAATTCCAGTAATGGCTGGTGCGTTTCCATTACTCACAGGTGAATTGATATATTTCTGAATTTCATTTATAATCTCAAGCTGTACATTTACCTCATTTAACCTGGAGTCATTGTTTTTAACATTGTCTAGGTAAACTTGAGACTCCGCGGATAAGTTTGTAATTCCTCTACTACTTTTATAGTTTTCAATGCGTTTCTCTATATTGTTTAGCTCAGTTGTGATTGCATTAAGTCGATCATTTAAAAAATCGAGTGTACTTTGGTTCACTTTGTTTTTATAGTCTATAGAAGCCATATTGTAGGCCTCAATAACTCCATTGATTACATCTTCGCCTCTTTCGGGAACGGTTTCTTGGAAACTTAACTGCACAATGGCACTTTGTTCGGCCTGCATTATGGCATTGAAGCTGGAAAGGTAGCTGTCGGTTATAGCGTTTGCATCTTCTGTATAGATTTGGATTGTTTGGCCTAAATAGCTGCTAATGTTTTCAGTTGCATTCAGTTTCCAAGAACCCCAGGAGCTTTTCAGCGTTTCGCCGAAATGATGCACAGTTTCCGAGTTTGCTTGTCTCAATGAAAATGACGTTTTATCCCGAATGACAATTTCCAAAAATTGAGATGACTGATCATTACGCTTCTCTGTAATTATTAATTTCACAGGTGTACTGCTGTAAATGTCAATGGGCTTGAAATCTGAAACTCCATAGTACGAAATTGCAAGGCCTAAATCTGTCACCACTTTCTCCATAATACTCCTAGACTTAATTATTTCAATCTCGTCCATAACTTTTTTTGTCGCCAACAATTGTTGTCCCTCCATTTTTACAGCCGGACCAATATTCTCGTCATTGATCAAGATTTTTGCACGAACGGTATAAACTGGCATTTCGGAGTTCAGGAAAATATAACTTGCCAGTACGCATATGGAGATGCTCACCAAAAAGTAGGGCCAAAATGTTAGATATCTTCTAAATATGCCCATCACATTCACTGCATTATACTGATCTGGTGCATTTTGCTGCCCTGCGGGCAATGTATATTGGGCGCTACTCATTTTGCTTTTTTCTTTAGATGGCTATGCATTCAATTACCTTCCTCTGCTTTGATATCTTTTTTACATTACCTATTTCGACTTCTGTAGTCATGAAGAATCTTAACGAGGGCAACAAAACGCGTACGCTTTTCCTGCTAATTGACACTACATCCCCTTCAATATCTGCAAATGGTCCATTCACTATCCTTACCGTGTCCTTAAGATTAAGCACTAACGGCTCTAGTTTTACATTTAGATAATTGTTCAGAAATTCCTTGATGGTCGCTATTTCGTTAGCTGGAATAATGGCCGGGCGACCAAGCCAATAAACAAAGTTGACTACACCAAATACCTGTCGAATTTTAGAAATTTCCCTAGTCGAAATCCTTACGAACACATAAGAAGTAAATAGAGGTTCTTCAACCGTCTTCTTGCGGTCGCTCCATTGTCGTACAACCTTGTTGAGTGGACAGTAATTCTCAATGTTAAGTTTATTTAGTTGATCCGCAACTTTTTTTTCCCAGCGTGACTTTGTGTACACCGCATGCCATTGATATTCCATGAGATTTGATTTGAGCGTAAGAGAATTATTTTTGATTTAGATTTAGCGGGTAAGAAAAATTCCAGCAACTGAGGCAATGGAAAGTAAAAGCGTTATTCTTTGGTAGGTTGGATCAAGTGATGCAAACTTACTTTTACCAGCTTCAGCATAAATGATATCATTATTCTTTAGGTAATAATATGGTGAATTAAAGACGTTTTTGGATCGAAGATCGACCGGTATATATTCCCGTTCTCCATTTTGCTCCCGAATAATAATTAAACGCCTGATGGCGGTAATGTTTAAATCCCCTGCCAAGCTTAGCGCTTCTGGAACAGATAATCTTTCACTTTGGACGCTGAAAAGTCCAGGGTTACCAACATCTCCAATGATGGAAATCTTGAAGTTCACGAGTTTCGCGATAACAACAGGTTGTTTCAAATAGGGCTGTAATTTGCCTTGAATTTTTTCACGAACCTGTGCAGTCGTTAAGTTAGCTACCTGCATTGATCCGATCACAGGTAGCTGAATCTCCCCATTCTGATCCACAGTGTAGCCACTTGAACTCTCTACCGGGCTCCCTGCGTTGTTTGAAGCAAAATTAAATATAGCAGAGGATTCGGGATTAAGACTACTAATACTTATCGAAAGAACATCCTCGGGTTGTATGGTTATTGGGCTAAAATTTTGTATAGGTTCTTTCGTCGCCGACTCACGATTAAGATCTTGAAAGTAGGTTGCTTTTTTGTAAGAATTACAAGCACTAAATAGTAAGCATAGAATTAATAAGCAGCCTGAAAGGTTTATGAAAGGTTTCATAGTTGAAATTAAAGAGATGGATTAGCGTCAATTGTTTTTAGACTTCCCGCACAGGTGAGACGATTTCGTTTGGATTACATGGCTTCGCCCGCCTTCAGTCACATTTTCTTGATGATCCTGTGGTTTGTTTATTAAGCAAATAGTAACTCGTTTGCTTGAGGTGAATTTACCTGATGTGTTATAAATAAAAGAATCAATTTAATTATTGTGTAAATGCCTGTGTAAATCGGGAAATATCCGCTGTAACTGCGTAATTAATTATGATGCGGTTGTGAAAAATCGGACAAATGGAACTCACAAATTCGTAACGACCTAACGATCAGTAGTTATGTGCGCTATTCTTTCGCGTATCGAATATTTTTAATTATACATTTAAATTGATAATGCTGTAATTTCCCACGCTGAGAATCAAAAAGCATGCGCGTAAACAGTATTCTTTAACGATATTAAATAAACCCATATACCTTGAATTGCGTGTGTTGAGATCACAGGGCGATGTGTAAGAAATACAACAGGTACGATTAAGAAAGCCAACTAACCTGTTGTTATCGTTGATGATCACTTAGCGTTTCGGTGAATTTTATCGAATAATTCAAAGAATAGCATTGGCCTCAACACGGCGATAAAACATTTTCCATTAAGTCTAGCTGGAAGTACTTCCGCACAAATGCAAGAATAAAGATCCAAGTCGACAATAATTTAAATTCATTCGCACTATTTAGCCGAATATGTTTTGAACTTAGCTGAACCTGCAAGACGTCCTATAGTACTGGAGCGTGATATTTAAGCATTTTAGAATTTGCGCCTTCGGGCAGATACCCAAGCGCTACCAAATCATGGCAATTTTTGATTGGTTTGGTATTTCCATGATCAAGCAAAATAATACTCGATGACAGATCGAGTACATGCTCGTAATTATGGTCAGTTACAATAATGCCCTTTTTTGCAGAATGC
>Ga0265798_10005394_pt1 | contig 17216 bp, 13 predicted proteins | sample P3T30metagenome_FD_192430 | JGI IMG/M metagenome (GOLD analysis project Ga0265798, IMG submission 192430) | Plant litter microbial communities from East Loma Ridge, Irvine, California - P3 T30 | ecosystem: Environmental > Terrestrial > Plant litter > Unclassified | place: USA: California... | reverse complement strand
AAATAGCCTTTGTAGCTCAACGGTAGAGCGAAATACTGTTAATATTTTGATAAATGTTCGATTCATTTTAAAGGCTTGCATTCAATTGAAAAGGCTGTGAATACCTACCTTTCTTGAAAAATTTTATGGGATGAAATAGCCTTTGTAGCTCAACGGTAGAGCGAAATACTGTTAATATTTTGATAAATGTTCGATTCATTTTAAAGGCTTGCATTCAATTGAAAAGGCTGTGAATACCTACCTTTCTTGAAAAATTTTATTGGATGAAATATTTTATTTCATCATAGATTTTTTTGGTTAGTCATTATTTTTATAAAAATTTAATTACTAGTCTATTTCAAAATTAGTGGGTTTATTTCAAACGATTTTGCAAAGAATTTTTCTAGATTATACCTACTAAAATAAAAAGATTCTGTAAATGGTTATTGTAATATATCTTAGCTATATCATTACTGTATAATGCTAAAAGTATATGCTTATTCATACAATAGCTTTGTAATAATCGTTATGAAAAGGTAAATAATCATTTTTTAATGAAAAGTACTGCTTTTTTCATTATATTCTCCGTAACTAAAAATTTAATGTTAAATAAAATTCAACTTTATTTAACTAGATTCTGCAGTATTTTATTTAATACATATCCTTCCTTATACAAATTTATAGGCTATTTTTTTACTATGTTATCTACTTTTTATTGTTATTTTTATAGTATAGCTTTTTATTTGCACAATCAATTAAAAAAAAATTTTCCTCTTATTTACTGTATTACTCTCTATATTTATAGCGAATACTTGGCTATAGTAAGGGGAGATCTTACTAAAAACATTGCAGTTATTATAAGTCTATATATTTTATTTTATTTAGACAAAAATAATTTTTTACTATATACAGTACTTTTATTAAGCGTATTATTTAAAGAATATTTACTTAAACAGCTATGAATACAAAAAGATTATCCTATTTTATACAATTTTCTTGTAGATATTCTTTCACTAATTATCACTATAGTTATATTTTATTTTTTAGACCTAATTTGTATAAATACTATAAAACCTTTATTATTAAAAATTTGAAATGGTCTTTTAAACATGTCAAATTTTAGTAAAGGAAATGTAGAAGGGGGGGGGGAACTAGCCAATAAAGGTAAGATGCCTAACCCCCAGAAACCTTCAGATCCATCTGTGATTAAAGCAGATGAAGAAAAGGATAAGAAATACAAGCGTAGAGTTAACAAAGAATTCTATGAGTTTAAAAAAGCTAACATTGAATTTAACTCTGTTGGAGAAAAAATGGATATAGACACAAAAATTAGTATAAAGGACATGGTAGATGACTATGGTCAATATCTACCTGATACGGATAGGAAAAAATTGTCTACAATACTATCAAAAAAATTACCTGGGTTTAACTTAACTAAAGAAGATTCTGTACACCAGTTCTGATTAAACAAGAGAATTTCGAACAAAGCAGGTTGAGATAATACAAAAGAGATTATAGATATTTTTGCAAAAAACTCTAAGATTGTTCAAGAGAAGTTAGGGGGTAAAAATAGTCATAAAAGTTCTCTTTTTAGGAAAGAAACTGAACAGTTTAAAAACATGTGATCTGCTCCTAACAAGCTTAAAGAATCTATAATTAAAAGAGAGCTTGAAAAAGCACGCTCTTTTGATAAAGTTCTAAAAGAAAAAAATCTATCGATTAAAGAGATAATAGATTCATCAGGTAATTAAACTATGCTAATCGTTTTTGATTATTTAGCTGCTATTCCTACCTTAGGGGGTGGGGTGGCTGTTAAATGTGATGGTTACCCAGGGAGATTAAACCAATTTTCTGTTTTAATTAACAGATTAGGAACATTCTATGGTCAATGTTCAGAAATTTGTGGTATATTACACAGCTCTATGCCTATCGTTGTAGAATCTGTATCTTTAGAGAAATTATTATCTTGATTACAAGAACAATAAAAAGCTCTTTAGTTTTCTTTTAAGAATAGATCTAAAATAATTGTTCTTTTACTATTAACTTGTTATGAAAGGTAACGCCGCTACATAATAGTATAACAAATCCCAGTAGATAGTTTATTATCTACTGGAAAATTGCAGTAGATATATTTCTAGAGCAATAGGGGCGGGAGAAGACTAGATTTTGTTAGTTAAAGCCCTAACAAAAAAACAAATAGATAAAAAAAAAAAGCTCCATAAAGAGCATTACTTTTACACGCAACAAATCGTTTTATACCTATAATTCCTTTAAATAATCTATGTTAAATATATTCAGTAATAAACAAAAATGAGTCTACGATATAATACTATTTACTACCCATTTAAAACCCCCCATAATTAAGAGTTATGATGAAATAAATGAAAATACTAGATATTACCCGTTTGCTAGTAAAGAATGATCTACTAATATATATTCTTACAATAAATCTTATACTAAATCTTTAATCAGTTTGAATGCTATACTAAATAAATTAGTTAAAAGTTATTGTAATATTTTACAAAATAAAATAAAAATACTATTTAAACGTAGACGTGCTAACAAAATGCGTTATTCAGCTGATAAAGTATATATTAGTGGAATTGAGTTAAGTCATACTAACAGTAATATTTTTATTACCTTGTCTCTATTTAATAAACGTAAGTACTCTATTGAACAATCTATAAGAAAAGCTATTACATTGATCAAATTTCATAAAATAATAGTAAGAGTGGGGGATGAGAATAAAACAATATATATAGCAAATCATAAAAACAGGTTACTTCATTTTTTTAAAAATAACTTTTGCATATTTAAAAAATGAAATATTGCTTTTTTTAAACCTATTGGTAATGTAGTAAAATATTTTACAGTTAATATAGGACAAAAACACCTTGAGTCACATAATATACTTACAAACAACATTAAATTATTAAATAAATTCATTACATCACAAATAAACCTATTTACTTCTACAAAGGAAATTAACTTTAGTATATCTAAACATAATACCTTATATATAAAATGAAAAGGTTTAGGTTTAATTAGTTTAATAGAAAAGTTATTTAACAAAAATGTGGAAATAGAGTTAATTGAATTAAAAAATATACATTTAAATAGTGCTGTATTTTCATCAGCAGTTGCTTTAAAACTAAGAGATAGGAAAAATAAAGCAGTAAGAATTTTAAGAAAAGCTATCTTACAAATGGTAAGAATACCTGATTTACATACGCTTATAACATTTGACGATAATATTGAAGAAATGAACAAAAACAATATTATAAATACTATAAAACAACAAATAGTAACTGGTGTGAGATTGGAGGCATCTGGTAGATTAACCAGACGTTTAACAGCTATGAGAGCGGTATTCAAATACAGATATGCAGGTAGTTTAAAAAATATACGTTCTTCATTTAACAATATATCTTCTACCATGCTAAGAGGTTACGTTAAATCTAACTCACAATATACATTAATAAACTCTAAAACCAGAAATGGAACTTTTGGGTTGAAAGGTTGAGTAAGTAGCCATAGTGGAATAATAGAAAAATGGAATTTATCACCCTTTAATCATTACTTAGGATTTGTTAAAGGTAAAGCTATCTTCGGATATCTTTGAGCCGTTCCTCAACTATTTAGTTATTGTCTACGTATACTTAAAGATAAATGTGCTCCAGGATTAGAATGAGCATTAAGTAACCCACCTAAACCTCACGCATTTACTAATATACCATTAGAGAGTTCTAATGGTACGGGTAGTGTTCAAGGTTCTGGATCTGCTGAACCCAAATGAGAAAGTACTAGTACTTTCTCTCATCATTTTATGCCTTCTTTCTCATTGAATATGGATTATACCATAACACAGAAATTGAACCACCTTAAACTATTAGCGGATCAATTCCCAGTTGGTTCTTCTGATAGGATAAGGGCTATTAATAGAATTAACTACATTATTCGTCAGGAACAATTAAACCAAATCAATGGTATGCCGATGGATTGGAGGTTAACTATGTTGGATAAAACTATAGAGGATTGTAAGGTAGGTACTCTATCATTAGCAGCCACTCCTAACACTAATAATAATGGCAATACTCAGGGGAATTATTTACTTCCTGTAGTAACTCCTGCTTTTAGAGTGCATCTATATCAATTTATAAAAAATATACTAAGTTACTTAGTACCCTTATTTACTATTATTATACCTTTATTATCTATAGTATTATCTATATTTTATTTATCTTACTTTTCAGAGGTTTATACTATGTTAGTTAGTATATTTAATGAGTATATTCTGTTAACTATTAGTATGTTGTTATCAGTCGTATACTTTTTAATAAAGTTATTATGTATAATACGTAGAGCTAATAACTCTACTGGTTTATATGATAGATGGTTTAAATTTGCGACAGACCATCGTTCATCTATTATTATATATAATCTAATATTATTACTATCAATAGGATTATTATTATACTGCGGAGATTTCTCTTCATCTGAGCAGTATATTTGTGATGGATCTAGAGCTTGAGAACTTTGTTTCCAAGATAGTGCTAGCCCACAAACGCAAGGGTTAGTAGAACACATTGTTGCAGCTATATTAGACTGTGTGCACTATTCAGTTTCAACTTTACTATACGCTTTGGATTTTGCTGTTATTAGCTGCGATGCATCTGGAGCTTGAGAATCTTATTTATATATTCAAGATAGTGATAGCATAAAAGGTATATCTATAGCTACAACAGCACTTTTCTTGCATATTGTATACTTACAACTTGTTAAAGGTAAAGCTATCTTCGGCTATCTTTGAGCGGTTCCTCCACTATTTAGTGATTGTCTACGTATACTTAAAGATAAATGTGCTCCAGGATTAGAGTGAGCATTAAGTAACCCACCTAAACCTCACGCATTTACTAGTTTACCATTAAACAGTGGGTTGGATAAGGGTAAAGGTAGGGCAAAATTTTCTCCGGAGGTAGAAAAAATACCCTCACCCTCACCCTACTATGATTCGGACTCAGACTACGAAAAAAATATCCGTCTAGCGCTAGATGCTTCATTGAAGCCGCCTAAGATAGGTGAGCCTTCTAGTAGTAAAGTACCTCAAAAAGAGACTTATTTAGAATCAACTTATAACCATTCTGAGGTGGAAGCTAAGGTCCAGCTATATAAATATTTTAAGGATGAATTTTTACGTTATTCAAGGCTCCATTTTAATTTAAAAATTAAATTGGTTAAAGAGCCTACAACTAAAGAAAAAGATTCCTTATTCTATTATTGAGAAAAGGCTAATTTTTTTAAAGAAAAAAAAACGGCTGTTGAACAAGAACTTCTGAAACAAGGGATAAATCCCTCTGCTCAATTTAATTCAGATTCTAGTTCACCTAGAGGGTCTAGCCCTGAGTACGAATCTGAAAGTTCTCAGGATAGAAGCAAAAAGCGGGTGAAGTATTCAAATGATAAGAATATAGACTCTTCTTTAGGTTTTATTCTATTCAATATTACACCCGTACTACGTTTATTATCTTGTGTATTTTCAGCAATTTTTTTCGTTATGTGTCTTATTTTACCGGACTTAGATTTATCTTTTTTCAAAATAGACTTATCTCAATTATTATTTACATATCTAATGTTTACTGTAACTAAATTAATATACAAATCATATAGAGTACTAGCAAGTCTATATAATCATTTTTTGAATAAAGATTATATAATAATCTATTTTAATGTATATTTTTCTATTGTTACTATTTTATTATGTTTTAGTGAGAATAGTGGTATTTTTACTATTTAGTGTTATTTTTATAACCGTTTTTACCCATGGGGGGGGGGGGTGGGCAGAATATGAACTATATTGATTAAGCCCCCTCCCCTTACTCCATGAAAAAAGGGATATGTTGCATAGGGCTATGCATTTTGATTGCAGATCATAAATATAAGGTTCAACTCCTTCATATCCCTCAATCACCTCTATAGCGGAAAGTGCACTTGTATATTAACTTATATAAACCGAGCATTTATAATAAATATCGTGAAATTTATAAATATATACTATATAATTTAGTTCATGTAAACGTCCCCTTTTTAAATCTGATGGTTGTTTTTGGCTTATACAAAATATTTTAGATTTATAAGGTAATAGATGTGTTATATATAGATCAAAAAAGTATATTATAAAAATATAGTAAATATAAGTATATTCTAAAAAAATTTAGTAAATAAAAATATATTTATAGCCAATGGGTAAGGTCTAACATAAGAAACGTGTGTAGCTCTCGTACATATTAGTTTTTACCATTTCGTTTATAGAGTATTTAAAAAAACTTTTTAAAAGATATTTTTAAATCATTGTAAAAGGATGAATCTTTTTCTATAAAAAATGATAAATTGGAATAATTTAACTGTTTATCTGGATAAAAGATAAAAATGGGATTCTTATTACTAAGATTTTAATGGTGTAATCGAATCTAGGACTTTTTAACTAGAAACGACTAAACGGTTACATCAGCCTTTAAGATGGTTGTGCCTTCTATTAGGTGTTCTAATGGTAACATACTTAGAACAAGCACTATACTATCTAAAGAGGATAAATACAATAACCTAAATATAAAAACATCAGGTATTAGTATGTGGTTTGAAAGATGATTCTTATCTTCAAATGCTAAAGATATTGGTGTGTTATATCTAATCTATGCATTATTTGCCGGGTTAATAGGTACTGCATTTTCTGTTTTGATTAGATTAGAGTTGTCTGGACCTGGTGTTCAGTATATTGCTGATAATCAATTATATAACAGTATTATTACTGCTCACGCTATTATTATGATTTTCTTTATGGTCAAAAAATATTTTATATTAGATTCGCACTTCACTTTTTTTAGAGAAGTAAATAACGATAATAACGATTCACCCTTTTCAAGTAAATGTGATAACAACAACGACGATAACAACCCTTATAATGAAAATGATAATTCTCACAATAAACACCCTTATGTTAAAGTATTAGTAGATGACCCTTATAATAATAGAGATATTATACTTAATGTTACTAAGAAGCAAAAAGGTATTCCCTCTACTGATAATGACTTAAATCCTTATTTTGTGACAGGGTTTTCGGATGCTGAAGGAAGTTTTGGTTTCAGAGTTCGTAAAAACCCTAAGTTAAAAGTAGGTTGAGAAGTGATTCCTTATTTTTTTATAAACCTACACATTAAAGATATTTCTATCTTATTAGATGTTAAAAATTTTTTTGGAGTGGGTAATATTAGTAGTAGTAAGGAATCCGCAATATATCAAGTTAATTCTCTTAAGGATTTACTTACTGTTATAATCCCTCATTTCCAATTATATCCTTTATTAACTAAAAAGAAAGCTGATTTTTTATTATTTAACTTAGCTATTGAATTAATTAAACGAAAAGAACATAAAACCATAGAAGGAATACATAAACTAATTGAGATTAAAGCATCATTAAATAAAGGTATTTTAAACGGTGAATTATATACATCTTTTAAGAATATTGTTCCTCAAGAAAGACCTGAAGTAGCTTTACCAGAAGTGATAAATCCTAATTGGTTTGCAGGTTTCTCAAGTGGAGATGGTAGTTTTTCAGTAGAGATCTTAAAATCTTCCTCTCATAAAATAGGATATCAAGTAATTCTTAAATTCGTACTAACCCAACATAATCGTGATATTGAATTATTAAAGTGTTTTACTAAGTTTTTAGAAGGAGGATATATAAAAGAGTCTACAGATATTGCTGAATTTAGAGTTATAAAGTTATCACTTATTACAGATAAACTTATACCTATTTTTCAGAAACATTCTATAATTGGAAATAAAAATAAAGATTTTCTAGACTTTTGTCAAATCGCTGAACTAATGAATAATAATGCTCATAAAACTCAGAAAGGGTTAGATAAAATTAGAATAATTAAAAAGGGGATGAACAGAAATAGAAAATAGATTTTTATTATTTAATCTGTTATTGTTATTATTTAACTTGTTATTATTATTTATACTATAAAAGAGATAATGCGAGTCTAATATAAAAAAGGCATGGCCGGGTAAAATATAAATATTTTACTTTACATTCACTATATGCGAGAACCTCTTTAGAGCTTTTGATACTAGTATTGCAGACTTTTGGAACTTATCGGTATACGAAAAACGGCAGATACAGTAAAAATTCAAAAGATTAGACAATTCGCAGGAAACTACTTAAAACTATAAAGCGTTTAAGCTTAATGAATATACCCTTAGGTTGGAATTTTAATTAAATTAGTATAATAACCTTTATGTCACCCTAAAGTTAGTTTATATATGAGAAACTTTAGACGAAGAACATATGTACGTAGGACATTCCATTAATCTATACAACAGAATAAGTTCTTATTTTATGCCATCTATACTTAATAGTAAAGCAAGAAGAGTTTTACGTTATTTAAATAAATATGGTTTTAGTAATATAAAATTAACTATTTATATTATGAATGAAAATTCTAGTTTAAACCAGGTAGTGGTACTTGAACAACATTTCATTGATAGTTTAAAACCAAATCTTAATGTAGATCTGGTAGCTAGTGGTTCTCATGAAAAAGAAATAAGGCCTGTAGCTATATATGATTCAGACGAAAAGAACTTAGCTCTTAAAGAAAACAAGGGTAAAGCGGGGGTATATCTAATTTTTTTGTTTAGTTATTTATAAAATAAATAATAAAAAAAAAAATAAGAGTAAATATATTAACTGGTGATACCTATATAGGTTCTGCTGTTGATTTATCTAAAAGATTTAAAGTTTATTATTCTGAAAAAAGTACTCAAGAGGTACTAAATAGGTCTAAAAGCAATATATTAAGTGCTATAAAAAAATATGGTTATTCTAACTTTACACTTGAAATATTAGAGTATTGTGACTCTAGTGCTACAATATCTAGAGAACAGTATTATTTAGACTTTTTATACCCGGAATATAATATTTTATCTCTTGCAAGCTCATCTTTAGGTAGGTTACATGCTGAAGAAACAAAATCTAAAATAAGTAGTTCACTTAAAGGTAGGTCTTTATCAGAAGAAACAAAACAAAATATGAGTGAATCTCGTACAGGTAAGATCTTTTCTGCTGAAACAAAGCAAATTTTGAGTGAGCTTCGTACAGGTAAAACTAGCCCCTTTTTTAATAAAATCCACACTGAAGAGGCAAAACAGAAAATAAGTGAGGCAATAGGCTCTAAAGTTAAAGTTTTTGATAAAGAAATGAATAAAACTACAATATATTCTTCAAACCGTAAAGCAGCAGAAACTATGGGTTGTAATGAAGCTACTATTCGTTATTGTCTTAAAAATAAAAAACTTTACAAAGGTAAATACTCATTTGAAAAAAAGGACGATGCAGCCTCCCAGCTGAGTCAAGAAATGCGTAATAAGCTTCGTAAAATGAGAGGTACTCCAATATATATGTATAGTGCTAAAGATTTTACCTTGCTATATATTTTTGAATCAAAACAACAAGTTTATAATCTTATAAATATGCATCATGTCACTTTAAGCGATTGTTTAAACTTAGGTAATATATATCTAGATACTTTCTTTTTTTCTTTAGATATAATAGAAGAATCTCCTGAAACTAATATACTTGATATGGATCAAATTAAAAGTTTGGTTTTAGATAAAAGAGGTATATATACTGTTAAACACCCCGCAGCTAAATCTATCTTAGGAGAGTTTAAAGACGACGATAAAAAAAATATAGAATTTGACTCTTTAAATAGCTTAGCTAAACATTTAAAAGGTGACCGTCAAGTTATTAGAAAATACTTAACAGGTGAGAAATCAGGTTATTATCGAGGTAAATGAAAATTTACTTACAAAGTTTAATATAAAATAAGGCACGGCCGGGTAAGATAGAAATATCTTACTTTACATTCACTGTTTGCTGGAATCCCTTTAGAGTCTTTGGAACTAGTAATGCAGACTTTCTTTAAGATAAAGCGGCATGATACAGTAACATTTCAAAGAATTAGGCAATCAGCCAGAAACCAAATATAAAAGGGCTCATTGTAGCATTAAACGCTTTTATAGAGTAGGGTCTTCAGAGACTACACGTGAATACCTTAGTAAATATTTAGTATTTAAAGGTAAAGATATAGTCCGCGCACTGATGAGAGTTAGTGATAAAGCGTATGCCTGCTTTAATTGGAGGATTTGGTAAAATCCATGTAAATACAATAAAAAGAGATTTTAGTACAGAATGTAACAGTAAAACAGAATCAAATAAAACAGAATCAAATAAAACAGAATCAAATAAAACAGAATCAGAATTAAGATCAAAAATAGGACCCTACCTTGCAGGCCTAATAGAAGCTGATGGGTCGATTGCTGTACATAATAAAGATTCTAATGCTAAAAAATACCGTCCTAAAATACTGGTGGTATTTAGTTTAGCAGATCAACCTTTAGCTAACAAATTAGCTAGTATTACTAATGCTGGGGCTGTATATGTTAAGAATAACGCAGGTTGCGTTATTTGACATATTCAAAATATAGAAGATGTTATAAAAATTATTAAAATAATTAATGGTTACATGCGTACACCTAAAATAGAAGCATTACACCGTGCTATTCGTTGGTTTAATGAATCTTATAATTATAATATAGATTGCTTAGGTTTAGATCAATCGTCTATAGATAGTAATGCATGGTTAGCTGGTCTTACAACTTCTAACTCCTCTTTTATTATATCTGCTCCTAATATAAAATATACTAGAATTTTAAATTATAAGTTATTGGTTAATTTTGTGATTCCCAATACTGAAAGAGAGGAATGGTACAGTTCAGTTTATTTTTTACTATTTAGTAAAATAAGCGAATACTTAAATACGAGCTTTATTTCAAAAACTAAGCATTCAAATAATATAAAATATACTTTTATAGTATTTGCTTATCTTCCTCAAAGTCAGGAGAGACTTGTAAAGTATTTTAGTGAATTCCCTTTATTAGGAAAAATTTATCAAGATTATGAACATTGATGTGATAATTTAACGAATAAATATGATAAAGTAGGTGGAAAATTTAAAGGAGTTGAAAACTTAAAGATTCAATTACAAAATAGACAACCTATTTTAGCTAGTAAATTATGTAATTCTTTACCTTGTTTAATTAATAAAAGAAATTTCTCTACGTCCTCTGTTTTACTTTATTTTTTTTTTCGACGTAATTTATAATAAATTACTAGAAAAAAATTAGGAAAAATAAAGTCAAGTATACCTACATCTACCTGCACAGGTTTAGTTGTTTGAGGTAAAAACCTTCCATCTGGAGTAGGTTGGGGTAGACATACTAAACAAGAAAGAAAAACGATTGTTATACCATCATTTCAATATTCTGTCATAGTGGGATTATTATTATCTGATGGGTGACTCGTTATAGCTAGTGCTACTCATATTAGTCCACGCCTAGGTTTATCTCAATCTTTAAGCCATTCCAAGTATGCTTGATTTGTCTTTAATATTTTATCCCATTACTGTGATAAATTTCCTGTTCTTCGTGAACGTAAAAGAGGTACGAAAACACATTGATGTGTCGATGTTGTTACCAGAGCATTACCATGCTTTTCTGATATATATTCTTTATTTTATGTTAACAAGAAAAAAGTAATACCTCATAATATTTATGAATTACTTACTCCAGTTGCTCTAGCTCATATAATCATGGGAGATGGAGGATTTGTAAGTAAAGGTACTTATCTTTGTACTGATTCTTATTCTATCCAGGATGTAGTACGGTTAATGAATGTATTAATTATACGTTATGATTTAAAATGTACTCTCCATAGATCTAATGAAAATTACAGAATATATGTTTCTAGAAATTCTATGGGTAAACTAGTAGAAGTAGTTAAACCATATCTTATAACTAGTATGTATTATAAAGTAGGTATAGTATAATGATTTATTATTTAACTCCTTTTTGCCGCCTAAATATAAAGAATTAATAGATGGTTATATATGAAAACAGTCATTAATAAAGTTAGCGTAGTCATTTTCTCATTTATACATGAGGCGAGGGCAAAACTTTAAATCAGCTAGTTGATGATTTGTTATTCATATTTTTTTCCTTTTTTTTTTTATGGCAATTTTTCTATTACATTAACGAATAGAAAGAAAAAAGGAAATATAACTAGTAAAAGAATACAAAATTTTTTCCGTATTGAGTTAAGACAAACTTATCATCGTGATGTATCAGTAGAACAAGGGGGAACTAGTTATTATGATATATTAAATAAAATATCAATATATTTAGGTGTGAATTTGTTATCTAGAACTAGAGAACGAAAAGATAAAGTTTTTTATGCTTTTATGGTTATATCACACAGCACAGCTAGTCATGCTAAGGTTATAAGTTATTTTGATCGTTTTCCTTTATACTCTTCTAAATATTTGGCTTACAAAGATTGATCTTATGTGGTAGAAAAAGCTATATTACGTGCTGGTAAAGGTTTAACTGATAAAGAAATTTCAGAAGTTGAAGCAATTAAAGCACAATTTAATAGTAAACGTAAATCCTGGGATTTTTCACATTTAGATAATTTAGCTTAATGCACTCCCCTGCACCCCTTTGCATATAAAAAAAAAAAGTATATGATTTTTACTTATCTTTTTATTGTATTTATATAAAGAAATTGCCGTGGGTAGTAGCAATATTACTCTTATTACATAACTATATGCGGGAAACTCCTAAAGTCTTTTTATAAGTGTTGTGAAAACTTTGTAGATAAAAATCTAATTCATTTGAAGCGTACATAACCTTAAATATTAAAAGGAATAGATCTTATGTAAGTTTACATAAGTGAAATGGACAATCCGCAGGAAACGAAAAAAAGGTGTTTTATAGGACCCTCAGAGACTACACGTTATGCCCCTTCAAGGGTGAAGATATAGTCCAAATATAACCTAACGGTTATAACAAATTGAATTTCTTACTTCCATTAGGGTTAGGAGGACCTGATATGGGATTCCCTAGACTTAATAATATTAGTTACTTATTACTTATTCCTAGTATTGTTCTTTTCTTATTCGCAGGTGGAATAGAGAATGGTGTAGGTACGAAACCTGTGCCTAAGTAGTGAACAAACACTACGTAGTATGCCACTATATGCTGGAAAACCCTAAAGGTTTAGCTTTTATTAATTAAGACTAAAATCATAACTTAGTTAAATAAGTAATATGTTTAAATATGGTACAATGGGTAATCAGCAGGAAAACAAAACATAGGTTTTGTGTTATCCTCAGAGACTATACGTGGTACACTCTTTTTAATAAAGGTGAAGATATAGTCCATACACATATGAAAATATGTCTACAAGTATTTTACTTATTAGACAAGTGAAGTCGATAAAATACTAATATCTTCCTTAGAACCCATTTCTTTCTTGCCTAATAACTCAACTAATAAAAGACTAGGTGGTTATTTAGCAGGACTAATAGAAGGTGATGGTTCTATAATTGTCCCTAAGACAATTAGAAATCAAAAAGGTAAATTGTTGTATTTTTTTCGATGGATCCTGCTTACCTTGATTGGTTAGCCTACTTTCACTCATCCAGATGAAATAGGCGGCGAAAAGTAAAATACTACATAGGTTGTAATCTTATTATTTAAAGACAGGCAAATTAAATAAGAGATTAAATAGTACTTATTTCAATCCTAAAGGAAAAGGAAAGTTTAACGGTGGTTTACATCCTTCTTATGTAACCGGCTTTGTAGACGGTGAGGCTTCATTTTCAATATTGGTTCTTAAAAGAGAAACGTATAAGATAGGTTGAAATATAATACCTGTTTTTACGATTAATTTACATAGTAGAGATACAGCTCTATTGGAAAAAATACAATCTTTTTTCGGAGGAATAGGAAAGATCACCATTCGTGAAAAAGATAATTCTGCGTATTTTACGGTTAAATCCATAAAAGATATAATTAATGTAATAATACCCCATTTTGAAAAATACCCTCTATTAACGGAAAAACAAGCCGATTTTGAACTATTTAAACAAATAGTTATAATGATGCACAATAAACTACACCTGGACTCAAAAGGATTAAATAAGATTATATCACTTAAGGCTTCATTAAATAAAGGGCTAACGCCCTTGCTAACCACTCATTTTCCAAACATAAGTCCTGTAGAAAGACCAGTAAGAAACAATTTATTTAATAATGTAAACCCTTACTGAGTAACTGGATTTGTAGAAGCCGAAGGATGTTTTTTTATAAATGCTATAAAATCTAATGCATACAAAACAGGATACCAAATTAAATTAGATTTTAGTGTAGTCCAACATAGTCGAGATAAAACTTTAATGGAAGGTTTTGTAGATTACTTTAATAGCGGAGCCGTATATGAAAACACAGACCATGCAACATACCTAGCTTCCAAATTTTCAGATATACAGGAAAAGATTATTCCCTTTTTCCAAAAATATCCTCTACAGGGATACAAATCATCAGATTATGCAAATTTTTGCAGAGTGGCGGATTTAATGAAGCAAAAAGCACATTTAACTCAGGAGGGGATAGAGGTAATAGTAAATATTAAAAAAAGAATTAAATAATCCTGTTTATTTTTTTTTTCACCTTTATCCTTTAAATGGAAAATGTACTTAGTATATAGACTAGATTTTAAGAGTAGTTTTATACACAAGATAAAAGTTAAATGTTTTAAGTGGTAGTTCCGACCTTTTTTTTTATTAATTAATTAATTAATTAATTAAAAAAAAATTATAAATAAAAAGGAATCAACAAATTACTTCAACCTATGAATTATCTTTAGTTAACCCTATCTTTTAGTAATCTCAGTCAGTAGGTAGTAAAAATCACTTTTGTAAAAAAGGATGCCCCTTTAGCCATTAAAATCCAAGATGTTATAAGGGGAGGTAAAATAGTGCATCCTAAGAATTCAAATTATGTAGATCTTCTATATCAAGATTTGAATTCATTACAATTTATTGCTGTATTACTTAATGGAAATATGAGAACTCCTAAGATAGAGGCTTTATATAGAGGAGCTGCGGCAATACAAGTAAAATGATGTAAGGCAGGGATAGAACATATGAGTTTAATTGTACCAACAGTAATATATAATGATATGGATTCTGACAAAAAGAGAGCGGTTTATGAAAACAAAGGTAAATCCGGTATTTACAGGATTATAAATTTAACGAATGAAAACGCTTACATAGGGTCTAGTGTCTGTCTAGATCGTAGATTTGCTAGTTATTATTCATTTAAGTTCATAGATAGACGGCAAACTAGCCTTATATGTAAAGCTTTGTTAAAATACGGTTATTCTAAATTTCGCTTAGAAGTTATTGAGTATTGTCCTGTAGAAAATCTTTTACAACGAGAACAATATTACTTAGATTTGTTAAAGCCTAAATATAATATATTGACTACAGCTGGATCTAGTCTAGGTTACAAACATACAAAAGAAACTATTGCTAAATTTAAGCTCCGTAAACATAGTGAGGATACATTAGAAAAGTTTAAAGCGAAAACTTTTTCAGAGGAACATCGTGCAAAGATATCCGTAGCAAATTGTAGTAAAGTTTTAGTAGTTGACTTGTTAACAAATAATCATTCTGAATATGATTCTATCCGTAAAGCTGCGGAAGAGCTTGGTGCTCCTTATAGTACTATACGTTATTACGCTTTGAAAGGTAAATTATATTTAGATAAATATAAAATAACAATTATTGAAAAATAGGTTTATTTTACCTTTTATAGCTAACCTAGTAGTGCTTGCTTTTTGTATTTACAAATTTTTATTTTGTCCCGTAAAGGCGAAGTGGTTTAGCTGTAGTACCACTGTGTGGTACTTAAACTACCCTAGCTAAAAGAGCTTTGTCAGATAAAGATCGATTGGTTAAATGCTAAATACAAGGATAAGCCCGAAATAGTGAAACGAGGTTTGGATTCTACTTCATTGGGTAGCAACCCTTGATTAGATGGGTTTATTGAAGCGGATGGTCATTTTTATTGTAGTTTTGATTTAAATCCCCAGTGTATAGCAAATACAGTTAAATGTTACATGGCTATATCTCAAAAAAATTTATACAAAGCTAATTCTGATTTATCTCAAAAAGATAATTCCAATCTGTTTATTATGGAAAAAATACAAGAGTTTCTTGATGTTAAGAACGTTAATCAGATTAAAAGAATTAGAGGTGATTTTACTGAATTAGCTTATTCGGTAAGAACAACTAGAAAAAGTTCTTGCCAAATTTTAATAAACTATTTAAATGCTTATCCGCTATTTAGCTCTAAATATCAAGATTTCTTAGATTGATCTAAAGCACATCATATAAGAATAGATAAAAAGTATAAAACTCTAGAAGGATCCTCAGAATTATTATTCCTAAAAAACAGCATGAATACTAAAAGAACTCAATTCAATTGAGATTCATTAAACAGTTTTTACTGCTTAATGTAATAAGGGTTAACAGTAACGAGATAATAAAAACATAGAGTTTTGACAGGGTGGACTCTTTATCCACCTTTATCAGGAATACAAAGTCATAGTGGTCCAAGTGTGGATTTAGCTATATTTGGATTACATTTATCTGGTATATCTAGTTTACTAGGAGCTTATGCCGGGTGTGAGTGACCTGGCGCTGGCTCATAATACTGCCAAACTCCGGGGACGTCCGATGCTGAAGATACTAAGTTATGATTGAAAAGTATCATGATGGCTTTGAGGTAATGCTCTAAGGTACAGTTATAATGCTTCAGTGACGAAAGGAAAGGATTATCGCGGATCTAACCTCACTAGCGTAGAGTATTCCGTTCGTGGGAAAAGAGCAACGAGTAGATGGCAGTTCCAACATATAACAGATGTGGTTAAGGTGTACTCTAGCAGCCTGGAGACAGGTGGTAGAATGAAGTCCGAAAAAAAAGTAACAGTTTGTAACTAAGTTAGCCGAGACGCCAGTTATCGGTGACGCAGTAGATCTACCTTAATTGTATATAACTAACTCTCCTAAACCCATTAGTACGAACATAATCATGAGTGGGAGGAAAACGGGCAAGGTAAAGGTTACGAAAACGATGAATTTTATGACAACTACATTTAACATGAGAAGTCCTGGAATTAGACTACATAAACTAATTTTATTTGCATGAGCAGTTGTTATAACTGCTGTTTTATTATTATTATCATTACCTGTTTTAGCCGGTAAACTTATTCT
>Ga0265798_10005393_pt1 | contig 17218 bp, 21 predicted proteins | sample P3T30metagenome_FD_192430 | JGI IMG/M metagenome (GOLD analysis project Ga0265798, IMG submission 192430) | Plant litter microbial communities from East Loma Ridge, Irvine, California - P3 T30 | ecosystem: Environmental > Terrestrial > Plant litter > Unclassified | place: USA: California... | reverse complement strand
TGGGGCGTATTGGGATGTGACCAGCTTGATAGCTTCCTGAGCAGCCAGACCACCGAGGAGAGCGGCGGTAGTAGGGAGAGTCGAAAAGCCTCCACGCACACTGGTGGTCAGCTAGGAATCCAAGATGACATCTTACATTTCCTGTGCACTGTGCTGGACCTCATCGGGGACATTCGTGTTGACCAGCTCCGCAAGTTTAGACTGAGTACTCTTTAGGTCGGCTTCGTAGCACGACTCGTCGGTACCTGGCCATCGCCCAAGCGAAGAATGTAATTGATCGGCGGCGAGGAACGCGAGGTGCAGAGGTGTTCCGTAGGTGACGGGCCAGTCGTCAAGCCCAAAGTTGTCGTCTACACCGTCAGCTAGAGCTAACGTGCCAGAACCAAGCTCACCGATCATTGATTTCAGCTCACCATCGACATTGCGACGTGAGGAGATAGAAGTTCCCTTTATCAAAGCAACTCCATTGGTGTTCTTCACAAAGTTCTCGACTTCGGCATCTGCGATCGCGTCTTCTGGCAGACCAATCTTCCTCAGGATAGCCTGAAGTTGCACCCGGTACTCCTGCAGGTCTTGCTGAAATTGTGCTCGATACAGTCCCTGGAGCGCAAGGTACGAGGCAGTCGACGAGTGCATGTCGGGAAGGGTAGGAGCATTTGGTGGGATTTTGTGATCTCTGAGGTACCCTCGAAGGGCGGCCAGCAGGATGTGAACGTTTTTGGACTAGATGTCAGTTCAAGCCAAGGACGATGTTTCACCTCTTTGGAAATGTTAGTCACACCCTCATCGTTCAGCAGCAGCTGTAGCTCTTGACTTATCTGACCATCAGCTGGGTCGACCATTCTGTTCAGTCGGCTTACTTGTGTCTCGCCCCAAACTTGATAAGCTTGGGCAAGAGCCTCGTCGAAGTTCTCCTCATCCGCCTTGAGTCTCATTCCATTGAGGAGCGCCTTGAATTCTCGCTGCTCATCGGTCCCACCTTCATCTGAGAGGTCTCTTGGGACTTGCCCATCGTGCTGTTTGTAAGCTGATCATCGCACGAACCACTCACTGATTCCTTCCAGAGCGATGCCGTTTTGACAAGAAGCACGACCCACGGTACGTGAGAATGCTCCATCGAGTCCATCGATTCGAGGTCCAAGCCTTTGGCGTAAGCTTTGAGCGCTGGGAATGGCGCATCTATGCGAAGCGTGTGTGTGCTGTCTGGGTGGGAATCAACGACTGCATATGTCAGCTTGTATCAATCTGACGCCACGCAGGCATACCACAATGTTCTCGGACCTGAATTTCAATTCGACCGATGAAGCCTGAGCTTCGGATGAGGACAAGTGGGATGTCAGGACCGCCAGCCGTGGAGGATGCTACAGATCAGTCACGGGACCGACTGGCTCAAGGGGCTTACCTTCCCAAAGGGTATCGCCAATCTGGGTTTCTATTGATGGTGCGAGATTCGAGGCAATGATCATGGTGAATGATCGGAAGAAAGCAGGATCGTCGGACAGCAGGGATGTCACATTCTATATAATTAGCGAGCGGACCAGACCCTCCGCTCACCCTGCAGATCGATCTGCCCTTTACAGATGGATTGAGTTCGGAAAGATATCTGTTAAATCAGCCTGCCGAGTTACTAGCTTGAACGTTATCTGGACCTACTTGGTAGTCTCGTCAGCAATGGGCTGACTGATGGAGTCGCCGGTCAGAAAGAAGTTGGTCGCAATATCTTGTGCTGTCGCCATGCGATCCGATAGGATTGCGAAAGATGATATACCTGCCTGTCAGCGATGATTCATGAGCAGACCTGGTATAGCTTACCAGGGAGCACCAGGTTCTTCAATGCCTGACTCCCAGTGGCATCACAACCAATCAGAAGGATGTTCGCCTGCTCCAGTGATCGTTGACCTGAGGAGGCCCAGAGTCTACATTTTAGTCATGTTCGATACGGTTTTGCCCATTAGTGATTACATAGACTCACCTGAGTTGCCTGTCGTATCTCCTCTCGTTTGCGTCAGGTCGATAACTGATGCAATCAGTTGTTGCCTACAGATTGAAGAAGTTACGAGAACTTACGATGGGATGCTTTCCTTTCCAGTAGTTGCAGTAAGAAGATCGACTGAATCATCCATTTTGGGCAGCTTGGCTTGTCGAGCGGAAGACGATTCTGGGGACCGCTTGGTCATAAGGGGTATTGTATTCGGGTCCGTGCTGGGTTGGCGGGATGCAGATGGTTGAAGAGATACAAAGGAAACCACTTCTTTCTCTAAAATTCAGAGATCGGATCACTGGTCTCGGCTATGAAGAGTAAAGAGTTCGAAGCAGAGTGTAAAGTAATCAACAGAGAGTAAAGTAGTATCTCGACAAGGTAAAGTGGGTCACCTCCACTTTGACTATACCGTCACACCGTGTGAGACTTGATTACAGTACCACGTCGGGAGGGGTCATGCATCAAGCTACCAAGCTACCAAGCCAAGATCCCTCGTCCAGCTACCGTATGCTTGCCTTCAGGTCTAGTCACATCTACAGCATTTCGCAAAAGTCCTGGCACGATCTTGCCCTCTAGTATCGTCTCCTCCACAATCCGAGGGACGTCTTGCGGCGTAACTCGCCCATATGAGATGTACGCGCCTGAAGGGAACAAGATCTACGCGTCAGCTTCATACCTACACTAGTACTGATGCAAGCTTACAAGCATAACACCAGCGTATCTGTGTCCTCCGAGGTGGTTGATGTTGAAGATCCCCACTTCCCCTCCTTCACCTCCACCCACGGATTCGATCTCGCTCAAGCGCCTGGCGGCCTCGGCGTCTCGCTCCTCGTCTGTCATATCTAGCTCCTCAAGGGCCTCACCTTCTGGGCAGGCAATTGAGGAACCCGTCTCGTCAATCGATACGTCGTGTTTCTCCAGAACGGTGTGAAAGGCAGCTCGAAGCAAGGGAGCAGCGATATGACATCGCTTGTCTCGACGCTTGTGGGAACCTACATGAGATCAGTAACGTGACTGAGACTTGAATATATAGGCTTACACAGTAAAACGATGGCGCGATATGGGAGTGTCCAGCTTCTTCTGCGTCCAACAGACTCAGGATTCTCACTTAGCTTTCCACCACGACCAGCGGCAGAGTCTAGTGTTCCGTCAAATAGCTCCTTGGCACCCTCTATCGAGTTCTCCACCTCGTGAACGACCTTCCAATCGGGAAAGATGAGTACCGACTGATCGGAAGGGTCCGTCGACTGCGAAATCAACGATGAAGAGTAGATGGATGGCAGGAGCGACTGGACTCTGGAGGCGATATATGGTGGGTTCAAAGCAGGTTCAGGAGCCTTGGGAACAGGTCGAGAGCTAATGTGGTTGTTGAGATGATGCGAGAGGATTGTCTTGTCATCCTATCTATTAGTGTGTCCTCCCGGAGGAAAATGAAGTCAATGAATTCACGTAATGGTCTCTCTCCCAGTCACTCTTGGCCGTGCTCACTACGACCACTCGTCCGCGACCTCCTTGTGCACTGCCAGCAAGCTCGCTCTCCCAATCCGTCTCTATCGAGTCGGGCCACTCGCCGAGATCTCCATATTTGTCGTCGATGTAGCCTCTGTATGGCTTACCGTCCCATGGTCCACCTGACTCGATGATCGCCGAAGAGCCCGCTGTCTCTAGGTCACATGGATATTGGCAGACAGCACAGTCCGCTTCCGAGACCGGGACATTGGCTTCACTCAGGGTCTCTGCAAGATTGGCGTACTGCTTTGCTCTAACTTGCGAGTCGTGCGAAGCGGGAGGTGGTGACGGAGCCCTGGATGGACTGAGGGATGAGAAAGCGGAAGTGAGTTTGCCAATCATCTTCATTGAACGAGATATGTGTAAGATGGTGGAGTGTGGGGACGACCCGCAGTTGAGATGGGCTATATGCGTGGTATCTGATATCTGATTGTCTATCAGGGACCTCGGTCACCGGACACCGAGTCACGTGAATAATGCCACATCTGGCTGAACCTTTCCGGCGTTATACTCCATGGCGGATGCAGACCAAATTCCGAAGGGTAGTGATATATTAGGCTTGAGCTGTGCATAGTATAAGCGAGGAATAGGCGTGTCAACCTTGCCTTTCTGGGTCTTTACCACTCCAATGACCTACTCCTCCTTAACCTTTACCCTACTCTACAACTAGGTTACTGGCGGATCAACACCGTCGCTCAAAGAGCTAATTCAAATGTGCGTTCATTATCACTGGATGTCCTGGACTGAAGGATGTCTGTGGAAGGGAGGGAGTTCTACGAGAAAGGGGCTTAAGCTGATCACTGGAAATCTACTACGCCTCGTCCCATACCATCTATCATACGCTCGCACTTCATACATATCAACTTTCGCATCATCTCTGTATCTTAACTCGGCAATCATATAGACATACTCCCAGAACCCTGTCAATACAGGATAGGAGAGCAAGATGTCTATCGTATCCCGAAACCCCTTCGACCTGCTAGGTGGTAGGTATTTTCGACGGGCTGCCTGAAGCAATGCTAAGTCGATAGACGACGGAGAGCCATCTCCCGCACCCGCACCCAAAGCTGCCGCTCAGCCTAAAGCTCAAGCCGCTCCCGCTCCCCAGCGATCAGTTCCCGGATCTGCTCCCCGTGGAGGAAACGCCAACCGAGGACGAGGAGGTGTCCGAGGTGGAAGGCCTCAGGGTGAACAGAGGAACGCTGGACCCGTAGGTGGAGATGTCCAGGAAGGATTCGAGCACCCCGCTGGATTCGACGGCGAGCGAGTCCGTACGTGTCTCACTTGCCTTAGTTTGTCTTCAACTAAACAACAGCTGCATCCAAGAAGGCTCACAAGGGTCCTGACGCTCACACCAAGGGTCCCCGAGAGAACAGACCTATCAGGAACCCTACCTCCGGCGGTCACTCGGTACGTTCCGACACTTTAAATTTCCTGCGGTATTTGGCTAATCATTCAGTCCCGAGGTGGTCAATCTGGCAAGGCCCGAACCCCCAACAACGCTGGTGAACGAAGACAGTTCGAGCGAAAGAGCGGAACTCTTCCCGACTCCCAAAAGAAGGTTGAATCCGGATGGGGGGCTGATGAGGGTGAGGCCGAGCTCAACGGTATGTTTTTACAGCGATCCGCAATTCCTCCTACAAGCTGACTTGCAGCCGAACAGCTAGGCGAGAAGGACGCCCAGGATGAGGAGAACACTCCCGAGACTCCCGCTGCTGAAGGAGCTGATGGTGAGACTGCCGCAGCTGCCGCCGCCCCCGCCGAAGAAGAGGAGGAGGAAGTTACCAAGTCATACGACGAATACCTTGCCGAGCGAGCCGCTACTCAGAACTCTACTTTCGGCAAGAAGGAAGGTCGACAGGTCAACAACGAGACCGTCGAGGGTACCCAGTTCAGGAGGGAGGCCATTGATGACTTCTTCTCCGGCAAGGTGTGTTATCCCAAACCAAGCAGAAGTCCAAGCTGATCCGGTAGCAGGAGAAGGCTGCCAAGGCCAAGGCCTCTGCCAAGAAGGAGAAGGTCTACATCGAGTTCGACGGTCAATTCGCGTCCCCCGCTGGTGGAGCACCTTCCGGTGACCGAGGAGGACGAGGAGGACGAGGAGGTGACAGGGGACGGGGTGGACGAGGCGGAGCACGAGGCGGTGAGCGAGGTGCCCGAGGTACCGGTGCTGGCCGAGGAGCTCCCCGTGGCCGAGCTGCCCCTCGAGGTGGACGAGGCGGTGCCGTCGATGCCAGCGACGAGAAGGCTTTCCCCGCTCTCGGAGCGTAGATAGCAGGCATTTAGCCAGAAGTATATACACCATACTTGATACCAGATACCAACCCAAAGTGCATTGATTATGCTGCTCTCTTGATGCTTGCATTGTGTATGCTTTTGATTACAACGAGGGCGTCTTGCATCTGTCACTGTAGTACTCTATCTAACGATCTATCTCATCCTCCCGTTTAATACTCCTTTGGCTCCCCTTCCCCGTTGCTCGTCATACTCTCTGCGCATCTGTCGTATCTACTCAATCTCATACCTATACCTTCTATTTGTATACTAGTATACACATTTCAAATAACAAACAAATACTAAGCTCTTGAGCAGTCGAATCTATCAGACGTCATATACGCAGAAATTCGAATCACCGACTTCAATTAGTTACATACCAAGACTTGTCCGCGCATCTCTAGTGGCGTCGCATCTTTCAATCGCATCATTACCTGTCACTGCAATAAAAATGGCTGAGGATACACCTGTCAAGGCTGTACAAGTGAAGCTTGTGCTACTAGGTATGCCTCTTACTGCTCGCGGACCTGCTTAGATGTCTGTGCTGACTATCCTCCCCCTTTACCGACACCATCATCTCTACCACATGTCATCCGCTTGATTCACGCCCTTCTTCACTTCACGCCCTTTGTCACAACGATACATCTGGTCAATACCAACAGGCGAAGCGGCGGTTGGAAAGTCATCGTTGGTTTTGCGATTTGTCTCGGTACGTTTAAGTCTTGTTGCCCGCCGCGACTGGTGTCAGTGCACAGCTAATCCTTGCAGAACGATTTCAACGACAATACTAGTCCGACCATTGGCGCGGCATTCCTGACCCAGAGTACGTTTAGGAGACTCCCAATAGTACCCACATCGCTCCTCTCCATACTGACTCCGTAGAATGCCGACTCGAGAACCGTATCGTCAAATTCGAGATTTGGGATACAGCTGGTCAAGGTGAATACCCATATTACTTTGCGTGACTTTCGACTGACAATATAGAACGTGTAAGATTTGATTGTTGCCAAACAGTCGTCGTCAGTGCTGATATTGCAGTTCCACTCGCTCGCTCCCATGTACTACCGGAATGCAGCCGCAGCTGTCGTCGTTTACGACATAACCAAAGCCGTAAGCTTCAACAGAGGGAGTCAGCATCGCATCTAGATAGCTGACCAACAGGCCTCTCTTGAGAAAGCAAAAGCTTGGGTAAAGGAACTCCAACGACAGGCAAACCCAAATATCGTTATCGCCCTTGTCGGCAACAAGGTGCGTTACCCGTCACGTCAATGTATCACGTGCTAACCTGACAGCTCGACCTGGTCGATCTACCAGCAGGCGCCACTGAGCAGGAGCAGTCTTCATCGACAAGCGTCGAAGAGACAACAGACGAGGCAGTAGACGATGACGATGATTCCTCGCAGTCGTCCGCTCAGCCTACAAGCAAGACCGACGACAATGCTAGACAGGTATCTCGTGAAGAGGCAGAGGCATATGCCAAGGAGTGTGGACTTCTGTTCTTCGAGGCCAGTGCCAAGACCGGCTCGAATGTGGGCGAAGTCTTCACCGAGATAGGTGAGTCTCAGTTTAGCACCTCGAAGAATCTGCTGACTCGTCAGCTAAAACTATTCCGCTTGACGCCGCCACTCCAAAGCCCGCGGGCAATGCTTCCCGAAACGCTGGTACTGCTCAGCCTCAAGAGCGCGTCAACCTTGATCAAGGCGCTCAAGCGAAGAAGGGAGGCTGCTGTTGATAACTTTTTCGGACGTCGGGCTATGGCAATATGTATTCACGGATGGGGATCAGGTCGGATGCTTGTATGAACAATGTGAAACGATGACGCTTCTATCATACATGATGACCACTTTGACATTATGTTTGACATTTACTATACTTCTATAACAGCCGTATCACGCATAGCGGCATACCCCTCTTCGTCCTCGTCTTCCCCATCATCTACATCCATCGCATCAACTGGCTTTTTCCCGGCATGACCAGCCTTGAAATCACCACTGTAATACATTTCGTATATCTCGTCCGCCTCGGGACCTTCCACAACTGCTTCTAGCAGATCCTGACCTAAATCTATTCATTAGCATCTTTCTCTCTTTCCACGTCGAGACTTACACTGTATTGCACGCCAGGCTACAGCCGTTTGACTCGCGTCTGAGGCCAGATCATCGTCGAGCGGCAAAGATCGAAAGGACCGATCACCCGGCTCGCAGTAGGCGATGGAACCTAGAGCAGCCACAAAGACGTGTTGCAGTCCACTGAATTCTTTGACCGAGCTTGCGCTCAGCAGACGAGCTTGCAGATCGACGCCTTGAGGTGCCACTGCCTTGAGATCGGCGTCGTTTTGACTTTCGACCTTGAATGGATTCGTAGCGCCCTGTGACGTTGATCTCGGTACGCCTAGCCCATTGTGCGACAAGAGGGGCGAGGGATACACAAGCTGGTGGAGAAGTCCCAGCGACATCGACAGAACCAGCAACGCACTATGTCATCAGCTATCGACTTCGGGAGTGAGCTCACCTGACGCTATGGGTTCCTGGACTGCCCATTCCGAGTAGCCTAGCTGATTCGCGATGTACAAGGATGATGAGGGCCGGAACCAGGCTGGATCGTTCGGATAAAAGGACGGGCGCATCCGGATTGGCAAGGCTCATCATGCTAACGGCTTTAATTATCGTGACGTTCAGCCGGGAGTACTGTCATCAGCTCAGACTGCGGCGCGGTTGCTTGACCAACGTACCTCCGAGCGAGAGCAGTCGGGATGAGGAGTCGCCAAGTACTTGCTTGCCCTTTCCACCAGAGGTAGGTCGATTCGGGTCTTTCGATGATCATCCGCTCTAGCGGCGTCGCTCGAGGAAACCAGGGCTCGGAAATTACTGGGCTCTGGAAATCAGTGACATGCATGCACGAATCGACCGACTCACTGCTCGACGCCGCTAAGAGTAAGTCGAATGCTCTTTCCACCGTAGGAAAGCCGTGCTTCGAGTCCGACAGCATTATGATGATAGCGGCCAAGCTGTCATCGATCCTGTAGGGCGTAAGCAATATTCCTTGAGATAGGGAGCTACATACCAGTTTCCAAGGCCAGAGGACCAGCACATGACTTCACAGACTCTGATACTCTGATCTGCGAGCAAGCCTTGCTGCTCGATGGACAGCTTTTGAAGTTCGACCTGCCGACGTCCTAGGTTACTGACGGTAAAGAAATGCTGTACAAGCTTTCTGAGGTCGTTGATTAGCTCCTGACATGTGTCGACGAAGCAAGTCGGGAAAAAGTAGACTGTGCTCGATATCAGGTCGAGTACATTGATCATCGCTCCGATCTTGTATGTCAGAGTGGGTCAAACGCGTATGGGATGAACAATTCACGGTAGATTTGTCTGGCTGCCTGTTGACCATGACTGATCGGGCGATTACGCTGAAGAAGCCAGAGAGGCTCTCTAGAATCTCTCCTGCAGCGTGATATACCGAGGCCTTCATATCGGATGCTGCTTGGAGCAAGCGGGCTGATGCTGAAGTATACTGCGTCGACATCGAATCAGGCTGATATCGAAGAAGGCGATTGAGCAATGATTCGGTCCAGCGATCCTCGGTCGCCCGGGCTGTTCCACGATAATTGAAAACATGGTAGACGAGCTGGCTGATCAGCCAAGACGTGATTTGCGGCATCCTCACCTGTGAATGATCATCCCAACCAGCAGCATCATCTTGACCCAGAGTTTCATGGTGTTCGTCCTTGCGCGGCGAGGCTGGAGTTGACTGGACCTCGTGATTACGGGTTCCGGTTTTCGGGCTAGTCGCCGGTCGACGACTTTGGATAGTTTGTCTAAGCTGTGACGAAGCGGCGAAACCGTTCTGCAGTCCGCCGAACCGAGATGGCGCTGCCGTTTCGCGGACTTCCGGCTTTCGAGGACTGAGGATCTCTACCGTCTGCCCGCGAGTACGGCGAGGAGGAGATCCCAGACCTGTCTGGTTGAGCTCCGCTATAGCTGCACGAGCGCTACGTGTCCTCGAGGCGGAGTTGAAAGCAGCATGAGTCTGGCGCGTCAGCGCCTTCTGCTGGACCAACGAGAGTAAAGACGTACCGCAAAAATTGCCTGGCTCTTTACACTCTCGACCCGAGCAGCGTTCTCTCGTTCCTTCTCAGCGATACGCCGGTCTCTCTCAGCTATACTCGCTCGCAGTCTTTCGGTCTCGGCCATGTGTTTTTCAGAGTCCTGCCAGTCAGCTGAGCACTTGAGTACTGGACTCACCGTCTTCTGTAGACGTCTGACGTTCTCCGCCTCTCCCTGTGCCTTCCAGACTTGTGCTTGAAGCTCTCGCACTTTGTCTTCAGGATTTCCCGGGCCCATATCCACCTGTATCCCATCCGTCCAATGTCTTGGTTGCGTCTTGCTTGCCTGCAGCTGCGCGTGCAACCTCTCGACCTCTCTTTCCAGCTCTCCTCTTCTCCGTTTCTCGTCGTCGAGCTGAAGAACAGATCGTCGTGCTTGAGATCCCTGGGAAGAGCTGGGCATGGATTGCGATGGATTCGATTGTGACTGTATTGGAGCTAGACCAGACTGGTGACGACCTCCACGCGGAGCAAAGACTTGTTTGCCCACAGAAGCGGATCTGGCGAGGACTCTGGTAGATCCTTCGGGTAAGTGCGAGGGTGCTGGCGCAGGCATTCGCAGTGTGTCTGACGTTGGTCCATTGCGAGGAGGATTCATTGGCAAGCGAGACGGTCCGGCCTCGTGCCCTGCCGACTCTCGCCTTGCGTGTGAATTCTGGGTGCCGTCCGGTGCGTTCCTCTGAAGTGCAGCGGTTCGGGTGTATGCAACACCTCTCCCACCTGGCGCATGGGTATCGACGACTTGATCATCATCATCCGTATCGCCGGCGATATCGTATCGTCCCGTCGCATCGAGCGTGACTGCCGGGTAGCCATCTTCCTCCTTTTCATCGTCATCCCTCCTGATACCCCAGTATTGCTTCCTCTTCTCTACCCCCTCAATATAGCGGGTCTCGTTTGCCGGGTGAGTATGCTTCCCCAGTTCTCCGAAGCCAAATGTGCTCTTCCCTCCAGCTCTAGGCTCGGTGTTGACTGGGCGAGGTTCCTTGAGTAGGTTCGAAGTGATAGGCGGCGGACGAGCCGCTCGTACGGCTTGAGTAGCAGAGATTGCTTTTGCCTCTACCTCTTCTAGCGCCTTGAGATCGATATCAGCGAAAAAGTCGTCGTCATCGAACGGGTCTGAATCATTTGCCATGTTGTTATGCGTGGTAAACAAACTATTGGAGCCATGTATGCGAGCTTGAGGGCGACATTAAAGTATCGAGGAAGGGAAATGTAAAGTAAGAAAGAGATAAATCAAGAACATGAGAGACGCGTCGAATTACATGTTGCTCCATCAGTGCCTGAATTGATCGATTGTACACTAGCAGTGTTGTACTTGCAGAACCCCAGTAAGAAAAGATATGCATTAATGAACCCGGTGAATGTCTACAAAGTATATGGATGAAGATAAAGCAAGCCAAGAAGAGCGTCTAGTTCTCCTCGGGAACGAATTCACGCCATGACTAAATGATTAGTAAACTCCCTGGACAGGATGGCGAGGGAACAAACCTTGACTTCAGAGGGGTTGGTGCCTTCGACGTATGGCAAAGGACTGTTGTGGAATTTCTTTTGGAGAGTCTCGGTGAAGAGCACAGCGAGCTTGGCGTTGTTGATGAGCTGCGGTGATCAGCAGTGCTTGTTGTATGGGTCTCAGAAAGGCTTACGGGAATACCAAAGTCGACAGCAGCTCGTCGAGAGGCGTAATCAGCATCGTTGGTATCGGGTGCCCTGGATCGGGAGATGTTGATGACACAAGTGATCTCGTGCTCTTCGAGAACTGCGCTTGTTAGCATATTCTCCAGCGCGAAAGAGGCTCACTTACCCTCTCTCAACTTCCGCTTATCCTTGACGGGTACCATGATCTTTTTGATCGATAGGTATGGCTGGTCGTTGATGTGCGCGGTGACTTCGGGTGCTGAATGGTTAGTATAGGCACGGAGCACTGATTGTTGAGCTTACAGTGAGTGTAGAGATGGAATCCCAATCGCATAAGGTTGGCAGCGACAACGGCCATTTCTGGTCTGTTGATATCACCACCGAGGAGGATACCCGAGTGAGGTCGAGGGAGCTTGAAGCCGTTGACTGACAGGAGAGCAGCCCAGTATGCCTCGTGGATATCCTTACCGAAAGAAGCGACTTCTCCAGTCGATGCCATCTCTACGAAATCAGCCGGAGCAACCATTGACCTCTTATTACTCACCAACACCGAGGAATGGATCAGCACCAGGAAGTCGGGTCCAGGAGAATTGAGGAACTTTGATAGCGACATAATCTCGCCTCTGCTTCATGAGATCAACAGGTTCTGGAACGTTTTGATCTGTCATTAGCAAAAGGCAAACAAGAGGATATTTGAGGTAACCCACCCATGATGGCAGCTGACGCGATGTCGATGAAGTTGGTGCCCAATACCTTGGAGACAAAGGGGAATGATCGAGAAGCTCGAAGATTACACTCGATGACTTTGAGCTCGGCGGGCTGACCATCCACGGGTGGCTTTCGGATAATCTGCATGTTGTAGGGACCAGAGATATCGAAAGCTTTGGCGACCTTTTGAGCGATTTCCTTGAATCGATCCATGTCGCTTTCGGGTAGAGAGAACGGAGGCAAGACAAGAGTGGCATCACCAGAGTGAACACCGGCGTTTTCAACGTGCTCGGAGACAGCGTGTACCAGTAATTGACCCTTGTGCGCGACGGCATCGACATCGATTTCCTGAGCATTGTCGATGAATTGGGAGATGACGACGGGGTGATCAGGAGAAACATTTGTAGCGGCAGACAGGAAGTGTTGTAAGGTTGATTCGTCGTAGACCACATTCATAGCGGCTCCAGACAGAACGTAAGAAGGTCGAATCAAGACGGGGTATCTGTGGTGTAAGCGAGATCTACTGACATATGGGATTAACCTACCCAACCTTGTTGGCGAACTCCTTGGCTGCGTCCAAAGAGGCAGCTTCGGTCCAAGCAGGTTGGTCTACTCCAACAGAATCCAAGATAGACGAGAACTTGTGTCGGTCCTCTGCGTTGTCGATCTGGTCAGGGTCGGTACCAAGAACATTGACGCCAGTCTGCTTGAGTCGCAGCGCGATGTTTTGTGGCAATTGCCCTGGTAATTAGCGGCCGTCCAAGGCACGAGACATACCTCCAACGCTGACGACAACTCCGTCGGCTCCTTCGAGCTCGTAGATGTCCATGACACGCTCGAATCCAAGCTCCTCAAAGTAAAGCCTGTCCGCTTCATCGAAATCGGTAGACACAGTCTCAGGGTTATAGTTGATCATGATTGTCTTTTTGCCCATTTTTCGGATAGCTCGAGAACAGGTGACGGCACACCAATCAAACTCGACAGATGATCCGATTCGGTACACTCCTGAACCAAGGACCATCGTTCCGTGTTCGTCAAAGTCGAGATCGTGAGTAGTAGCATTGTATGTGGTGTATAGGTAGTTGGTATAGGCGGGGAATTCGGCGGCGAGGGTGTCGATACGTTTGACAAAGGGGGTGACGCCGAGTGACTTTCGCAGAGCTCGGACCTCGCCCTCCTTTTGACCACAAAGCTGTGAGATGTGCAAGTCTGAGAACCCAGTCTTCTTGGCAGTCATGACGAGGTCCTTGTCAAATTCGGCGAATGGGGTGTTTTGGATCCGCTTGTAGACATTGACAATATTCTCGAGCTTGAACAGATACCATCGATCAATCTTGGTGAGATCGTGAAGCTTTTCGACAGAGTAATCCAAGTTGAGCATAGCATGGGCAATCGCGAAAAGTCGTCGGTCATTGTTCTCGGTCAAGGCGGCCGTCATGTCATCGGGCTTCCAGTATGCGTCAAATCCTGCAAAGTTTGGGTCGACTTGTCGGATGGCCTTCTGGAGAGATTCCTCGAAAGTCCTTCCAATCGCCATGACCTCTCCAACTGATTTCATAGCGGATCCGACATCTCGGTCGACATGCTGGAATTTAGCCAAATCCCATTTGGGAATCTTGGTTACGATGTAATCGAGAGATGGTTCGAAGCAAGCGGTGGTGGATTTGGTAACAGCGTTGGGTAGTTCTGGCAAGGTGTGACCGAGAGCGATTTTGGCGGCAGTGTAGGCAAGAGGGTATCCGGTGGCTTTGGAAGCAAGGGCACTGACATCAGCGCGTTCACTGCTATTGAACATACCTGGATCGCGAAAGACGGGCGTTCATTTCAATGACACGGTAGTCTTTGGAATGAGGGTCGAGAGCGTACTGCACATTGCACTCTCCTACGACACCGACGTGTCGGACGATTTTGATAGCCGCAGATCGTAGCATGTGGTATTCGTCGTCGGACAGGGTCTGGGAGGGCGCAACGACGATGGAATCTCCGGTATGCGTACCCAAGGGGTCGAAGTTCTCCATGTTGCAACAAATGATGACATTCTATTCTCATCAGTCGAAGCCATATGGAGATTGATGGACGACTCACGTCTGCGGCATCCCTGACCACCTCGTACTCGACTTCCTTCCATCCTTTCAGACTCTTCTCAATCAAGACCTGAGGACTGAGACTAAGACTTCTCGCTGACAAATTCCTCAATTCCTCCTCGTTGTGAGCGAACCCAGATCCTAGCCCACCGAGTGAAAAGGCGGATCGCAAAATAATAGGGTATCCAATAGCTTTAGCTGCATCCAGAGCACCCTGGATGGTCGAGACCGCTGTAGATTGGGCGGCAGGGATATCGATTTCTAAAAGTCAGGACATGTGCAAAGCTGGATCCATATCTCTCACTCACCATTCAGAGCCTGCACGAAGAGGTCTCGGTCCTCGGAGACTTCCAAGGTTCGGATTGGTGTTCCCAACACCTTGACTCCCAGTCGCTCTAGGACACCCATCTTTTCCAGCTGGATTCCGACATTCAATGCACTCTGTCCACCAAAAGTCAAGAGGATACCGTCAGGTCGCTCCTTCTCCAAAACATAGGCAACATAGTCGGGTGTGACGGGGAGGAAGTAGATTTCATTGGCCAAGTGGTGCGAGGTTTGGATGGTTGCGATATTGGGGTTAATGAGAACCGTGGAGATATTGGACTCCCGTAGAGCTTTGATGGCCTGGGACCCTAGCTGTAAGCAGTGTCCCTTCACCCCTGCACCATATACTCACCAGAATAGTCAAACTCTCCAGCTTGACCGATGCTGAGACCACCACTTCCAACCACCAAGACCTTTCGGACATCCGGCTTCTCTAGCCTAGGAAGGACTTTAGCACTGATTCGTCGGGCGAGCTCGGAAGGCGAGTTCAATGTGGGTTCGGAAGAATTGTACGAGCCTACTGCCGGTGCTGCGACAGCATATCCTCGAGCTAATTGTCGAGTGATTCGAGCAGCTGGACTGGGGATTCGGGAAGCAGAAGGCAGCCTGATGGCCCGAGTGATTGGTGCACGGATCATGGCAGCCCAGCCTTGGATCTATGCAAGCAAAGAGTATGGGTAGATGTGTAGATGAGCCCACTGCAGATAACTGGTTTTTTGAGTCGCTACGCGAGAGGTCAGAGATAACAAAAAACCAAATGTGACGTGTTAAAAACGTGATAAGTCGTTACATTTCTATAAGCTACAGAGCGTACTGCTATAGCTACATGGTCTCCCCTCGTCCATCTTAGATGCTCACATGCATCGTTCGTATACCTTCCGGAAGCCCCTCCAGTCCATCGACCAAGTGGATATCGTCCTCGACGTCTTCCTTGCTGGAAGATCCGCCCATGATTTTGTGCCAGTGACCAGTTGGTCCCCCCTCCACGGTCTCTCGCTCGATGACTCTAGCTTTTCCGTTATACATCGCCTTGATCTCCTCCGGCTGATCTTCGTAACTACTGTCCAGACCTGGGAGAGCCGCTCTCCGAATCTCCCTGTACTGCTTGGGTCCGTTCAAGAAGGCATCTTCTCCCAGAAGGCTAATGGCTTCGGCGTCTCCGATGACCTCGTGCCAGTGGCCTGTACGGGGCGAGAACATTCGATGTCGAGGTTGAAGCATGATAGGGTCTGGGTCGTGGATGGGCTGAATACGCGGACTGTCATCAGCTTTGCCGATGAAGGACATGAGAAACCCACTAAACGTGATGAATGTGTATCTCGCGATCGATCACCGTTTGAAACTCGGTATGTATCTTGCGAACGATGGTTTCCTGGTGAATTAGCGAGGTCGACATGGGCAGTAGGATGGCTTACGTGTACAACTGGCTTGAGCCAGTGAGTCTCTACTTCGACATCGCCCTTTTTGTCGATGAGGTCTCCAAATCCAGCCTGATCGAACCGCTGGCGTCCGACTTCGTCCAAAGGGGCCTTTTTGTTCTTTCTCGCCTCTTGAACGACTCGGTCGACTAGCTCTTGCCTCTGTTGCTCGAGCGGAGTCAGACTGCTAGCAGATGGATGGATGGCAGCGGTGTCTTGATGTGTGCCCAATTCTGACTGCTGTTCCAAGTTGGAGAGACTCGAACTTGGAGACGCAATTGCATTGTTACCGAGGGTGCCAGAGGCTGATGAGGGGCTGGGTGCTGCATCTCTCGACGCTACTGGAAGCGAAGTGTCCCTTGGGGGGATCTCGACCGGATCGTGTAGTTTCCGAGCAGACTTGGAGAAGGGATGCTTGCCGGCGACCAGCTTGCTAAGGAAGCTCGAGTTGGATGATTTATGACTTAGTCGTCTAGTGCGAGATGAGGATTCCGAGTCGGCCATCGAAGATAGGTCTGATGCGCGACCAGGAGAGTGAGGGAGGGCCATGTACGATCGAAACTAGTCCAGGTAGAGCAAGGCTATTATGGGGCGAGTAAAAGCAATAAGGACCAGGAAGGTTCAGGACCGCGTCACTCGTGCCTAGAAACAAGGTTGACTGGAACCGGGGAGCTGCGGAATGACGTTTGGAGCGAGCAATAAGCCTGGATTCTTGAACAAATGCCGTACTCAAGTGGGTCAACTTACAAACTACAATAAGGGATGCAAAAGGTATGCCTTAATTACTACGGGTCAAGAGGGACACAGGACGATGTGACGAGAACGGAGATCTCGGATGAATCGTAAGCAAGTCAACCAGGGTCTCGGCGACATGGACTCAACAAGGCCACGCACACGCACTCTTTTGTCTCGATCTTGAATGCCGATTTCAGGGTGATGGTCCTTCGATGCAAACTGCGAAGCGTTGGATGACGGGATGAGCAAGTGAGTGCGTGCGGATGACGAAAGCCAGACTGACCGAGATTACGGTGATTCAACGTTTAGAACACTCTTTTACAACGTCACATGACGTATCCCTGTTGATTGATTCACTGCAAGACAATGACGATGTCACTCAATCTACATCCTGCCCTATATATACATTCCCCTCTTCCCGCTTCCTGCCTATCTCTTATTA
>Ga0265798_10005391_pt1 | contig 17222 bp, 16 predicted proteins | sample P3T30metagenome_FD_192430 | JGI IMG/M metagenome (GOLD analysis project Ga0265798, IMG submission 192430) | Plant litter microbial communities from East Loma Ridge, Irvine, California - P3 T30 | ecosystem: Environmental > Terrestrial > Plant litter > Unclassified | place: USA: California... | reverse complement strand
AGACCGCCGACCAAATCGATCTCAAGATTCCAAACGTGGCCATTGACGCCGGTGCCAAGACGGTCATGAAGGAGTTGGAGAAGGTGTGCGAAATCACGTACGAGGACGACAAGTCATGACCCCCCCGAGGCCATCTTTACTCCTTTTTGTCTCTTTTCTCCCCGAACCCCTGGATATTTTTGGCTTCACCCCTCCATAGTTGTATGATAAAACATATTCGGCCACCCCCGGCCAAAAAAAGTGAACAACCCCCACACCTTGCAGCAGGGACCGGGACGAGCAAAGAGGGAGAGAGCATCGTAAAACAACAACCAAACCACGTCCAGACCCGAAGCACAGCCGATAGATAGCCTTGCAACCCGCTAGTACCCCGGCTACCCGAAATAGATACAAGCGGGCCTTAGCTTCTCATCATGATCGTTTCAAATCATGTCTGATCGACCCTCACTATCAAAGACATGCTGCAACACACACTCGGCTCCACGCCCCCCCCGCACTGAGCTGATGCATGGGTTAACTCTGTGGACAAGAGTGAAAGCGGAGGAAACGGGTGCGACCAGCACATCCACCCACCCACCAATGTCCTTGTGATACCATACATCAATCACACTATACATAGCAAATTACATTCCAGTTTTGTTCAATTTTTGTTAACATGCTTTCTCATTGAGGCACTGGCTTTGTAGACATGCTACTACCATGTCATCCCCACCAACTACTAATCACTGCCTCCTTCTATCAAAAGGCATCGAGGCCTATATCGTGCCATAAAGAAACTTCATCCATCATCATGAACCCATCCATGTCATCTTCTTTCCTGCACATTCAAAGACTGGCCTCTTAGTTGTACAAGTCTTCATCCTCACCGCCAGCACCAAATGTGTTCTGGTCAGCCCCAGCCGCCGCGTTTTCCGCATCGGGGAAGCGGAAAAAGCTTGACCCGCCAGAGTTCTTCATCGATTGTGCAAACGCCTCGTACCGGCGAATCTCAACATCAGTTACTGACCGACGAGCAGAACGCATAGCCTCCTCGAAGTGAGCCTTGGTAAGCACAGGTACTGGGTCCTCCTCCTCAACCTCCATATCCACATCTTCGCCAGCAGCTTCGCGAGCCTTGCGGCGCTCAATGTCAATTGCGATCGACTGCTTAATGGCAAGCTTGACAGCACGCTGCGTAACGAAACCAAGGTCAGCACCGGAGAAGCCGTGTGTGTTTTGGGCAATGAAGTCAATGTCGACATCATCAGCCACAGGAGTCTTGCGCAGCTGCGCCTTGATGATGCTGGCACGTGACGCCAGATCGGGCAGAGGAACGTAGACAAGTGTGTCGAGACGACCAGGACGGCATAGCGCATTGTCGAGCTGCTCCGGTCGGTTGGTAGCACCAATGACGAAAACGTTCTTCTTCGACGTCATACCATCCATCTCAGTCAGAAGCTGGTTGACGACACGGTCTGACGCGCCACCAGCGTCGCCTTGCGATCCACCACGGGACTTGGCAATCGAATCCAATTCGTCCAGGAAAACGACACAGGGTGCTGCGGCACGAGCCTTGTCGAAGATGTCACGAATGTTGCTCTCAGACTCACCGAACCACATGGAGAGGAGCTCGGGACCCTTGATCGAGATGAAGTTGGCAGCGCACTCGTTGGCAACAGCCTTGGCAAGAAGCGTCTTACCAGTTCCAGGAGGACCGTAGAACAGCACACCTCGCGATGGAGACATGCCGAACTTGAGGAACTTGTCGGGGTGGTCAACGGGGTACTGTACAGACTCGATCAGCTCGCGCTTAACCTCCTCCAGACCACCAATGTCCTCCCATCGAACGTTGGGAACCTCGACAACCGCAACCTCACGAAGTGCGGATGGGTTGGAGACGCCAAGGGCAAAGCGGAAGTTCTCCATTGTGACACCCAGTGAATCCAGCACTTCAGCGTCAATCGTGTCCTCGTCCAGATCGATGAGATCCATCTTCTCACGAATTTGCTGCATGGCAGCCTCTGAGCAAAGAGACGCCAAATCGGAACCGACGTAACCGTGAGTCTCCGCCGCAATGGTCTGTAGATCGACGTCGTCGCCGAGCTTCATGTTCTTGGTGTGGATCTGCATGATCTCTAGACGGCCGGTAGGGTCGGGAATACCAATGTCAACCTCGCGATCAAAACGACCAAAACGACGAAGGGCCGGGTCGATCGAATTGGGACGGTTGGTGGCGGCCATGACGACAACGTTGGAGCGAGCCTTCATACCGTCCATGAGGGTAAGTAGTTGCGAGACAACACGGCGCTCGACTTCGCCGTTGGTCTTGTCACGCTTCGGCGCTATCGAATCAATCTCATCAATGAAGATGATGGCTGGGGAGTTCTTCTCGGCCTCCTCGAACGCCTTTCGCAGATTCGACTCGGATTCACCGGCCATCTTGGACATGATTTCGGGACCGTTGATCAGGAAGAAGAAAGCACCGGTCTCGTTGGCGACAGCGCGAGCCATTAGTGTCTTACCAGTACCGGGCGGTCCGTACATCAGGATACCACGCGGGGGCTTGATACCGATGGACTTGAAGAGTTGAGGATGTCGCAGTGGCAGCTCGACGAGCTCTCGAATTTGAGCCATCTGCTTCCGGCAGCCACCAATGTCGTCGTACCCAACCTCGTTGAGGTTGCCCTCCTCGTCTTCACGCTGAATGGGCTCGCCCTCGCAGTGGATGACTGTATCTTGCGCCACAATACCAAACTCCGGTGGGTCCACCTCAACGACCTTGAACTCAACCTGTCGCATACCACCGCGGGCTGTGAAGGTGTCGCCTTGACGAACTGGTCGGTAGGCTTCGCGGAAGTATGGGGCAAGGAAAACGTCGAATAGCGAACCGGTGATACCCTCGACGGTATCGGCAATGGGAAGGACAGCGATGCGCTTAGCCTAGAAAAACAGTCAGCATGAAGCTAAAAAAATCTTAGAGAATGCATGACACATACGTATTTGATATCCGGGCATGGGTGTATGGTGATAACGTCGCCGTGCTTGACCCGCAAGTTGTGGCGAACAACTCGGTTTATCCGCGCGGATCCATCATCGAGATCGTCATCGGCGAGAACAATCAGCACAGTGTCCTTCCGCTTCTTGCCCTTGACAAGGACTGTGTCACCGCGGAAGAGCTGAAGAGTCTCCATGGTGTTGTTTGAGAGGGCAATGATTGAGTTGTCATCGTTGACGGCATCGGTGACGCTGGAAGAGTCAGTATAGCTCATTTTTTTCTCACTCGCTTGGTTTGCTTACATGAGGGAGTTTGGCTTCTTCTTCTTTTTGAGAATGGCAGTTGCGGTCTCATCGTTCTGTGGCGGGTCAGTAAGGGCAGTCTTGGAGAGGTGTTTGGTAATGCCTACGTCCTTGGGCTCAGCGCCATCCGGGTTTCTAAAGACTCGTTAGCAGCGTATCAGATTGGAACAGATGAAAATGCACGTACTTTGAGAGATCCACCTTCGGCTTCGAATGATCTGGTTCAGCCGACATCTTGCTGATGTGTTCCTGTGTGTTGCTGCGGGGGGGATTGCTTCTCTGCTGTAAAGAGCGAAAATGGGGGTTGCAGCGCGGTGGAGTGGGCTGCGAGTGAGTGGGGGGCAAGATGGAGGTAGATGGTCTATCGGTGTTCGGGGTGTGGTGGTTTAAGTAAGTTGGAGCTTGAACAGCGGTGATCTCACTGCTGGGAGCTAGCTCAATGTTGCCTTGAGGTCCGTGCTCCTTCCGCCGCAGTGGAAGTGGAAGTTGCTGGAACCACTTAGACAAGCGACCCTCTCAAGCAACACTGTGTCCCCTTCACTGGTGGATTGCTCCGTGCCGCCATCACGAGGCGCCAAAGTGGCCAATTGCCTTCACCTTGTACCACGGTATTTGGTCTTCCCAGGTGAGACTGGCGCTGCGACCTGTGGACGCGTCCACCTGGAGCCTGCTGCAGCCTCAACTACGCCACCACAGACACTGCCAAGAAGATGCTTCCAGAGTTCGCCCTTGGGCCTTTGGGTGGTGAATGATAAGCTTGGTAAGCATAGAACCACAAGGACCGTCTAGTTACTATCAGAATCCCACCGACTAAGTGCAGGGGCGGGGCTTCCGTGGTTCACCGCAGGAAGTATTGAACCCAGGACAATTGCATCCTAGTGAAAAAGCAAATAACACATATGCATTCACGATTATCTCGTAGGAAAGCTACCATGAAGTCAACTTTTATTGTTAGATAATCTGCCTGTTCGCACAACTACCACGAGGTCCGGCCTTATCAGTGTAGTCACCCTTACCCCCGCCTATATCGATAAGAACACGGTCCGTGATGCGCCTGATCGTTTGAATACGAAAACAGGCCATTTTGCATGTCTATCAGGCATGCACAATGCATTTTAGAAGAGCACAGGTTCAAAGAAACTCTCCTATGGAACGACGTATTGCCACAGGTCTCATGTATATCACACAAACCTATCAGATTAGTGGCAAGTTCTATTTGAAATATATGCCCCCAAACTACCCTACCCTAACCAAAACCAACTCTTTAGAAGACTCATATACCGCTTTCTAATCGAACCCAGTATGCTCCACTAGAGTACCCTGGTCACCAATGTTGGGGAGCCCGAAAACGGAATGTCGCCGCGTCGCCGCCGCTTCACAAATCCAATGTCAAAGATTTACTCCAAACTGGTTACCCAACCTCTACGTCAAGACATGACTATTTCATCAGCACACAGTACAGGCTATACCAATTTACCAAGAATTCATGTTAAAGCTCGACTTGATGGTTTCTCCTACGGAACTACACATAGAATACATACAACGGGCTAGAAGCTCCTGGTTCTGTAATCATCAACACATCCCGCAGTCTAATTCACCACCTTGTGAAGCCCACTCGCGACCTACAGTACTTTCTTCATCATCCTTTCCATGTATCCAGTTGATTTGAAGCCTCACAATGACGAATTACGCTTGGTCTTTTCTCTTCTTTTTCAATGTGTTCTTACCCGCTTTCCGCGAGAAAATCCGCTATTGTTTCTTCGTGAAGCTGCCTCTCGGCTTCAGGATAACTTTTTAACACTGCATCCACAAGAGCCCGGGCCCCTCTCACTTTCTCTACAAGGGCAAACCACTGTTCAATTACCACATCTTCGGGTGAAGGTGTGCGACTCTACCGCCGCTCAGCGAGCCACTTGTCCGTTTCTGTCCATAGCTGCTTTGTGGCCTCGGGGATCGTAGCATTGTTTGCACTGTTGACTCCAGCATAAATAGCATCCCAGAGAGAAAACGCCATCTGAAGATCGGTTTCGAACTGGAGAGATTGCGGGAAGTAGCGCAGTGATGCCGTTTCCACCACTCGAGCTTTGGTTTCTGGGGAAGTGGGGTCGGCGTCGTTGCTTAATAGCTCATCCAGGTAAGACTTAACGGCGATACTGAGCGCACAGTTGTTTGGCAGGAGGAATGGGAGTCTAGAGGTTGTTAATAGCCTCTTGGGAAGATGTTCTCTCGAAAGACTTACTGCATAGCAATCGAGCTAATGTCTGCATGTCTATTGCAGCAACCAGTTGAAAACATGTGCGTCGCTGCCACTTCTACAAGGTCGCGTAGTGTTTGGCGTACAACATTGATGATGGAGTTGTATCCGAGAAGGTGTTGACTGAGAGGGCCGGTGAAGCCAATTGGTCGGTGATGTAAGATGCCGAGACCAGCCACGCGAGACACAAGCATGTTGGAGTTTTTGTCTTTTGCTGCCGAGTTGTTAGTCGTGTAAGCCTGGAGTGAGCCGGTGCACTTACTGCTGCCACGCATTGGCGCGCCGTTGTACGTGGGGAACATGTTGATATCGGAAGTGAGAAGACCCATACGTATCAGCTCTACAGCAAGTACCGCTGCCTCTTCATGCTCTGCCTTTCCCTTGAGGCCACTGATGACAGCGGCGAGCACCTTGCCCCATTGGGTCAAGCTATGAGTTTTAACGTCCACATACTCGCGCAGAGCTAGGAAGCGCCATATCGAGTTGTAAAGGATTTCAGGGGCGGTCGAAAGAGGATTCTTGGAATTCTTAGGATTCTTGGGATTCTTCTTGTCAATGGTCTTGGAGACAAATTCGGTGTCTTGCAGTGATAAGATGGCGGCGCCGAGGCTTCCACAGTCCTTTCAGCTGTGTTAGTATACCATGATATTGGAACCAAGTTGTTACTAACCTTGTGTTGTCCAATGACATCCTTGAATACGGCTTCTTCCACGTTCCATGTATCAACTATTGAAGGGGATTGCGCTTCTGAGGGCCTCTCAACATGGATAGTCGTGGTCGGCGGTTTCCTGGACGGGTCGGTAATCGAGAACCAGTTGGTCTGCTCCAGAGGCTTATGCCGGTACCAGTTGTGCAATGAGCTACTAAGCAGGTTTATGGCTGCGGTACGTAGTGGTATGAGCTTGGTGCTAACAAGATTCCTGTATTCTGGCGACTCTCCGCCGTCCATAGGGGGGACTTCGAACACTTCGCAAGTAGTACGCCACTGCAGAATCCGTGCATTGATCAGACCCTTGGACATGTAATGAAGAATCTCATCTGGTAGGCGTTGGCCGAGGTATTGGCCTGCATCGTTTGGCATAGAGGCCGAGTTTTGAGGCTCAACCTTGCCTTCCTCGGTGTAGACAGGGTGGTTCTTGACGGCCAGGCGTGCTTTCTGATACCGGGTGACATACTCTTTGCCCGAGGGCGGGACATCGTTATTACTAACAACCACGGAAAAGCCTGACTGCCCAGTGGCGCTCATGATCATCTTGATTGCACTGTGTGGCTTTAGAAGATCTGCCCTGTTCGGCGCATCCAGTATGGGGAGTGTAGGGAGGAATGGCGTGCCGGCGAGGAGGCAGGTATCCAGAAAGATGTCGTCAGTGACAGTTGGCACGCCAACAAACTTGGACAAATCGGCTACGCATTTCTCCCGCCGTATAAAGCTGAACTGTCGGGCCTCAAAATCCCACGATGTTATAACCTTGGTACACTCAAAGATGAGAAGGTCCGACGATCCGGCGACAGCTTGTACGATTTCGTTCTTCTCGCAGTATGCCAGCTTGGCTCTGTTAGCCAATGCCACCGCACGGGTATTGGTTCCTTACCTGAGCCCAAGCACTGTAGGGCGCAACCTGCCAGCGAACATTTTGTTTGGTGAGGATCGACTGCAGGGCGCGGAACAGATCTTCTGGTGTGACATATGCTGGGATTCATCAGTAGGCTTCTCCAGAGCTGCTCGATAACCGTACTTGACTCTCCAAACTTGGCTACGGACGCCTCGGCCTGGTGGCTGTCGTACAGATTCCACGCATCGGCATTCACCGTCGCCTCTGCTGTCTTTTGTCCGAAGGGGTTTCCTTGCTTTGTGAGGTCCAGTCCGCTGAAGACAAAGTACGGCTCAATCTCGAGGCTGCGAAATGTTGCCAGATCTTCTTCGATGTGCTGTGTCAGGGCAAGTGGAAGGCCCCCGAGTGCGGGCACAAGTGGTTCCTTTGCGCGGGGGTGGTTTAGGATGCGCTGGTTGAGAAAATCGGCGGCGTCTATGCCTACACGGGAGCTGCGCAGCTCTGTCAGATCGCCCTGCTCGACAATGGCTGCCGTCCATTGCACGAAGTCGCGAATCATGATGCCAGTCGCGTGTCGAATTCGCCGGAGAGCCTAAGAATGTAGAAGCGGGCGTACGGCCGTGAATGCAGCTAATATGATATCGCAAGCAATGGCCTCTGCTATCACTAGAAACACGGGGAGGTGCGATTGGGTAGTATCGGTTGCGGGGGTCTGGTGTCGTGAAATTGGAAGCTCAGACGCCAGCTCCACACTGCACCGGAATATCCCTGATCATCAACCGCGCGCTAGCTCAGGTACGGCGGCATTTGGGTAGACGACGGCCCATAGTAAAGTCAACCGACGGATAAGGCTTACTGTGAGTGAGATAGATAGCTCCCGCTCATGTTACCTACAAAAACAAAATAACCTAGCATATCTCCCCTATCCGCGCCTGCCATACATTTTATCTTTACCCCTCACTTGATTTCTCTTTCTCTCTCTCTCTCTCTCTCTCTACATCAACTTTCATTCATCCAATATGTCTCACATCGAGAAACCTCAAAACTCCATCCCAGTAATTGACGTCTCCAAACCATCAAAACACGTTGCTCAGCAAGTACTCGATGCAGCCTCACAACATGGTTTCCTTTACATCAAGAACGATGGCGTAACCATTCCACCCCAAGATATCGATGCCATGTTCGAACTCGTAAGAACTACTAGCAAAGCTACCCCATAAACTACCAAATACTTTTTCTTTCACCATGACCACCCTTCCACCATCAAAATCCCCTCTTCGCTGCTCAAGTCTAACACCTCCTCCCTAGTCCAAAGCCTTCTTCGCCACCCCCCAAGACCAAAAATCCGCCTATGCAATCCACTCCCCCAAAGCTGGAGGCATAAACCGGGGCTGGGTATCCATGCAAGGCGAATCCCTCGACCCCTCTGGCCAAAAGGTTCGACAAAACACCACCCCTCCCCCACAATCCTACAACTAACACGCATCTCCCCCCCAAAAAACAGCAAGGCGACCCAAAAGAAGCCTTCAACATTGGCCCACCCAACCCAACCCTCCAACCCCTCCCCTCCCCGCTCCAGGAATCGTCAGCCTTGATATCCCGCTTCCAAACCAGCTGCCACACGCTCTGCACCACCCTCCTCTCCCTTCTTGGCACCGCCCTCGAGATCCCAGACGCAGACTACTTTCCCACACGCCACGACCAGGCCCGCGGCCCCTCAGGTACCATTTTCCGCATGCTGTACTACCCCCAGACGCTCTCGCACGGCGTAGACAGCAGCGGTGGCAGTTCGTCCGGGGCGACAAACATCCGCGCTGGCGCACATTCAGACTACGGCAGTGTGACCCTCCTATTCCGGCTTCCCGGGCAGCCGGGCCTGGAGTTATTGACGGACAGGAGCTGGGTGCCTGTGCCTGTGAATCCGGATGAGGAAGACTTGTCACACCCCCCGATACTTGTTAACATTGGGGATTTGCTGTGTTATTGGACCAGAGGCATGTTGAAGAGTACTGTGCACCGCGTCGCGTTTGAGGGCGGGGAAGAGAGGTATAGCATGGCGTATTTCTGCCATCCACTGGATGAGGTGAGGTTGGATGCGGTACCCAGTACGGTTATTGATGCATTCGGGGCGAAAGGAGATGCGGAGTTGAGGAGTCAGAGGAAGCGACTGGGGTTGAGTGAGGATGGTGGGGATGAGGTGATTACTGCAAAAGGGCATTTGGAGAGGAGGCTCAAGGTTACATACGGCATCTAATTAGGGCCTCTTCAATGAGAGAAGAGTTTCGTTATAGTAGTGTAGTGTCTACAAGAATGGCATGACCTAACAAGTGACGCCAAGCCATGCGTATACCCAAGAACACCTCGCTATGCAATCAGTCGTGTATCTGCTTCACCGCGGAAAACCAAAACAACAACGAGACATTGTACAAAAACACAACATTTCATCCCCTCCTCTTCCTTCCTGTCCTACTCGTCATGCCCTCACCCCCAGCGTCCCTTACCACTCCAATTCCTTCGACAGCTACACTGGTCTCCTGCACAGTTCCCCCCAGCTTCCTGATCATCTGCTCCCTCGCCTTGGCCGCACCAGGCGAGTCCCAACCTAATGTTTGACTAGGTTGATACTCCTCTACCAGCACGGTATTCTCATCGTCATCATCTGCCAGCAAATTACCGGAACTATCACCCGCCGATGCATTTGACCTCGTGGATGTTGCGCGGCCTAGTTGGCGCCGTATTCGCGTCTTCGAAGTGGCTTGGTCGGCGGAAGTGGGTGCCGCCTTACGACTAGCACGCATTTGAGCTAGTATAGATGAATAGTCTTTCTCATCTGTTGGCTCTTTTTCTTTAGGCGCTTCTTGCGGGGGCGTCGGAGCTGCTGCCTTGGCATCTTCCGGGATAACGGAATCTGGAGTAGGTGCTCGACCTGATTTGGACTTGCGTGGTGCGGGGGCAATCAATGATTCTGCAGATGAGCTTCTAGCCCGTGGAATGGGCTTTGAGTTGTTGGATGATGTTGACAGTCGGCGCGGGGTGTTGGCGTTAGTTTCTCGGAGGGGCAAAGATGCGGTACCATCAAAGCCGGGTACGACAGACTCGTCTTCATTGTACCCAAGGTTGCTATCATCGCCAGCATGATTACTGGCCGATTCCTTTGTTGATTTAGGCACAGTTCCTGTAGGTGGTGCAAGAGCAAGGGTACCAGGCCGTTGCTGTCGCGGTAGCTTCGTTACGGCCATTGCTGACTGATGGTTCCCTTGGCGTCCCCTTGTGCTTTCCTCTTCGGAAATTGATAGAGTAGAAGTCTTGTCTTGAGGCCGGGGTGCTTGCTTTAGCTTCTGCGGCGGCGCCGGTTTGTTCAATTGATACTCCGCATACGACTGTAGCCGACCACTACGTAGGCATGCCCATAGCCATGTCGCATGAACAGCGGGGATCCGCTTATCCGTCGCGAATTTGAGTTTCGGCGTGTTGACGGTCGGAGGGTTGCAAACAACAACCGAGGTCTTTGCAGATAATTGTTCATCGTACGTAGCGCCTGTCAAGCTTGTCAGACCATCTCAGTGGAAGCGGAGCTGTCACCGTACCCATCAATGTGACCACTTTTGTCACATGCAGTAATTCGATGCCGGAAAAGCCGGTCGAATTGATAGTGAGTCCAGAGAAACCTAACGACGTCAGTTACCAAAAAAAAGAAAAGCGAAGCCCAAACTTACCACTGATGGTACGATTCTCAAACGGTCGACTCAAAACATCGTCTGCGGGGTCTACTAGACGTTTGCCATACAGGCAGCGCTCAACCCACCAGTTGGTGACTAGGGGTATGTGCGATCCGGCATGTTCCGGAAGAGTTGTCAAATCAACCTCCACATCATGCGGTATGATAAAAAAGCCTCGCTTGAGATCTTCTAACGAGGAATCGTTGAGATGGCTTGTACCGAGGACACGTGCGCCATTGCTCTCCAAATGCTGCCGTAAAATCCTTGTCTAGTGGGACGTTAGCAGAATTTACCATGTGAGGGCGGAGAAGACTTTACCTTTTCTGCGTCAAAGCCATACGGGCATACAATCCGGCCTTGAAAGATGCCATCGTGTTGGGAAGGTGAATCAGCCTGTGGCGACAGGGGTGGCTCAAGAGCTTCTGCAGGGTCCGCAGCCTTGGACTCGGCAGGCACGTCATCTTGATGGATAGACGAAGTCCTTGGAGAGGTCGGTGTATGCGTGCTCGTGCTCGGTCGCGTAATGTCTTGCTTGGAGACTATGCCTTCTGTCCAGTCGTCCTCATCTACTTGTTTTTCAAAACTTGGTGCTGTAATACCCGCCCATAGAGCCTCACTTTGACTGCCCAATCTTGTACTTGCGGAGCGGCGAAGTTTTCTGCGAAAGGGATTCAAGGCCTGGCTTCCTTCGGTGTCTCGCGGGCGCTTGCTTGGAGTAGGCGATGCGGGCTGTCTGCGCTCCCAAGCACCCTTGCCCCGCTCTTCGACTGCCATTGTGGGATTGTAGTAGGCCTCGTCAAGCACCATGCCCCTCTCTAGGCTTTGTTCGAGCCATTCCAGCGCCACGATCTTCATCCTCCAGTTCAAGGCATGCTCGTATTTCTTGCCCGAGGGCGTTGCTGCGATAAGGTGGGTAACAGACTTGGTAAGATCGCCGTGATACTCGCCCCCATTGGCGTCTACTGTCTCCTGTATGCTCCGTCGCTGGTCGGCTGTATCAGTCAGCATCATGTCATGCAGTGTGTGGGGGATTGGTGGCGACGTACGATTGTCGAAACCGGTGAGGCAGATCCTTAGTCCAAAGAAGGTAGGCATGCGGTACTTGTTCTCGAGTGCAAGTACGTCCAGGTTGTCATCCCCAGTCATCCAGATCTCCCGCAGCGCCTCGAGCCATTCGGGCGAAAGCACCTTGACATCGTCGCGAGACTTTGCAACATAGCGGTATTTGGCGCTGTCTGTGCTGCCGACAATGAGGTGGGTTACGTCCGAAGTAAGGTCGAGCTTGATGGTCGCGCCCATCTGCGTGCCGATGGCGGCCAGCTGCGCCTGTCAAGTGGATTAGATACATGGGGCGGTGTACGAGGGCGGCAGGAGACATACCCGCTGCTCGGGGGCAATTGAGGTGCAGCAGAGGATAGCCCCAGCCAGGGGCAGTTGGCTTGTCCCTATGTCTGTGTGAGTGCATCTTCATAGGAGAGCGGCTGGGGCGCATACCGTATCCTGCATGGTTTACGTCCATGGCAGTGGTGGGCGCATCAAAAAGTTGCAAGTCAACGCCGAGAGAAGGCGCGTCTGGAGCTAAGCCCTGGCCTAAACACCGACACAGCGAGCGAGAGACACGGCAAGGCCTGCGCCGCCACTCGCCGCCAGTCGGTGGACGCGTTGCGGGGAAGCCAAGCCATGTCACGTGTGGACGGACTTGTTGAGGGCTGGCGGCTCACGTGCAAGCCGGTCACGTGCCCACGCCCTGTTTTTGGCGGTGAATCGCCTCGCTTTGTCTCGAGCCTTGCAAAACCCCAGAGACCACAACGACCCGCACGCTAGCCGTGCTTCGCAGCCATGGCCAGATCGACCTGGGGGTCATGACGCCCGCCTCACTCGGACATTGCGTTGTGGGCAGCAAATCGCGTGAACCTGAAATCAAGGCGCCGATAGCGCACCATGTGTTTTCTGCAGATCCATCCCCTCCCGTCACCTGTATATCCAAACTGTCCACATGGAGCGTCCCCGACCGACGATCACTACGCGATTGCGTCTGCCTTTTTTTCTTTTTCGTCGCACCTGGCATCGTGCGCGCATGCAAGCAAGCTGCTTACGCCCTCGACGCGCATTATTACCGCAGCACCGCACCCATCGCACCATCGCACCACCGCGCCACTCTCGGGTATTTTTCGATCTGGCAAAAACTCGCAGTCTGCGTACGTCACGTGGCTATGACAAAGCCCCAGCCTCAATCAAATACATTGGGCCGCCCCAAGGTCGGGCTCAACAGCCGTCAACGGCAACGCATGAAGAATTTCGTGTAGTCGGATGCTGTGACATCATCCCGATCGTTTCCTGAAATGATCCTCATGCCCTGGGGAGATCACGACTCGAGATTGCGCGTAGTAGCCTGGAAACAGCCGTGGGCCCGGGGAGTGTGGCATTCATGGATAGGAATCCTGACAGCCATCATGTGCGCTTGCTTGCATACCTGCTCTTCCAAGCTTGTCATCGACCGTCCCTGTCCGTGCAAGCCTGGCCTCGCAGGAAAGTGTGCCGTCGATCACGGTGCCTTGCCGGGTAAGCCGTGTCGGTCGCTAGACGCCAACGGGTCTAGAAGCAGATGTCTTTGAGATTTGCTTCCGGCATCGAGGCCTGTAAAGTCTTGGGAGTAAAGATGATGTAATGCATCCGAGCCTCCGCAGCGCTCTTCTTTGCCTGACTGAGCTGCTATCTGGCATATCCGCGGCGGGAATATCCCCTCCAAAACTTTTTTTTTCCCATCCACTTGACGCACTCGTTACTGCTGCTCAACGAGTCCAGATGCCGGTACCCACCTTCAGCGTCGAGCTAAACTTGATGCCAAATACGAAGTGCCAGTCGCTGCGAACCCCGCCGAACAGCACCACAGCACTACCTACAGCGCCATCCATCCGCCGCGTCATCCGTCTGTTCCCTGCTCTCGACACACCGGCACACTTTCGCCGTCCCTGCCCTGCCTTAGTCTGACATTCTCGCTCGTGAGATGATTAGTTGTGCTAGTTCGGACGCGCCTCAAAACACCGCAGCTCCCTGCTATTCGCCCTTGTTGTCCTGGCAAAACACTCCTCGACGTCGCCAGCGCAGACCACTATCCCCCAGGGTGATCCCGCACGCTTCCGACGCACCGGCTACTTCACCGCTCCACATCCCTACAGTGGCCTGTCTTGCTGATCGCATTTACACATCACTTTGCTCACCGAGGCTTTTCGATACCCTGTCGCTGTTTGTGAGTCCCTGTTTCATTTCCCCTTCAACACCCTCGGGCCCTTTGTCTTGCTAGTGCCCAATCTTGGAACTCGACAACGTTCCTTCCCAAACCCATCGACATGGAACTTAGTTAGGTTACCTTGACCGAAAGGCCCTTTGTACCCCTCTCATGACTCTGGAGAGTTGCACGAGCCACATTGTACTTCATCCTTAGATAGCCTCCTCCTTGTATAAGACGCTGTGCCTTGGCTGCTTTTTGCGACTTCTCCACTACCGCCTCGACCACCTGCCGCTTAACTATACTGACGCATCATCGACATGCCAGAGTACCAAGCTGTATATTCCGATCGTGGTCGTTTGCGATATATACCCGACCATCTAGACACGCCCTCACGAACCTACCGCGGCATCTTCCAAGGCCGCAACAGACGACCGCACCGCATCCACATCGCGCACGTTGGTCCCGATCCTTTACTACGTATCAAACGAAAGAGCACGACTAGCACTAGCAAGTCGTACGTCACCGAAAAGCTGGCGGTCCCACGTGCCAACGCTAAACGCTACCTACGTTCTTTTATCGACTCCCATTTCAACACCAAACACGAAACATCAGACACACCTGCATCTCAGTCGTCGTCGAGCACCAACAGCAGCAACCGCAACTCTGTTGCTTCTTCCCAAGACCTACAAACAGCCCAAATGAGGTCACTCACCAGGAACTCGGGCGTGAGTGCTGTGGGCGCCATTGGAGGCACACTAGCGGCAACAGCCGTTCCCCGACCGTCATTATCAGAATCGAGCTGGTCGACTGGCCGCGCCTCTGCCAAAAGCATGATTAGCAGTGCAAAGACGATGCCAGAAGAGAAGCCAGTGGCCTCTGGCGGCGGTGTTAGTGTCAACGTACAGCTCACGGAGCCTGTCTTATTCTTACGCGGCTTCGAGCAATCTGAACATGCTGAGCGAAGCACTGCAATGCTCCGTGGCACGCTATGCTTGAAGATTTCAAAGCCTTCAAAACTAAAGGCCATTACCCTAAAGTTTCGGGGCCGAGCAACGACTAAATGGCCAGAAGGTTTGTTGCTTTTCCAGTCCTGACATTTTGTTCTCAAAAGCTAACAGGAATCAGGTATTCCCCCAAAGAAGACTGAATTCGAAGAGGTGGATACTCTGATGAGTCATACATGGCCCTTTTTCAACTCTCAGTTCCCGAATGCAGAGAATGGCACGGGTGCGGATCACGTGGAGCTCTACAAAAGCTCAGGTGGCTTGGGTGGATCGCCAAACAACTCTTCCCTGAACCTTACGACAAAAGAGGCAAAACGTCTGTCACTGCAAGTCAACCAATCGCGGAGCTTCGGCAAGGGCGATACCCCGGGAGGTGGACCTTCGGTAGCACAAAAGGGCTACAGGACATTCAACCCTGGCGAGTACATGTACAACTTTGAGTTGCCATTGGACAGCCACCTTCCCGAGACCATCGATGTTGATCTCGGCTCCGTCAAGTATGAGTTGGAAGCAACGGTCGAGCGTGCTGGAGCCTTTCGCACAAATCTCGTTGGAGCAAAGGAAGTCCAGCTTATCCGCGCACCATCAGAGGGCTCACTGGAACAAGTGGAGCCTATTGCCATCAGCCGTAGCTGGGAAGACCAACTACATTACGACATTGTCATCTCAGGCAAATCCTTCCCGCTCGGAGCGCAGGTCCCCATCGCCTTCAAGCTCACCCCATTGGCAAAAGTACAATGCCATCGCATAAAGGTGTTTGTCACAGAGAATGTCGAGTACTTTTGCAATAACAAGCGGGTACATCGTATGGAGCCCGTTCGCAAAGTCCAACTGTTTGAGAAACGTGCGGATGGCCCTCCCACAAGCACCTTCCCCGGCAGCACCATGAGGATAGTGGCCGGAGGTGGTGTTCCATACGACCAACGAGCGGCTGCTTCCCGAGGTGAGGACGTACAGGTACAGGACCCCACCAATCTTTTGGGTGACCTTGGTGGAGACTCAAGCGTTGGCCCCACGGAGATGGAGTTCAACGTACAATTGCCAAGCTGTCATCACCTCAAAGAGAAGGACAAGGCGTCCAAGTTACATTTTGACACTACGTACCAGAACATACAGGTGCACCATTGGATAAAGGTACGATCGCTTCCTAGGTTTCAGCATCATACACACTAACAATGGACTAGCTCGTCATGCGCCTTTCGAAACCAGACCTGGTGGATCCGTCGAAGAGACGCCATTTTGAAATCTCGATTGATTCGCCCTTCCACATTCTTTCGTGTCAAGCTACTCAAGCAAACACGGCACTACCAGCATACTCTTCACCGGAGCCTGCGCTCAGCGGAGCAGGGGTACCCGAATGCGGATGCCCCAATGCACCACCTCGACGCAACTCTCCAACCGGCTTCGTGCCAACTCTAAGTTCAATGGGACGCTCAAGAGGCAACTCGGATGCACCAATTCCAACGCCGATGCCAGCGCTCACACGACCACAAGCGGCACACATTGGCGGACCCAACGACTCTACCGTACAAAGGCCGATCCACCTTATGCGCGTGCCGTCGTTCAACCCGCCGGCGTTCTCTGAAATAGAACCGCCTCCACCACCGCCTGTAGAAACGCCTCCTCCTCTCTATGAGACCATCGCATCGCCCACAAACGGGCTGGCGGACTACTTCTCTCGGTTGTCGGATGCATACGACTCTGACAGCGATCCTGAGCGCAATGATCGAATGCGGGTCGAGATACCGCTGACACCGGGAGGTCGCGCGAACCGGAGCATGGACGAGAGGCGAACATGGCTGCCCGTAGGCCACTAAGCTACGATGGATTCCAATGATATCACGCATTACGGTTTCATATTCTTGCATATACATTTCTATTCGGACAATCGTCATCGATACTTGACGTCATATCTGACGCTTTGCTCGTTTTGGGCCTGGGATTTCTTTCATGGGACATGGTGCACTCGGAAAATCAGCGCATACCAGTTGTCAACTCGCATTGTTCACCGGTCGGGTCTCTTTTTGTTTAGTTGGCGAGGTTGGGCATCGGGGGGGGCCCGGGATATTCCCTCGTTACAGGGCGCATGGGTGTTTCATATGGCAACGGTCGTGTCCGAATGCTTGGTCCCCGATAAATTTTAACTGTCTAGTAGTTGACCGCATATGGTTGTGAATAGCGCGA
>Ga0265798_10005390_pt1 | contig 17222 bp, 9 predicted proteins | sample P3T30metagenome_FD_192430 | JGI IMG/M metagenome (GOLD analysis project Ga0265798, IMG submission 192430) | Plant litter microbial communities from East Loma Ridge, Irvine, California - P3 T30 | ecosystem: Environmental > Terrestrial > Plant litter > Unclassified | place: USA: California... | reverse complement strand
AGTCCAGCTCATGACCGATGTCTCGGAGCTATAAGTGAGGGTGCGAGCTTGAAGTGCTCACATTGTAACACACCAAGTGAGCGCCTTTTCACCACGGAAGCAATGATGTAGCTAATTAGCCGCTAATTGTGATCGTGTCCTCTGGGGTGTCCAAAGGAAAGGTGCCAGGCATAGGCCTTATCGTGTTAGATGAACGCCCTCTTCGACCAGGTATGATGCTGCTGAGTAGGCCCGTGAAAGCCGCGAGTTCTTCTTCCCGAGGCGCCCGCACGCACAAAGCGCACTGATCCCGTTGTGCAAACGAGTTGCAGTAACTAGCGACAGCAACTTTGTCCATGCTTAGCCCATCAATACGTGCTCTTTGCAGTATGTTCATCGTCTTGACATCTGCAAAGGCTGCAGCGTAATGTACAACCGAGAAGCCGCAATAGTCGATAGTACTTAGTGGAGCTCCAAGATTGATTAAGAGGGAAAGAGCAAAGTAGTTGTTGAAGTCTACCGCGTGGATTAGAGCTGTCCTGCCAGCATAGTCGGGCTCGTTGAGCGTTGCACCGCGCTGCAAGAGCTTCTCGAATGGACCGGGTAAAGATCTCATGGTAGCGTACATGATCGGAGTGATCCCTTTGTTGTCCCTGGCGTTGATATTGGCGCCGGCCTGGATCAGTATGTCCATGATGTGCTCCGGTTCCGAAATAAGGTATATGCATCGCATTAGTACAGTCCATCCATCGATGTCGTGAATATTAACATCTGCTCCATGGTCTATCAGTGCTCTACAACATGTTGCCGACTCGGACCGCAGAGCCCATTGTAACGCAGATCTACCGCGTTTGCAAGTTGCATTTATGTCCGCCCCAGCTTTTAGCAAGACCGCGATGGCCCCAACATTGGCGCAAGTAGCGGCCCAATGTAGTAGAGTAGCGCCCCACGTGTCACGACGGAGGACGGGATCCCTTGAGCTGAGCTCAGTATGATGAGCCAGCTGTGTGTTTTCGTGGCGGGAGATAAGATCGTGTAGAGCGGTCAAGCCAAGATCATCGTACACGTCTTCGAGTTCAGGGCGATCAATCAAATTGTTGAAGATGTTGCTCTCAAGCTGTTTCAGCCAGAACAACTCGGCCGATGTACTGGGGTTCAGAAATTAGCCGTAGTCCTTATTTAGGGTGCTCAACCCACATTCCACTGTCATCTCGAAAGTTGACGTCCGCTCCACATTCGAGCAACATGAGGCAAATGTCCTCTCGGTTCTCCAAGATAGCCATCTGATATCATCAACATATGCATGCTCAAGGTCTAAGATGTGAACATACAGTGAACAGGTTCTGTCGACCGAAGAATATATCGAATGGTCGAACGTCATGTACTTGCATGACGCGACGAAGATCCAAGAGGGTTTTGTGCTGCATAACCAAGAACAACGAGGCATGTACGTTCGAATCTTCAATGACGCGTGGTATCCTGAGAGTCCAAGTGCCGCTAATGCCAGACAAAACTTGCCAAGAGGCCGCAATGTTGATGCCAGATTTCATGAGCCAGCTTGGAAGGACGTACGATATCCTTACTGAGCCTGACCGATTCGCTTCGTCGTGACAATCTCGCACATTGCAAGCCCTGTGGTTGAGAATTGGTGTCCCAGTGGACTTCACAAAGACAACACCAATGAAGCTGCGAAGCCACTGGGGCGTAGTACCTTTGAAAGCCACGTGACACTGGCATGGACATCGGAGACGACAACGTCGACTGATTGGTTTTGTCTCGATCCTGATGTAGGAGTCGGACCGAACTTGGCCACCGCCGACCATGTCTTGAGGCTTTTTCAGTGTTATTCGATCACCATGAATACAAGCAGCCCGTTCTATGGATGTTGCGACCGAAGATCTTTCGATACTGCCTTCCGATACGAGATGAGTATTTTCCGGTTCGATGACTGAGACTCGTTGGATGCTCGTGTATAGTTTAGGCAAGGTGCGTCTACCGGTGTGTCAGAAGGGCTGGGATCGCGAAAAAGTAACCCACAGTTGTGCAACGTTTAGAGCCAGTCCGATGTTGACTTTGATAGAGAGAAGTCCCTGTTGCAGACCGTCGATCTGCTGCTGAGCTTCACCTATGACTTCTCTCCACTTGGCTCGGCGTCGGAGTCTTGGCTGGTTTCTATCAGATGTCCAATATTTGTCTCGCAACACCTCATTGCCGAGATAACGGTCAAAGCTGTCCAGCTGGTCTGCCGCTCTTTGCAGTAATCTTGCAAGTTCCGTGAGGACTTCGTCCGGTACATCTCCCATATTCAGGACGGATTTGAGGAGGGTTAGGGTGGCTGTGAAGTCGTTGACCTCGTTGAGTGCCGTGACGATGTAGAAAGGCGTGCCCCAAAGCCCCCATAGCCTTGTCAGCGAAGATCCCGTGAGCGTTGCGGCCCCGATAAGCGTGATGATGCTGGCAACGAGTCCGATAGCCTCCATGATTAGGATGTGATATATCTCAAGCTTTGAGTAAGGCGACTTTCGAGGGGGAAGTCATATCGTTGACGAAGTGCAGGCGCATAGAGGTGGGTGGCGGAGTGCAGACGAGATGCAGTCGCACGGCTGAGCAGTCAGCCCCCGTTGAGCCATCCAACCATGCAAAGCGCAGGGCCACCACTCTACTGCCAAACATCTTCGGCAACAGATGCGGAGTAATGATGAAGAGATGGGGAGGCGCAAGGCTTTGTATGGCTGGAACGGGGCCGTCGCGCGCCGACGCTGATAGATCAAGGCAAGCCAGCTGAGAGGGGCATATTGTGGAAGTATACGCAGTCCTATCCTAACACTGAAAGCTCTGGGAACCACTATACAGACCCTCAGATCGTTGTCAGCGAAGTCCAATTCCTCTCTGGCTCTTTCGGCGCGTCACGACGTGTGTTACGCGTGGACTCTGCAGACAAACGCATAGAAGTGTATGACCCTAGGCAAAGCATAGAAAGGACACACGGTCGGCGACGTTGTCCATGTGCGCTGCCTGAGATTGCATACTGATTGGGGAATCTCACGAGTGTGGCACGAAGGTTGGGTGGAACGGTACCACGGTAGGGGAGGGGAACGTGTTGGTACACGCTCATGATCAGATCACCGAGATATGTCCGGACCGCCCCATCTCCGAAGAACTGATGGAATCACGCAATTCGCGCTAGCATCACTTTTTGGATGCAACAACGCGACAAGCCGCGCATTTCACTTTCTCGCCCGAGAAATGGACCGGAACAGGCCAATCATGACGCCAACGGAGTATGGCGAATCTGTAGTTGCTCGCCTCGGTCCTAGATTTGCCGATGTCGCTGGACCGTCTAGACTTTTTGTGCTGGCCAGTCCAGCACGCAATCCTCACCCACATCCCCCACGGTGAAGCGTCAAGGAGGGTGTCGTCTGCTCTCTCACCTCCATAAGTGCTTTAGAAACACGTGTAGAGACATTCATCCTCACACGTACACTAAACATGCACTTCCAACAGAATGAGTCTGCTGGCCCCGGCGCCGAACAGCAGCAGCCCAAGAAGTTTGTTGAAAAGTCGTCCAGCCTGCCATTCGGGCAAGACCTCGATCTTGGCTCCATCAGCGGGCCGACGTACCTCACGGCGCAGACACTCGTCCAGCAAGTCGCATACACGCTCTCCGACAAGATCTTCGCCTACTCCGCCGAGTCGTTCGACCTGGACGTCGCAGTCAAGCACTGGCAGGAGACGGGCGAAAAGAACGCCTTTGGCTATGCGACGGGCGTCTCTTCGCTGGAGACAAGGACGGGCGCGGGTGCCCTTGCGCTGGGCTACATCTTCTCCAAGGACTTCGACCCGAAGAAGCGCCACATCCCCCAGTCCATTGTCGCCTCCTCAGCCACGCTCAACTACCTGCGCGCCGCTCTCGACCAGCTGGCGCTCCTCTACTCCGTCTCCAATCCGCTCACCGCCCACATCGCCGCTGTCGACTACTCTGCGAATTCAAGCGTCGGGCTGGTAACCGACTATGTCTCCTCCCTCACACTGGCCGAGGACCTGGGTCTTGGTCTCGTGTGCAGCCCCTCTGTGTTCGAGGCTCAACACATGGCTCTGTTCGCCACGCTTCTCTCGAGCATCCTCCCTACAATTCACACATACGATGGCATCAGCGTCGGCAGGGAGACTGCCAGGCTCGTGGACACGCTAGACCAGAGCAGGCTCCACAACAGCTACCAGGCCGTCTTGAAGGCCGTCTCTGAGGTCGACAAGAAGCACTCGGACCATGCTGGTCGCGCAGTCCGCCTCCTCGAAGCCTTCAACGACGAGTTCGGCGAGGACTACAAGCTATTTGACTACTATGGTCACGAGGCGCCCGAGAGCGTACTGGTTGTATTCGGTACGGTTGAGGCCTCTCTGACCGCCCAGGTTGCCAATGCGCTCTCCCAAGACGGCGACAAGGTTGGCGTCATCAACGTCCGTGTCTATCGACCTTTCGTTGAGGAGGCATTTCTCGAAGCTCTTCCCAAGAGCGCTCGCCGCGTGTCTGTCCTCGGCCAGGTCAAGGATGAGGCTGCTGTTTTCGACTCGGCTGAGTACTCCAAGTTATACTCTGACGTCTTGGCGGCTATTCAGTTTGCATTCGACCGCAACATCGAGGTCACAGACGTGAAGTACTCGCGCGAGCAGGTCTGGACACCAAGCAACATACTCGATGTTTTCCGCCAAATTCATGGCGAGAAGACCCAAAGCGAGGTGCGCTCGTATGTCAACATCCTCAACACTGCGGACGTGAAGCAGTACACTTTCTGGAACCTGGACGACTCCGCTGCCGCCACTGCGCCTGTTGTCCTCGGCAAACTTCTGTCATCTGACTCGTCCAAGAATGTCTTCGTCCGCAACGGCCATGACAATCTGGTGCAAGGTGGTGTGTCTCGCACTGATATCCGCAACGCCGACTACACCATCGAGGCTCCGTACTCGGTTGAAGAAGCTGATGTTGCGTTTGTTGGAGATGTCAGCGTCTTGAACTCCTTCGATGTATTGAACACCGTCAAGACGGACAGCTCAATCATCATTAAGCTATCGGGCGTCAAGGATGAGGACATCGAGAAGAAGCTTTCCCCTGCGTTTCGCAAGGCGCTCGTGGACAAGGATGTTCAGCTTTTCGTTCTCGACCCTGCTCTTTCTGAGGCTGTCAGTGAGGATGCTACCTTTGAGTCATACTTGATGCAGCTAGCTTTCTTGAAGGTCGCCCGTGAAGATCTTCTGACCTCGAGTTTGTCCAAGCTGGCGGCCATCAATGGCAGCTCCGAGGTGTTTGAGAAGCTTTCCCAGCAGCTCGAGACTGCTCTCCGCGAGGTCGAGGTACCTGCTGCGTGGGCTACAGTTGAAGAAGATGTTCAGCCTCAGACTTTGCCATCTGACATCAACGTCAACAGTTTTGCTGCATTTGACCGCAACGAGACTGAACACCCCAATCTCCTCAAGGACTGGAAAATCGCAGCCAAGGGCCTTGCCTTCAAGGAGGCTTTCGGAACCAAAATTTCCCTTCGACCCGATCTTGGCATCAAGACTGGTGTCGTTACTGTCAAAGAGCACCGTCGTCTTACCCCGCTCACCTACGACCGCAATATCTTCCATATCGAATTCGATCTCGGCAACTCTGGCGTCACGTACGCTATTGGAGAAGCACTCGGTATCCACCAAGAGAACGACAAGACTCATGTCGAAAAATTCATCAAATGGTACGGCCTCAACCCCGAAGAAATCGTTGAGGTTCCTTCGCGTGAGGACCCAGACGTCCTAGTCAACCGTACAGTCTACCAGTCGCTGCTCCAAAACGTTGACATCTTCGGTCGCCCACCTAAGCGCTTCTACGAGGCCCTCGCCGAGTTCGCCGACGACGAGCGCGAGAAGCGCGAGCTGCTCCAGATCCTCAGCGCGGAGGGTGCTTCTGAGTTCAAGCGCCGCTCCGAAGTCGACACCATCACCTACGCCGACATCCTGCTCGAATTCCCGTCCGCCCACCCGTCCTTCCACGACATCGTGCGCATCGTCAGCCCGATGAAGCGCCGCGAATACTCCATCGCCTCCTCGCAGCACGTCACACCCACCAGCGTCTCCCTGCTCATCGTAACTGTCAACTGGGTGGACCCCAAGGGCCGCGACCGCTTCGGCCAAGCAACACGCTTCCTCAACAGTCTACCCATCGGCGCGCCCGTAACCGTCTCCGTCAAGCCGTCCGTCATGAAGCTACCACCCAAGACCACCGCGCCCATCATCATGGCCGGCCTCGGAACCGGCCTCGCGCCCTTTCGCGCCTTCGTCCAGGAGCGCGCCTACCAGAAACAACAAGGCCACGACATCGGCGAAGTCCTGCTGTACATGGGTTCCCGCACGCAGCGCGAAGAGTACCTCTACGGCGAGGAGTGGGAAGCGTACCAGGACGCTGGTGTCATTACACTTCTTGGCCGCGCGTTCTCGCGTGACCAGCCGCAGAAGATATACATCCAGGACCGCATGCGACAAACACTTACGGATATTCGTCGCAGCTACTTGGAGAAGGAGGGCAGCTTTTATCTTTGTGGGCCCACGTGGCCGGTGCCGGATGTTACGAATGTGCTTGAGGAGGCGATTGCTGTGCAGCACAAGGCGAAGAATCCGGGGGCGAAGAAGGTGGATAGTCGTAGGGAGATTGAAACGTTGAAGGATGAGGGGAGGTATGTGCTTGAGGTGTATTAGAGTGGTTGGTGGTAGGAGGGAGTGTGGGAGTGGTTGGACTGAGTACAGACAAATGCAATTGAGGTTTGAGAACTGCAGACGAAGGTGCTTGTTTCAATATGACGTTGTTCTGAGATACTGGCGTGGGTGCATGTGTCGAGCGCATAAGAATTTAGGCTCCACTGACATAACCTCAAGTGCACGTTATATCGGAAATTTCCCGCAGATTCTTCCAATCTTACGCAGACACCATTGCGCAATTGTTCCTTAGCCATTCGACATTGCGTTGGACGTGTGTGCCAGTATTGTATGAAGTAGTTCGGCCATCACCGGGAAACTTGCAGGGTCATATCGTGTCATCCCATCGCTGATGTCGAGATCAAGACGCTCCTTCGTCTCGCCATTCGCAGTTTTGTTTGTACTTACTTTCCTGTCGCAAGGCCTGGTAGGATGCTTACTCTGCGGCAAAGACATGAGACTATAGAGAAACTTGCATGGACATTTGGACCGCGAAGAGCGCTCTTTCGTGCTGGATCTTCGCAGACTGAGTCGAGGAACCGGATTCTTCGATTTGTGCTGATCGATTTACAAATTATGCTTTTGGGTACTGTTCGAATTACGGCAATCGGGTGGGAGATTGATGGACATTTCAGAAGACTACAATCACGCGTTCGAATAATGTCCCGAGAAGACACGTCGCGGAGCGTTGATACGCCGAAGATAGTGCTACGCATAGCACAGCCAGACGTATCGCAGGCAGTGTTCAGCCATGCGTGGCTACTGACGTATTGCGATGGGCTTCGAAAGGGGTAGGTCGTCACGGCGAGATCGAGTCTCGTATCCTCTTACCGCCTACCAGGGCATCTGCCGCTACGGTTCACGCGTCTTTCTAGGTGCTCAATAATCATTTGTGAGTAGGAGTCATTGTGAATCGGAGAGCTGATGTGTCCCGTGGTTCCCCAGTCGTGGTGTGAGCGAAAAGGAGGACTGAAGTTCTTTCAGTACGAGTTGAAGAACCAGGATGGGTTCCGGCATCCATGCAGTTCTTTGATCCGTGCTGATGCATACCTCTGGTGGCGTGGCGGGTGGACTAAGCTCAATACGACCATTGATAATGAAAAGACCAACACTTTCCCGGATCGACACACTATCTTCTGCCTGAAGGCTTCGTATGATTTGACAAAGTCGAGGTCTGAAACATCCAGATTTGAGGTTTTTACATGCCGCTGCGATGGACGCGGGAATCGCGCACTGTCAGCCGATGCTTGAGCAAATGCTTGAGCGGAGGGCTCAGCCGCACAGGGATATGTTATTTAGAAAACATGCGAAGTGATGATGTCTCGAAACCTCGAAGCAAGGTCGTCATTGAATGACAACGCCACATCCATCGAATGACGTTGGCAGCGCCTTGTGACCTTTACAGCCGAGTGAGCGCAGGACTGCCGAGAACAGTGAAAGGCCCAGTAGTCAAGACTATGAGAGAACGCACTTCCCTTGTCATGAAACGATACTCTTTCCTCGTCGTCACATTGATCTCACGTATTCTGGAACTCTTCGTGCTGTGAACGGAGTGGCTATTTGCGGAACGAGGTGATCTTGCTGTGTGGATATTCGCTAGCGCACTCAAACTATTTATCAGCCCCTTTTGTGCTGAATTGGCTGTTGATGAAAAGCTTCGTTTCGCCTGTAGCTATGAGTATCCACCGCCATGCAACACCTTCATGACGCGTCGCGCAGGTCTTGTGCAGCGTTTCTGTTCCCACGGAGCCCAGTCCCGCCTAGGCATTGCCTGCAGTACTGACCCCACGTCGACAGCGATAGCGTAGCTTCGGAGCACTCTAGTGTCCTGCATGCATTCCCGGCAACTAAGCCCCAAGATCGAATGGGAAGGTCGCGGACCTCACTGGTACTTGCAGGTTTCGATGTATCTCAGGCTGGCTTCGACCATGATAAAACCATGACTGACGCTCGATAGACGAGAAACGTCGAGTTGGAGGGAGTGAACATGATGTACGCTTTCGCATCGAACCCGCACGCTCATCTTATCTTCCGGCGGATGCATTCGAGTAGCAGAGGAGAAGCTGGAGCTCCGAAGAATACAGAGACTGCCCGTCATCCTGGGCTAAGAAAGAGAGGTGCGTACTACTTGCTTGATGGTTTGATCGGGTCTTGACCATGACAGGCGCTGTGACCAGGTCACAAACGTTCGAACGCCTTGTTGCGAAGAAGCCTTGCGTTTCCGCCGCCGCCGCCCAAACAACATTCAGTGAGGGACCAGAAGTAAAGGAACGAAGTGAAGGAGACATGAAAGTCAAAATTGAACGCTGCGATACATCGATCAGCGCTCAGTCGCAAACCGCCACCACAACCACATCTATCAGGCAGTTGAGTTCGCACAAAGCATCAAAAGTCCCTGCAGCTTCGATGAAAAAGACCAGGCTGAGTGCCAAAGATCTGAAAAAGTCCTGCTCTGCATCGGGCGAGGCTCCTGGCTCTCAGCTGCAAACGAGACGTCGACCAGATCTCGTGAGCGGTGTGACTTAGAGCTGGGAGGAAGGGGCCTACAGTCACCGTCTCTTTTACTGTACTATCAAAAGGCGCATGCCGTCAACCTCACCGAGTTGCGCAAAGGAGCAACAACCCATCATCAACCGTGAACGTACAGCCAGTATTGTCCACGACCATGTCGATGCCGCATGCCTCAGTTCCTGTTCTCTAAAGGCCACAATCATTGATCAATGAGATGCAACGGAGAGACTGTCCAGAAGCCAAATCTCCGCTGCCTCTGGTGTGTGTGACAGTGCGAGCTGGAGATGACTCTGTGGTTCTCAACTCCAAGACAGACAGCACGTCGAGCTCGTGAGGTCCGAGGGTGGCAAGAAAGGACGTGAAGGATCATGCAGACCCAAAACTCAAGCCGAAAACGAAGGGAAGGCTGTAGTGGTTCCAAGAATCGTGGTGGCGCATAGTATGTAGTTTTCATCGATTGCGGCAAGCAATGGATGCGCTCTTATTCATCGACCACAATTGAGATAACTATGATCCGTGGATGAAGATGAACACGTTCGCTGAACATTTATGGCACCGTCGGAACGATTCAGGCGCCGCCATTACTTGGACGCGGCTGCTGATTAGGTAAAAAGCACTAACTTTTTCGGGCCGAATGGAACATCACATCGTCGAACGCGAATGCACAGCATTCCTTCAATCATTGTGGTCTTTCATACCGTGACTTCGCGCCTCAAAATGATACGTCCCTTATAACCAGAGTGCGTCTTCTACTTGTTGTGCTGAAGTCCCTCGCATTCCCATCTTTCAACGACGCGTGGCGTCGCAGGAACCGTTGCGCGATGACTGAGCAGCAGAAGCACAAGCACGGCAACTCTGAGCATGTTGACAACCTCGGTACTCAAATTCCCATCAGAATCCGTGCTACATTCACTTTTAGGTGTCTTCGCGCGATATTCGGCGGGTGCACGATCGGAAGAGGCTGACTCAAAGTAGCACGTTCCAATCGTTCACACATACAGGGCACATTTGTTGGATGTCCACCCTTTACCGCAAAATATCATGTCATACATGCGCGCAAGATCATCTTCATTCATTTTATCATTTCAACGCCTAAGAGACTAGTGGCCAATCATATGGTGGCTACCTAATAGCGCGCACTTGTCGGTGTCAAGAAGTAAGCGACAATCAGGCACCATGCATCTAAGCCAACAGTCCACCGCACCTAAATTCCAAGAAGAACCACCCTGAAATGCAGTTCTGTAATCAAAGAATCCTCGAAGGACATCTTGTTGCCCTTTCGATCACACGACTTCCTGGAAACAACTAGCCTATGCCACCGGAGAGTCAACGACGTCGATTCTGCTGAGTCCTGCCACCTGAGCGCTTGCCGGACGCAGCCTGTGCGCGCTGCCGACCGAGGTTGACCTCGTCCTCGTCCTCGTCCCCGTCCTGGCCACCGAGACCGTTCGTGAGTTCATCGGACTCATATCCAGCCAGGTGAAGCTCGTTAGCGCCGGGAAGAGTCTGTCGCTTGATCCTACTACGTCCAGTCAGGTATGGGGACGCCCGGCGGCGCTTGCGCGAGATGGAACGGGTGTCCTCAGGCAAGCTCGGCGGAGGAGTAATGGCTTGGCTATGGTACTGTGGCTGATCGTAGTAGGCAGGCTGCTGGAAGACTTGGGGAGAGTGAGGTTGGCCATGAGGATGCCGGCCATCGGCACCAGGATGACCGTATCCACCGTTGGAGCCAATCATGCTATAGGGACTGTGACCTTTGCTGTAATTGATGGCACCGCGGGGCTTGTAGGCGTTGTTGTAGCCGCCAAAATACAGCTCATGCGGGGGGCGGGTGCAGCAGGACCCCATGGGGCAATTGACGGGTGGGAGCCAGAGCTGTACATGCCATCCTGTGGCTCTCCATGATACTGGTGGTGGTACTCCTGCTGAATTTGCTGGGTGTAGTGCTGCTGCTGGGTATACTGCTGCTGGTGCTCGTACTGCTGCTCAGAGGAATACTGGTGCCGAAGCTGCTCGGTGGATGCTGCCGCGCGATACTTCTGCTTCTTGCGATATAGAGGGGCAGATGTGTAACGAATCGAACCGGCGCCGCCGCCAGGAATTTGGCCATTAACATTGTTGTCATCTCGGTCTTGGCCTTGGTTCTCTGTGCTATTCTCGCTCTCGTCCTCCGAAGCGGGATCGGTTTGCAAGATGTGGCTAACGTCTTCCGGGTTCTTCTCTAGCGGGCGGCCATCCATCAGACCTGTGTGTGGGTCAGTCATGGTCCATCGAATTTGCAAAGACATTACTTACGTCGGTTGCGGATGTGGGGAGCGTATTCTAGCTCCCAATTATCAAGGAGCATATCTTCGATGACAACAAAGTCGGTGATGACCAGTTGAGGCTTGATGTCACCCGTGTTCTGAATGCGGAGCTCGACGGCTTCATACAAGGCCTTTGCCAGCCACTTCTTCTCAGGCGAGCTCTTGGCGAGCGACAAGATGGCCTTTAGAACGGCTGGTCCCCAGCACATGGGATCGTACTCACGCTTGTCAGAACGCTTGCCACTACCGGACCGCTTCGAGACAGGATGGTGGCACTTTGGGATCCACTTCTTGATGAACTTTCGGCCCCGCAAGCCCTCGATCTCGCGGATGAGCGCCTTCTTCGCTTCCGGGTCGTCCTTGCTTAGCTTTGTCTTTGCGGATTTGTTCTTGGATGGGGGCTGTTGCTGCTTGGGGGTGAAGGACTGGTCATGGCTATTGTCGCGGTCGGCAGAAGGCTGCTGCTGAGCAGCTTCGCGGTGCTGGCTCACATTAGATGGGCCACCGTTGCCGGTATCCTCTAGCAAAATAGGACGGGGGATGTGGCCATCCTACACTTGTTCAATACAACAACAACCGAGCAGTGGGAGAGAAGACTTACTTGGTGCAGGTAGCGGCTGTCATCCCAGCGGAGAAGCGAGTTAGTCACCAAGCGACCGTTCATGTTGCCGCACGCCAGCTGCGGCTGCGCGTTGTTGTTGAGGAACGGAGCGGGAACCACAATTGCGCTGCGCCGTGGAGGAGTGGGCGAGAGGGACGGGATTGGTGAGCGGTCTTCGACAATCGTGGAATATGGGCTCGAGAGACCCTCCAGAGAGTAGTAGTGATCCAGCTTGTCTGTTGTCTATCTCAAAGATGAGTACCACAGCTTGGCAGGTTAGGGGCGTCTGAGATACTTACTATTAGCTGCTAATGGCAGTCTTCAGTGGCTGCTCGCCAGTATTGCAGGTACTGAACAGTATCTGTTATTCGAGGAATTCAGAGAGTAGTAGAGGTGTAAGAAGAGGTCACTGGTGAGGAAGTATTTAAACATAGAGGGACCACAAGCATTTGACGCTGATGACCACGCTACTGTGTCTAGCGGCACACAGTATGGTCAGAGAGTAAGAGGAATGTCAAGAGCGGGTCGGCCCGTGAAAGCTATGGATCGGTAGCCCTACTTGATAAGGTAAGTTTATCTTCATATCGGCTAGCGAAGGTCTTGCAGCTACGTCACCACGCACGTTGCCCGTGTAGTAGCTGTTGACCACCTTGAGGCTACATCAACAGCTCGGACTACGGCTCTGAAGTCTCCGAGGCTGGGCATTTGGGATCTACTCATGCTATTCTCGGTGTTCTGGACTCTTAGCATTGCATGGGCAAGGTTACACAAAAGGGAGATCCCCTCCATGCATCAGACTACAATCTCTGGTTACCGCATGGCGTACATATTCTCACACTTCGCTCCCTGTTAGAGCAAACATACCCGCGACATTGGGGATGAAGCGGTCCCAAATTACGCCAAGTCAGCTTTTCATTTGTTGCGCAAGAAGAGCTCGCAGCCGCTGAAGCCCGCCAAACTCCAAAAAGGCAACCACAGGCTACAGAGCAAGTAAAGGCCTTACTATCAGGATCGGCTAGAGAAACACATCTGCTACATCACTGCTAATAGCACTCCCATTTGTGTCGACTATTCCACTACTATACCTTAGGACTTGAAGGCAGAGCCACCAGGTCAACTTAAAAAGTTCGCCTTGGGCACTTTCAGCCTGCCCAAAGGACACATCCAAGGCCTAAAGCTGCACCGGAGAACAGACTCAGAAGCAGACGCTGGTCGTGCGAGGAACTCTCAGGGCTTGGTAAAGGCCACAGGTGAATGCTGGCTCCGCGAGAAACAAACCAAACTAGAAGATGAGAGGGTGAAGTGCATCATATAATACTACAGCAGAGCTTCCGAAGTCCAGTCTTTTGCGTGGAAAGATAGACCTCGGCCCCCCAGTCTATAGCCAAAATTAGGAAATGTATAAGTGCGCTTGCAAATCCTAACGGACACGGTCGTAACCCTTGGTGCTGACCTGATACAGCCAAATCTAGAGTATGCGACAGAACGAAGTAGGCGCCTGGAAGAACTAGAGGCACGCTCCGGCAACAGCTAAGCGGACAGTGGTGAGGCCAACCATATCCGAAGACGGCTGCATCAGTCTGAGCAAGATCCACTGCCTGACGTGGCAAGCAGACTACTGAGAGCAGCGAATCGTAAAGCAAAGAAGAGAGGTAGAGTGGCAGAGCCCTATCCTCTAGGAACCGAGATGCCCAAGTTTTTCTTTGCAACTACGAACCCTATTCTGTCAGGATGTCGCGCTTGGGAGCAAGATGTGACCACACACAAGTTTCGCATAGCGCAGGTCAAACAAGGACATGTGCTTGCGGATGGCCCCGTGTTCACGGGAGTGGTCGGAGTCTTCCGCAAGTTCCTCAACGTGGAAGGTGGCGCGGAAGTTATGGACCTGGGGAGGAGGTTGGAGGCACGTCTGCAGGCGCCCGCGTACAAGGAAGAGCTGTAAATGATGTGCCTCAATTATCATTCTTTTAGTTCGATGGCTGCTTTAGTGACCTTTGCGACCAATGCAGGCCGTTGTTATGGCGTGAGGCATCAAGATGAATCTCTATGGTAGCATGTTAGCCGATCTTAATCTCTGGCCATTGGGTGAGCACAATGTAAATCAACACATGCAAACACATTTCAGTCTCACCAGGGCTTTGGAGTCGTGAATTGACAGTGTCTAACATGTAATGGAAAGCTCGGGTGTTGACTTTAGAAGAGCAGACCAGGAGTCACGAGGATTTTGCACGGATTGCCTTCTAGTTTTGTGCACAGAGTATCCTCCGAGAACAAAACAATCGATGCCCATCTTGCGCCACGGCATCAAATAATCGGCGCTCAGTGGACCTGTCAAAGGAATGCGACGCAGTCACGAGGAATTAGCTGCATAGCAGCATGAGGATCAACACATGCTGCATGCACATGTCCAAGATCAATGCATCATTTGTCCTGAAGCATTTTTCAAATTTTCTTCACATTATCTCTCTGGTCTCGTCGTCTGCAGCTTCCTCCACCACAACTATATGAGCGCATAAAACTCCGCTGACCTCAACCAGATCGATGCGCCAGCCTGGTCACAACACGGAGAGCACGAACAGAGAAATGAAGAAGATTCATTGACATATTCAAACGACAAAGCCTTTGTTCTGCTTCACGCCCTTCACATTCATGTTCTTCCACGCCAGCATCGCCATCAGCCCGATGATCCAGACTGCGACACCGGTAATCAACAACAACTGCGAAGTATCCGCATAGGCATGCTGAATGGCCACACATCCTGGCGAGCCCCACTCATGCGCCAATTGCTCTTCGATGGAACTAAAGATCGTCTCCAGGCACTTTGGATCTTCGATGGGTAGATGCAAAGCTAGCTTCTTAGGCAGGGTACCTTGCCAAATGGCAGAAGAGATCGTGAAGCCAACTGCAGTGCCAATATAGCAGAACAGATTGAGTAACGCGAGCGGGAGGGCCAGAAACATGCTAATAGGTTTGTAGCGTCCGGTGAGCGAGATGACGACGCCTGCGACAATGTTGCCGAGGATCTGCACGACGGTGCCGGACTGCACAACATAGCTTGCTTCTGTAACATTAAGGCCATTCACCACTTGGAGATACGAGCTGAAGAAAGGGTTCCAGCATGTTATGCTCAGAAAGAGCGTGAAGCCGACGATGCAGGTGCCCAGGACTGTACGGTCACGAAGGTTGCCCCAAGGTGTGAGCTTAACGCGAGCATGCGACTTCTCCCAGATGACGAACGCAGCAATGAAGAGGATCCCGACGACGAGGAAACAGATGATCAGCGCGGAGCCCCAGCCTTTCGCTTCCATAGTGTAGAGGTTGAACGGCAGGAGGAAGAAAGCAAAGCCGACGGATATAAGCAGTAATCCAACAACATCGAACTCGTGCAGGTAATGCACGATCGACTGCCCATTCGTACGTCCAGAGTTCGGTCGCGACGGGATAATGCCTTCTCGTTTCGCTTTCTTGTAATGATACATGAACAGCACGAAGAGCGGAAGCGCAACACACGGCAGTATGATGTTACCCATCCCAAATGCCCAGCGCCAACCACTGCCACTCAAGAACGACGTTGATATTGGTCCTGCTAGCCACGCCGTGATAATGTATTGGGAATTGAGTAGAGCTTACATGAGCCCTCGATGACGGAGCGACGATGTGTCTGCGATGAAGACACTAAGGCAGTATCCCAGACCGCTGATCCCCACAGTGTAAAAGACCTGAGACGCAGCGTATGCCTCCACGCCGTTGCACGACGCAGCCATGATGAGTCCAACCGTAGCGAGGCCCACACAAAGCACGAAATCATGCGGACGACCGAATATATCCAGGATCTTGGCGGTGCAGAGATTGGTGACACCGCTTATCACTTGGCTCAACACGCCAGTCCTAGGTATCAATGAGTGCGTGGCGAAGTCGGACGTGACATATGGCAGCAGGGCACCGCTGGTGCCCGAAACGATGCCTTGTGCAAAATACACCAACCAGATCGCGATGTAGGCTACAATTAGAGCTTTGGCGGACCATGCGATGGTGATGGCTTCGGCTTTTTGCACCCCGGCTTGGAAATTGGTGTCGATGGAGTGGTTGTTGGCTGCGTTACCTTGGACCTTATCGGTGCTGGACTTGAGGTCGGAAGCCGTGGCTTGTTCGACGGAGTCAGTGACGACAGGTTCCTTCTCCTCGCAGGGGATTGTTGGGGACGTATTGGTGGATGCCATGGCGAATTACCGCGGTGTGGCTCAGAAATTTGGTGCTTGTCTAAGTGTTCTGCCCCGTCAGACCGCTGTTCGTTAATGGCCGTATCACTTTTTGGGCAACTCATCGGCTGGTATGCAAGATGCGAGCAGTCGAGGAGATCAGCGGAAGCAGCGAACTCTAGGAAACATAGGAGACTGCCACCACATATAGGTACTGCCCTTGGACCGCCATGGTCTCGACCACGGGTTGGCTGTCCGGAAGCTTAAAGCTGATGGCAATTTGTCGCGCATTTACTACAGGCCAAGATATACTGACAGCATCACCCGAGCATGAGATTGAGCCACCGCGAGGATATGCACTCGAATGTGCTCATGCACATGTTCCAACGCCACAATCGGTGTGCTACCTGCCTAGGTAATGTAGGTCACGCAATCAAGCGGATCAGCGATATGTCCTTGGTAAGCCTTTACCCGAGGTGCTACTGCGCGGCGCATGCCAATCTTTTGCTTGACTGACATTATCTGACTGTCCGGATCACGAAAAGCCGTCGTTGTGTGAGAGTCGATTCGAGGGTAGGGCCCTGTGCAGCTTATGGCTGACATAAGCGGGACGTAGCGTAGTTAACTTAGTTAACGTGTTCCACTAGTCCTCGGGCCACCCCACTAAAGTGCGCGCGCTTCAGCGTTCAATTGCTCTGCAGCCACATGTTCAAATTTTATAAGATTTTGTATAAGTTAAGTTAAAGAAAGTTTAGATAGCTCTACATTAAGTTCTGATGTGACCTTGTACATAACACTTGCTACATGTTAGTAGTGCTCGTGTTCGTGCCTGTGGGGTCTAAGTTTGGACACCCTCCTGGACACCTATTTGAGCCTCTGCAATTAGCGCACGACCTTCCTAAG
>Ga0265798_10005388_pt1 | contig 17225 bp, 21 predicted proteins | sample P3T30metagenome_FD_192430 | JGI IMG/M metagenome (GOLD analysis project Ga0265798, IMG submission 192430) | Plant litter microbial communities from East Loma Ridge, Irvine, California - P3 T30 | ecosystem: Environmental > Terrestrial > Plant litter > Unclassified | place: USA: California... | reverse complement strand
GCCGCCACCATCCATGTACAGGACAGTATGCTTGTCGGCATACTGGACATCAGCAAAGATCTTTAGAAGCCGGGGAGTCGTAGGCTTACATCATTCAACGCGTCGAGCTGTTTCGTCAAGGTCGTGAGGTAGTTTGTAAGCTGAACATCGGAGTATTCCTGTCTCGTCAGCCATTTCTCAATCATCTAAAATGGACAACGGACAGTCATGAGTTCCTGCTGGAACTGAGGCGCGTCCATCGTCGGTAGTCCAGCTACAATCGATGAGATCTGGCGTAATATCGAATGATCAGGTTTCGCTTGTTCTGCGGCTCAGCTTCAACCTTCGAATACATGGCTATGCAGCTGAACTCACTGTTAACGACCCCAACCACGTACTGCAGTAACACAGTGATGCGCTCATGTAGCATCTGGATGGCGTTTCTCTGAGTAGTCAAGTTCGATACCACTGCAAAATCAGCTACTTCATCGCAAAGACGACTCGGCTCACCAGCTGAATCACTGTCTGTTCCCCTAGAGACTCCATCTACTGCTATCCTCTCCGCCTCACCCGTTTCGACACCATAAGGTACTTCAGCGAATTTATCGATACTATCTTCTCCCGCTCGGGCCCCTTCGTATACTTTCAGCGGCAGACCCGATGCTTCGTCGGTACCAAAGACTAAAAGAACTGGCGAGTCCACTAAGGTCATGATCTGCTCATCAGCGTTCATCCATTGCAAAGAGGAGACTGACACTCTTCTGCAGTTGAACATCATCTGGTGTCGGCTCTGTTCCGACTGTATACCATCCAACAACCACTAGACTAGGGAAGACCTCTTCAACTTCTGATCAGCTTGTGTACCCAGAAGGAGGGAATTCCGTAGCTTACATTGTGCTTGTCGAGTTTGAAAGAAGTCTCGATCGATAGGCCATAACGGGTGTTCGTTATCGGTATCAGGTTCAGACAGGAGGACGAGCTCGAAGGAATTGACGATTGATATTTGACGATTTTCCCTACTTCCCAACAACGCTCCAATTACTGCTTGTCAGCTTGATAGAAAGTCTGGAGGCATCGAGTTTACATTTCTGAGGCTTGCTGGAAGTGAGCCTAGCTCTGGTCTGATGTTCGGATATATTAAGGATCGGAAGTGGATGTCTGATCATCAGCTTATCCTGTACCGATAAGCTGTGCGTACAGACTGATAGCCAGCCCGGACGATCCAGCTACAGCCTGAGCTACCACTTGAGAGCCTTCACTGTCCATGATTCTGGTATTGGACGGTGAGAGGAGTCTAAAAGAAGAGTGACGGTTAGGAGTGAGGTGGGGATGACGAGAGTGGAGGTGTCGAATCAACTTTCCTCTTATTTACTCGTCTCTCCTTCTGTGCCATGGCTGACGACTTTGACGCGGCAGCCAGCTGGCTATCTTCGAACCCATCTGCAGCTAGCCTGCCGAATGATACCAAGCTTGAGGTATGTCATTACTGCTCACAAGGCATGGTCAACGATTTGACGGGTAGATTTATGGCTTGTTTAAATATGCGACTACAGGCGCCGGACCGTAAGTCGCCATATCCCGCGACTGACGAGGGCTCGCTGAATATCCAGGACAAGCTCAAGACCATCAATATTCTCAATGCAGGCTCGAGCTAAACACGATGCATGGGTTACTCAATCCCAGAATTACTCCGAGGTAGAAGAAGCGAAATCACGCTATATAGACTTAGCGAAGGAAATAGGTTGGGAAGGAGGAAAATCTGGTCAAGGAGGGGCAATGGGTGGTGTGAAAGTTAGTATGATGGCTCAGGGTTCATCTGTGGATGAAGGAGGCGAGGCTTCTGAATTACATGAAGCTGTCATTGACGGGAAGGTGAAGGAGGTTGAGCGACTGGTGAAGGGAGGGAACGATGTGAATTCGAAAGATGAATATGTATGTCTCGACATGTGCTGAGTGAGTGAGTAGGAAGCTGATATATAGGGTCTGACACCACTACATATAGCAGCAGATCGAGGGAATGCAGGGATGGTCGAACTACTGCTGAAGTTGGGGGCTAGGAGGGATATACAGGATGAAGATGATCAAACACCCCTTATGCTGGCGGAAGGCGCAGATAGGCTTGACATTGCAGATCTACTAAGGGCATGATCGTCCACACTATAATATGTAATTCTATATCTCTGTCTATGCAGGTATAATGCTAATTGGCTTGTTTTCGACTTGACAATGGACATGCCTTCCCCGTCCAGAGCCCATGACCTCCATACCTCCCTGACCCATGTCGCCCCCACAGACAGAACATTGCAATGAAGCGAGACTCCATCCCGCTTGTCTCTTATCTGACATCTCCTTGACTGAAACGAACAAATCCGCCTCGACCAGCTTGACAGTCATGTTCAACATTTCCCCTTCTGATCGATAAGATTCCAGCATCCCAGTCAAGATCACCCTGAAATCCTTATACGCCCTTGACCGTTTAGAGGACGAATCAACAAGTCGCTTGAATAGTCTCGGGAACGATAGCGGGGCAGACACCAATGCCGAAAGTGATTCGCCAACTAGTAATCGAATAGCTTCGAGCGAAGGGGATGGTTTCTCGGTGGATGGGTCCTCCAGCGATCCGATAGCATGAACAAGTTCCGTCAGTTCATGTAGAACTCCAAACCACATATTCTCCACCTTTTCATTTGATCCAGAAGAATGTTCTCGACATAGTCGTATAGCCAACCTGGCCACAGAAGTGATGGTCTCGACAGCATAGAAATTATCGAGGTCTCCAGCAAGATTCGCCCCTTGAGTACGAAAGACATCACCGACAGCACTGAACGCTGAAGCAGTATTACCTTGCCGATCCAGAGCCCAGATTTGCCCTTCGTGATACCCTTTCTCGGCAAAGTCGGACCACAGTTGGGATAAATCGAAGAAATCGCCTCCTTTCGAATCCAGGTAGGCTAGCACTGAGGAGGATTCGAATTCAACAAGTCGAATAGCATAGAGATGACGGAGAGGTATGTCAAGGTGACTTTCGGACTGGTCAAGTACAGATCGGAGATATGCCAATTGCTTCAGTGGCGCCAAAGAGTCTACTGCTTTCTGGTGTAAAGCAGGTTGATGACGATCGATGAGGAGAGCGGTCTCCTGCAATGACAACTTTAGTAGATCAGGTAGGACCGGGTCCAATGCTTCTCCAGCTTGAGGTAGAATATTGTCGAGAGAGGTAAAAATATCCACAGGATCTCGCACGAGGACAGCAACCAGCTTCGACCACTTTTTATCGACCCAATAAGCGTTCCTCAGAATCCGATAAAATCCAGCCTGCTCAAATAGGTCGTACATGCTATCCGAGTCGTGAGGTGTATAAGCTGAAAGCAAATACTCTGTTGCGAGTTGTCGGTCTTCCCTCGTAGTGGCGTCTGAATCGGTAGCTAGGGAGGTCATGATTCCATGGAGTGTAGAAGGGGAAATAAACAGGAACTGAGGGTATTTAGGGAGATTTCGAGCAACGAAGATGTGGAGTAGTGTAGAATCGAGAGTCTCAGTCGCGAGAAGCTGGTTGACAATCGATTGTCGACTAATCTCACCGTCATTCAGATATGAATCTTCAAAAGCGATATCGAGAGCGTGTAGTAGTGCTTCAGTATCGGTAAATTCGGCTAAATGGGTGAAGATGAATCCATATACTGAAGCTCTAGCTGGACCAGCTTGTGATTCGGGTAAAGGCTCGCCAGTGGGGAAAGCAAGACCGGAGAGGGTATGCTCGATATATGCGTAAATATGATCTGTCCCTAATAATCGTTCCATTGGCGAGACGTAGTCGAATAAGGCCCGAGTGTAGACGTATACAAGAGCGTCGAGGAGGCCATGAGAATCACATAATGTGATGGCCTGATTGATATCGAGCATCTGGGGGTCGACATGCCAAATGATAGCTTCTGCTTGATCATACTCCCCAGAATCGGAATGTAGCGAGATTAATGCCTTGACGACTCCGGGAGGAGTATGCTTGAAATCTCCATTAAAGATGTAAGGTTCCAGCAATCTCAGAAAGATCCCCTGAATCCCGGCGTTCTCGTAGTGTTCATATGCCTCTGTGAACAAGAAGTCTTCCGACTTCATAGCTAAACAAGCTTCGATACAGGAAGTAGCCAGTGATTCGAACAAAGTCGTCAAGTCTACACCACGTCCATCGGCCGAAAAGTGGGTGTCATCCGACATTCGATCTTCAGAGAACGCCCATTGAAGAGAAGCAATGATGAGTTCCCGTATTCGAGTGGATACTACTTGTCGAAGTTCTGCTGGATTGCTGGGGAGGCCGATCGTGTTGCCTTGTGCAGAGCCCTTGTAATAGGCCAAAGCGAGGTGGATAGCGCCCAGGAAATCACCCTGATGGACGAGGGCTAGCACTCGATCGTTCCAGCGAAGTAGAGTTCCAACTGACGTGCCGCCGTTGAGGACAAAGATTTTGTCGCGGTATACTTGGACCGATAGTGGGCTGGCGACAGCGGTGACCTCGACGGGTGTGAGTGTATCAACCTTGAGCAGCACTAAGTCATCGCACACTAGAAGCAGGTGCTGTCTGTCAGCCTGGGCAAAAACGTTGGACTCACATTTGGGTCATACCACGACATCGAGGCAATTGCAGAAGGAGCTGTCCATTGCTGGCCAAGCACAAAGTCTGGCGCTTGATCTCCAGCTGTAATTCGCAGAAAGCGAAGACTTCGTCCCCACGAATACGCGAGCACCGGATCCGATCCTTCGGCAGCTTTCCCCGCGCCTAGCCAAGCGACTGCACCAGCATTCAGATGTGTCGCATCTCTCATCTTTCGATACCAAGTCTTTGCTGGCTTCAGTCCCACAATCACCAATTTTGAAGGTGTCAACAAAGCCGAGAGCGAGTATGTATCGGTCCCGTGTGGTCCAATCGGTAATGGCGCCGTGGCGAACAAGCTCGACTGTTTCTGATAACTCCCCAGCATACGTATGACATCGTTTGATTCGACTCCGATTATCCGCCCTAAGGACCACCAGAATGCCCTCCCATGCTCATCACCAGTGACAATTGACGTATGCCTCGCGCCGACGAAACCGATATGCAGGATCTTGCTTCCTTCCAAATGACCTTCTTTACGACCCGTCATCACTTGTTGCATCGTCACCGGTCGGACTTGTCGAGCTGCTTTTCCAGGTGAGGCAAGATCGTAGAGATATATCTCTCCTGTGGCGTGACCTACACCTACGAATGTCGAGTCTGGGGATATCGAGACACAAGTGACTGGCGACGAGATACTGCTAAGGACACACCGGACTTCTTGAGCGAATGAATAGATGACCGTCATTCCTTTTTCGGTACCAATTGCGATCGTGCCGTTCACTTCCATTGCTGTGGGCTTGCCGTAACTTGTGACCATGCGCTTGAGGCGATGAAAGATGATTCCGGGTGTGTTGGAGGACGCTTGGGCGGAAGCTGCTGAGGTTTCGGAGATGAGGGAGAAATTGCTTGGAGAACGGTAATGACGAGGGGGAGTGACGGACGAAGGGGCGCGCCCATGAGAACGTAGGCGGGATATGGAGGGATCTACTCGTCAGGGGCTACCCAATGGCAGGGGACCGCGAATGACTTACGGATATATGAGACTTGCCGAGCAGTCTTTTGCGGTGTCGACGGAGGAGATGATACGGGTGAGGACACCCCAAACTCTTCTTCTCCGATGCCTGTGTCCTCCAGGAGCCTTCCCGCTCCGTTGTCTTGTGTCCCTTCCGAGCCATCTATATTGCCCGACGGCTCGGGCGTCTCCTCTCTCGAACCATTCAAAACATCCCTTAGTCTCTTCTGGTACTCCTCCATATCCTTATCTAAAGTCATCGATTCATCAGCGTCCGCGTCCGAAGTCGGGGCGTCTGATTGCTCGTCACGCCAATTCGGATTCCAGCTATCATATGGTCCTTCCCAAGCCCTCTGCTCCTCCTCCTCGCTATCCACGTATACTTCAGAACTCGCCGTCCTCCACCCGGGAGGTGGTGGCGTAGGGGATGGAGACCTTCGATAGTAATCACTGGGACCAGCTTCTGTTCCCCAGCCATCTTCTTCGCCATCTGGAGAATCGTTCCCGTCGGCCGACCTTGATTGGGATGAACTTCGGAACCGAGCAAAGAACCCATTACTTCCTGAATTCTGCCGATTTGTAGGTTTAATAGTGGCTCCACTACTTGCTGAAGATGCTATAGAAGCCTTCCGGCGAGGTGTATGGTCTCCCATGCTATTGCAATGATAGGGAGAGAGAGTGGGGTCAATGCATTGCTTGGTTGGCTCTAGCGTCATTGACTTGTCTCACGTGGGCCACGATTACGTAATACGCTAGATCTACTGCGCGACTGCTTTTCCTTCCTTTGGCGTTTATCGCAAACAAATGAGATCATCATTCAACCCTCGCTATATACTCATGCCGACCTCTTCATTCCATACTATACATTTAAATACGACAGAATAGGCTAAGGCTATACCTGCCTCGACTCCGTCACTCTGCCTCTCAACGACCTCAAGCCAATAAACATCCAGAATGGCATCTCCCTTCCGCTCACCATATAAAAACGCCATCTCACCTCCGCTGCCTCCACCAAAACCAATCGACCTCAATAGCTCAACAAGATCAACAGATCATTCAACAGGCTCAAAAGTAACAAGAAGAGCATTTCATTGCGATGTCATTCTGGAGAACGAAGGTCCAGGCAAGTTCTTGTTGTCATCGTTGTAAACAACAGTGTTGATGCTCAGAAACCCGGAATCTCCTTTCTCACCTTGGTTCACCCCTTGAGCCAAGTCTATCACCCGAAGTATCGAGGACTATAGATCTCAGTGGGATTGGAGATCCATCGAGATTACCTGCTCTGGTTGATGAGTTGATCAAGACTGAGACGAGCTATATCTCCAGAATTCAGGCCTTAAAGAATGTAGGTCGGATCATCTGGGAATTACTGATAGACAGGCATATGCAGATCCGCTGAGAGGATTCGCAAGGAGGCCAGAGTCGATGATCGTCCCTGTTTACGAAGCAAAAACGCTCTTTGCAAACATTGACCAGATCGTGACTGCGGCATTTACGTTCATGATGGACCTAGACCGGGCGACCCCAGATACAGTAGCAGAGGTCTGCCTGAAGCATGTGAGTTGAACAATCAGATCAGCTGCTGACGATAGCTATCTTCTGGGACATTTGACCCATATAGAACATATCTTGGCAAGCAGGATGAATCCCAAAGGATGTTTCAGGAGGTTGTCAAGAAATTTCCTTCTTTCATCAGCTACATCGAGGTATGTCTCCTCCCGCTAATCTGGCTGATAATAGTCAACAAAATACTCTACCACCGGTATTGGTAATATCGGTCTTAGAGAGCTGTTGATGGAGCCTGTCCAGCGAATCCCGCGTTATACCCTTCTTTGGTCAAGTGAGTTCATCAGCTGTAGTACATGCTAATAATAGCTATGCTCAAATGCTATCCCCCTCACTCGGTCCAGCGATCTCAGCTGGCCGAAGCTGTTGCTATCGCGTCAAAGATCGCGAAATGCGAGCCGAATGAACAAACAATCAGGGCGACCGTCATGTACTGTTTGGAGAGGAATGTAGAGGGATTTCCAGTAAGTTGTATGCGACAGGGCGGCGCTGAAGGCAGGCAAATCTATTCAGCAACAACAGGTCATTTATCGACTCCATCGATGTGGACGAGGCAGACCTTCGACCAAATCACGCATCGACCTCAGCTTCCTTATCTTCCATCTCGACCGCGAGCTCCTCAGCAACGTCCAATACTGCCAACCTACACTGCTCCCTCTTCCTATTCGACGATAAACTTATGGTCGTCAAACGCCAATCGGCCCAAATCTCGGGTAGGAGAGTGACTGGACTGGACGATATGGAGAGACTCATCAAGACCGGCGGAGGAGTTGCAGTGATGGACAAATCGGGGAACAAGAAGGACAAATTGAGTTTTCGGGGAACAGTGGATATCCTGGATGTCATTGCGACCGACGTTGGTGGAGGAGGTAAGCTTCGCCCAGCTTGGTGGCAGCGCTAACGTGTAGAATTCAACTTGTTCTTGGAAAAGCCACCAGATCAATCGGAACGGTGGTCGAGACAACTCAGATGTTTGCATACGGTACACCCACCGCATTCTCAGCTTGACCCTGTGACTGTCAAGCGGGACAAGTTGCGTTTTGTCGAGAATCTCTGGGCGGCTCAGGCAAAGGCTAGGAAAGCGAGAGGACTAGTATCGCAGGAATTGGATCTTGATGAGCCGTTCCAACGAGCCAGGTGTTTCTGGAGCTTGTTCACTAATTCTCCCGCTCACAAGGTGAGTTGTAAAGATGAGTTTAGAGAATCCCTGACACCACAGGGCAAGGTGACCATGTATATCGACGAAAATGAGGTCTCATCGGCAAGCTCTATGGGCGACAGTGTCTTGGTATTCCACGTCCAGGCGATGCCCGGGGGATTCACTCGGTTCTCATACAGGACTGCCACGGGCGACGAAGACCGTCAGGTCATTGACGTCTCCGAAGTGCTCGAGAAAACCATCTCTACCAGTGGGTAATCTATACCCTTAATGATGCTGTGCTTATTGGAACAGTCCACAAATTTGGGATCTTCCGATTCCGCACATCCATCTCTTCCGCTCCCAATACTCCCTCATCCAGTCATCGACTACGGCCATCTATGCTTCACCTCGACACTATCTCCCGAAACCTCTTTGGCACGGGCAGTGTCAATTCTCGAGATCGAAGCGGTACCCTCGGCTCAAACAGGAGTAAATCTAGCGACTCCCGCCTATCTGGAGAGTCGAAGCGCTCTTCCGACCAATCACTATCTCCGGGTCCATACAAGATGTTTGCGGATCGGAGCGAGGTTGACCTGAACGAAAGATTGAACTTGGCTAGGAAGAATAGCAATATCGCAGCCTACTCGCCTGCCAAACCGCCGCGTTCGCCCTTGAATGGCTTGTTGCCGGTCAATACTGCTATGTCGACTCGAGGGGATGCAACTCCTAAGTCTCCTGGGATCAGGTTGGGTCAATCCGCTATAGACTCTCCCTCTGAAGATACCCCAGTAGCAAGGCGAAAGGCTGTTAGTGAGGATCCGACCGAGAGTCTACGTCAAGCCAGTGAGTTAGTTCCTCTCTCAGATTGATTTGCTCTTACGTTCAGTACGATGCGGATCACCTGTTTCAGTGCCCACTGCTCCGCTTCGAATCAGCAACAGAACCCCTTCTCCAATTCGTACAGATGCGCCTCTTTCGCCTAGGCTGAATGGTCCAAGATCGCCTGTCGGACCACGCGGGCCGAGTCTCAGGAATGGGCGATCACCATCTCCTGTTCATACCTCCGTTCTTCAGCCTCTGGTCATCCCGACTCGAACCACCGCTACGGTCACCTCATACACCAATGGTCCACTTTCTTCATCCGTTCCGATCACTCCTGCCAAGTACCCTGGCCTTGGGTCCAGTCACACCCGGCTACGACTCGTGAGTGGTGGCGGTAGGAAAGTATCACCTGGTCGTGAGACAGTTCCACTCCGAGGCGATGTCTCACCGCAGCCAAGAAGGGTGTCTGCCAAACGCCAACACTCGGAGGATCACCTGCAAACACCCAGGAAACGATCCGATTCTCGAAGTCCCCTTCATCCAGTCGATTTGGGGCAGGTCATGGACCCTTCCCCTATTCCCGCGCTCGGGCTGAGTATCAAGCGTGGTACCTCTACCAAACTTTCTAACGGGATCACGACACCTATCAGAGGCAATTCCCTCCGATCGTCCATCTCTGAGAAGGAGAGGGTAGAGTATACGCATTCGGATGCGGTCTCTGCTGTTGAAGCTGCTAGGCAAAAAGTGAGTACCGGAAGTTGAACAAAGCTGATGACAGATTGCCGAGAGTCGTGTGATTACGAAAAGGATGAAGACCGATATCAGCCATGCAAGGAAGCAATCGAATCGAGGATCTATTGGATCGATTACTCGTTCTCCCCAAAGGCGAAACATCACTGTACGTCCCTGAAACAGATGGCTCGTGCTGATAATAGCGATTGGTAGATTCCGATTTCGACCTGCCAATTAGGTCTGATCTGGAGAATGGCATGACGGATGACTCTTCAAGGGGTTTAATGGGTCTTACTGATAAGCTTGAATCGAGTCTGCGATGTGCTGCGTCCGATATTGACCAGTCGGCCCTCTTGGCTTCTAGGCTTGTCGAGGAGAATACCAAGGTGAGTTAGTCGCATCCAGGGGAATTGCATTGACGATAGGCACAATCTGAGATACAAAGGCTCCAGGAGCAGGTCAGCAGGGCTAAGGATGTTCAGGATATGTTGCGTGCTCAGCTCGCTGAGGCGACTATCGAGATTGATGTGGTGTACGAGGTACGCGTTTTTTGCTGAGCAGTGCATACGTGCTGACCTACAGGCATTCAATACCGAATTGGATGGGATGTACAATGATGCCTGTCTTCCCCAAACCGAAGCATTCGAAGCTATGAAGCGGGATCTTCAAAGCGCTAAATCGAAAAGGAACGAGCTGGATCTCGAAAATCAGCGGTTAAAGCGGGAATTATCGGAATCGAACTTGAAAAGGGAACAGTGGGGAAGAATCTTGAAGACGCAGGGCGTTATTCCGTGATGCTGAATGGACAGTTGTCTGTATATAGGATGTGGTTGTATATAGGACATTATTGATTGCTTTTATGCCATATATGCTTGTTGATATTCTGGTTCTCGGAATCAATAGTCAGCTGCTGGAATATGACGCGTCAAGAGATCAGGCACAGGCTTGGAACACTTTTGCCACCGTGTCATTCTGTACCTATACCAGTACACCATATACAGCATATACAGCTCTTAATCCGTATAGTCACAGCGCAGATGGCAGAACCTAAGGTAGAGGAGGCAGCTCTGGAGCATGAGACCCTTCCCATGCCTGAGCTTGATTACCGCTGGGTTCATACTGGATCTCAATACCTCGACCTCCTCCCTACGCCTATTACAACAGCCGCGACAATCTACAAAGCTTTTTCACCTGACGAATCCCGACGGATCCAAGAAGCGTGGGACGCATTCACTCCTGAAGAAAGGCAGAAAGCAATCCATGATTGGGGTCGGAAAGAGGGAGAAGGATTCGCTACGCCTGCTACCAAGAGCAAAGGAGTCGAGAAGGATAAGGACAAGGACAAAGAGAGGAGGGGTTCGAATGTTAGCGCTCGTTCTGTCGAAGGGGAACCTATCAGATCTGGGGAGGAGATACCGAAGGAGGATGAGAAAGATGGAGATGGGAAATATAAGGATTTCCTGACTCAGGCTCAGCAGGAGTACGAGAATTTGGAATTAATTTCTGGAGTTCCGGTTTCTCAGGTATGCTGGTACCATGAAATGGAGTCGGTACTGATATCAGGACTCATTATTTGAGGTATCACTCAAGAGCTTATCACTCCATCCGGCATTTTGGGCACATGCGGGACCTAGAGTTTCAGTGCTGAGGGGGTCATGGTTCGTCACCGACGAGACTAAACCGTGTTCTTGGGATTTCGCAGAAGAGCTAGAGAAGGGATACAAGTGAGTCAATCTTGATGGCAGGGCTGGGGCTGAACAGTAGGGAGATTGAACCATGGCAACCTTCGTATAAACATGAGCTGGCTACCGCTATTGCCCTTGGGTCAGCCGCTGAGGAGAAATTGAAATATACTCTACCAGCTAGGTTTGGGAGTCTGGGGGTGATCTTTGAGGATGCAGACAAGGCCAGACTATTAACGTAAGCTATCGCGTTCAGCAACACCATTTGGAGGAAGGCTGATATACAGGACCGGCGCGTTGAATTACCTCCCACGTCAATTCTTCTCATTACGCGGCAGAGGATCCGGAACACTCTTATATAGAGGATACGCAGCTGCAGTAGCCGCCAATCCGAAATCAACTGCACATAGTCGTAGTGGAAGCTCAAGTCACTCTCGTAGACCGAGCGCTGTCGGCTCGAAACCAGATAAACCGGATGCTCCAGCTGGAGGGAGGAATAGGAGTTCCAGTGTATTTGAGGATTTGAGAGAAGGGGCCGATAAGTTGAAAGAAGGAGCGGATAGGCTGAAAGAGGAGGCAAATAAATTGAAGGAAGGAGCGGATCAACTGGGCAAGGATCTAAGTGGGAAGAGCAAGAAGGATGCTTTGCAGGAAGAGTCGTCTCCTTTGGTATGTCCCCCTCATTGGGCGGAATTGTGATGACTGATGGAAAAGGTCGATTCAGAGGAATCAGATGTACCTTGTACAGATCTCATACTGGTCATTCACGGAATCGGGCAGCAATTGGCAGCCCAGTATGAGGCATACAACTTCGTTTACGCAAGTAATCAGCTTCGTCAATGTCTACGGTGAGTATATCCGTTTCTACTTCTAGAATGAAGCTGATAGAGCAGGACCCAATCCGCCAATCCAGCTCTATCGTCCATAATACGTAATCGTCGCGTACAGGTTTTACCCGTTCAATGGCGAGCACTGCTCACTTTCGAACACGAGCAGAGTGAGGAGGATGCTAAACATGACATGGACAATCGGTTTACCATGGGGGATATTACCCTCAACAAGTCCATCCCTTATGTTCGGGAATTGACCAATTCTGTGAGTCTCGTCGTGTCGGTGAATTCGTATTTAGGGAAGCTAATGGCAGGTTCTACTCGACATCCCATTATTCATGTCCCCTCATCGGCAGAAGATGATAGAAGCAGTGTGTCTTCAGGCGAATAAGCTGTACAGACTTTGGGTAGCTCGTAATCCTGATTTTGACAAGAATGGCCGTGTCCATATCATTGGTCACTCTGTAAGTTGTTGCCATTCAGCACTGCTGATAATAGCTCGGCTCAGCACTTGCCGCTCATATTCTATCGAATCAACCGACAAGAATGCCTTTCTTGAATCAGCTGCCGAAACAGGTCATTACCAAAACTCGAGATCGGTTCATCTTCAATACTAGCAATCTCTTCCTTTGTGGAAGTCCACTTGGAATTTTCCTCCATTTAGATCAGGCCCAACTGATGCCCCGTAAAGCGAGGGAGAGAACAATGAGTTAGTCATCAACGCAAAATAGGGCTGATGATAGATTCGCCTCAAGATGAAGCACTAGACCGAGCAGGGAAATTCGGTTGCATGTCCATCGATTCTCTATACAACGTCTTCTACCCAACCGATCCAATAGCCTACATGCTCAATGCGGCTGTTGATTCCAAACTCGCTGCTCAGCGTCAACCGCTCGCCATCACATCGGTGACTGCCGGATTCTATGCCACGGTTTCCGAGGGCTTTGGGACAATATCAAGATACATCCCGTCCATACCATATATATCAAGTGGTGGTACGCCAGATAAGAAAGCTTCCAGACCGGGTGTAATCCGTTTACCATCGGGTATAGAGATGTCTGGATCAAAAGGGGAAGAGAAATTAGAAGGATCAAGGGGAGAGAGGAGGTTCTCAGCATTGAATCCACATGGGAATATCGATTTCTACCTCACAGCAGCTGGAGTCAATGAGTACTTGGGTATGTCGTGTCATCGTATTCGACGTGATGAAAGCTGATGATAGATATGATTACGGCTCACGCGTCATATTGGACAGACGCCTCTTTTGCCGCTTTTCTCTTGGCGGAAACGTTTTCGACCCGCTTAGATTTGGTCCGAACCGGTATGGGACTCGCTCAACAGGTCTTACCTGAAGGTACGACTTTATAGGCCCTTTCTAAAGTACGATCCAGGGCAAGGGGGGAATCACAAGCGATGCTAGGCGATCGAGCAAGCAAACGATAGATAAGCAGGCTGGAATTTGTGGGCTGAGCCGGAACTTGTACACTATTCCGAACAAATACCGGCCGGAGCTAGATGAGGTGTCGAGCACCGGAGACCTAGTCCGTTGAAGCATAGATATGTAGAATGTAGAGTATATATAATAAATATCAAGAGATGTGTATGCATTCCCCACTCGATACTCTATTGATAGGACCCCTTTCTGTGTATAATAACCCACCCTGATCTGTCGAGTCGATCTGTGTGTCGACCCCTGTTCCTATCTATCAATTTCTTGGAAAACTTTAATTTTGAATTCGATTCAACGATATGCCTGATATTCAACTCCTTACTGCCAGGGATGGTGTCAAGAATGGAGAATCATCTAGGTCTTGGAATATACAAGTCTCTCCTTCTATCGTATGTCACTCTCATTGCACCTACGGAAAACACTGACTGGCAGGGCACTTCTAAAAATCCAATCCGATCTACATTAGCTGGAATCACCTCCACCCCACCCTCATCTTCCAAGACAATCATCAATCTCGGACTAGGTGATCCTACTCATTATCCCCTCCATCCGCCTCCTGTAGCTGCCACGACTGCTGCATGTGCTGCGATACAGACGGAACGCCATAATGGTTACATCAATGGTATCGGATCATTACCCGCCAGGCAGGCTATTGTGGATTATCATCAGAAATGGGACGGGGTCAACTACCACGCCGATAGTGTTGTCCTCACACACGGGGTCGGGCAGGCTTTGGATCTGGTATTCTCAGTGTTGTTCCCCCATCACTCCTATGGTCCTTCCAACATTCTATTACCGGCACCTGGATTCTCACAGTACTCGTCATTACTTGCCAATCTCGGCACCGAGGTCCGGTACTATGATTGCGTAGAGGAAAAAGATTGGGAGGTGGATACGAAAATGCTCGATTCGTTATGTGATGAAAATACTCGAGCTATCCTTATCACCAACCCCTCCAATCCCTGCGGATCAAACTTTTCGAAAGAACACTTGTCCAACATTTTGGCGATTGCCGATAAACACAAGATCCCCATTATCGCCGATGAGATCTACGGACATATGACTTGGTCTTCACCATTCATCCCCCTCGCATCAATCTCAGCCACCGTACCGGTCATTACCCTCTCTGGGCTTTCGAAGAGGTTCCTCCTACCAGGATGGCGAGTTGGGTGGATTGCACTACACGATCCCCTAGGTGTAGCTGAAGGGATAAGGGAAGGTATCATCGTATGGGGAAACCGATTCTTTGGACCAAGCAGTATCGTCCAAGCTGCCCTTCCCGAGATCTTGGCAACTCCATCTGAATATTTCGACGCGGTAACAGCCAAAGTCGAAAAGAATGCTCAGATTGTACATTCCGGAACATCGGCAATCAACGGATTATACACCAACATGCCAGCAGGCGCTTTATACATGTTGATCAGAATCCAGCCTGCCGCTTTCAACTTGAACGATGATGTCGAATTTTGTACGGCATTATATAGGGAAGAAGCAGTATTCGTTTTACCGGGGCTATGTTTCGGTGCACCTGGATATTTCAGAGTGGTATTGGGAGCACCAGCAGAGATAATGACGGATGTCATGGAGAGGTTAAGCGCTTTTTGCGATAAACATAGAGTATAGATCTATTACATATATGCATTTTGCTTTCATCTTGTTGAAAGACCTAGGCTTGGGTATTGGCTGCAAACTGACCTTCAGCTAGATTGTTGCCCTATGAATCAGCTTTGACAATGACCGATATTACGCATACTCACAGCTTCGTAATACCGACAAGTAGCCTGCCAGCTTGTACCATATGATGCGGCATACCGGGTCCCAGGAGCGCATGTTTGGATATAACATCCAACAGAGGTCGTGTTCTGGGTATCAGCGTGCAGACCTGCTTCGGGCGTCCGACTGACCTTCCAAATCGTCTGAGTATAATGGGCTGTCCGTTCTGAACGTCAATTATCATGTTCTGCCTGAACGGTGAATATGCTTACCCTGGAAAATCCCATTATAATATTCTTGATCGTCAGCTTATACGTTTGAAGAAATGATGAGCTTACTAGCATTAGCCATCCAAGCATCGACCGCTTTCTGGGGTGAAAGTTGGATTGTGTTGGTATGGATATTCTCTCCATTCAAAGCACTAATCCCAATCAGTATTTCCCTGGGGACCGGAGAATCAACGTACGTATGTTCACCTCTACATTGTATCGCATTACTCTTAGCCCCAATCGCAAGTGATTCATTCCACCGTAACCTCCCTGCTCCATGTTGACTACGAGCCATATCATGAACTCGTAACCATTCATCCATTTCTGCCTGTGATACTGTTCCTCCTTCACTTTGGGGTTGTACAGGGAGTGGATTTGCCTGTTTCTGAGCATAATTCACCACCTGGGGTTGTTTGGCTTTACATCCAGCAGCCTTTACCGCCATGTTGTTAGCTATCGGGATTGCAGTGGTTAGAGGAGTATATGAGGACACAGATGTAGTAAAAGGGGTATCGTCAAATGTGAGCCATTGAGCTTCACTCGGACTTGGTCCATTTCGAGCTTGATTGTTCATGATCTCGCGGTGATCTCGATCTCGACGATTGGGCCGGGCGTAAGTCGAGAGGAGTGGTTGGAGTATAGCGAGTAGTGGTATAGTGCGCATCATATTAACACAGGACGGAGGGCCAAGACAAAGTGCGATATATGGCGGGTTGATGAATGGTATTCGAAAAGAGTGTGGAGAGTTGGTTCTAATCAGTTTAGCAGTGAGTAGTGGACAGTCCTGGAGTGTGTAAAAGTAAAAGAGATGAACATCACACAATCATTGAAGTAAGTGATAGATCAAGGGGCGGTTGATAGACTGAAAGGTCGTCGTCGCCCAAACAGATGTCAGGATCGTCGTCCTTTCATCTCAAGGTACCCTATCTTAAACGCATTGAGGGATCAAGCAAGTATGCATACCTTACATGCACACTTTTACTGTTGCGATTGGAGTCGAGCATAGTGTTCTGCGCGTTAGCTCGGCACCTCAGAGGCAATTGTAGCTTACCTTCAGCCTGCTCCAGACATCTAACGTTTGCGCCTAGCTTGTTGATCGTCTCCACGTACTCGTCCTCCTCAACACTATCATGGACAATACCTCCACCTTCACATCAGCTACTGACCTGTTTCAACTAAGACAGCAGACTTACCAGCTTGTAGATAGACTACACCATCCTTGCAGGTCATTGTCCTAATAGCAATGCAGGTATCCATCTCGTCCCTGTCGAAATCGAATCGACCGACTGCACCTGCGTAAACACCCCTCTTCTCCTTCTCGAGTCCCGAGATAAGCTGAATAGCTTTAACTTTTGGTGCGCCAGAGACTGTTCCAGCGGGGAAGATGGATCGGAAAGCGTCAAATCTGTTCGTCAGCTTGGTGTCCCTGTTAAAGGGA
>Ga0265798_10005387_pt1 | contig 17226 bp, 14 predicted proteins | sample P3T30metagenome_FD_192430 | JGI IMG/M metagenome (GOLD analysis project Ga0265798, IMG submission 192430) | Plant litter microbial communities from East Loma Ridge, Irvine, California - P3 T30 | ecosystem: Environmental > Terrestrial > Plant litter > Unclassified | place: USA: California... | reverse complement strand
AGAAACTATGGACAGGGCGACACTTCATGCTAAAATGCGCCGCCTTGGCCTGGTAGCTCAGTTGGTAGAGCAGAGGATTGAAAATCCTTGTGTCGGTGGTTCGATTCCGCCCCGGGCCACCAAGAACATCATTCGCGCAACGCCCACTCATGCAAGTGGGCGTTGTCGTTTCTGGGATTCGCAGTCCTGGTGTCGGGCCTATCTCCGGTACGCCTACACACTAGAAGATCTTGCCCACGCCCCCTCTCGCGATGCATCTGCCCCCGGTCACTACATTGACAGCGCAGATCACGCTAAGTACTCGACCAGAAATAAATGTGAATTTTGGCGAACAGAACCAGATGCGGTCCAAGGCGGCGACCGCGCCGCAGTGCAAGCACTGCAAGCGGGAGCCAACGCAGAAACGCGCCGGTTATGGAAGCCAAAAACACATTTATCTACGGGCGAGTACTTAGTAGTGCAACGACTCAACGCTTCCGGATTGCAACCGAAAGCGTTTCAAACAGATATCGCTCTGAAAATTTCTTATTTTTGTCAGACGACCGTGGCTTGGCCACTCATTAGCATGGGCAAGAGCCAGTCCCGAAGTTCGAGGAGATGCTGGTTTTCCTCGGTATTTTTTGCAATTTTTTCGAGCAATGGCTCAACAACCGCTGCAAACTTCTTGATAATTTCCCCTCCAGGAATTGCAAGATTGGTGAGTTCGATATCATTGGAGACAATGGAATTGAAGACCGATCCGGAAGACTTGACCTGCAAGTGATGGATCAATTCCTGGGTTAAAAAGAATAAAAATACATGGCTGATGCCAGCCTTGGCACGCAGAGCATAACAGGACTGATTCATAGCCATGTCGACGCCAGCCAATACCAACCTACCTACAGAGCCACGCGCAGTGATGAAAACAGTATGCTTGCCGAAGAGCTTGGTGCTGCTGCCCTTCAAGCCAGCATCAGTAATGTACTCTGCAGCCGAAAATTTAAAGATAGTTCCATCTGCGTCCGTTGGTGTGAAGAACGGAATATCGCCACCCCAGTACTCGGCCTTCTTTTTTGTAGGAGTTCCCCCGCCGAGCAGATCGGCCACTGCCAGAATGCTTGATCCTACCCACCCCTTTGGAATCTCCTTTTTCAGGGTAGCGTTATATTCCATCTTGCCACCCGAAAACTTGTAGGGTTTACCATTGTCATCGGGGAAGTCGAACTGCACGAACCAGTAGCTATAGAGCGTCTTGGCCATTACCTCTAACTCGGCATTGATCCGATTGTTGCAGTCGATCTTGTCGTCAAGGGCGGACAAGACCGCGGCGATTTTTCCTTGCAGCTTTTTGTCGTCTATGGAAGGCACCGGCATTTCATGCAATTCATTGCGATTTACACCAGGTACAGCGCTTTTATCGGACGTGCGGATTCTGCCAAGGCAACTCAAAAGATAATAGATGTACTTAGGATCGTTACCCTTAAAACTGGTGACGTATAGCGCGGTGTTGTGAGGCCAGTACTTGCCTTCGACGTAGTACATTTCCCCCAAAGTTCCATAGCGCCCAGTTACAACGCCTGTCCCCTCAACTTTGTACTCGTCGTGATAGCCAGAAATGCCAGCAGAGCTGATGACTGGGTAAGGGCCAGGTTTCCGCTGGCTTTCAGGCAGATCGTAGCCTCGTTTTAGGTTTATTAGGTCTCCTAAACGCTTAGGAGTTGCGTTACTCATACCGCACCGCCGTCAGTTGCTTCAGGATCTTTCGTTCTAAACTGGTAGACTCCTTGAACATCGTGTCTAAATTATTGGCAAACTTCTTCATCTTCGCGGCGAACTGTGCAGGTGTCAGATCAGTGTATTGGATTTTGACCTCAAAATACTGCCCGGCGCTCAGGCTGTAATTCTTAGCAACAATGTCCTCATAACTCACGACTACCGAGAAATCCTCTGTTGCATATTTTCCATTGAAGGTAGCAATGATGCGGTCTTCTTCCTCTTCGGAGAGTAAGGTTTTCTGATTCTTACCATCCTTGACCTTGGTACCGAGGATGGAAGCGTCGATCATGACCACATCTTCTTTGTTGGCGGCATCAATGAACAGAATGGAAACATTTGTGCCGGTAGTGGCGAAGATGTTGCTGGGCATGGAGACTACGCCAGCGAGCATTTTATTATCTACCAGATGTTGGCGAATGCCCTTGTCAATGCCGCTTTGCGCCGTAACGAAGCCAGTAGGCACCACCACGGCGGCTTTACCCCCCGGTTTAAGCGAATTAATGATGTGCTGCAAAAAGAGCTGATAGATGGCCATTTTGTCCACGGCCTGTTTAGGGATGTTGGGCACCCCGGCGAAGAAGCGTTCCTGATGTTCCATCGTGTCTAGCTCGTTGCGGAAATCGCTGAAATCCATCTTGAACGGCGGATTACTGACGATGTAGTCAAACGTCCTGAGTGCCTTGCCATCCCGGTGGTAGGGATGCAGCATGGTATTGCCTTGAATGATGTTCGGGATCGAGTGGACGAGATTGTTCAGGATCAGGTTCAGGCGCAGCAGACTAGATGATTTCTGCGAGATGTCCTGCGAATAAATGCTACAGCGCTGTTCGCCGATGGCGTGGGCGATGTTCATCAGCAACGTGCCGGAGCCTGCTGACGGGTCATAGCAGCTAACGTTCTTGATCTTTCCACGCACGGCTTCGGGTACTAGGATTGCGGCCATAATCTTAGCCACGGCATGTGGCGTGTAATACTCGGCATATTTGCCGCCACTATCCTTATTGTAGTCCTTGATCAGATATTCGAAGAGCGCGGCGTAGAAGTCGTATTTCTGGGTAAAGATGCGCTCAAAACTAAAGTCCCCGAGCTTGTTGATGATGGCTCGGCAGAAAGCATCGCGCTTTGACGGGTCGGTTATGAACTCACTCACCCGGTCGAACAGGGTGATCTTGGAGCCGCCGTCGGTCTTAACAGCGAAAATTTCGTTGTTGCTGATGGCGATATCGCGCAAAGTATCATCGAACAACTTGGCGAATTCCGGTGCAGTCTGGCGGTTCCACAGGTGGGCGATAAAGTGCTCAGGTTTTAGGCGCGCAGTGTCGGGCCCCATTTGCAACTGCAGCATGTCCAAATCGTCAGGACTTAAACTGGCAATGGCCTGTTCCCACTTACCCGCCTTGGCGAGGTCCGGCCGAATTCTCTTTGCCTCAAAGGCGAACTTATCGTTGAGGAATTTGTAGAGAAAGACCTGAGTGATGATCTTGAATTCATTGCCATCGTTGCCAAGTCCATAGGCGGCGCAGATGGCCTTAAGGCTGTCGATTAGCTCGCGCGTACGTTGTTCAAATTCCTGTATTACCAAAGCTGTACTCCTGTTGAGTTGCCAGTGCGAGAACCGGCTGTAAATTCGTTCATGTATTCGGCCACCACCAGCTGGTTAATCGTGCGGGCGGCATCGGGACTGAGTGCGATCTTCTGATTAGTATGAAACTCGCCGATCACAATGGGCATCATCATTCGTCCAAAATAGCTTTCGTTTTCCAACAGTTGAGTGTTTTGCAGCACTTGCTCATCGGCCTGCTGTTTGACGCCATTGAGTGCCTCGAATAGGCGACGCTCAGTTGGCGTCATTGCACCTCGCTCTTGCAACCTTTTGTGGATACGAGTGTATTTGACATCGCCCCGGTATTTCGCACGTAACAGGTTGTTTTGGCGATTCAACTCTTTGACCTTTTCGTGTATAGCGCTCAGCGCGCCAATGTTGGCAATCATTTCTGACTGACTGACTTCGCTCAGTTTTTTTCTCTTAAACAGCCGCTCCAACTCTTCCTTGAGGGTGATGAACTTCGGATCTTGCTGGTCGAAGTTGTTAGCCAGGGCTTCACGAGTCTGGCGCAGGGTGTTCTTCAGCTTGTCGGCAAGTACCAGCTCTTCTTCCTTAATTTTAGTGAACATGAACAGCACGTCTTCCAGTGCAACATTTAGCAGGTTGCTGGTATCAGCGCTGGACTCGATACTGTCCTTGAGATTGAGGAGATCAAGGTGATTGCTGGTTTCGCGGTAAAGTCGATTGAGCTTCTGGAAATCGAGCTTTTGTAGAAGTGTGTTGTCACCCTGTAGCCGGATCAGGTTGTAAAGGTTGCGTGCATCGGCCAAAGCTTTCTTAAGTCCCAACACCGTTGGGCGATCTTGAATCTGGCTGATTTGCCTAGAAAAGACCTCGGCGTTTTCGATATCAAAGCTAAAAAGGATATCCTTAATGGACTCGATTTCCTGAGCAATCTCCTCCGCGGATTTGAACAGACTAGAGTAATGCTCCACTTCGTCGCCCAGTTCAGCCTGCAATTCGTCAAAGTAGGCTTTGTTTGTGACATCAAATTCTTTGCGGATGTCGGCGAAATCAACCACATAACCGTAACGAAAATCCTTGTAAGTGCGATTCACGCGAGTAAGCGCTTGCAGCAGATTGTGCGAACGGATTACCCGCCCCAGGTAAAGCTTCTTCAAGCGCTTTGCGTCAAAGCCGGTGAGCAGCATGTTGTAGACGAACAGTAGATCGATCTTGCCGGCTTTAAAGTCTTCAACCCATCGCTTACGCTCTTCCTTGGTGCCGACGTCGTGCAAAATCAGCGCCGCAGTTTTAGCCCGGTTCGCCAGCAGTGCGCGGGCGGCATAGCTATCTGGTTTGGCGGCGGCAATCAAGGCTTGCCCTGAGTCCTGCACAGCATAGGTCGATGCGGACGTGGCTGCATATACACCGTTAAAGATCTCGAACATCTGGCGTGCCTGTTCAGCGCTGTCGCAGATGACCATACCGCCGATACTGATTTCACCCAGAGCGCTGCGGCTCTTCTCGAAATCCCGCACGATGTAATCAAGCATAGGTTCGACAAACTTCGGGTGTGCGTAAATAAGCTTTCTGTCGATGTCGCCTTGCTGGAGCTCCACCGAGGCAAGCGCCTCACGCAACATGAGCTTGTAATTAGTTGCAATTTCCTCCCGGATCAAGCGCAGAGTGTAGCCATCCGCAATTGACGCGTTGTAGTAGTACTTGTGGATGTAATCGCCAAACAATGCGCGGGAATTGTAATCATCTCCGAGCAGCGGCGTGCCAGTCAGGCCGATCTTGATTGCATTACGATCTGACTGGGTAAGGTTTGCAAGAAAGCTACCCTGTGGGTTATAGCTGCGGTGAACCTCGTCGAGAAAGTAGACACGCTGGATGCTAACGTCATAATCCTCAGCACGCACTACATCATGGTCATCTTGGAATTTCTGAATATTGACCACCGTGATTTCAGGCTTGCCGGTGTTATTGTGCAGCACCTTCGTTGTCTTTATGTCGCGGGCGAAGGCTTCGCGACTATCAATGCTGTGCACCACCAGCCCGCGGCCCGCAAACTCCCGCTGCGCCTGGATGAGCAGATCAAGTCGATCGACGATGAAATAAAACTTGGGAATGATGCCTTGGCGCTGAAAATAGTCTGTCAGAAAGCGGGTGTTGTAGTACGCCAACGCAGTTTTGCCGCTGCCTTGTGTGTGCCAGATAATGCCCTTGCGCACGCCAGCGTCAAGCTTGCGCTCGATCGCCTTGGTAGCGAAGAGCTGGGGGTAACGCATGACGTGCTTTTGCAGCCCATCAGCCTCGTTTACATAGACAAGCGCAAATCGCAACAAGAAGGCCAGGCGGTCACGACTGAACAGCGAGGTACAAATTCGGTTGGTCGGCGCATCGGGCGACTTGTTGCTGAGGAACTCAGGGCTGTGCTTGATAACATTGAGGTTGTTGTCGCGCAGCACGTTGTTCTCAATGGTGTCGTTTTCATCTGCCAGCAAGGTGGCAAGGTCCAGTGTTTCTTCTTCGCGGAAATAGTTAAAGACTGGCGATACATAGGACGGACTAGCATAGAACGCACCTTCGATAGGCTGTGGCGAGCCGTCGTCGTACTCCATGTTATTGGAGAAGACCATCAGCTGAGTTATGTTGATGAAACGACGGAAGCGTGGATTCCTGCTGCGTGTGTTGATCCGATTGCGCTCGGCAAGTACGCCCTCGCGGTTATTAGGCTTCTTAACCTCAATAAAGCTCAGCGGCATGCCGTTGATGAGCAGAGTAATGTCGGGCCGGAACTCGTCGTCACCATTTTTGCAGGTCAACTCCGTAACGACATAGAAGCTGTTATTGTCAAAGTTTTCGAAGTCGATTAACCGGATGCCTGAACGTTCAGTAAGTTTTTCGTAGAAGGCCTTGCCGAGGTCTTCGTTATCCAGCAGGAGTTTAACGTCGGTAAGCAGGCGATCTATGTCACCCGTATCGATGTCTGGGTTGATCCGGGCGATGGCCGATCGAAAAAGATCTGGGAAGATGTTGGTTTCTTCGTCCCAAGTGGCACCTTTCAAGGAAAGATAGTGGTAGCCAAGCCGCACCAAGTGCAGGATGCATGGAATTTTGACTCGTGAGTCCTCGCTGAAAACCATCAGATTTGCTCTCCCTGTTCTTCTTTGGAATTTGAAACCGCACTCTCGGAATGTTCTTTGCCATCACTTGCGCCTCCCGTCGCCCCTCCTCGGAAAGTTGGAACTTCCAGAGCCTGCGTATTCGATGAGCTGGCAGGCTGAGTCGTTACCACAAGCGGCATCTCCGCTTATCCGAGGGGGCGGTTCACGGCGCTTCTTTACCTAGGTCAGCGTCGAATACCCAACCCGCGACTTCTTGGTCAATTAACTCCTGTCGATTCAGAAGGAATAGTTGATGTTCTTTAGGGTTCTTAGTGCCTGTCGGTGTCGTATCTATATGCCAATGCCGTAAGAAGTACGGCACCAGACAGAGGCTAATGGCAACGATTTTGGTTTCGCCTTCCATGTCATAGTCAAACCGAATAGTTTCAGGATGCTCTGCTCTTGGATGCGGCCCAAGGATAACTGTTACTTCCTTGGTCCAATCGGGATCTTGGTCTATCGATTTCTCCGAGGGGCCATTCTCGGCTACCGCGTGGAAGCGTGCGAGGTTGAAATCCGTGAACCGTCCCCGCGCATGGTTGAAGCAGCGAATATGCCAACGCAGGCCGTCATGGACCAGAGCTGCCGGCGACAGGATGCGTTCAGCAGCGCCGCTTTCAAGTGACGCATAGGTTGCTGAAATCTGCTTGTGTTGGTACATCGCACGGGTAAGCGCAGCGACAAGGCTCACCGGCACTTTCCTCTTTATTGAAGCCTGCACGCTGCTCGACAGCCGCTTGGCGTGCTCCGAGTTGAGCGCAATTGCGCGTTCCCCAGACAGGGAATACAACGATTGGTCAACATCATGGGTGAAGAGCGGAGTGCCGCCGGCATAGACATAGCAGCGCTGCCGTAGGTCATACTCCAACATGGTTGGGGCCATCTCTGCATAAAGGGACAAGTCCTTTGTGGCGGCGGGCTCACTGATTCCGAATCGGGTAACCAAGTCCCTGCGCGCAACTAGGCCGACAAACAATGCTAAAAAATCAATGTAAAACAGGCGTTCTCGCTGAGTGTCGCGCTGCAACTCCATAAACAACTCCCCCAAGTTAGCTCGCAATTATACATTAGTCGAGCTCGCCGGAAAACTAAATATGACGTGATAAAAATTATTGCCACGTAATAAATATGCTGTTACAGTTCGCTCATCGGCCACATCCGGCCTCCACCTGTCGATGAAAGACGTCTATGAATCAGCCAATAACTTCCAATGAACACGCAGCGTCAGGCGCGGACCACGGCCAGCCTTTCGAGATCGTTATCAACGCGGAGTCCTTCGAAATTAAGCAGAAGCAGCTGACGTTTCGTGAGTTGTGTTTGCTCGCGTTTCAAGACGGCTAGTTCGGTGAAAACGTCGCCTGGACTGTGACCTACTCCGACCCCCACGGCCCGGAGGGCTCCATGGTGGACGGCGACACTATCAAAGTGAAGAAAGGAATGGTGTTCAATGTTGGCCGATCTGATAAGTCGTAATTCCGACCTCCTCCGACTGCAGGGTGACGGCTATTCCGTGGAAATTGTGCACAAGACAGGGCTGCATCTGTTGGTGCACGACGTTCCTTATCTCAACGCGCAACGAACAGTTTTGCGTGGCACCTTGGTCTGTCCAATTTTCCTCAAGGAGGACGGTTTGACAAACGCCCCGGCGAATCACCAGGCGTGGTTCATCGGTGATCACCCCTGCACGGTGGACGGCTTGCCGATTTCAGGAATCGTGCATTCGAGTGGTCGGAACGATATGGGTGACGGTATTGTTACCGACCACGGCTTTTCGACGAAGCCGCCGATAACGGGGGTCTACCCAGACTATCACGCGAAAATGTCTCATTACGTCAACGTCATTTCCGCGCCGGCACAGCATGTCGACCCGCAGGCTACAGCGAAGTTTCACAAGCCGATTTTGACAACCGATGACTCCGTATTCTTGTATGCGGATACGGCGTCGACCCGCGCAGGTCTTGGCGCGCTCGCCGGCAAGCTATCACCTTTGCGAATCGCCATTGTTGGTCTCGGGGGCACGGGGTCTTTCATCTTGGATCAGGTTGCCAAAACCCATGTGCGCGAAATTCATCTGTATGACGGGGATGCCTTTTACTCGCATAACGCTTACCGGGCCCCTGGAGCTACATCGATAGCGGAACTGCAGTTGCCTGAGGCGAAAGCACTGCGCTATTCGCGCATCTACAGCAGCATGCGTCGCGGGGTTGTGCCTCATGCTGAATACGTTACCGAAGAAAATGTGGAGCAGTTGGCAGAATTCGACTTCGTCTTCATCTGCGTTGATAAGGGGGCAGTCAGGGAACTCATCGCGAATGTCTTGATTCCACGCGGTGTGCCTTTTATCGATGTGGGGATGCACATCCAGATGACCAAAGACGCCTCGACACTGGTTGGTCAAGTGAGGACCACTCTGTGCTCGCCGAAGAAGCATGATCACTTCGCGCGCCGCGTGCCGACAGACGATACCCAGATCGATAACGACTACGGCATGAACATCCAGGTGACTGAACTGAATGCACTCAATGCCATAATGGCTGTCATTCGGTGGAAGAAATACTTCGGAATTTATGATGACCGGATGCAGGAACACGAATCGGTGTACGCAATTAACACGCATATGATTACAAAGGACGAAAAAGCGTGAAGACCAGCGAACTGAGGCCTGAATATGTGGAGCTGATGCCGAAGGTAATTGAGGAAGGGGTTCTATACATCTCGAAAAAATACGGCACAGCGGTTCACAAATGTTGCTGCGGCTGCGGTCAAAAGGTGGTTACGCCGCTGAAGCCCACAGAGTGGTCGCTTTCCGTTGCGGCTGGACGCGTCACGCTGCGCCCCTCAATTGGTAACTGGAGTTTTCCATGTCGGTCGCACTATTGGATTCGAAATAATCGCGTGGCATGGGCGGGAGACATGAGCGCAGCCGAGATCGAACGTGGCCGTCGATTGGATCGAGTCGCAAAGCAAGAATACTTCGCACGAGCCGGCAAGAAGCAGGCGACGCCAATAAATCCTTCGGTGGTGAATGAGCCGGGGCTTTGGAGGCGGCTTACAAACTGGCTTACGTCCAGTTAGCGAAGGATCTGGGGTGGGGCGAAGATAAACCCTGAATGAAACGGATACACCGGATTTGCCATTTTGGGCAAGCTAATAAGTCTGCCGATACCCCGCCCTGTCCCGAATCATTGAAGATTTTATGCATATATGATTTTCACGGTTGCCAACAGCCAGGCCTGAAGTCCCATCTAAGGCTTCGGGCTTTTACACCCCGACGCGCATAAAGGAAAGCTCAACAATGATGAACATCACAGCAAGGCCGACTTGGGAGTGGTCAAGCAAGAACGCCAACACGGGTTCGACCACTACGCAAACCCGTAACGCAAGCGCAATCCTTATCAAACAAACCTTGCTGCCGCGTAGCCTCGACCTAGCTTTCTCGCTCAAGTACCGGCGCTAACTCGCCAGCAACATCGCAAGATGTGCATCCCCATGACCGCAAGGTCATGGGGATTTTTGCTTTCTGAACCATCGATATACAAAAGGAGATTAAGTGTTAAAAACAACCCCCACCGACACATCACCGACGAGCAGCGAATCATCGACGCCCGTCGGCGCGAGCACCCCGGAGGCGGCCAATACGCAATCATTCTGGCTGCTCAAGGAAGGCTCGGCGCGCAAGCTTGGGGCACGGGCCGAGGGCAGCATCAACTACAACATACTCGCAGACAAAGAACGCCAATGCCTTTTCGTCGCCGTTACCGGCAACAAGGGCGGCGGCTACTTCAGTAAAGAGCGCGTGGACATCACCAAGATCGAAGCGTGTCTGGACAGAGGCACATCCGGCCAGCCTTTCCCATCGAAGACCTTCAAGGAAGCGTTCATTGGTCGCAGTAGCAACAACGCCGGATTTCTAGTCGCCGTGCTGCGCCACGAAGGATTGTTAGCGGCAGCGCCAGAAGCTGAAACGCAGCATGTTCTATCTGGCAATTGGGCTGCATGGAAAGTCTCGATGTTCGCGCAACCCGGAAAGGTGATCGAAGTCGGCAGCAAGGACTCCGAAAAAAAGTCGCCTGAAACTGAGCCGGTTCCGGAACACAGGGAACACAAGAAAACGATGTCTCTTCCGCGCAAAAAATAGCGCTGCGTGCCATTACGACGGTCACCGCCCAACCGACTGGCACTTCGGCTTCGCTGGCGAGCAAGCGCATCTCGCACAGACGAGAAGGCTCAATGAGGCCGAAGGTGGCAGAAGTGAGCGTCTACACGCCGCAGCCCATCCCGCTAGTCATGCCATCGACCAACCAGAACGCCCGAAGCTCCGTGACGGACCTTTGGGCGTTTTCATTTCAATTTACCAGCAGAGGTTTCAATCATGTCCAGCCGTTCGTCGTATCCAATAGTGACTTGGTCACGCAATAACCAGCGACGATGCGTCGCGGGCGAGCCACCGATTCGCTTTCATTGGCCAACAAGCGCTGGTTTCATGGTGCGCTTGTCAACTTGCTTTGGTCGCCTCCCTCTTCGCCTCGTTCGCGAACAAGACCAGTGACATTCCACCTCCGAAAAATACGGGTCATGAAACCAACATCTCAAAACTTTACGATCATCTTAAACTGGAAGAACAAAGGATTCGGATGTGCCAAGGTCTGCTCCTACTGCAACTGGCGCGTTTCACCACTATTGCCGCATGGCGGTCAAACCCCCGAAGACATTTCTACCTTCATTACGAAATGTGGTAAATCGTTTATCACGATTAGCGGAGGTGCAGACCCATTGTACAAATTTGAGGAGTACGGTCCCCAATTGCTCGCGATGATCCAGACCATCAAAGAGCAAGGATTCAAGGTCCGCATCATTACCCGCGAAATTCAGCACGTCGCCAAGCTGAAGGGAATCGTCGACTACATCTCGATCTCACTGGACCCCGATGTGCTGGCCGAGATTGAACGCTATCAGCAAGAATGGATGGGGATTGACATCGAATACTCGCTGGTCCTGCCGCCCCTACCGACGGCTGCCCTCGTCAGGCTAAAACCCCAGTATTTAGCGCTGTCCGGCCAACTGGGCAAACGCCTAGTGCTACGGGAAAACCTCAATAGCATTTTCCCGCTCGACTTCAGCAAGTTGACCTATGGGCACAGCGGCATAGTGTTCGTCGCCAAGGCACTGTGTCTTGCGAGCCGATACCTGACGACCATCGATTGCGCAGGATACGACCTCGTACAAGACGGTGAACGCCTCGCCAACTACCTCATGAACGAGCACCGCCTGCATTTGTTTGGCGGCTTCGTTAAGCATCTGATCAATCCTAGCGTACATCCCGAGTATTCCGATATCGACATGATCGCGCTCGATGCAAACGTGATGCGAATTCTTGAGGGTGAGTTTGCCTACACCTTCAAGGACGTATCGCAGTCGGCGACTAGCTACCCACGCTACTTCCTCGGCAAGTCGACGCGTGCCGGAAAAACCATCCAGCTGATCTTGATGAACACGCCAGCCGACGCGGCGAAATTTATCGCTGGCGCGCAATACGACGTCGATAGGGTCAGTTTCAGTAACGGGCATTTCAACTTTGACAGCATCGTCGGCGAACAGGCCATCAAGCATGCCATCAACACCAAGCAGGCACATCTGCTAGACGATGATCGGGACGTCAGCCTGTTGAGCGTCAATCGCCCCCTCGTGGAACAGCGCCACAAAATCAAGCTGCTGCGCAGGGGGTTCACCATCAACGATTAAAGGACAACATGCCATGCAAGCCACACTCTTTATCAGCACCGCAGCAATGACAACCGTCAACGCCATCAAGGACCTCGACTACTACAACCGCGTATCCCTAGGCGACGAACCCGAAACAGACCTGACGACCGCTCCAGGCTACTTCCTCAACACCAACGCGCTCCATCTTGCCGAACTGCCTGCCGGTGCCGAAGTGGTAATTCACCTCACGCCAGCTGATCAAGCAACATACCGTCAACATGTCTCCATGCCTGCCAATTTGCGAGGCGTCATATTCTCTGGTGCCCCGAATCTGCCACCTCACTATGCGGAAATCGTTTCCTTTTGGTCGCCCCTAGTGCCAACCATGCATCACCGCTCGGCCGTGTACTTCCAGAACGAGATGAATTCGTACTGCGTCCAACTTGTCGATCCCGATGATGCCGGCGACGCCTGTGTCGTGGACTATGCCGATCAGGCCGACGATTTCCTTATCAGCGACGGCCTCGTCGTCACCGTTACGGGGCTGGCCGCGATGGTGGCGGATCTGAAGCCCGACCTCTTCGTCTCGTTAAGCATCCCTATCAATCCAAGCATGCTCGGCATCGAGCTTGAGGGTTATCGGTCAAAGGAGGAATACACCACCGATCCGGCTCCACAGATGGAAACGCTGTACTTGCGCATCGCCGACATCTTAGCGTCGCCCGATCCAAACCACATTGCAATTTCGGCAATCAGAACTGAGCTGTCGGACTACGGGTACACCTACTAGTCACACTTCCGCAATCCCTACCAGTTTGCGATTACGCCACATCGCAAAGCAGGGTCTTCCCTCGCGCCACAAGCACGCTTCTTGCGCCTGCGCCGATGCGCGGAAGCCTGAACTCCATACGCACAGCCGCAATCGGTTACCCCAAAGCTCATGGTGGCGTATCGAGAGGCAATATCCCCAAGCCTGAAGCCCCCCATCCCGCATCATCCTGAGCCGACGTAGGAACTCGCCATTTCCGCTCACCTTATAAGGATTTTCAATGAACCAATCCACACAAAGCAATGCCATGCTGTTTCCCTTGGGCGATCTCGTGCCAACGCCAGGCGCGCTCAGTGTCCTCGAAAAAAATGGCGTCGTGCCAATGCGCCTGATCTCCCGGCACATGAAAGGGGACTGGGGCGATGTGCCGCCCGATGATGCGGCCGCCAACACCAATGCCCTGCGCATTGGTGCGCGGCTGCTATCGAGCTACGCATTGCCGGACGGCGCGCGTATTTGGATCATTACCGAGGCCGATCGTTCGGCCACTACGCTGCTACTGCCAGAGGAATATTGACCTGACGGCGGCCGATAATACGGTCAAGCTCTTGGGCGCGGCACGCAATGCCGCTGCCAATTTAAATGCCAAGTCGATCGCAACTTCCTCGACTGGCACACTGCTGCCGAAAAATTCCCCCTCTTCTCCCCCTGCAATGATCTTGTTCGATCCTGGTCAAGGGGAGAAGAGGTAGAAAATTTCATTAGCAGTAGGAGGTTGACGCCGCCGTTTTCCCCTGACTGGCCCGCAATAGGCCGGACAAACCTAAACGTTTGGCATCACATACCAGGCACCTTTCAATCAACCAGGCAGTGCAAGGCCTGATAGAACGGCCAGCGCGCGGGTCGTGCCCAGTTCCAGGGACTAACAAGTCTCGTGTCGCACTGCCCTCATCGTTGAACAAGGCTCCTACCGCTTTGAGGAAACGTCAAGATGCTGATTCGCCGACTGCAAAAATAGATGGTGGGAGAGCACCCACCAAAGTTGCACTTGTTCCCGCGCCACGCCGGACCGGGCCTTCCGGCTCAACGCGCACCCGATACACGATAGTACATAGCGGCTCGGCTGAGCAACTTCCTTTCCCCCGCCGTTCTGTAGGGCCGGCTGTAAATGCTTTCTTGCCGCAACTTTGAACAAGATAATAGGAAGGAATTCAACGGCCTTCCTTAAAAACTAGTACGCCCTTGGGGCAGCCCCAGGCGTTTTCTTCATATTCTAAGGAGCAGCAAAATGGCAAAAAACAATACTGGCGGTAAGTCCGCTGCGGGCAAAGCGGACGACTACGAGGAGGTACTGTGGGATTTCGTGTTCGATCAAGCAACCGAACTTACGAACCATCTCCTCGACTCGCAAATTCTCCGCTTAGACCAAATAATGCACGTGGTTCAAGCGTTCGTTCGCGCAACCCGCATCGCTGGTAATCACCAGGCCGTCGTCCGCTCCGATGCTGGCCCTCTGCTCGGTCAGTGCGCAACGGATTTGATCCACGACTATTGCTACGACCGCACTAAGGCACTGCAATAGCAGCACCAAGGCAAGCTTGCGCACTTGCCCGGGTCGCACCCGCGCGCTAACCGCCGTCGTAATCACCCACATCCATCAATCACAATGCCTTGCTCGATTTTCCGAGCAAGGTTTGCATAGCTGCGTTTAAAAGGAACCCTATGAAAATCACCAATCGCACAATCGAGGCCATGTCCGGTCCCACCCCAGGTTCATCCAGCAAAGCCAAAGAGGTCAGTGATTCTGAGGTCACCGGCCTGAAGGTAATCTTCAGTGCTGGGTCAGCCCAGCGGAAGTTCTTTTATTTCTACTATACGATCCATGGTCAACGAAAGAAGGCCAAGATCGGCGAGTTCCCTGCTATTGGAATTCAGGAGGCGAGGCAACAGGCCCTCGAATGGCGAGCCGCGATCGATCGCGGCATCGACCCGATGGACCAGCGCGACCGCGTCCGGCAGATGCCAACGTTCGCCCAATTCGCCGTGGACGAGTACCTGCCTTATGCCAAGCAACATAAGGTCAGTTGGGACATGGACGAGTCGAAGCTACGGTTACATCTTCTGCCCAAGTTCGGTACGCGCCGCCTGTGCGATATATCGACACGCGATGTCCAGATGTACATCGCGCAGATCAAAGCATCGCACAGCCCTGCCACAGCCAATCGCCACCTTGCGCTGCTCTCCAAGATGTTCAAAATGGCGATGAACTGGGAACGCATCGACTGCAATCCCTGCGTCGGTGTCGCTAAATTTCGCGAACCCCAAGGGCGCACGGAGACTCTATCGCCGGACGACCTTCAAAAGATGTTAAAGGCGATGGAGGGGGAGGCAAATGTTCAAGCCGTCGCTGCGTTAAAGTTACTTCTGCTGACCGGTACACGCCGCGAGGAAGCGCTTCAGGCGCGATGGGAAGATATCGACCTCGACAAGGCACTGTGGTTCCTGCCGAAAACCAAGAACGGCAAAACGCGACATGTGATGCTGAACTCTGAGGCCGTCGAACTGTTGCGTGGTCACCTGCGCTTGCCCGGCATCCCATGGGTATTCCCAGGGCGCGACCCAGCTCGCCCGCTCAATAATCCGCGCAAGGCATTCACGCGCATATTAAATGCCGCGGGCCTGCCTTACCTAAGGGTGCATTCACTGAGACACCTTTTTGCGTCCTACGCAGTATCGTCGGGGGTTAGCCTATTCCAAGTCCAACACCTGCTGGGGCACGCATCGCCGAGTACAACTCAACGTTATGCGCACCTAGCTAACGATGTCCTCAGGCAGGCATCGGCATCAGTTTCAAGCATTTTTTCTCAAGCAAAACCGGTCGCTAGCGGCGATTCCGGATCGCAGGTTTGATGGCGCACTAAAACATCCTATTCCCATAGCAAAACAGAGCAAAACCGGATGTACCCAGCCGGGCACATCCGATCACAACTACCAGCCTCCCGCACGTTCGCACCGTGTAGGGAGGCTTTTTTTTAAGGTCTATCAAAATGTTCACGTACAAAATCTGCTTCTTCAACAACTGCACCGACACAGCACCAAAATATCAGGACCTCAGCTTTGACGAGCTGTGCGAACAACACTTGCGGCACGCCCGTCGCAGCAAAAAAGATGGCCCAATGTTTTCCGCGACCAGCTTCCGTCCGGGGGCGAAACGCTGCAACGAGGCAGCCCTTTCCATTTCTCTCGGTATCTTCGATTTTGACAATCAGTGCCCGGAAGTGATTCATGAAACTTTGAGCGACATGGGCTGTCGAGCCGTCATCGTATCCACGCACAGCCATTCGGCCGAGAAGCCTTCCTTCCGAGTCGTTATCCCGTTTACCTCACCAATTCCAGCCTGGCTTTGGCCGATGATGTTTGAAGCGTTCGATTTGGTATTCGAAGGCGCGCTCGATCCCCAAACTAAAGCGGTCTCGCAAGCGTTCTATCTGCCGTCTTGCCCCGAAAAAAACAGCCGGGACGCCTTCTCCTGGACCGTTGAGGGAGAACCATTCGACGCGATCGCGACGCTGATCGAGCTCGGCCATGACTGTAGCCAGGTGGATGTTGACGACGATGACCACGACGTAAAGGTTAGTCCGCGCCCGTCGCGTCTACCAACCGGTTCCAGCTCCAAGCAGTGCCCACGCCAGCTGGCCGAAGAGATTTTCCGTTCGATCTTCAACGGCCTACTGAAATTTTTTAACTTTGAGTTCTATGCTTATGAGCATGGCTATTGGAAGCCGCTCAACCGTAAGGTCGACGTCGAGAGACGCATCATGGCAGCGTTTAAGACGCTCAACATCGGCGTCGTTAAACAGGTCGTAGAAAACCTGGAGAGCCTGACCATCGTAGAAGATATTGCTCCGGCCAATAATTTTGGTGGACGACTTCTCTGCCTAAACAACGGCACTCTTGACCTGAAGACCGGAAATCTGCTCCCACACGATCCTGATCATAACCTCGTTAACAAGATGGATGTGACGTGGAATCCTGCTGCAATGGCCCCAGTTTTCATCGCAGCACTCAACGACATCTTCAAGTTCGATGGTGACCGTGAGGCGCGCATACAGTTCATTCTCGAGTGGTTTGGTTACTGCTTAATTCCGGACAGTAGCTGTTCAGTTTCGTGCGATCATATTCCTCGCCGTAGCTGGCCTTTGTTCCGTGCAAAAGCTATGCTGGGCGACTTGATTGCTGGGTTCAGCAGTCCCGGCATTCAATCGCACCAGGAGCAGTTG
>Ga0265798_10005386_pt1 | contig 17230 bp, 14 predicted proteins | sample P3T30metagenome_FD_192430 | JGI IMG/M metagenome (GOLD analysis project Ga0265798, IMG submission 192430) | Plant litter microbial communities from East Loma Ridge, Irvine, California - P3 T30 | ecosystem: Environmental > Terrestrial > Plant litter > Unclassified | place: USA: California... | reverse complement strand
AGGAACGTTGACCGCTCGACGCCCATATAGGTGCGACCGTACATGCTCTTTTCCACCCACACGCCGAACGCGTCCATCACGACATGATCCTCGTCACTGGCGAGCGGTACGGTGAGATCGTATTTGGCGGCGAACTTGGCGTGTTTCGCCGGCGTGTCGGGCGATACGCCCAGCACCGCGATTCCCGCAGCCGCGAAATCCGCTGCCAGTGCGCTGAAATCCTGCGCTTCGCGTGTGCAGCCCGTCGTGTCGTCCTTGGGGTAGAAGTACAAAACGAACGGCTTGCCGGCGAAACTGCGCAGCGACACTTTCGCGCCGTCCGCGCCCACCAGATCCAGATCGGGGAGCGGCTCGCCCTGTGCAATCGTCATGTCCGGTCTCCTGTCGCGACCCGCGCGAGAAAGTCGGAAACCTCCTGCCGGGTCGCGGCGAACGAGGCAACCACCCCGTCCCAATCGTCCATACCGAGCGCGCGGGCGATCAGGCGTTGCGTCGGCTCCGGCGGGATCGCGGCATCGGGCGCGACCAGCCGTAGTGTGACCAACAGCCGGGTCAGCAATGCCTCGGCCTGTCCGAGCGTCGGCGGTGCAAGTTCGGCCGCCACCAGCGCCCCGATCGCCTGACTCAGATTGGAGGCAAAGCCGGCCCGACACGTCAGTTGTCGGATGTGAACCGCGAATTCGAGGTCGACCAGCCCGCCCGGCAGCAGCTTAGCATCGAGCGGCCCGGCCGGCGGCTTGTGCTTCGTCATATCGGCGCGCATCGTCAGCGCATCGGCGAGGATGTCGCGCTCCGGCCGCTCCCCGCACAACACCGCGTCGATCACCGCCTGCACCTCCGCGCGCGCGCTGGCCGACCCAAACACCGGCCGCGCGCGGGTCAGTGCCATATGCTCCCACGTCCATGCGCTTTCGCGCTGGTACCGCGCAAACCCGTCGAGCGAAACGCTGAGCGGCCCTTGCGTGCCCGATGGGCGCAGCCGCGTGTCGATCTCGTAGAGCGGACCGGACGCGGTCGGCGCAGACAGCGCACCGGTGATCCGCTGCGCCAGCCGGTTGTAATACAGCACCGCGCCAAGCGGCTTCGCGCCATCCGATTCCGCACGATAGTCGCCGGTAAAAAGATAGATCAGGTCGAGGTCGGAGGCATGCGTCAACGCAGCGCCGCCGAACCGCCCCAACGCGAGGATGACCAGTTCGCTGTCCGGCACACGGCCATGCGCAGCGACGAATTCGTCGACCGTCGCCGCCGCCAGCACCTCCGTCGCCGCGTCCGCCACCCTGGCATAACCCGCCGCGACATCGAGCGGATCGCTGGCGCCGGCGACGATCTGCGTGCCGAGCGCAAACCGTTTTTCCCCAACGACCCGGCGGACGTGATCGAGTTGTGCCTGATAGTCCTGCCCGCCGTGCATCTCCGCAGCCAGCGCGGCGACATCGCCCACCGGCCCCAGCGCACTCGCGTCGATCAGCCCGTCGAACAGTTCGGGCCTGCGCGCGAGCGCCAGTGCCAGCGTTTCGGCATGGCTGAGGATCAACGCGAGCAGCCGCGCCAGCGCCGGTCGCGCCTCCAGCAGGCGAAAGAAGTTGATCGCGCTCGACAGGTGCGACAGCATTCCGTCGAGCCGGACGATCGCGGTGACCGGATCGGGCGCCTGCCCCAGCGCCTCGATCAAGCCTGGCAGCACCGCCTCCAGCGCGGACCGCGCCGCCTCGCTGCGCAGCGCCGGATAGGTGCCGGCGCGCCACTGGCGGATCGCGCGCACGGCAGCCGTCGGATCGGCGAAACCCGCCGAGCCAAGTTGCGCGGCGAGGTGTTCGGCATCGAATGACATGGCGGTGCCCTCCGCCGGATCGAGCGCATCGTAGATCGCCCCGACCCGCCCGACATGCGGTCGCAACAGATCGAGCAGCGCCGCACCGTCGTTCAGCCCGTGCAACTGCGCGAGCGAATCGAGGGCGGCACCCTCCGGCAATCGGTGTGTCTGCCGGTCCTCGACCATCTGCACGCGGTGCTCGATCGTGCGTAGCAGCGTGTAGGCCTCGCTCAGGGAGGCTGCCTCGGCCGCGCCGATCCATCCGGCCGTCGCCAGCGCGGCCAGCGCGTCGCGCGTCGCCGGCGCCCGAACCGAAGCATCGCGACCGCCGTGAATAAGCTGATGAATCTGCGCGAAGAACTCGATCTCACGGATGCCGCCGCGCCCGCGCTTGAGGTCATAGCCCGGACCGAACGCCTGTCCGCGCGCATGGTGATCGCGGATGCGCCGCGAGATGCCGCGAATCTCACCGATCGCACCGAAATCGAGCGCACGCCGCCAGATGAACGGCTGGATCGCTGCAAGGAACCGCTCACCCAGCGCGAGGTCTCCCGCCGCCGCCCGCGCGCGGATGAACGCGGCGCGCTCCCACGGCAGCGCCAGCGATTCGTAATAGGAGATCGCCGCATCTACCGGCAGCGCGATCGGCGTCGCTTCGGGCGAGGGTCGCAGTCGCAGATCGACGCGCAGGACATAGCCGTCACCGTCGCGGTTCTGGAGAATCTCGACCACACGCCGCGCGATCCGCACCGCCGCTTCGCCGACATCCTCGCGCGGGCGACACGGCAATGTCGCGGGGTCGAAAATCAGGATCGGATCGATATCCGACGAGTAATTGAGTTCGTGACTACCCTGTTTGCCGAGCGCGATCGCCGCGAAACCGCGTGGCTCGGCATCGGGAGTCCGTTCCGTGATGGCCGCGCGAATCGCCGCGTCAAGCGCATGGTCGGCGAAATTCGACAGCGCGGACGTGACATCGGTAAGGTCGTAAGCACCGGACAGGTCACCGATCGCGATTGTCAGCGCGAGCCGCCGCCGCGCCAGCCGCAATCGCGTCGGCACGGGCACGCTTGCGTCCCCTTCCCAGCGCATATCGGGTGCCGACAGGCGACCGTTGGCGAACGCGTCAGCGAGATCGGGCTCACGCTGCAAGGCCAGCGCGAGGAACGGCGCGTGGATGCGCGCACGCTCAAGCGCGGCAGGAATACTGGCGGGATCGAGTACTGGCTTCATCACGTGCGCAACTTATGGCCGGGTTGTTTCGCCACTGTAAGCAACAAAAGCCAAGTTGAACGGTTCTGATCTTTATGTCGATCAAGTTTAACCCCGGTGCGGAGAGCGCAAAACTGCAAAGCTACGCTGTAGTGGCCCCGCGCCGTAGCGACATCATCAGCGGTGCGTTGTGCCAGGCGTTCGCGGCGCCGGTCCAGGAGCAGGACTTCAACATCCTGCTCGCAAAGATCGACCGTGCCGCGCTAGCCTGCCGACGCGGCTAGTCGTTGTCGCGGTCGCGGCTCAGGTCGTCGACTTCGCCCATGATGGTGTCGAGCGCGGTCATGCCCGGTTCGTTGCGATGGGTACGACGCGACGGCAAGCTGTTGTCGCTCATCAACGTCTCCAGCGCGACCCGCCCGCGCGCGACGCGGCTCTTGATCGTGCCGACGGCAACACCGCAGATCTCGGCAGCCTCCTCATACGCGAAACCGCCTGCCCCGACGAGGATCAGCGCCTCACGCTGTGGCTGCGGCAGATGCAGCAACGCCCGCTGCATGTCGCCCAGCTCGACGTGACGATCCTGGCTCGCTGGCGCGGCAAGGATGCGGTCCGCGACGAGATCATCCCACTCACCCTTGAAGCGCGCGCGTCGCATATGCGAGAGGTAGAGGTTACGCAAGATGATGAAGGTCCATGCGCGCATGTTGGTGCCGGCCTGAAAGCGCTGACGCGCCGCCCAAGCCTTCATCAACGTTTCCTGCACCAGATCGTCGGCGAGATCGCGGCTACCCGATAGCGAGCGGCCGAACGCGCGCAGATGCGGAATGACCTGGGCAAGCTGCGCCTTGAACTCCGTATCGGAGAGAGCAACATGCTCCACCGCGGCGGGAACGTCCTCGTCATCGGTATCGCGCGCGTCGTTCATCAACATCCGTTTCTATTCCCAGAACACCACATGGTGAGGGGGGAGTGCAAAGTCCATCCGTTGCTACCCGATCGCAATCGGTTCAGCGCATACCCACGATAAGCAGGATCGCGAAAAGGACGACGACAACCACGAGCGAAACGCCGAGCACGTAGCGCGTAACATGGGGCGTCGAGCCGCCCCGCGCCTCGGTTCCGCTGACTTCGGTGGTGTCTTCTGGATCGGCCATACAGGTTCCAACCGACGAAAACCGTTTTGGCTCCGTACCGGTTGGAACCCGCGAAAAAAAATCAGGCCGGTACGGTCGCGGAATCGAAGAACAGCGCTTGGCTGATCGCCGCCTTGACGGTCGAACGCTGGAACGGTTTGGTTATGAGGAACGTCGGCTCCGGGCGTTCGCCGGTCAGCAGACGTTCGGGGAACGCAGTGATGAAGATCACCGGCACCGAGAACTCAGCGAGGATATCCTTCACCGCGTCGATACCGGAGCTGTCATCCGCAAGCTGGATGTCGGCGAGCACCAACCCCGGCCGGTCTTCCATAGCCAGCGCCACGGCCTCGTCGCGGGTTACGGCGACGCCGGTCACTTCATGGCCGAGATCTCGCACGATCGTCTCGATGTCCATCGCGATGATCGGCTCGTCCTCGATGATGAGCACGCGGCTGCGCGTCTGCTTCTCGATCTCGGTCAGCGCTTCGGCAACAAGCGACTCCACCTCGTTATGGTCGACATCGATCAGATAGGCTGCATCCTCGGGCGTGAAGCCCTCCATCGCCGTCAGCAGCAGCGCCTGACGCGACAGCGGCGTCATCCGCGCCAGTCGTGCCCGCGCGATCGCCTCGGCATCGGCGTTCGGGTCTATGCTCGATTCATCAGCGGTTTCGTCGAAGTTCGCGGAGGTCCAGATCGCCTGGAACATCCGGTACAGGCCAAGCCGCGGATCGACCTCGCGCGGGAATTCATTCGGGGCAGCGACAATCGCCTCCAGCGTGGCGCGGACATAACGGTCGCCCTGCGTCTGGCTGCCGGTAAGCGCACGGCCATACCGCCGAAGGAAGGGAAGATGCGGTGCAAGCTGTTGTCCTAGCGACATGACCTTTGGGGTCCTCCGTGAGAAAGCGCCGCCCATCCCTGGAAGCGGACGGTCGCCAATGCAATGCGATTTGGTCGAAAAACAACGGCGGTGGTTTTTCGCATCGCAGGTGGAACAATCGAAGCGCTCTTTGGTTTCATTGCGGCTACACGACGTGTAATCAACACCGCTTCCAACCGGATCACCGGGTGGGTATCTTTTAAAACCCCGGCGATGCCGGATGCCGAAGGGGACGACATTGCGTTCGGGCGACGAGTCTTCAAAAAAACCGCCGAGCGTGCGTGCGAAGGTCCAAAGCAAGGATCGCGACATGGGCGCGGCCCTTCGAACCGTTTATCAAAAGACGGTCGATGAGTCCGTTCCGCCCGAGATGCTCGATCTTCTTGGCAAGCTCGACTGAGCGACGACATGGATCAGACCCTGGACGCGTCTGCGGCCAGTCGGTCCCAGCAGCGTAGCCTCGCCGCACGGATGCCTACCGGTGCCAAGGTCTTCATGATCCTGAGCACCGCGTTGCTGCCGTTGGCGATCATCGCGTTCTTCGCTTCCTTGCGCACGACGCAGATCGCCGACGAAGGCGCTCGCGCGGCGTTGCGCATCGCATCGGCGGAAAGCGCGCGCAAGATCGGGATCGAACTGATCGGCGACATGACCGCGCTGCGAGTCGCGTTGAACGCGCTTGATGCGGACAATGCCGACGCGCCGAGTTGCGCGCGTGCGCAGGGCGTGTTTGCGCCTCAGGCGGCGAGCGGATCGCTGTTTGCGATTTCGGACGGCGCAGGCCGGCCGATCTGTGGCGCGACTTTGCCCGCGAACCTCGCGGTCGCCCCGTCCAGCAAGGGACCGATCTCGACACGCGTGATCCCCGGGCGCGGGGTGACGCTTGCCATCAAGGGTGCGAGCGGGCGGACCCGCGCGGAGGCGTTCTTCCCCGTCGCCTTCCTTGCGAGGACCGCCAAGCCGAGCGAATTCGCGCCCGACTACGAGGCGCAACTCCTCGGCGGCGACGAAGCGCTGACGCTGTTCGACCTGCCGCCCCGCGAGGTGCTCGAGCGGCGCGGTACGCTGCGGATCGAACTCGGCCTTGGCGATCTAACCTTGCAGACGCAGGCGCGTAGCGCGCCGATCACATCGCCGGTGTTGATCGCGATGCTGCTGCCGATCGTCATGTGGGCCGCCGCCGCTGGCATCGCGTGGTTCATCGTCGATCGATTGCTCATCCGCCCGCTGCGGCGCCTGAATGCGAGCGTGGCCGCGTTTACGCCCGGCGAGGAAATCAATCCGGGCGCGATCACCTCGTTGCCGGCGCAGGAGATCCGCGAACTTGGCGATACCTTCCGCTCGATCAGCCGCACCGTCGTCGAACATGAAGCGGGGCTTGCCGAAGGGCTCGTCCGCCAGACCAAGCTGACGCGCGAAGTGCATCACCGCGTGAAGAACAACCTGCAGGTGATCTCCAGCCTCATCAACTTCCACGCGCGCGGCGCACGCAGTGCCGAGGCCAGCGCGGCCTATGCCTCGATCCAGCGCCGGGTCGACGCGCTGGCGGTAGTACATCGCCATCATTTCGCAGAGCTCGAGGTCAATCGCGGGCTGGCACTACGTTCGGTGCTGGGCGAACTCGCATCGAACATCCGCGCGACGGCGCCTGAAGGTTCCGCCAAACTGAGCATCGCGCTCGACATTGCACCGGTGTTGGCGACGCAGGACATCGCGATTGCAGTGTCGTTTCTCACGACCGAGATTGTCGAACTGTCAATGACGTCGAACCCCTCGGCTCCGATCCGCATTTCGGTGCGCGATGGCGAGACACCGGACCGCGCGGTCTTGCGGGTCGTGTCACCTGGGCTGATCGAAACCGACGATCTCCAAGTGCTGGTGGCGGAGCGCTATGGTCGCGTGATCGAGGGCTTGTCGCGGCAGCTGCGTTCGAAGCTGCATTACGATCCGTTCGTCGGCGCGTATGAAATTGCGCTGGCGATCACCGGGCGGGACTGACGGCGGCTCGCCGGGGTCCTGTTAATCGCGGACCAGACACGCCGGACCAGACTTCAGAATCCCTCGGGTAGATCGATCGCCCCGACGCACTCACGATAGCGCGTCACCGCATAGCGGTCGGTCATACCGGCGATGAAGTCCGCGATGTGGCGGCTGCGCCACGGCTCGTCCGCAGGCAGGCGGTTCGCCCATTCCGCTGGCATCCGCGCGGGATCGTTGCGGTAGGCGGCGAACAATCCGGCGATGATCCCTTCGGCAACACGCGCCGCCTCTAGCTGGACCGGATGGTAGTACAGGTTGGCGTACATGAAGCGCTTGAGCGCACGCTCCTCGTCACGCATCGCCGGCGAAAATGCGGCGAGACATCGCCCCGCCGCCCGCACGTCGGCTGCACTCTCGATTCGGTGTTCCGCGACAAGTCCCTGCGTCTCCGCGATCAGATCATTCACCATCACGCCGATCTGGCTGCGGATCAATTCCCCGGTCAGCCGCGCCGGGGCGATCCCCTCGAACCGCGCGCACGCCCCTGCCCAGCCGCGCGCGACCAGCGGCACCTCCAGCAACTGATCGAGCGTCAGCAGCCCGGCGCGCAGACCATCGTCGATATCGTGATTGTCGTAAGCGATATCGTCGGCGATTGCGGCGACCTGCGCCTCCAGCGAAGACCATTGCGTCAAGTCGAGCGGGAAGGTCGCATCGGCCTCGGCCAGCGCCCAACCCGGCTTGCTGATCGGCCCGTTATGCTTGGCGAGTCCCTCCAGCGTTTCCCAGCCAAGGTTCAGCCCCGGCCAACGCGGATACGGGCTGTCGATCACCATCAGCGCGCGCAGCGTGTTGCCGTTGTGATCGAATCCACCCACCCCGGAGAGCGCGGCCTGCAACGCGCTTTCGCCGGCATGGCCGAACGGCGGATGGCCAATGTCATGCGCCAGCGCGAGCGCCTCGGTCAGATCCTCGTTGAGGCCGAGCGCTCGCGCGATCGTCCGCGCGATCTGCGCGACCTCGAGGCTGTGTGTCAGGCGGACGCGGAAATGATCGCCATCCGGCGCCATGAACACCTGCGTCTTGTGGCGTAACCGCCGAAAGCTGATCGAGTGGATGATGCGATCGCGGTCTCGTTGGAACGCGTCGCGCGGCCCGCGCAGATCACCGCCCGCCTCGGGATAGAGGCGGCCACGGCTTGCGGAGGGGTCGGCGGCGAGGAAAGCGAGCGGCCCGGGTACGCGCGTCATTTTGTCGGCAACTTGTTGACCTTCTGCCCGGCATCGCTGGTGAACAGGAAGCCCGAAAGCCCCTGCTTTGCCAGCTTGTTGACGTACGCCTGCGCCTCCGCCTCGCTCGCGAATGGACCGGTCAGGATGCGGTTGGTCCCGCGCAACGGCGTGGAGTAGCCCTGCCGGTTCTTGAACACGGCCGGTTTATCGGCACGCAGCTTGTTCCACTGCTTGGGCAAATCGCTCTCGTTGGCGCCGCCGGACACCTGTACCCACACCCGCGAAGGCTCGAGTACCTTGGGATCCTTCTTCTTCGCGTCCGCCGCTTTCTTGGCCTCCGCCTTCTTGTCGGCGAGCTTGCCCGACTTTCTGGTGTCCGGCTCGGCGTCAACGTCGGCGTCGGCGTCGGCGTCGATCGTTTTCCTGCCCTTGACGCCCTTCTTCTTCGCGTCTGCGGTCTTCTTGGTTTCGGGTTCGGCGTCTTCGTCGACACCCTTTTTCGCAGTGGCGTTTCTCTTGTCGGTCAGCTTCTTCGCGCCGCCCTTCTTGACGTCGGCAGGAACATCCTCGTCGGCGGGCGTTTTCGCATCGAGCGTCTTCTTGTCCGCGGCCTTCTTCGTCGCTGTGGTCTTCTTGTTTTCCACCGCTGGCTCGAGCTTGGGCTTGGCGGCCGCCGGCTTGATCTCGCTGAGCCGTTTGGGTTCCGTTCTCACGCTCGGTTCCGGGGCCGGCCGGTAACGGGGTTCCGGAGCCTGGATCGGCGATACCGCCGCCATCTGCACTGGCGCGGGTGCCGGAGCGGGCTCGACCGGCGCAACGCCGAGTTCGGCGCCGGGCACACCGATCTTCGCGACGATACCGTTAAGCGCCGCATCCTCGCTCCGCGCCTGGACGACGGCTGGCGGCGCCACAACCGCCGGCGAGGCGGCAGCGACCTGCACCGGCGCGGTCACGACAGGGGCGCTTGCCGGATAAGGATACGGGCTGACGCTTCCTACGCGCGTCACCTCGGCCGGCGGCCTCGTCACCGGCGCCGATGCGACCGGCTGCGGCAGCGGGCCGACCGATGAAAATCCCGGTGACGGCGCAGGCGCGCGTGGCGCGAGCGACGCGGTTTCCACCCGCTGCGGCACCTGCTCGACCCGAGTGGCCGTCTCGGCAGGTGGCGTCGCAAGCGGAGCCGTTCCCGTGCCAAACGGCGCCGGCTGCACCCGAGGCGCCGCTTCTGCCCTCGGCGCGGGTCGTGTCGGCCAGCGCGTCTGTGCCAATGCCGTAGAGGGCAGCGGCTGCGGCTGAAGCGGTGCGAGCGGCATCACGCGGCCGCCACCCGGTTGTACCGGCGGATAGACGGGCGCAGCCTGTCTCTGCGGTTCGACAGCGGGCGCGCGGAAGGGCTGCTGCACGTATGGGGTTGCTGCGACCGCCGCAGCGCGATTCGCCTGCGCGACCGGGTTGTAACCAGGCACAGGCGCCCGCCCGCCCGGCAATGGCTGCACGTAGAAGTTGCTCTGGCCGGGCACGGCATTGCTCCGCGCGACCGTCGCCGGTCCGACATACGCTGGCGGTGCTGGCAGCGACATCGCGACCGGCGGCGCAACCGCCTGCACTGCGACCTCGGCCGGATCACGCCGCCCGCGCTTGCGCTTGGCCGACTTCTCGACCTTAGCGACTTCCGCCCGGACTGGCCGCGCGCGGGCCTGCGCGGCGGCGGCGAGTTCACGCGCGTCCGGGTCGACGCCGAGCGCCGGTAGCTGCGGCACCATGCGTGCGTCGGCGAGGCGCTGCACCGAGGGCCGAACCTCACCGAAATGCACCGCAAACGCGCGGTCGACGGGCGAGAGCGAAGCCAGCCGGTCGAAGAACGGTTGCAACCCCTGCGACATGCCGGCGGGCATCATCGTCGTCGCGATCTGTTCGGCATCGACACGGTTGCCGCTCATCGCGAGAATGAACGCGCGGGCACGCCACGCGCCGCGATCGCTCTTGCGCAACAGCGGATCGAGCAGCGCCAGCGCCTCCTCGCGCTTGCCCGAAATTCCGAGCGACAGAGCGTAACGGCGCGTGGTTTCGTCGTTCGGCCCACTCTTCAGCGCCAGCCGGTAGTCGCGCTGCGCCCGCTCCTGCTCGCCGATCAGATCATAGGCGAGACCGCGATCTGCCGCGAAGACGCTGACCCGCGCGCCATAGCTCTCCGCCTCTGCAAAGCGGCGCAGCGCCTCGCCGGGTCGCTCGGATTGCACCAGCAACTGCCCAAGCCCTGCCTTGACGCGAGCGTTGCGCGGATCGATCCGCTCGGCACGCGCGAAGAAACTGGCGGCAGCAGTCGGATCTTCAAGCTTCAGCGCAAGCTCGCCAGCCCGGATGAGCGCGTTCAGATCGGAAGGATTGACCGCAAGCGCGCGCACCTGATCGGCCAGCGCATCGGCATCCCCCGGCGGCGTGGTTTGCGGCAGCGGCTGGACATATTGCGCGGCCAGCGGTGCCGTCGGCGCAAGCGCGAGGATAAGCGAGAGAGTCACGAACGGTCGCATCGCGGCTGTGCCTAGTGTCGTTTTCACGTGGATTGAACCACCTACTTCGTCCGGACCGGGAGCGGATCACGAACGATCGGGGAGAGACCCCAATGGAGTCAGGCCCAACCTAGACAGAAAGCGGCGTGAACGAAACTCCCTTGCGACCGTCCGACGCATCCGGGCGACACGACACGCCCGCAACAGGGCGTGTCGTGCGTCGCATCACTGGTTGTTCTGGCGATGCAGGAAACGCGGGATTTCGACCGCGTCCTTGTCGGCAGCAGCCTCGTCCTCGCGCGCCGCGCCACGCGAAACGCTCGACATGCGCTCGAACAGCGTACCGCCGAGCTTCACGCGCGGTGCCGGCGGGGCAGGTTCGGCCGCAGCGGCCTCAGGCGCGCTGCCCGACGACAGCCAGCGGCGGCGACCGGGTGCTTCCGGCGCAGGCTCGGCAGCCGCATCACTGTAGACGGCGGGCGAAGGCACTGGGGCGGGCGCCGGCGCCATCTGCGTGTCGCTGCCAAGCACGAGTTCGTCGGGCTCGGCCGGCGCTGCGGCGGGCGCGGGCGCCGCACCAGTCGCTACCGAAGCGGGCGCAGGCGCAGGCGCAGCCTCGGCGCGCGGAACAGGTGCCGGCTCGGGCGCGGCGGCAGGTGCGGGCTCGGCAGCCTGGGCCGGCTCAGCCGTACGGCCTGCGCCAAAGCTGAACGATCGCGACGCGGTCGGCGCGGGTGGCGCGGACTGCACCTCGGCCTCGATCCCGGTGGCGACCACCGAGACGCGGATCTTGCCTTCGAGATCCGGGTTGAACGCCGAACCCCAGATGATGTTGGCGTCTTCATCGACCAGCTCGCGAATATGGTTCGCGGCTTCATCGACTTCGAGCAGGCGCATGTCGTCGCCACCGGTGATCGAGACGATGACGCCCTTGGCGCCCTTCATCGACACGCCGTCGAGCAACGGGTTGGCGATCGCCTTCGACGCGGCTTCGATGGCGCGGTTGTCGCCTTCGGCCTCGCCGGTGCCCATCATCGCCTTGCCCATCTCCTGCATCACCGAACGCACGTCGGCGAAATCGAGGTTGATGAGGCCGGGCATGACCATCAAGTCGGTGATCCCGCGCACGCCCTGCTGGAGCACTTCGTCGGCCATTTCGAACGCCTGCTTGAACGTGGTGTTCGCATTAGCGACGAGGAACAGATTCTGGTTGGGGATAACGATCAGGGTGTCGACGTACTTCTGCAATTCCTCGATGCCCGCGTCGGCGCTCTTGGCGCGACGGTTGCCCTCGAACGCGAACGGCTTGGTGACCACGCCGACGGTGAGAATGCCCATGTCGCGCGCCGCCTTGGCGATGACCGGCGCCGCACCCGTGCCGGTGCCGCCGCCCATGCCGGCGGCGATGAAGCACATGTGCGCGCCCTGGAGCATCTTGGCGACCTGATCGATCGTCTCCTCGGCAGCCGCACGGCCGATCTCCGGCCGCGAACCCGCGCCGAGACCTTGCGTGATCTTCGCGCCAAGCTGGATCTTGGTGTTCGCGGTCGACTGCTTCAGCGCCTGCGAGTCGGTGTTGGCGACGAAGAAGTCGACGCCCTGCACGTCCGCACGCATCATGTTGGCGATGGCGTTGCCGCCGGCGCCACCCACGCCGATCACGGCGATACGCGGGGTGAGTTCGTCCACTTCGGGCGCAAGAAATTCGATGCTCATATACTGGTCTCCTGCGCGCCCCCCAGATACCCGGCACGCTCACGCTTAACTATCTTGCACCATCACCTGCCGGCGTTCCAGCCCGAATGATGCGGCGATGTCGTAAATCCTCAATAATTCGCTCGCGCCGCCGCCATCATCCGACGGAAAATCGCGAGGCCCTTCGGCCGGTGCACCATCTGGTGACTACGCGACAGCGCGCGCAGGTCGACCGGATCGGACGCGGCATAGAAGGCGAGGCCCGCGAGCGTCGCGAACGCCGGCCCGGAATGCGCCTCGGGCAGCGCGGACAGCCCGCGCGGCCGCCCGACCCGCACCGAACGGCCGAGCGCCGCCTGCGCGTAATCGGCGATGCCGTTCAGCTCCGCACCGCCGCCGGTCAGCACCACCTGCCGTCCGACCGGGCCTTCGAACTTCAGCTCGACCAGCGCCTTGCGCACCTCACCGATCAGATGATCGAGCCGCTGGCGGATCACGCCGATCAACTGCGCGCGCGTGATGCGGCTGCCGTCGCCGACACCGTCCTCCGCCGAGATCGGCGCGACGTCGATCATCTCGTGATTGTCGCGCGGGGACGCGTTGGCGGAGCCGTGGAAGCACTTCATCCGCTCCGCCTGCGCGCGGCGCGTGCCGAACGCGGAGGCGATATCGTCGGTGATATCGGCCGCACCGATCGGGATCGAGGTCAGCCCGACCAGCATGCCGCCCGCGAACAGCGAGACGTTGGTGATGCCCGCGCCCAGTTCGACCAGCGCGACGCCAAGCTCACGCTCCTCGTCCGACAGGCACGCCATGCCGGTCGCCACCGGAGAGGCGATGATCGACTTCACCTCAAGATGCGCATTTGCGACGCACAGCCCGAGGTTGCGCACCGGCGAACCATCGGCGGCGACGACATGGATATGCACGCCGAGCCGGTCGGCATGGAGACCGAGCGGCCGCTTCACACCCGTCAGCCCGTCGAGCGTATACAGCGCCGGCTGCGCGTGCAGCACGATGCGCCCGGCCGGATCGATCGAATCGCGCCCCGCCTGCAACAGCGCGTCGATATCGGTCTGCTCGACCCTGTGGCCGCCCAGCTCGAACTCGACCGAGGCGACGTCGGAAACGAGGCCACCCGCCGAGAAGCTGACCCACACGTTCTCGATGTTGGTGCCGGCGATCCGCTCGGCCTGCTCGACCGCCTCGCGCACCGCCGCTTCGGTGGCGGCGGCATCGGCGATGTAGCCGCGCTTGACGCCACGGCTCTCGCGCTGGCCGGTGCCGAGCACGATCAGCTCGCCGCCGTCACCCTTTTGCGCGATCATCGCCGAGACCTTCGACGAGCCGATGTCTAGCGCGGTAATCAGTCCTTCCGGTGCCATCTTCGCCATGCGCGTTACCCCTGTTGCCCGTCTCTAGCCTTGCGCTGCCACACGCGCGGATTGTTTAGCCTCGGTCGCCGCCGGCTTTGGCTTCGCCGGTTTGGCGATTGTCGGGTTCGGCTGCGCGATCGTGGGCGTCGGCACGGTGCCGCCGGCGGTGTCGCCGGGCTTTCGCGCCACCAGCCGCGACGGATCGCGCATGTCAAACCCGATCCACCCCTTGCCGAGCAGCGGCTGCACGCCGTCCATCTGCGCGAACTTCACCAGCGCGCGCGATGCCATGTCGTCGCCCTCGGGCAATTCCAGCGTCTCGCCGCTGTCGAAGGTAAGGTTCCAGCGTCGATTGCCGACCCACGTCGCCGCCTTCACCTGCGGGCGCAAGGCGGGCGCCGAGGCGAGCAGGCGATAGTAGGATTCCTGCTGTTCGTTGGCATGATCCCCCACCACCAGCGGCAGGTCCGGCATCGCATCTGCCGACACCGGCTCCAGGTAGGTGCCGTTCGCCGCGATCAGCGCGAGTTGTCCGTTGTTCTGCCACACCGCCGCCGGCGTGCGCTCGACGATCTGCACGAGGAGCGTATCGGGCAACCGCCGCGAAACATGCGCGTCTTCGATCCAGCCGCTGTGCGCGACGAGCCGCTGGCGCGTTTGCTCGAGATCGACCAGCGGCATCGCCAGCGACGGCTGTTCGAGCGCGATCTTGTAGATCGTGTTCTGGTCCATCCGCGCGAGGCCGGTGATCTGCACGTTGTTGACGCGGAACCCCGCCTCGCCGACGCCCTCGCTCACCGCCGTGCCGATCGCACCGGGGATGCCCATCCACACGCCGATCGCCAGCACGCCCGCGCACACCGCGCCGACGATCGTCCATGTCGCGATCCGCGTCAGCGTCGCCTCGCTGACCGGCAGCGCGGCGATCGTCCGGTCGATGAACGACGTCTTGGGGGCCTTACGCCGCTTCTGCTGGACGGGCCGGCGGGGCGTGCCGCGCTTGATCGTCTTGCTGGTCATGGCTCGGCTAACGCCTCATCCACGATCGCCTGTACCAGTTCGGCATAGCTCATGCCGAGGTGCCGCGCCTGTTCCGGCACGAGGCTCAAGGGCGTCATGCCCGGCTGGGTGTTCACCTCCAGCAGGAACAGCCCGTCGATCCCGCGTTCGTCATCCCAGCGGAAGTCGGAGCGCGACGCACCCTTGCACCCCAGCACGCGGTGCGCGTCGAGTGCGATGCGCTTGCACGCCTCGGCGATATCGTCCGGGATCTGCGCAGGGCAGACATGCTCGGTCAGGCCATCGGTGTATTTCGCGTCGAAATCGTACCAGCCGTTCTTGGGCTTCAGTTCGGTCACGCCCAGCGCCTGCCCGCCCAGCACCGCCGTGGTCAGCTCGCGGCCCCGAATGTACGGCTCGGCAAGCAATTCGTCGAACTCGCTCCACGGACCGGCCACGTCGCGACCGATCGGGCTGCCGTAATTGCCATCCGCCGTGACGATCGCCACGCCGACTGACGAGCCTTCGTTGACGGGTTTCAGCACATAGGGGCGCGGCAGCGGATCGGCGTCGTACAGCGTCTCGGACCTGACGATGCGCCCGCCCGGCATCGGAATGCCAGCGGGGACGAGCAGCAGCTTGGTGAGTTGCTTGTCGATCGCGATTACCGAGGTAGCGAGGCCAGAATGCGTGTATTTCAGCCGCATCAGATCGAGCATGCCCTGCACCGATCCATCTTCCCCGGGCGTACCGTGGAGCGCGTTGAAAACGATGTCCGGCTTGGCAGCGGAGAGCCGGCCGGCGACGTCATGCCCCATGTCGATCCGGGTCACGCGGTGGCCACGCGATTCCAGCGCGTCGGCGACGCCGTTGCCGCTCATCAAGGACACTTCGCGCTCGGACGACCAGCCGCCCATCAACACGACGACATGCAGCGGTGCGCTCATTTCGCGCGCCCCACGCGCTGGATTTCCCATTCCAGCGTCACGCCTGAATGTGCCCTCACCCGCTCGATCACGTCATCCCCCAAGGCTTCGATATCGCCGCTCGTCGCCTCGCCGAGGTTGAGCAGGAAGTTGCAGTGCTTCTCGCTGACCTGCGCGTCGCCGCGCGTCAGCCCGCGACACCCAGCCGCGTCGACCAGTTCCCACGCCTTGTGGCCCGCCGGGTTCTTGAAGGTCGAGCCGCCTGTTTTCGATCGCAGCGGCTGCGACGCCTCGCGCGCGGCGGCGATGCGCAGCATCTCGCCCTGGATCACCGCCGTCTGCTCCGGGTGCCCGCGGAACGTCGCACTCACCACGATCGCGCCTTCGGGAAGATCACTGTGCCGATAGGTATAGCCGAGATCGCCGAGCGCCAGCGTGACGCGCTCGCCCGAACGCAGCACCACGTCGCAATCGACCAGTATGTCCTTCACCTCGCGACCGTACGCGCCGCCGTTCATCCGCACGAACCCGCCGACCGTGCCGGGGATCGAGCGCAGGAACTCGACGCCACCGATCCCGGCGTCGCGCGCCTTGGAAGAGACGAGGATGCCGGACGCGCCACCGCCGCACCGCAGCGCGGTTTCGTCCACTTGCTCGACACTGGCGAACGCCTTGCCGAGCCGTACCACCACGCCCGGCCAGCCGCCGTCCCGCACGATCAGGTTCGAGCCGAGCCCCAGCGCCATCACCGGCACCGCCGGATCGAGGCGGGCGAGAAACGCGGACAGATCGTCCGTATCGGCCGGCTCGAACAGCCAGTCCGCCGCCCCGCCCGCCTTGAACCACACCAAAGGTGCAAGCGGCGCACGCTCGGTCAGCCGGCCGCGCACATCAGGCAGGGCGAGCGCCGCGTTCATCACAGCCACACGTTCCAGACCCGCACCCATGCCTTCATTGCTTCGAAGTTCGCCTCGGCGATCTCGCGGCTGGCATCGCCGACCGTCGCACGCAGATCGGCGACCGACGCACGCTGCGCGTCGAGCATCTCCTGCTGGAGCTTCAGCGAATGGGTGAACAGATCGTTGGTCATCTTAACGCTTCGATAGCAGGTGCGAGTCCCGCCGCCCACTTCGTAATATCCCCGGCCCCCAGGCACACCACCATGTCACCCGGCTGCACCACGCCCGCCAGCGCCGCCGCCAACGCATCGGCATCGGCGATTGTGGCGGCGGAGCGATGCCCGCGCCGCTTCAATCCCTCGACCAGCGTATCGGCATCGACCCCCTCGACCGGCGCCTCACCCGCCGCATAGACCGGCGCGACGTACACCATATCGGCGTCGTTGAAGGCGCCCTGGAACTCCTCCATCAGGTTTCCGAGCCGCGAGAAACGATGCGGCTGCACGACCGCGATCACGCGGTTCTCGACACCTTCGCGCGCCGCCGCCAGCACGGCGCGGATC
>Ga0265798_10005384_pt1 | contig 17236 bp, 10 predicted proteins | sample P3T30metagenome_FD_192430 | JGI IMG/M metagenome (GOLD analysis project Ga0265798, IMG submission 192430) | Plant litter microbial communities from East Loma Ridge, Irvine, California - P3 T30 | ecosystem: Environmental > Terrestrial > Plant litter > Unclassified | place: USA: California... | reverse complement strand
CGGCAGCGCGCGCCGGCCCAGCCAGCGCACCACCTCGCGCGGCACGCCAAATGCCTGCGCGACCGCGTCGTGCAGCGGCAAGCCGTCATCGATTGCGCGGCAGATGAGCCGAACGCCCTCCCACTTGCCGCTGCCGTCTCGCGCCGTCATCAATGGCAACAGCCAGGGCAGCGCCTGCAAGGCCTGGGTACGGTTGCGGGATTGATGGTGAGCGCCAACCGCAAAATTGTAGACAGCGAGGCGATCGAGCGCGACCCCATGCACCTCGCGCGCACTAGCGCGATATGCCAGTGCATGCGGGTCGAGCGCCGCAACAAACGCCAGCACTGCCGGATCGTCGACAGCGCACGCTTGGCGCAACTGGCCGAGCCACTGCGCGGGACAAGCCGCCAGCGCGGTGGCGCCCTGCGCGCGCCGCGCTGCATTCGCGGCATGCAGCGCCATGCCGCCGATCTGATCCGGCGGTAACAGTGGCCGTGGCAGCAATGTCGCGTTGTGTTCCAGGGTGCCTCGCACCTTCTCCATGCCGGCTGCCAGCAGCGCCGAGGCCATCGCTGCGTCTAGCGCGCTGAACACCGATTCCTCGTAGCGCTGGCCAGCAAGCGCCGCACCGGCCAGTTGCAGAACGTCCAGCATCCGCGTGCGCGGCGCGCGCACCACCAAAGCGAACGTGGGGCCGTTGCGCAGCACCAGCCGCACGCTCGCCCGGGCCAGCCCACGGTCATCGCCGCGCAGCAGGCCTGCCGGATCGGCCACCAAGTGCATCAGGCCGTGGGCCAGGGGTCCGTCCGCAAACTGGTGATGCTCCCAGCATGCACATTGCGCCAGCAAGTTCCAGGTCGGGTCGTGTACGTCGGTCATGGCAGCTCACGGCTTGACTTCAATGATCCGGCCGGAGGTCGCAAGGACCACCAGGCCAAGGCGCGCGCCGGTGACGGCCAGGTAGTTGCCGACCTGTGCCTGGTAGTGCAGCAGCGTAGCGGCGGACGGGTCGACGTCGCTCTTCCAGTCGATCACGACGTCGGGCTGCCCGTCGCCGGTGAAGCTGATCGCATCGGCAATGCCGGCCGTGATGAGCTCTTCCGGGCCTGCATGCAGCGCACCATACACGCTGTACTCGGGCACCAGATGCGCACGCACGCGGGCGATGTCCGGCAGGCGCAGAGTGCGCTCGACGCAACCGGCAATCTCGGTTGCCGACAGTCCGCGCGGGTCCGACGGCAGACCTGCCCCGAGCTGCTCGATCAGTTCGGCAGAGCGCGTGCACAGGGCCGACGCAGCGTCGTCCGTTTCCCCGGTCAGGACTTCCTCGAACAGCTTGTGCATCACCAGCCCACGGTCACGGCCCCCCTGCACGACCGGCGGCGCCGGTGCGGCGATACCCTGCTCCGCCCCATCAATGCACGATTCGGTCGTTTCTTCGAGCACCGTCGGCGCAGTGGGACCATCGCCTTCGGCACGGCTTGGCGCTTGCCAGCGCAATCGCGACGCGGCTGCCGCAATCGCCGCCGCCTCCCCCGCGAACACGTCCCGCGTTTGCGTGTTGCCGGCGTTTTCGGCAACTGGAAACGGCACGGGCGGCTGGTCCAGCGCGAGTGCGGGCAGGTCGGCCAGGCCAAGATCGAGAAGCGCCATCCAGGCCCTGCTTGCTGGCGCCACATCCAGGCGCGGCAGTACCAGCAACTGACATGCGCGCGTCGCTGCGACATACCACAAGCGGATCCGCTCGTGGTCAAGCTCGGCGGATTCGCTGTCCCGTGCTGCATCGTAGCCAGCGGGCTTGACGCCGAACACCGGGCAGCACAGACGCTGCGCACCTGGTTCACAAAAGATGCTGTTGGCCGCCCTGGTCTGCGTCATCGTGTTGATGGGAACAACGACTGCCCACTCGAGCCCTTTCGCGGCGTGCATCGTGTACAGCGTGACCGCGTCCTCCTGCGCATCAGGCTGACCCTCGGGGGCACGTGCCTCGTCATTCCACGCAAGCGTCATCGCTGACGCAAATGCACCCAGTCCCTGGACTGCGAAGTTTTGGCTCAGCCCCAGGAATTTGTCGACGTTGGCCAGCGCGCGTTCGGCGCGGCCGTGATGGCGGTGCCGCAGGATCGGCCGCACGCGGAAAGTGTCGATAGCCTGTGACAGAAGCATGTGTGGCGTGGTGCCGTTCGCCTGGCGCCGCAAGGCCTGGAGATTGGCTAGCGCGGCGTGCGCCGTTGCGTTGTCGATGTGTGTCACGTCAGTGTGGATACTCAGGCGCCGCGATGCATCCGGCCGGTTCTCGTCCGGGGGCATGGCGCACACGATGTCCAGCAACTGCTGTTCGGTGAGGCCGACCAGCGGTCCGCGCAGCAAGGCGCCCAGCGCGATAGTGTCGCGACTGTCGGCAAGTACCCGGCAAAGGGCAATCAGGTCCTGCACTTCCTGGCGCCGGAAAAAACCCTTTCCCGCCTGGGTCGCCACCGCGATGCCCCTGCGTTCGAGCGCTTCCTCGTAGCGCCACAATTCGCTGCCGCTGGGCGCCAGCAATGCGATGTCGCCGGGACGGCACGGCCGTCCTGCCTTGCCGTGGCGTCCTGGCAGCGCCAAATTGCCGATCAGGCAGGCGCACATGTCGGCCACCGCCTCGGCTTCGGCATCGCGCTGCTGCTCGGCCGATGCGGTCCCATTCTCGCCCGCTGCGGCAACATCGAGCGCGGCAACGCACACCTGGCCGTCACCCGCCGCATGGAATTCGTCGAGCGGCGTGAAGCCCGGCTGGCCTTCGGCACTGAGGCGCGCCTGGAAGGAGCGGTTGACGAAGTCAAGGATCGGTGCGCACGACCGGAAATTGGTCGCGATCGACAGGACCTCATCGCGCGCCGCGAACGCGCTGCGGGCGGCATTGAAGGCGGCGATATCGGCGCCACGAAAACGATAGATCGCCTGCTTCGGGTCACCCACCAGGAACAGCGCGCCAGCACGGATCGTGAAACCGCGCCAGTCGGCGACCTCGGCGTTCGGCGGTGCATCGCCGCACAGGCGCCAGAAGATCTCGGACTGCAGCGGATCGGTATCCTGGAACTCGTCGACCAGCACATGCCGATAGCGCTGCCCCAGCGCGACGCGCACATCCTCGTGGTCACGCAGCAGATCGCGGGCGGCGTGAATCAGGTCGTCGAAATCGAGCAGCGCCGCGCTGCGTTTGTACTGGGCGAAACGTTCCGTCAAGGGCTGCACCAACTCGACCAGCTGCGCGAGAACGGCGGCCGCAGCTTCCTGGGTGAGCCGGGTCCAGGCTTCCTGGCACGAGCAGACCAGCTGCCTGGCGGTGTCGAACAATGGCTCGCCATCGACGGCCCTGAGTCCGGCCTCTTTTGCAGCCTCTCTCCACTTCCCCTTGACGCTAAATGCAAGGAACGTACCCGTGCTCGTGCACAAGGCCGCGTGCGGTCGCATCGCCTGCAGCCGCGCCAGGCGCGCATGGCCTGACAGCAGCAGGATCTCAGTTGCCTCACACGCCATCTGCGCGAAACAGCCCGCGCGGCGCGCGGTCACCTCTTCGCGCACGGCGCCCGTCGCAACGAATTCTTCCAGTGCGGCGCAGCAGTGCACGAAAGTCGTCACCAGCGGATCGAGCGGCTGCGCGGCGGCCACGCTCAGGGAGCGCTGGCTGCGCACCTGTCCGATAACCTCCCGTACCAGCGCGATGCTGTCAGCCGGATTGCGCGCCACCAGGTGCGCCAGCAAGCTGTCGCCGCTACCATCGAGCGCCGACCAGAGCCACTTGTCACCCAGTTCATCGAGAACCTGCTGGGCATGGTCGCGGTCCATGATGCCAGCGCCTGGGTCGATACCGGCCTCCACGGGGTACGGCATGATCAGGCGCTGGCAGAAGCCGTGGATCGTGGAGCACGTGAGCTGGTCGATCGTCGTCACTGCCGTTGCCAGATGCAGTCGCTGCCGCGCACTCAGGCCGTGCGGCAGCGCCACCGTCATCTCGGGCGGGACCCTGCCGTCGATGAGCATGTCGACGACATTGCGCACGCGCAGCAGCAATTCGCCGGCAGCGAGCTCGGTGAAGGTCACGGCGGCAATCGAGCGGGCCGCGACACCACCGGCCAGCAGCATTGCCACCCGCCCGGCCATCACGGCGGTCTTGCCGGAACCGGCACCGGCTTCGACCAGGAACGAGCGGTCCAGTACCGTCAGCGCGGTGGCGCGGGCAGCATCGTCCCGCAACGGCATACGCGTTGCTTGCATCATTTCGACTCCCAGACAGATGCCGCGTCGCCCAGCGTGGCGTGGATGGCGGCGGCCTTGCGTTTGCAATAGGTGGCCGGCGCATTCGCCGGCAGCAGGAACAGGTACTGGTCATACCTGGCGCCCGCGTCGGGACCGGGCAAGCAGTTACCGGCCAACAGGCTGGCGTGCGCGCTGGCCAAGTGGGTCGTCAGATCGGCCATGACAGTGGCTGGCTCCTCGAGCGGACGCTCGATGGACTCGCGGAGATACAGCAGCGAGGTACGTACAGTCACCCCGGTACCCAACATCGCCCTGGCCGCAAACGCGTAGAGGCAGCGCTGCAGCTCTGCGCCGCCCGCAATGAGCACGTCGTCGCCAAGCGCCCTGCCTGTCTTATAGTCGCACACGTGCGCGTGCCGACCGTCGGCGGACACGTCGAGCCGGTCGATGTAGCCCTTGATCTGCAGCGCTGTTCCGGGAATGGTCACCGGCGCGGCCGCGTCCCAAGGCAGTTGTGCGTCCGACTTCCGTTCCGCGCCACCGAAGGGGACTTCACCAAACGACTGCATGTCCGCCATGCCGGCATGTCCGTGCTTGAGCGCGGCCGCAGCCAGGCGGCATGCCTCGTCAAGCGTCCTTCTCCAGATCACGGCGGGGGGCAGGTCGACAGTTTCGGCCGATGCGGCGCCGGCAGCGACGCCGGCGGCGGCGACGGCGGCGTCGATCGCAGCATCGTTGGCACGTCCCAGCCCGCCGTCAGGCGCCAGGATGCGCAGCGCGCGATCGAGAATGTCGTGGATGAGGACGCCGGTAGCTCGGGCATCGAGGGTCAGGGCTTCGGCGCTGGTCTCCGGCGCCTTCAGGCCAAGGCCGTACTGCCAAAGGAACCCCAGCGGATTACGCAGCAGAAGCCCGAGCGAACTGGCCGAGTGCGTATGAGAAGCGATCGCCAGCAAGTTCGGATGTTGCGGCGACACGGCTCCGTCGTGTGCGGTGACCGACTTGGCCTGCCAATCGGTCCAGCAACCGTGCGCTGCCACGGCGATGGCCGAATCGCGAAACTCCGCAGGCCGCGCCGCCAGGCGGTCGTCCTCGCTCATTGCATGCACTGCCGCGGCATGCCTGCGCACGAATTCGGGTTGTGCAAAGCCGGCGAGTAGCGGGCTCTTGCCCAGGCCGCGTCCGTCGTCGTTGCGACGCGCGTACGACAGCACGGTCTGCCCCGCGCAGCCATCGAGTACGGCCCTGAAATCGTCGCTATCCTGCTGCGCGGTCGACAGCCCATCCAGTTCGGCGGGGTCGACGACATGCTCGGGCAGCAAGGCGTCATCGCTGCGCATGCGGGGCCACTGACCAGCGTTCAGGCCGAGCAGGCGAACGAACCGCCGGGGCGTGCCGGCCAGCGCCGCCACCGGCATCCAGGCCGCACCGGCGCATGGATCGAGTCCGTCGTCCTGTTTCATGTTCTCAAGCGTGGACATCAGCGACGCGGCGGGGCCTGCGACCAGTGCGCGACGCCAGATCGACAGAGCACGGCCGCGCAGCAGCGCTTCGCCGGCTCCACGCGCCTCCCCCGGCCCCGCCTGCAGAAGCGCTACCAAAGCGGCCAGATCAGGAGTGTGATCCACTTCATCGGGCCAACTGCCGGAAGTCAGGCGCGCCAGCAATCGCGCCCAGGATTGCGGCGACGTGAGTGCGGCGTCGGTGGGGAGCGCGCGCAACCAGCCATCCGGCAGCGCGCGTAGCAGCGGCGCGCCGGCATCGCACAGATGCACGAGCCGGCGCAAGCGGGCATGGGACAGCCCGCGCAGGAGAATGTCGGCCAGCGCGCCCGCCGCCTGGCCGTCACGCGTGGCGGCCACCGGTACACCATGCACGAAATGCAGGTCAATCCCGGACTGCGCGCGCAGCGCCAGCATGTGGGCATCGAATGCCGACGGATCGTTCGCGGCGATCGCGATGTCCTCGGCGCGTGCCTGGCCGGACGCCAGCAATTGCCGCATCCAGCGCACGGCTTCGAGCACTTCATGGGCCTGCGTCGCTGCGCTGACGACCCGGACGTCGGGTTTCGCCGGCGCGGCGCGCACGACTACGATCGCCGAGCCGTCGAGCCACGCCGGCACCGGGCGCGTACCGGCCAGCCAGCGCACCGGGATGTGCCTGGCCAGGGCGATCAGCAATGCGCGCCAGCATGGCGCTATGTCGGCAATTCCATCGACGTCGAAGCTGCCCAGCACGGCCGGCGCATGCGCGAGGCGTTCGAGCGCCGCGGCCGCAATGCCAGCCGGCCGCACCATCGTCGGCGGCAGTTGCGCGAGCACCGCCGCCTCGAGCGCCGCCAGTGCCGCCAGGCGCGGATGGCGGCCAGCGCGCGCCGGTAGGTCGATCCCCGAAAGCCAGACCCGCTCCAGCGTGCTTGTGGCTGCACTCACCATACCCGGGAGGGCCTTGATCGCATCAAGTTCGCCCAGCGCAGCCATGGGCAGTACATCCTGGAGCGCCAGGCGCAGGCTGTCCGTGTCAACCTGGCGCACGAAGCCACCCGCCAGGCGCGCTGCCGCCTGCTCGATTGCCATCACCTGCACGCCTTGCTGACGAGACCGCGCTGAATGCAAGCGCCGTGCGCGCAAGGCCAGTCGGTCGGGCACGACCAGGGTGCGCCGGGCAGAGAGAGTCATGGTCATCCTTCGAATGAGTGGGTAACGCAGCACAGCGTACCGGTTGACGCGACAAGGAATGTCGCAGGCGCACATAGTTTGGTTGGCCCGACAATTTGAACCGATAATAGCCGAAACATCAACAGGGTCGACCATGGCAATCCTCTCCCCAGACATGCTGCTCCCGCTGCGTACCGACGGCGGGCGCTTTCGCGAGCACGAAGTGCTCTCGCGCCTGCGCGACTACCTGCCCGCGCCGTTCGAAGTCTTCCACAGCATAGCCCTGCACTCGCTGCAGGGCACGCGAGACCGCTACGGCGAGATCGACGTGGCGGTGCTGGCGCCGAACGGCGGCCTGCTTCTCATCGAGGTCAAGGCGGGATCGGTGGTACTGCGGCATGGCGAAGTCTTCAAGGTATATGGCGACATTGAATGCGATGTGCTGCGCCAGAGCCGGATGCAGCGCGCCGCAATGCAGAACCGGCTGCAGGAAGCCGGACTCGATACGTCCGTGCTCAGCTGCCTGGTGCTGCCAGATTACGCGCTGGGCGACGAGCAGATCATCTCCATGCCGCGCGAGCGGATCATCGACGCATTCCGCTACGGCGACCTGGTCTCGCTGGTGCGTCAGTGGCTGGACGCAACGAAGGGCAACGGCGATCACGCCGCGTTGCGGCGCCTGCTGCTCAACCAGTTCCGCGTGACGCCCCGCATGGATGTCCTGCGCGACCAGTTGCAAGGCACTGTGCGGCAACTGGCCGATGGGCTGGCCACCTGGGTGCCGCGCATGCAGGCACGCTCGAGGACCTACCGGATCCAGGCCACCGCAGGCTCGGGCAAGACGCAGCTGGCACTGCACCTGCTCGAGACAGCGGCACTGGACCGCATCAGGGCCACCTACATCTGCTTCAACCGTAGCCTGGCCGACCACGTGCGCCGCATCGCGCCCAGTCACGTCGAGGTCGCGACCTTCCACGACCTGTGCGTCGAGCACCATCGCCGCCACCACGGCGAGCCTGACTTCGCGGTACCGGGCACTTTCGAGCACGTGGAAGGCGTCTACCAGCAGGCCAGCGCCGCGCTGCCGGCGCGCCTGGACCTGCTGGTCATCGACGAGGCACAGGACTTCGCACCCGACTGGATCGAGAGCGTGTGCCAATCGCTCAAGCCGGGCGGCCGCCTGTACCTGCTCGAAGACGCGCATCAACGCCTGTACGAACAGGACGACTTCGACCTCGACGAGGCGGTGCTGGTCGAATGCCGCGACAACTTCCGCAGCCCGCGCGCGATCTGCGACATGATCAATGCGCTGGCCCTGGTGCCATCTATCCGCAGCATGAACCCATATGCGGGCGAGCTGCCCGATATCCGTACCTACGAATCGGATGCGCAACTGGTGCACGCCACCGAAGAAGCCATCACATCCCTACTGGCGCGCGGCTTTTCCCTTGACGATATCGTGGTCGTCACCGGCCGCGGACGCGAACGGTCGGTGCTGCTTGATCGACGCACCATCGGCTCCTGGGCCACGCGCCGCTTCACCGGCGCATTCGAGCGCGATGGCACGCCGCTCTGGAGCGACGGCGACTTGCTGGTCGAATCGGTATACCGCTACAAGGGGCAAAGCGCGCCGGCGGTCGTCATCGCCGAATTCGATTTCGCCGAGCTGGACGAGCGCGCGCGGCGCAAGCTGTTCGTCGCACTCACCCGCGCGCGCATGGCCGCGTCACTCGTGATCTCGGCGCGCACCGAGCAGTGCCTCGCGGCCGCGATCACGGCGGCTGACCGGGACGAGGCCTGACCGGGTCAGAAATCTTCCCAGTACCGCTCCCAGAATCCCGGCGCATCATGCGCCGCGTTTTCCTGGGCATAGTCGAGCGGCATCGCGAAGAAGCGCACGCTCGGATGGCGCATGCTGCCGTCCGCGAACTCGAGATAGTCACGCAGGCGTTCGTAATCGAGCAGGTCAACATCGTATGCGACGTCGAGGTAAACCTGCCCCAAGTAAGGCCCCATGCAGCCCGGAACGGAGAATGGACCACACGGCAGCCAAGGCACGCCATTCTCATCCAGCCAGGCCAGCACGCCGTCACGCACGGCATCGTCTTCAATGCGATATTCCCGCCAACCTGAGTATGGATGAAACTCGAGGTAGAGCACGGCGCGCCCCTTGCGGCGGGCGATCGCGTCGATATGCTCGATCAGTTGTGGCATGAAGATTCCTTGTAAGTTCTCCCAACCCGACATCGTGCGACATACCTGCGACAGACGACGCCGCAGCCTTTTACGCATGCGACTGCGACGCCCCTTGTCGCAGGATTGCATAGAGTTGATGGCTTCACGGCAACGAAGGACGCATGGTGCAGACAGACACCCTCAAGGATTCGCAGTCCAGGACGATCGGATATATCGAGACGAATTCACGGGGCAAGCAGACGGCCAGGACTACCCGGCACATCACCGTCGGCTACTACGATCCCCGTACCAACTGGACGGTCGACCGGAACAATTGCCGGGTGTCGTCCGGAAACACCCTAATGGCGCTGCTGCTGCAAGGCTGAGCCAGCACGCTCAGGCGTAGGCGGCCACCATGCGCGTTGCAGTCTCGCGGATCTCCGCACGCAGTTCGGCCGGCTCGTGTACCGTCACGCCATCGCCGAAACCGAGCAACCACCAGACCAGTGAGCGCGTCGAGGCCACGGTTGCACGCAGTTCGATGCAGCCGCCCGCCCCTACCACCAGGGTCTGGTCCTCCGACAAGGCCGTTTCATAAAGGTGCTCGCCCGCCACGCGTGAGAACGTGGCGCGCAGCGTGATCGGATCCCCGGTACGAAATCCGAACTGGCCCGAGGCGATGTAGGCATCAAGGTCGAAGCCCGGCTTGGCGCGCGCCGCCACGTAGCCGAGCTCGGCCTGCTGCACCCGGTGCAGCGCCAGGGTACGCACGTCATCGTACTCGGCAAACATGCACACCAGATAGATCAAAGCGCCCCGCTGGACGATCGCCAGCGGATGCACGATGTCATAAACGATAGCCACGTCGGCATCGCGCTTTTTGTAATGTAGTTTGAGCTGCATGTCCTTCATCAGCCCCAGGTAGATCGTGCGCTGGCACTCTTCGCTTATCACCGGTGGCAGCAAGGGCTGTTGTGGCGTCACGCCGCGTACCTTGTTCAGCCACGCTTTCGACATGGCCGACCCATCGATCGATGACAGCGCCCGCGCGGCGGACTGGAAGTGCTGCTGCAGCGCGTCGATCGTGCTGGGCGGAAGATGATTGCGCAGGTGCTGTTCGACCAGTGTCAGCGTTAGGGCCTCCGGGATCGACAGTCCCGGCAGGTCGAAGCTCGATGCATCTCGTTGCCAGCTCCAGCCGAATGGCTTGTTGCGGTCATCGACCACCAGCGGAAATACGCCGGCAAGTTCATTCAGGTCGCGTTGCACTGTCCGGCTCGTGACCGGAAAGTCGACATCACGCAGACGCTCGCACAAATCGGTCACCGAAATCCTTGCCGGCGCACGCGGCACCAGACGGAGCATGTTCCATTGACGCAGGAGAGATAACTGATTGGTCGCCATTTTGAGGTCCGGGAGTGTCTGCGCGTCGACGCGCGGTCGGAGATCTTACCAAAATTTCAAGCCTGCAATAAGATCTTGAACATCTCCGGATTGGATCTCCCGCGACGCAGGCTGTCGCAGAAATGCGGAGAATGGTTGCCACTAGCCCGTAACCTGCGCCTCATGCGCGGGAATTCTGGCAGATGTGCATCCAATACAGAAAAACCTGCAATGCTCATTGCAAATTTGAAATCGAACAATGTACGATGTTGCCTGGGCTCAACTGGAAGAGGAAATTCATGGATATTGCTGCATTGAATTCGGAACGAACGCAACGCCTTGCCGCGATCGTCGAACGATACAACCTGATGTCGTTCAGCGAGCAACTGCACGGCAAGTCCGCTTCGATCCAGGCCAGAATCGGATTCGTCGGCGAATTTTCATCTGGTAAGTCAACCTTGATCAATGCGGTTCTGGGAGAAGCACTGCTGCCATCGCGCAGTGCGCCTACCACCGCCAACGTGATCCAGATTGAAGCCGATGCCGACATACGCGATACCGAATATTGCGTGGTCAATGGGGACGGAGTTTCCGAAAAGATTGATGGCTCACGCTTTGCAGATCTCGCATGTGGCTCGAGTGAAGGTTTTCTCCGTATGCGCCTGCGTCCACGTGGACTGCTGCAGCCCGATATCCAGTTGATCGATTCCCCAGGAATCAATGCGCTCGTCTCCGGCCATGCAGAAGTGACCCTTGCGCAACTATCCTTGCTGGACGGACTTGTCGTGTGTCTGCATTGCGAGATGGGCACCGTACCGGCGAACATCCTTGAATTCCTGGCAAGAGACGAGATTCAGGGAATTGCCCACAAGCTGCTCTTTGTCCTGACTGCTGCAGATCAGAAATCACCCGCAAGCGTATTGCGCGTGGCCGAAAGCATGGAAAATGCACTGCTTCGTGCGTTTCCGGCAATGCCTTCCCGCCCCCGGATTGTTGTTACGCGTGCCTTGAGCGTGCTGGCTGGAGAAAACGGTGGAATCGCCGAATTCATTACCGCATTCAATGCCTTGTTCGTGGCCAGAATCGACCTTCTGCGTGAGGAGCGAAGGAAGTCCCAGCTCGATCGGTGTGCCGGACTTATCGGTGCTGCCTTGCGTGCCTTCCAGAAATCGTTGAGCTATACGGACAACGAATTCGAAGAAGCCCTTGACGACGGGCAGGCTCAATTAGCTAAGCTCAGTGAAGAAAAGTCGGATCAGAAGCGTCGCTTGGAGGAATGGTTCCAGGTGTTTCGAGCTGAGATGCAACGTACGGCCCTGCGATTCGCGCCAGTACTGGCTCATGCGGAAGCCGACCAGCTCGAGCCGGTCTTCACACAGCTCCAGCTGGCCCTAGAAGATGTGGCGCTCGCACATGTCGGACGTTACGCTCCTGCGGCAGATATCCAGTGCAAGCCGCTGCCGATTGCACTCAAGACTGCCTTGATGAGCTCATTACAGGCTCATGCGAAGTATGTAGAGCATGGCGTCACTGCAGCTACCATGCTGGCGGTGACCGTAGCGACCGCAGGTACGGGTGCCGGTGCCGTCGTCGCGGCGGAGGCCGGGACGGCCGGCGCCGCCCAGTCGGCCAGCGCGGCCGCTGCAAAGGGGATTGCAAGGGGAGCAGCGAAAGTAGCACTTAAGAAAGCGGGGGAGGTGGCTTCCGAATCTCTTTTCAAGCAGGTTTTCCTGCAGCTGGCCACGACCATGAAAGCGATCAATCCGCTGGAAATGGCGGGTGGTGTTGTCCGAAATATCTGGAATGGCAACGAGGCAAAGGCTGCACTTCCGCAGCTTGGCGCACGCTTGGCAGAGGCCTACCATGACGACCTCGTTCGCCACCTTGATGCTGCCTGCTTCCAACCGCTCGAAGCACAGCTGCTGGCCGTACAGAGCGGGATCGCCGAGGCGCGCAAGTCACGCAGCGCGAGCCTCGATGCATTCGCGCGCCAGCGCGATCAGGTCAGAAACGACTTGCGAATCGTGGATGAAATAGCGACGCAAGCATGACCGATTTTCTGGATGCCCTTGCGCTGATCGAGGTCCAGCGAAACCTGTTTCGTGAAGAAGAACTGCACGCGCAGATGACCAGCGTAGTCGAACCGGACTCCAGTGATCGGACCATTGCGCTTGATGCAGAACTGCTTGCCATGGCTGGCGATGCGCGAACCCTGGCGTCGAGGATCGGAGACGTGCTGGATGACGAACGCCCGCTGAGGATTGCTGTCATTGGGGACTATTCTGCCGGCAAGAGCAGCTTCATCAACCACTTGCTCGACGACGATCTGCTATGTCCTGTCCGTGACGATCCGACCACTTCCCACGTCACCGTGTTCGGCTACGGGCCAACTGAACGGATTGCCAGCAGAAGCGATGCCGGTCGCGTTACGAAACTTACGCGAGAACAGTATATCGAGCAGGTACAAGCCTCCGTCAACACGCGGCCGAAACGAAAACCTCGCCGCTTCATCGTCAACGCACCGATCGAAGTATTGCGCGGCATCGAGATACTCGACACTCCCGGCTTCAATAACCTGAAGGATGCAGGCGACACCAGCACCACGGAGAACGTGCTCGGCGAAGTCGATGCTGTACTTTTTCTGGTTGATGTCAATAACGGCACGATTCCGGAATCAGGTGCGAATCGCCTGCGCAAGGTGAGGAAAATCTTGCCACAGGCCCCCCTGCGCGTCATGTTCACCAAGTCCGACACAAAGGCTCCCGGCAGACTCAGGGCCCTGAAGGACGATTGCAAGCAGCGGCACGGTGATCTGTTCGATGGCGAAGTGCTCGCCTATTCGACGCATGACCTGGCCTCGAGGGCGGATCTCATTTCGCGGGATGCGGTATCCCGTCTGTTTGCGAGCATGGCGATCGAGCGCAAGGACAAGGCCGCACAATTGCTCGCGCATGACATCCGCGCGCACTTCATGCGACGCGAGCAGATGTTGACCCGTTGCATCGTTCAGCTGGACGAATTGATCGGCATCCGGACTCTGCATATCGACAAGGCCATCAAGGGCAGGGAAAAGATTCGCGAACGTGTGGATCGCGTGCGGATCGACATGGCTGCCGTTTACCGGGCCGAAGTCCGTGACTCCCTGCGCGCCAGCTTCCGGGTAGTGGAGATCAGCGGGACAGGCTGGATCTTCAAGGATGCACGTATCCTCCCTGTAGCGCCCGGCTTGTCCGGAATGCTTGGCAGATTCAGGTCTGTAGAGGAAATGCGTACCCGACTGCGCGCGGAAGTCAAGCGATTCCTTCCGGGTGAGCTCGAAACCGCTCTGCAGTGCGTGGACCTGAACTGTTCGGCCGCGACGGAGGAAACCGCAAACAGAGCCGGGGAAATGATCAAGGCAGCATTCGACCACCTGTGCAACGCGACCTACGATTTCGATACCACCGCGCAGGAAAAACTCTCAGCAGCGCTGGGGAAACATTGTTCGGCAGTGGCAGAAGCGTTATGGCAGGACTGGATCGGGTGGATCGAGGGAATCTACGAGAATATCGAAGAATACTGCCTGATGCCAATGCTGGAGCATTCGCAGGAAAGGACCAGGGCCCTACGGCATCTGATCGATGACTATCGTGGCCTGATGGACGGGCCCATTTCGACTACAAGAGAATTCGCCTGATGAAGAACTTCGATCAATACGAAGAACGCAAGAAATCGCTTCTCGATGCATACGCCACGGTCCTCGGGGCAGGCCTTCTTCCCGTCGAGGAGACTGGCGCCTTGCAGGTAGAGGAACGTCGCCGGGATCTGGAGGACGGGCGCTTCCTGGTTGCCGTGTGTGGCCGCATCAAGGCAGGCAAGTCAACCCTGTTGAATGCGCTACTGTTCGAGGACTGGGTGGTTCCGACCGATGATCTGCCCCTGACGGCCAAGAATACGCTGATCGAGTACGGGCCTGTTCCATCCGTCGAAGCGACGTTCTTCAGCAAACAGGAATGGGACTTGCTGGTCGGCGAACTGCACGCTGGCGACCAGAAGATGGCGGAAGAGTTCTTCAACGAGGTGAAAGAGGCTCGGGAACATGGCGTGCAGGAGGCGGAATGCATCCTGCCACACGCCTTGGTTCGCAGTTCGGGGAATGTCGCGGATCTGCTGCAGTTCGTTACGCCGGTGTCGAAGGGCGGAATTTACACGCCGTTCGTAAAGCAGGTGCGCCTCGCCTACCCGCACCCGTGGCTACGATCCGTCACGATTGCAGACACGCCAGGCGTTGACGATCCATACAAGTTCCGCGAGGACCAGACCAAGAAGTTCGTCACGCGTGCTGGTGCCGTGTTGTACGTCACCTATGCTGGCCAGGCGATGGCGCAGCAAGATTTCGACTTCCTCAATGAGTATCTGATTCATGTACCTCCCCAGAGAAGGCTTATCGCCGTCAATAAATCCGACACGCTGAAGCAAGGCGGTGACGATGTCGAAGGCTACCTGCGCGGCTTGATGGAAAGTCCCGAGCCAGCGATCAGGAGCGTTTTCGGCAAGCGCGACTCCGTCCGCATGGTGAGCGCGCTGGGGTCTCTCATAGGGCGAGCGGTGCGAAACGGACGATCATTGTCCGAAGACAACGAATACTACCGCGGGTTGCTGGACCGTACGGGACACCTCGAGGCAGGAAAGAACGGTATCGACGCATTGCGGGACTTGGTGGAAGAGCGCCTGGTGAGCGATGACGGTGAAGCCATTATCAACGACCATGCGCGATTCCTCGCATCGCTTTTCGAGCGAAAGCGTCGCCTGTGCATGAAGCAGTTATCCCTCCGGGACGAGCACCTGCATGACCTAGGTCAAACTGAAGAACAGCTAAAAGCACAGATCGGCGAAATACAGCAGCAGCTCGAGATGGTTACGGCAGCGCTGAAGAAAGGCGAGAAGCGGATAAAATCCCGCAACAAAGCGAACTTTTCGAAGCTGCAACAAGCCTTCGATGCGGCTTGGTCCACAATCATCGACAAGGTGCGGAAAGATCTTGACGACGATACTGACATCGATGGAATGGGCAACCGCGCCTCGTGGTCCTTCAACACGCATTTCCTTGCCCATCGTGACCAGCTCGAACGCGCGCTCGACCAGTCAGTTGATGGCGTGGAAACTGCACTGAAGGACCTTGGAGACGAACTGCGCGCGGCTTGGGCAGGTTGGCACTCGGCAGGGTATCTCGAGACCACTCTTTCCTACTCACTTTACGATACCCTTCACAGCATGCGAAGCGTGCTCGACGATGCTGGCTCGGCTCAACGCCTCGAAAAAGTACGTGAAGACAATACCATCTTCTATCAGCGGTGGTTCAACACGCGCGGTGGCAGGCGCGCCGCCGCTAGCGCAATCGTCCAGAGCCTCAGCGACCAACTGGGTCCCGCAATGCAGGATGAATATGCGAATGTCCGAAGCCAACTGATGAAGGAGGTCGATGAACAACTCAAAGCAATCGCCGGACAATTGAAAGAGGTTCAGGAGACGAGGCTGCACGACCTCGACAGGCTTACGGTAGGCAAGGCGGACTGGACCAGCGAGAGAGAGACGGTGCTGTCCGACATCGCAGCAACCAAGGCCGACATTGCGCGACTGGAGAAGGTAAAGGCAACCATCGAGCACGTCTTCGTGGCGTAGCCACATCGTCATGCATTTCTCCTGCGCTGTTGCTCAAGGCTCTTGCATACCGGTGTACGCGCAGCAGGACCACGCACCTTCCAGATACGGTCATCACGCAGGGTAACATGACGCTTCAAGTGATTTTCAAGCATGCTTGCTCGAGGATGCGTGTGCCCGTGTCGCAGTCCTGATGATGACTGCCAGTCACTGTCTCGATGGGATAGTCGTCCCTCCAGCACGTCGTTCTGCTGCCACCGCTGTGATGGAAGCAGGACGACGGGCTGGCGTCACGCCAGCTCAAGGCGTCAAGACGATGCCGAAACGCATTGACCATATCGTTGGTCTGCTCCGCAAGATCCCCGGGAACAATCGTGGGGTCTAGATGACTACTTGATTGTCCGAGCGTTTTTCCCACTGCAGGCCAACTACCGCCTTCTCGATACCGCCGCGCTTTTCGTATATCAAATCGAACCATGCAGGTCCGTCTGCGAAGGATCTTTCGAAGCTGAGGGCCGTGTTCACGTCAGGTCCGGGTACCGTTCTCCCGCAGTTAATGCGTTTGGCAATCGTCACAATCTCAACTGTGCCAGCAACGAGAAGAATTACGCCGGGCATATTTGGGATTATCCAGAAGCGACTGGCCATCACGGCGCGGTGGCCTGCATTGTCATCCCGGCCTTGGCGGACTACGTTGCGCTGGGTGGCAATTGGACGGCGATGGCCTGGTGGATCCACGACCATCTGCCGTACAGTTCGCTATGCTTTTTCGCCAAGCTGGGTGCCTTCAATATCGGGTGGCATGAGGCGCCGCAGCGTCGGATTGACAGCTTCGCCGCGCCACGCGGTTGCCTGACCAAGCCGGAAATGACCAATCACGCGGGTGACCATGCGGATGCCTACCGGAGTCTGTTGACCTTCGTCGATACGGGGGTGTTCAACGCGCCCTCCATCAAGGGCCTCGCTGTCGACAAAGCCATCGATCCGCCTCCCGTGCAAGGTGCCAATGCTCCAGCCACCCTGCCCTCGGTTTCGCAAGCGGCGGCACACCGCGTGGGCGAGCGCATTCGCTACCGGGCCGTGCACACCAAGACTGGCTGGCGCCGGGTCGACAATCACGCGTCACTCGACAATGCGATCCACGGGAAAGATGGCGCCCT